>Ga0209166_10002505_pt1 | contig 13893 bp, 12 predicted proteins | sample Coa_R1_3_FD_187151 | JGI IMG/M metagenome (GOLD analysis project Ga0209166, IMG submission 187151) | Surface soil microbial communities from Centralia Pennsylvania, which are recovering from an underground coalmine fire - Coalmine... | ecosystem: Environmental > Terrestrial > Soil >... | reverse complement strand
GCTTGTTTTCGTCTTCGATTTCTTCCTGGCTGAGGGTGGAGTGGTTGGGATCGGCGTCTGATTTTTCTGCTTCCGAACCCGGGTTCGCGGCTTGCCGTTCCGGAATATCCATAGGTATGTGGCCCCAAAAACTTGCGTGCTTACTGCCTTGCTTTCGGAAAAATACTACTTAACTTTAGATGCGCCCCGGACCGCCCCGTTGCAGGCTTTGTTTCAAGGCTGCCTGCTACGTTGCTGCGCGCGCGGAGACGTAGCAAGCTACGTCTCTACCCGTCAGCATTGTTATTCCCATCTACCAATCAGCATTTTGTTTCCGCTACGATGTGGGCGGATTAATGCTGATGTTGCTGTTCCAATCCCAGTAGGTCATCTCCATTTTCCCCTGCGCGCCGCTATCCACGGTCATGCGGCGGGGCAGGTGGTCGGCTACGCCTACGCAATAATTGGAGTTGTAAGCCTGCTTCTTTTCCGGATCGTTATAAACGATGTTCCATTCCTGGCAGGGCGAGCCCTCGACCATGGAGACTCCGCCTTTGGTGATGGTCACGTTCTGTTTCATCTTTTCCATCTCCTGCAGGCCGGAGGAAATGTCTTTCATGCTGGGCAGCGAGCCCATGGAAAACTTTGGAGAGGCAGCCGAAGCGCTGCCCGGCGTGGAGCCGCCGCACTGCATTGCCGCCGCCGGCATCTGGTTGGCAATCTTCATCATGCGTCCGCCGGCGTTGACGTACATGGTGCCACCGATGATGTAACTTTCCATGGACACCTTGCCGCCCTGGGTCATCTTGGTATGCATCTTGTCGGGACACATGACTTCACTATCCATCTCCATCGACTGCCCGCCGCGATCGGTGACCATCCTGGAGCGCCAGCTCGTGGCCTTGGAACGCGCAGCCGTCATCAGCGCAAATTCAGTCCACGGATCCGACGGGGTCAGCACCGAGGCAGCGCTGGTGAGCAGATTGCCTCCGCTGGAGCTTTTGGAGCATCCGGTCATGGTCATCAATATCAATGCCACGCTCAATACAGCCGCAAAAAAACAGCGCTTCATATTCGCTCTCCTGAGGTGAAGGGATTGTGGTCTGCTGCGGGCATGATACAACGCTTTGCCGGGGCCGCCGTAGAAAATTTCTCCGGATGGCAGGGAAGTTTGCGCTATATCATGGTGGTAGGAAATGCGAGCGCCGGATGAGCGCGAAAGCACCGGAGCGGAACGAAGTCTAGCGGTTTCTGGGCCCAACGAACCAGGGTGAGCGAAAATTGAGCGCCGTGCTGCGCGAAATTTTCGCGAGCCGGGGGGCCCCATCAAGCCCGGTTTTGGCTTGATGGGGTGGGAGGGCGCAGCAGCCTGGTTTTGGCTGCGGAGCCCTTAAATGAAAGTTGCATCGAATGAAGGGGGAACAAACTCAATGGCAAACCAGGGAGAACCCAACGAGCAACTGGTCGAGATTTTTGACACCAAGCAGGAGACCGAAGCCATGGTCGTCGGAGGCCTGCTGGAAAGCGCTGGCATCGAATCCACCGTCATCTGGCGCGAGGCCTCGCAGGATGTGCTGCCCGGCGTGGGCGGCACCGTAGTCCTGGTGCGGGAAGAGCAGGCGGAAGAGGCCCGCCGGGTTATTGCAGATTATCGCGCCCACCCTACGTGTGATGGCGACGAAACCGCTGCCCCGCCGGATAATCCCAGCCCGCGCGACCCCTCGGCGGCCTGATAAGTTTTCAAAGAACCATCTCCACGGCAACTGGCGCCGGATTGCTAGGCGTTGTGTTCCATCCCCTGTGGAGTAGTGCCCCCCTCCCCCGTTACTAAGTAATGGGGTCCTAGAGTTACGGCATTACGATTCAACAATATAGAGTACAAAAAAGGGGCATTACCTGGATTGGGTTGTAAGCCACCCTTGACCCGCAGAACGATTAGCGACTGCAACCACTCCCACGAGACGCCTCCGTGGAAATAATGGGCCACAATTCGTCAGAAGCCAAGAGTTTGATACCAGATTGCAATTTGCTGGGCGCTGGACATCTGCCTGAACATCGGATTCACTAAAGCCATGAATCCCGCCATCGAAATTCTCAAGCAGGCGCGAGGAACCGTTTTTGTAAGCGAGGATGGCGACGAGTATCCGTTCACCCTGCTGCCTCCGTTAACCGAGTCGGAGCTGCGCACGCTTGCGGCGCGAATTCCGTGTCCGCTTCCTGAAGATGTGCGCGACTTGCTCGCTTTCGCGCGGGGATTCGACGATGTGCTTGAATCTATCGACTTCTCTGGCTTAGGTGGCGGGTTTGGCATGAAAGAAATATTTCCTTGTGCGGTGCCGATCGCCCATGATGGCTTTGGAAACTATTGGGTGGTTGACCTGACCAAAAATTCCACCGCCTGGGGACCGATCTTCTATGCCTGCCACGATGCGCCAACCATCGTTTACCAGACCGATAGCCTGGCCCACTTCATCAGCGAGGTGTTGCGCTTCGGAAATGCGCCCTGGAAGAGCGAAATTGACGATGTTCATGAGCAGTGGAGCAATCGAGTCTGGTCCCAGAATCCCGGTGTTCTCAGCCACGCCGATTGCATGGCCAGCTCCGACCCCGATTTGAAAGCCTTTGCCCAGACGCTCGATGAAAGCTGGCAGTTCGTTGACCTGCGAGCACCCAAGCTGGGCGATGGATTTTCCTGGGGACGCTATGGCCCAAGGACCGCAAACAAGCGCTTCGGAGACAAGAGAATTTTTGCCTATCAAAAGAAAAGTCGAGGCCGGCGGTTCCTCGATGCGCTTTGGTGATCCTCCGCTGCGCTGGGCATCGGCCTTCAGGTCTGTTGCTTTTTTGCGGCCCCCATACATTGCCACCAGTTCTTGACTTCATCTGATGTCAGCAGGGATTCAAGTTCGAGGCTGGCGGGCAGTCTGGCGAAGATCCTCTGGGCGGTCCAGCTCCGAGCGCCCATGCAGCCGAAAGGCATTCTCTTAACCCCCTGGAAAACTCGGCTCGTAAAATTACATTTGACATTTGTCAATCTATCTGTCATAGGTAGAGGCAGAATGATTCGTTACTCAACCCGGCAGGCTGCCAAGAAACTCGGTCTCGACCTGAGGACAATCAACCGTTATGTCGCGGCCAAGAAAGTTCCGGCTCCTCAGCTTACCCATGTGGGAGGTGTTCGAGTTCGCCTTTGGAGCGATGCGGATATTGAGAAAGTCCGGAAACTTCTGCCCAAGATCGCGAACGGCAGGAAAACCCGGTATCAGAAACAGAAGAAACGAACGAAAAACTAACCATAATCAACGGGCAGCGCCCGATGTTACTAGCACCGAGCGCGCCCTAACCGAACGCCGCCTGATAAGGACAGGCAAACGATGGCTAACATTGACCTTATACGCTCTATCCGCTGGGCGTCAAAACCAACACCCGAATACTCGAAACCTGAAACCCGAAACTCGAAACTATCTTCAGGAGGCCGCCCATGAACGCCCCCTTCTGGAGACCCCTGCCCGCCAAACTCCAACTCTACGAAGCTCTCTATTCCTTGAATCGCGGATTCGAGGCCACTCTCTCCAGCCTGGAGCGGCTGGAACATCTCGGCATGTTTCGCCTCGAAAACCTAAACGCCTTCAAAGTCGCCCTGGAACACACCCGCGCCCAGGCCAATGAAGAGCTGGTCGAGACCCTGTGTGCCATGAACTTATTCCTTCATGGAGTCGGCACTGATCCAGAACATCCGGTGATCGAAATCGCTGACAGTCTCGAATTGAAGACAGAACTTGTGGACATGGTTCTTACGAATCCTCCATTTGGTAAGAAGAGCAGCTTCACGATTATCGGTAGGGATGGCAAGAAGCAGACGGACAAGATTTCTTATGAGCGACCCGATTTTTGGGCCACGACCAGCAACAAGCAACTCAACTTCGTCCAGCATGTGTACTCAATGCTCAAAGAAAACGGTCGCGGTGCAGTGGTCGTGCCGGATAATGTGCTATTTGAAGGTGGCGCGGGCGAAAAGATTCGCAGAGAGTTGCTCCAGCAGTGTGATGTTCACACCTTGTTGCGGCTACCGACAGGCATCTGGTATTCGGCCGGCGTGAAGGCAAACGTGTTTTTCTTTGACAAGAAATCAGTGGCGCAAAGTCCGGCAACCAAGGAGATCTGGATTTATGATCTGCGTACAAATCGAAGTTTTTCTATCAGACAAAACCCGATCAGAACTGAAGACCTAACGGATTTTATTCAGTGCTACTGTGCTGCCGATCGTACCCAACGCAAAGAAACCGCTCACTTTCGACGATTCACATATTCGGAGATCATCGCGCGAGACAAAGCAAATCTGGATATTCAATGGCAACAGGAGACCACAAATGGTTCTCAAGGCGAAACCCCTCAGGTGTTGCTCAAAGAGATTCTGAAAGATCTGGATGAAGCGATGAGAGAATTTGCTGCCGCGGCGTCCGAAATCGTCGAGAGTAATTTATTTCGTGATGACCCAGACCCGGACGAAAACTTGCCTGCACGTAGAATCCGCATACCAAGAACTGCGGAGTCCTCGCATTAACACGATAGGGTCAAATAGTAGTCAGCATAACAGCCCTGGGTTGCATGTTCTAAGCTTCCAGCTTTAGACGATGAAAGACGCCATCAATACAGATCAACCCCTCAGCGATGGCTGGAGGTGCGCCACATGCGGGGAGTCGCACGCCGGCCTTCCGCTGAGTTTTGCGGCGGATTTTCCTGACATGTATGCAAACATGAAGCGGGAGGAGCGCGATGCGCGGGCTGTGATCGGCTCTGACCAGTGCATCATTGACCAGCAGTGGTTTTTTATTCGCGGGTGCCTGGAAATCCCCATTCTGGGCAGTGACGAAGTTTTTTTGTGGGCCCTGTGGGCCTCGGTGCGGGAAGAGGTCTTCGACGAAATTTCGGATTGCTGGCAGATGGCAGGCAGAGAAGAAATTCGCGGGCCGTATAAAGGCAGGTTGAATAATTCGCTGGCGGTGTATCCGGAAACCCTCGACCTGAAGCTTGCGATTGTAATGCAGCCGGTGGGGACGCGTCCGCTGTTCAAGATTGAGGAAGCCGATCACCCCTTGGCCATTGAGCAGCAATCGGGCATTACCTGCGCGCGGGCGCGGGAATTGGCGGCTTTGATATTGCATCGCAGATAGCGACGCAAAAGCTTTCACTGCAAATTAATGCTTCACCACTGAGACACAGAGGCACGGAGAAAAGCAAACAATTGTGTGATGGGAATCCACGTTTCTTCGCTGGGCCCGGGCAAGTTGGTATCAAATCCTTGCTTTTTATCAAATTGCTGGCATGATCGATGCAAGGCTCTGTGCCCCACGGTCTTTGAAAACATCAAGCGGCGCCTCTCACGGCTCCCAGAGTCAAAAGGAGACGCCCGCCCAAGCCAAAAAGGTTACTTAGTAACCCCCACCCCCCCTCTCCCAACAGCCCCGGGAACAATTTTCAGCTCTCCGTTTCCCGGCCTGCCCCTCAGCGCACGCCCCATCTGCGTTCATCCTGCGGCCAAGGTTGTCCTGGTTGATCCTGATGAGGACGCGCCTTTCACCCGGTCGCGCCAGCTAGTGACCTGCCTGAGATCCATTTTCGCCAGTAATGACGAGGGTCAAATGCCCTTTTCAGCCAATGCCGCCACTAGCTGGCAAATACTCCATGCCCCCCTCAAAAATAGAGCTGTTCAGAAATTACCACACGCGCTGGGGCGCGAGTGGGGCACCCCTAATTTGGGAATTTTGATCCGCGTTATCAGCGAAATCCGCGGTTGGCGTTTTTCTTTCTAATGCTCCATGGGTAGCGCGGGCGTGATTTGCTTTCCATCCAGGTAGAAAGTCACTGCGCCCATGGTGTCGGTGCGGAAGGTTTGGACGTGGGCTTGCTCGAGGCGCTCGAGAACGTCGAGACGCGGATGGCCGAAGGGGCTTCTGAATCCCACCGAGATCACGGCGAACTGCGGATGCACCGCCGCCAGCAGGTCGGGCTGGGTTGAAGTGGAGCTGCCGTGATGGCCTACCTTTAGCAGGCCGGCGCTTACATCTTCGCCGGCCAGCAGGTGCTCGATCTTTTTCTCGGCGTCGCCCTCGAGCAGCACCGCGGTCTCGCTATACGTGGCCTTCATCACCAGCGAGTCGTTATTCTCGGCGCGCTGGTGCAGCGCCCAGTCGCGGGGCGGCGCCAGCACGTGGAAGCCGGCCCCTCCGAAGGAAAATTCTTCGCCCTCCGCGCGGTTGAGGACCGTCATCTTCTCGGCGTGGGCTTGGGCCAGCAGCGCTTCCACCTGCGGGATTGCGGGCTCGGGGCCCAGCCATAATTCGCTGGGATGAAAATTCAGCATGACGCTGTGCAAGCCGCCGATGTGGTCGGCATGGGCGTGGGTGAGCGCAACCGCATTGAGATGGGTGAAGCCGCGCGACCACAGGTAAGGCGAGACCACGTCTTCGCCGGTGTCGAAGCGGCTTTCGCTGCCCAGCGCTCCGCCGCCGTCAATCAGCAGCGTGCGGCCTGTGGGTGTGACCACCAGGATGGAATCTCCCTGGCCGACGTCGATGGTGGTAATTTCGAGCACGCCAGGCTGAAGATGCGGCCGCGGCGGAATGAGCACGGCGAATGCGCCAGCCAGCAGCAACAGCACCGAACATACGGCCAGGATTTTTGGCGCACGGCTGTCATCTTTAGTTAGCGCTCCGCTTCGCTGCGCGCAGGCCTGCGGCAGCGAGGAAGGGTTTTTCATGAGAGCTTTTACGGCACGGCTGAAGCCGTGCCCTGACATGTCTTCATGCCCATGGCGCGTTCTTCTCCAAGCTCTCAAGGTTTGCCCTGACAGATCTCCCCAGCGCATGGCGGCGAAGGCCAGCAGCAGTGTCGCGACCAGGAATGCCGTCATCCACCAGGTGGGGTCGGCTACGCGCACGTCGCCGATGGCGATGCCATGGAACTGGAAGCGGGCGAGTGTTTGTACGACGCGATTGGTGCAGTGCAACAGCAGCAGCGCAATCGCAGCCGGCAAGTGCGACAGAGGCGGCCAGATGTAAGCCAGCGCCAGCGCGATTCCCGCAACGGGAAGAAGGATTCCGTGCAGCGGAATAACAATCATGTTCGTAGGAAGCCCCAGGGTCATAGCACGGTGAAAATAGATGGCCATGGGAAGGGCCAGGCTGAGCTGCAGAATCGCGGATATCACCATCACATCTGCAACGAAGATTGCCGCGCGCCAGCCGCCCAGCATCGTCCAGTTGGCCAGGCGGTTTCCCATCAAGCGAGCGAGCCGCCCGGCGACCATGCGCACATCGAGGCGGAACTGCGCGGTGCGCGGCGGCAGCTCGCGGTCGTAGTCGGTGGAATCGAAGTGGCGCAATGCGATCCGATACGGCTCTACTGTCTTCTGCAGCAGCGGCAACGCGATGCCCGCGATGGCGAGCACGGAGAGAAAGCTCAGTTGAAAGCCGGGGTCGAAGAGCGAACGCGCGTCCCACACCAGCATGAGCAGCGCGGCGGCGCCGATGGCGTTCAGCGGATTGCGCTCGCGGTAGAGCAGCCGCGCCACCAGATAAAGAACCAGCATGACGGTGGCGCGGATGACGGGCGCACCTCCATCGGTGAGCAGACAGTAGAAAACTGTTGCCAGAATGGTTCCCCCGGTCGCCAGCCAGTCGCCCAGGCGAAGCCGCCGCAAAAACCACATCATGGCCAGAGCCAGGATTCCCACTTTGAGACCGGCGACCACCAGGATGTGATAGGCGCCGGTGCGCTGATAATCCACCATGGTCTCGCGGTCGAGGCCGGTGCGGTCGCCGATGAGCAGGGCCGCCAGCAGCGCGCCATCTTCGCCCTTCCACAGCACATGAATTTTGCCGAGCAGGTTGCGGCGCGCGGCGCTGAGCCGCAGCTTCCAAACGGCGCCGGAATTTCCCGGCAGGCGTTCGACCCTGTCAACGCGCACCGAGCCCAGGGCGGCGATGCCTTGCTGGGCAAGGTATCCGCGCTCATCAAAGGCGCCCGGATCTTTGAAGTTGCGCGGCTGCCGCAGCTTGACGGGAAAGCGCATCCGCTCGCCGTAGAGGATCTGAGAAAATTTCCCGGAATTGGAGGCTTCGCTTTCCGCCTGTTCGCCGTAGCTCTCCTGCGCATAGACATTCAGCCGGACGGAAAATTTTAACGGCAGTACAGCATTGCCATCGTGCGCATTTTCCACGGCAACATCTACCAGTTGCGCCTCGCCTCCGAAGGCTGACGTGCGGGGCAAGCCGTCGCGCAGGGCGTAGCCTTCAACCACGACCTCGCGGCCGCCGGTAATGCGGGCAAAGCGGCCGTCGTTCTCAGGGTGCGGGGCGCTGATCTGCTGGAGCTGCAGGTTGAGCGCACCCAGAAAGCCTAGTGCCATGAGGCACAACGGCTGCGCCAGCCAGCGCTTGCGTATGAAGAAGAATGCGGCGGCGGCCAGCAATAGCACAGCGGAGGCGAACCACCACGTGGGTGGGCGCCAGACGCGGGAGCCGAGCACGGCTCCGGCGGCAAAGATCACCGCAGCCCACAGCAGCGGCGCGGCTTGCGGATACGCCACAGGCTCGGTGCTGACGGTCTCTTCCCTTTTCGGGAATGGCGGGGCGGGAACTGTGGCGGCGGTGCTCATATGATTGCGAAAAAACCGCTTTCGATCTATGAATTGTCGCGTTCAGGCTAAAGAGTTTGTGTGAGAACTTTGAAGAGCGCCGTCCCTACGGGACTAAAATCATTTTTTTGCGCTTACCCAGCGCTGAAGCGCTGGGCTATAATGCGCCACCCCTTCGGGGTTGTTTAATCCTTTACGCTCCAAAGATTGAGTTCTCACACAAACTTTAAAGCCCGAAATATTTTAAACGGCTATGACACGAGTAAACCTGGTGCCCTGATATCTGTCTTCTCGTACACAGCACAGCTAAAGCTGTGCTCCTCCGAAAGATTTCACGGATATTGAATTTTCCCGCGAGCTCTCATCCTGTGCGATTCCGTGAGAGATGTACAACGGTTTCGATGTGAAATGTCTGGGGGAACAGGTCCAGCAAATGCATCTGCTCGATGGCGTAGCCGGATTGTTGGAATACGGCGAGATCGCGGGCCAGCGTGGCCGGGTCGCAGGAGACATACGTCACGCGCGCCGGGGCAAGAGCGGCCAGCTTGCGAGAGATGTCTGTTCCCAGGCCGGCGCGCGGAGGATCAACCAAAACCAGGTCCAGGTTCGCGGGCTGCGGCGCGGTCTTGAGATATTCTGCCGTGGTCATGCAGTGCGCGCGGACGTTCCGGGGCACATTTTTTCGCAAGTCATTAAACGAAGAAGGCGCAATCTCCACGGCTTCAACCCGGTCGAAGGTCCTGGCCAGCGGGGCGGAAAACAATCCCACACCGGCGTAAAGATCGAGCGCCAGCTTTCCCTTCGCGTCGGCGCACACAACTTCTACCAGAGGCTGAACAAGAAAACGGTTGGTTTGAAAAAACGATCCTGGACTGACCTGGTAGCGGGCCGGTCCAGCTTCGTAAACAAACCCCTCGGGCTGGAGGGAATATTCGACCTTCACGCTGGGTTCGCATTGCATCTCAGGCCGGGTGTGCTTTGCTCGGGAAAGCACAGAAATCGAAGTCGTGGCCGGCAGGCGCGTGCGCAGGCTTTCTGCAAGCCTCTGCCAATCCTGCTCGGGCATGGGTTTTTCCGCATAAAGCTCGAGCAGCAGTTTGGCATCGGCGTGATCGGCAAAGAATTCGATTTCAGAAATGGGATAGCCGACAAACGTTCCGCCGCGGCCTATCTCCCAAATAGCCGCGATGGCGCGGTTGATGAGCGGCGAGCTGATGGGGCAGCTCTCAACCGGCAGAAGATCGTGAGAGTTGTGCCGGTAGTATCCCAGGGCAAAAGGCTCGGCGGTAACTTTCATGCGCGTGCGGTTGCGGTAGCCCCAGGGCGGCGAAGGATGCAGATGAATTTCGCCCTCCCACTTTATTTTTGCCGTGCGCTCGAGGGTCTCGCTCAGGATCTGGCGCTTGACGGCAAGCTGATTTGCGTATTCGGTATGCTGATAGTGGCAGCCGCCACAACGCTGAAAATATGGGCAGAGCGGAGCGATACGCTGCGGCGAGGAAATGAGAATTTTTTCCAGGGCGGCGCGTACGAACCCCGGCTTTTCTTCCACGGCGCGAGCCTCGACCTGCTCTCCGGGCAAGACAAAAGGAACAAAGACCGCCTTGCCGCGCGCATCTTTTTTCTGCGCTTGACTGCCTTCCTCCGGGATGAGGCGCGCCAGGCCGTCGCCGCCATAGATCAGCTTTTCAATGGTCAACTGCACGCAGACAGCTTACACGAGAGGGCTATCCTTCGGTCATATGCGCGGTCACGCTCTATTAGGAATTCCCGGCTAATTTCATTAATATAAGGACTTGATTTCTCGCAGGGCTTCAGAGGTAAGTAAACATGGAACCGGGACAGGAAACACAACGTTGGCTGGCCTTTAATCTTGATGTGAAGGTTGTGGGGCTGGTCATTAATAATAAGGAATATCTGGGCGACTCCCGGGTGGGCACGGTCAGCCCCAACGGCATTGGTCTGTTTATTCCTGCCAATCTCAAGCTGAAGGACGTAGCCCAGATCAGGTTCACCCTGCCCAAAAGCAACGACATCATCAAGGCCAAAGCTTCCGTGCGCAACCGCACCGGCTTTCGTTATCTTTTTGAGTTCCAGGAACTTGCCGATGCGGACCGGGAGAAGATCCGCATTGCCTGCCTGGCGGATGGGGCGAAATCGTAAGAAGCATTCAGCACTCAGCAATCAGCATTCAGCCCTTAAGAAAACTGCTTACCGCGGATTTCACGGATCGCGCGGATTTCAAAGCAGTTGCCAGTTGCCGGTTCCCAGTTGCCAGTTTTTGACCTCTCTGCAAATTCTTGGACATGCTGGGATTAGGGCATCCGCTGCTTCCGCGGGCTTTAACAGAAATTTAATCTGTTTCATCGAAATTTAATCTCCCAAGAACATTCCTGAAACACAAGCACCGTAGCATCTCTCCCGTACTCTGCTTTTGAAAGTTTTGCGCAATCAAGACTCGCGCTTCCCAAGTGTTTCCAATCAATTTTTGTGGAGGAATAGTATGGCGTCTCAGAAGACTTTCTCTTCTGTAAGAAATCTATCAGCGGCAAGAGCAATGGTTCTGCTCCTGGCCACAACCATCGTGTGTTGTCTGCCCCAATATGCCCGGGCGCAGGTTCTCAAGGGCTCTGTGACTCCGATCAAGCATGTTGTTGTCATTTTCCAGGAGAATGTCTCGTTCGATCACTATTTTGGAACTTATCCACACGCGAAAGCGAACAAGGACGGCTCAGTATTTTTTCCCGGCGCCAAAGAAGACACCCCCAGGGTAAACAGTCTTGAGAGCGCCGGATTGTTGGCCCATAATCCAAACAAAGCGAACCCCTTCCGCATCGATCGCGGCACGCCCAACACGTGCGACCAGGACCACGGCTATAGCCAGGAACAAGCAGCCTTTCACGGCGGCCTGATGGATAGGTTTGTGGAACAGACGGGCTGCGTTGATCCCGTTCTGGGTCCGAACAGCGTGATGGGCTACTTCGATGGCAACACCGTTACCGCTCTCTGGAATTACGCGCAGCATTTTGCGTTAAGCGATAATTTCTTCGGAACAAGCTTTGGTCCTTCGACACCCGGCCTGCTGAATCTGGTCGCAGGGAATACTTTTGAGGGGACAATCACGAATGGCCTTTCCGGCAATGGGAACATCGCAGGCGGCGCCACGACTGGCGCCGTTATCGGCGATGCTGATCCGGCCGATGATACCTGCTCCAACCCCCACAGAACGCAAATCAGGATGTCTGGAGAAAATGTGGGCGACCTTTTGAACAAAGCGGGAGTTACCTGGGGCTCGTTCATGGGCGGCTTCGCGAATTGCAAAGCTGTCTCCACGGGAATCACAGGGCTGACCACGGCTGACTACATCCCGCACCATGCGTTTTTCCAATACTGGAAATCGACTTCCAATCCAAACCATGTTCCTCCCACCTCAGTTGCGATGATCGGCCATGCCGGTGATGCCGCCAACCACGAGTACGACATCAATGACTTCTGGAAGGCTGTTAAGGCCGATAACATGCCGGCAGTCAGCTTCCTGAAGGCGCGTGCCATTGAGGACGGTCACCCGGGTTATTCCGATCCGCTCGATGAACAGCTCTTCCTGGTGAACACGATCAACGAACTGCAAAAGACCGACGAGTGGAAGAGCACAGCCGTTTTCATTACGTGGGACGACTCCGACGGATGGTATGACCACGTTATGGGCCCAATCGTCAATCAATCGAATGTCTCAGACGATGAGCTGCTTGGGCCCGCCAACTGCGGCACTCCGAAACCAGATGCTACCGGGGCTGTTCAGAATGGCCGTTGCGGGTACGGTCCGCGGCTGCCGCTGGTCGTCGTATCTCCCTTTGCGCGGCAGAACTATGTTGACCATCGCGTGACCGATCAGTCGTCAATTCTCCGCTTCATCGAAGACAACTGGAAGCTGGGGCGCATCGGAAGTGGTTCTACGGATGCCATTGCCGGCACGCTCAATGGGTTCTTTGACTTCGACGATCGCACTCCCAGGTTGTTTCTCGATCCGATGACCGGACAAAAGCTGGATGGAGATGGGGACAGCGATAGAGACGACAGATAAAAACAGCTGCAAGCTGAGCACAGCCGGGGACGGCTGTGCCACACAAGCTGTGCCACACAAGCTTCACGCTAGGTCATCCCTTCGCCTAGCGTGACTCGGCCCGCCCTTCCTGACAGGGCGGGCATTTTTGTTTCAGTTCCCGGTTCTCAGTTCTCAGTTTAAGCTTGTGGCTCTTCTTGTAAGATGTATGGTTTGCAAAGAGTCCCCGCCATGAGTCCGAAGAATAGCGCCGTCCTGCTGACCAAGTGCCCGGAGCAGAAGGGAATTGTGGCCGCGGTTGCCGATTTTATCTACAAGCACAACGGCAATATTCTGCACGCTGACGATCATCAGGACCCCGAACTCCAGATGTTCATGATGCGGGTTGAATGGGACCTGGAAGGGTTCGACTTCGATCTCAAGGAATTTGGCGCGCGCTTTGCGCCCGTGGCGAAAAAGTTCAAGATGGAATGGCAGGCGGCGCACGCCAATCACCGGCCGCGGGTGGCGATCCTGGTTTCCAAATCGGGACACTGCCTGGCCGACCTGCTCTATCGCCATCACATCGGCGAGTTGGCCTGCGAAATACCGCTGATCCTCAGCAACCATGAAGATACGCGACGGCTGGCGGAGTTTTATCACATACCATTCCACGCAATTGCACACGCAAAAGACGGCCGCGCCGAAGTGGAAGGCGAGGCCCTGAAGTTATTGCAGAAAGCAAAGATAGAACTCATCGTGCTTGCCCGCTACATGCAGATTCTTTCACAGAAGTTTGTCAGCCAATACCCCAACCGCATTATCAATATCCATCATTCTTTCCTGCCTGCGTTCACCGGGGCCAGGCCCTATCACCGTTCTTACGAGCGCGGGGTCAAGCTGGTGGGCGCGACCAGCCATTATGTTACCGAGACGCTGGATGACGGTCCCATCATCGAACAGGATTTTATTCGCGTTTCTCACCGCGATCAGCTTGAGGATCTGGTGCGCAAGGGCGGCGACGTGGAGCGCATTGTGCTTTCGCGCGCAGTGCGCTGGCACCTGGAAAACCGCGTGCTGGTCTATGGCAACAAAACCGTGGTCTTCGACTAAAGACAGCTCTTAGCCTTTAGCTCTTAGCCTTTAGCTCTTAGCTCTTAGCTTTCAAGCAGTCTCTTCCGCTCTCTGCGTATAAACACCAGCGAAGAGAAAAAGTTTCCCTCGCAAAAACACTTCT
>Ga0209166_10002502_pt1:0-10000 | contig 13906 bp, 7 predicted proteins | sample Coa_R1_3_FD_187151 | JGI IMG/M metagenome (GOLD analysis project Ga0209166, IMG submission 187151) | Surface soil microbial communities from Centralia Pennsylvania, which are recovering from an underground coalmine fire - Coalmine... | ecosystem: Environmental > Terrestrial > Soil >... | reverse complement strand
GGAGGAAAGGACATCAACAGAGACTCCGCTAGTAGTGGCGAGCGAACGCGGACCAGGCCAGTGGTAGGTCGTCGATTAGCAGAACAGTCTGGAAAGGCTGGCCAGAGTGGGTGAAAGCCCCGTATGCGACATGACGCGATCTATCCTCGAGTAAGGCGGGACACGTGAAATCCTGTCTGAACGTGGGGGGACCACCCTCCAAGCCTAAGTACTCCTCAGTGACCGATAGTGCACTAGTACCGTGAGGGAAAGGTGAAAAGCACCCCGATGAGGGGAGTGAAACAGTTCCTGAAACCGGATGCCTACAAGCAGTCGGAGCCTCTTTATGGGGTGACGGCGTACCTCTTGTATAATGGGTCAGCGAGTTAGTCTCGGCAGCAAGCTTAAGCCGTTAGGTGTAGGCGTAGCGAAAGCGAGTCTGAATAGGGCGCATGAGTTGCCGGGATTAGACCCGAAACCGGGTGATCTAGCCATGGGCAGGTTGAAGGTGCGGTAACACGCACTGGAGGACCGAACCCACGTCTGTTGAAAAAGACGGGGATGACCTGTGGCTAGGGGTGAAAGGCCAATCAAACTCGGAAATAGCTGGTTCTCCGCGAAATCTATTGAGGTAGAGCGTCGGATGGTTACCACCGGGGGTAGAGCACTGGATGGGCTAGGGGGAAGCAATTCTTACCAAACCTAACCAAACTCCGAATACCGGTGAGTATAGTCCGGCAGACAGACGGCGGGTGCTAAGGTCCGTCGTCGAGAGGGAAACAGCCCAGACCGACATCTAAGGTCCCCAAGTCATGGCTAAGTGGGAAAGGATGTGGGAAGGCCAAGACAACCAGGAGGTTGGCTTAGAAGCAGCCATCCTTTAAAGAAAGCGTAATAGCTCACTGGTCTAGTTAAGCCGTCCTGCGCCGAAAATGTAACGGGGCTCAAGCCATGCACCGAAGATTCGGGTGTGCGCGCAAGCGCACGCGGTAGCGGAGCGTTCCGTAAGCCGGTGAAGGTGAACCGTAAGGTTTGCTGGAGGTATCGGAAGTGAGAATGCTGACATAAGTAGCGACAAACAGAGTGAGAAACTCTGTCGCCGAAAGTCCAAGGGTTCCTGCGCAAGGTTAATCCACGCAGGGTGAGCCGGCCCCTAAGGCGAGGCCGAAAGGCGTAGTCGATGGGAATGAGGTTAATATTCCTCAGCCTGGCGGGTGTGACGAAGGACGGAAGCAGTTTGCCCTTATTGGATTGGGTGGGCTGCCTAGTACTTCCAGGAAATAGCCCCGCCATATAGACCGTACCCCAAACCGACACAGGTGGACTGGTAGAGTATACCAAGGCGCTTGAGAGAATGGTGTTGAAGGAACTCGGCAAATTACCCTCGTAACTTCGGGATAAGAGGGCCCCGTTTTGGCGCAAGCCAGGGCGGGGGGCACAGACCAGGGGGTGGCGACTGTTTACTAAAAACACAGGGCTCTGCGAAGTCGACAAGACGACGTATAGGGTCTGACGCCTGCCCGGTGCCGGAAGGTTAAAAGGAGGGGTGCAAGCTCTGAATTGAAGCCCCGGTAAACGGCGGCCGTAACTATAACGGTCCTAAGGTAGCGAAATTCCTTGTCGGGTAAGTTCCGACCTGCACGAATGGCGTAACGACTTCCCCGCTGTCTCCAACACCAACTCAGCGAAATTGAATTCTCCGTGAAGATGCGGAGTACCCGCGGTTAGACGGAAAGACCCCGTGCACCTTTACTACAGCTTTGCAGTGGTATTAGGGATTGCGTGTGTAGGATAGGCGGGAGCCTTTGAAGCCTGGTCGCCAGATCAGGTGGAGGCAACCTTGAAATACCGCCCTCTCGATCTCTGATATCTAACTCGACCCCGTGAACCCGGGGTGAGGACCCTGCATGGCGGGTAGTTTGACTGGGGCGGTCGCCTCCCAAAGAGTAACGGAGGCGCGCGATGGTGGGCTCAAGCTGGTCGGAAATCAGCTGATGAGTGCAATGGCATAAGCCCGCCTGACTGCGAGAGCGACAGTTCGAGCAGAGACGAAAGTCGGCCATAGTGATCCGGTGGTCCCGCGTGGAAGGGCCATCGCTCAACGGATAAAAGGTACGCCGGGGATAACAGGCTGATGACTCCCAAGAGTCCATATCGACGGAGTCGTTTGGCACCTCGATGTCGGCTCATCACATCCTGGGGCTGGAGCAGGTCCCAAGGGTATGGCTGTTCGCCATTTAAAGTGGTACGTGAGCTGGGTTTAGAACGTCGTGAGACAGTTCGGTCCCTATCTGCCGTGGGTGTTCGAGACTTGAGAGGATCTGTCCCTAGTACGAGAGGACCGGGATGGACGTACCTCTGGTGTACCGGTTGTGGCGCCAGCCGCATCGCCGGGTAGCTAAGTACGGCCGGGATAACCGCTGAAAGCATCTAAGCGGGAAACCCCCCTCAAAACCAGGTCTCGCTCGAGAGCCGTGATAGACCATCACGTCGATAGGCCAGGTGTGGAAGCGCGGCAACGCGTGGAGCTAACTGGTACTAATCGCTCGATCGGCTTGATCGCCTCCAGCACAACCGTCGCACGCAGCGACAAGACCCCTAAAGACACCCCCAAGGTTCACACATCGTCACAATGACACCCATCCCCTTCGGTGCCATTGGACGACCTGGCAGCTATAGCGAGGGGCAATACACCCGATCCCATCCCGAACTCGGCCGTGAAAACCCTCAGCGCCAATGGTACTACGTCTCAAGGCGTGGGAGAGTAGGTCGCCGCCAGGTCTTCCAATGACACCAAACCCAATACCACTCCCGCGGGGTGGAGCAGCCCGGTAGCTCGTCAGGCTCATAACCTGAAGGCCGCAGGTTCAAATCCTGCCCCCGCAACCACAGACAGTTGACTCACGTCAACGCCAGAAGCCCGCTTGGATCCGTCCAGGCGGGCTTCTTCGCTTTGCGCCAGGATCTGGGCGAGTTCCCCGTGAAGCTCCGCCGCCATGGTGCCGTCATCCAGCGGCCGGAGATCGGCCCGGTCGATAAGCGCGCGGATCGTGTCCATGGCTTCGGCCCGGGTCCCTTCCTCGTCGAGCAGACGTTCCAAAGCCGCGACCTTCCGACGGAACAGCCCGGCCAGATCCGGCATGGACAGCAACTCGACCGGTGGTTTCGAGACCGGCTTGCTCAGCAAGCTCTCCAACTCCCGCTTCTCGGCTTCGAGCCGGTCCAGTTCGTCCATCATGCTATCCGTGAAGCGGCCCTTCTTCAGCCTCCGACGCGGCCAGCAGGCTCGACCTCCAAGAATTAAAGTTGCGCAGGATCGATCGGCCCATCCCAGCGTTGGCCACCTTAGCGTTGTGACGTCCAGCGTCATCCCGCGGGGCTCCGAGCATCTTCAACTCTGGAGGAGGCTTGGGCAGAACATGAAAATAAATAGATTCTGGGACGCGTGGCGGTCCCGCTGATGGATGCCACGCTCGGGGTCGCCGCGCTGCCGGGCAAGGCGTTGGAGGTGGTGACACAAGCCGCGTTTGGTGGCGCCGGTGGCAGGAGTGACAACCTCCTGTACAGCGGCGGCTCCATCTCCGGCGCAACATGGGCTGGTCCCGGCCCACATATTTTAGGACTGCCGCCCTTCGAGCTGGAGGAGATCTTCCAGCTGCCGACAATGGTCGGCGGGTCATCGGTTACTCCGACGGTCTTATACGCGTTCTCCGGGCCCGATGGCGCACGGCCCAACGGAAGCCTCGTCGCCGATGCCCAAGGCAATCTCTACGGCACCACCAGAGGAGGGCGGCTCTGCCACGCTCGGCACGGTCTTCAAGCTGACCAATCCCCACGCGACCGGCGCGGCCTGTTGACGATCCTGCACACATTCACCGGCCCAGACGGTGCCAATCCGGCCGCTGGCGTGACATTCGGCCCGGATGGCTCGCTTTTGGCCGCGCACGGCATCGATCGGCGTATTGCGAAAGCCATTCCAGGCAAAGAACATCATCCCAGACAGCCCCCTAATCACGGGAGAAAGAGCAATGTCAGGATCAGATCGGGCCGCCGCCTCTCGTGAGATCGGGGCGATTGTTCGAGCGGGCTTTCGCGTTTGCTGCCTTTTACTTGCGGTCGCCTTTGCAGGGCGCGTCGCCGTCGGGCGGGCCGAGGCGCAGACGCCGTCGACTGATGGCATCGCATCGGCTCCCGACGCGACGGCCATGCAGGCCGACACGCCCCCTTTCGACACGTCCGCGTTACCCGTCGCGACGACCGCCCCCGCAGTGAACATAATCACCCACCACTACAACACGATGCGGACTGGCTGGAATTGGCATGAGACGGCCCTGACGCCGGGCCCGACGGGTAATGTCAAGGCGGGGTCGTTCGGCGTCGTGCAAACGGTTCAGCTTGGCGTCGCAACCGGCGACACCGCGAACGACTATGTCGACGCGCAGCCACTGCTCGCCAACGCCCTCACTGTCAACGGGGCGACCCAGGACGTCGTCTATGTCGCGACTGAGGCGAACAACGTCTATGCCATCGCGGCGTCGGGACCGGCGCTCGGGAAGATCCTCGTCCAGCGGAAGCTCGGCACGCCGGTGCCTCGGCCGCTTAATTGCGGCAATAACGGCCCCGTCCTCGGCATCAATTCGACGCCCGTCATCCATCTCGATCCGACCGATCCGACGAGCGGCGGCACGATGTATGTGATGTCCTACGAGCTCGTGAGTAATGTTCCGACCTACAAGCTCCACGCGCTCAACCTGAAGACGCTCGCCGACAAGATGGCGCCCGCGATCGTGACGGCATCCCGGACGCTGACGCCGAGCAACACGACCTACAGCTTCAACGCGACCGTCAGCCGCCAGCGCGCGGCGCTGCTTGAGGCGAATGGGCAGATCTATGCTGGTTTCTCTAGTTTCTGCGATATCAGTGCCAACAAATCGCGCGGCTGGCTGCTCGGCTGGTCCGAGAGCAACCTGGCGCCGCTCCCGTCGAATCAGCTGCAGGATCGGCTATCGAGCGCACCGCACTCCTTCTTCCTCAGTTCCATCTGGATGTCGGGCTATGGCCCGGCCGCAGACACGAACGGCGCCGTCTATGTCGTGACCGGCAATTCGGATCCGTCCGGCACGACCTATAGCCCGCCGATCAATGTCCAGGAGAGCGTCGTCAAGCTGTCGCTGGATCTCGCCACCCTCCTGGACTATTTCAGCCCGACGGGGGCCGACGGGGTCGGGCCACTCGACACGCGCGACGAGGATTTCGGCTCCGGCGGTGCCATGATCGTGCCAGACCAGCCCGGCCAGGCGGCCCCCACGGTCGTCGCCGCGGGCAAGGCTGGGCATCTCTATCTCATCAACCGGTCCAGCATGGGACACAACACGGGCAACGTGCTCGCGACCGTCTCGGTCGGCGCCTGCTGGTGCGGCCCGTCCTATTTCCTAGGATCCGATGGCATCCGTCGCGTCGTGAGCAGCGGCGGGAACCACATCATGCTGTGGAAGGCGCCGACCCAACCGGCGACCTTGCTGCCGGACAAGTCCTTCAGTATCGGCTCGGGCCAGGATCCCGGCTTCTTCACGTCAGTTTCGTCGAACGGGCAGCAGGCCAACACAGCCATCATCTGGGCCGTCAACCGTCCCACGGACGCCAATCCGGCCAAAGTGACGCTCTACGCCTTCGATCCCGCCACGGCCAGCGGCAGCCCACCGGTGTTCTCGTCCGTCGCTGGATCCTGGCCAAACCCGAGTGCGAACGCCAACATCGTGCCGGTCGTCGCCAACGGCAAGGTCTTCGTCGCCAGCTTCGCCGCCTTGAACATCTTCGGTCCGGGCGGCACGCTGCCGCCCCTCGTGATGGCGGCGCCCCGACGCGCGCAGGCGCTCGTCAGCCAGATCTTCGGCAGGATCATCAGGATCGACACGTCGCAGATCACCATCCAGCCCGCAACCGGTGCGCCCGTCACGGTCGACACGACGAACGCGGTTACGGCGGACCAAAGCGTCCCGCTGGTGCTGGGGCGTGCGGTCCACGTGTTCGGCCCGCGAGACGCGGCCGGAATATGGCATGCGCAAGCCATTCAGCGGGCCAAGGACTCGCCCGACTTGTGGCAGCCCTTTCCGTAGAAGGCTGGTCGAACGTCTTGTCCGGAAGCCGGCTGGCGCGGCATGAACGCGGTTTCGCCGGCGCTTCAGTTTGGCAAAACACCCGGCCGTTCCGACGCCCTTCCGCAGTGCCGGCCCCGGCCGCGATGCTGACCTCGGAAAGAAGCGTGACCCGCGCGGGACGAAACGAAGCGGCGGCTCAGTACGGGGCTTGACCCTCATGTCCGATCAAAGAAGCGGACATCAAGCGGGCGATCGAAGGGTTCTGCCAGGCGTTCGTGCTGGAAGATGCCGTGGCGCCACTGATCGCCGACGGCCGCCTCGCCAACAGGGCGTCAAACCTTCATGGTAGAGGTCCGGTAGATGTCGTCGATGGCGGCTGCCAGCGTCGCATCAAACGCGTGGTCATTCATCGAGTGCCTGAGATCGCCGATGAGGGCCCGCGAAAAGCTTGCAATCATGCCGTGGTTGGCTGCGAGACGCCTGCACGCGTCGGCCCGGGTGTAGCCGCCGGAAAGCGCGACCACCCTGGCCACGCGCTCGTGCTTCACCAGCGCCGAATAGAGATCCGAAACTTCCGGGAGCGTCAGCTTGAGCATGACCCGGCGGCCGTCCGGCAAGGCATCGAGCTTCCGGGTCAGTTCCGCGAGGAGAATGGCTTCGGCACCGGCCTTGTCCGGGCTCTTGATCAGCACTTCCGGCTCGATGATCGGCATTAGCCCATGCTCGGCGATCCGAGCGGCCACGTCGAACTGCTGCGTGGCGATGGCGGCGATCCCCTCTTTCGAGGGCAGGTTGATGACGGAGCGCATCTTGGTGCCGAAGACGCCGAGCCCTACCGCCCGCGCGAGCAGCGCGTCGAGCGCCGGCATCGGCTTCATCAGGCTGACGCCGTCCTTCTCGGCTTCAAGCCCCTTGTCGACCTTCACGAAGGGAACAATGCCCCGCTCTTCCCACAGGAAGGCCGGAACCGGCCTGTCCTGCACCAGCCCGTCCATCGTGGCTTCGAACAGGATGGACGCAATGACCTTCGAGCCGGTGAAGGCCGGCGCGGTCATGATCCGCACGCGCATCTCGTGCATGAGCCTGAACATTTCGGCATCGCCGCTATAGGCGCTGTCCGGAATGCCATAGACGCGAAGGGCGCCGGGCGTCGAGCCGCCGCTCTGGTCGAGCGCGGCGATGAAGCCGTCCTTCCCGGTGATTTGCGCCGTCATCTCGCCATCGGCCATGATCGTCATCCTAACCGTCTGTCCGTCTAACCCCGCACGGTGGTGTCGGGCCGATCGTCGCCCTCAATCATCTGCTCGTACCAGCGACCTTCGGCGTCCCGGAACGAGATCGCGGCCTCCTCGCCAGAAAGACGCTGCTCGGCGGCAGCGCCGCCGGCCGTGCGAGCCGAAGTTTCGGAATAGACGTGGTCGGCCTGGTAGGCCCAGCCGCCATTATGCTCGACGACCCTGCAGACGATCTTGGCCCTTTGGCTCTCCTTTTGACGATCTGTCTCAGCCCAATACCGTCTGATCGACGAACCATAGCAGCTTGCCCACCGGGTCGACGCGGGCGGCCGGCAGCGCCATGTCGCCCGCCCGGACCTGGGCGAAGGCCTTCGCCTTTTCTGCGCCGCTCAACAGAAAGGCGACGGTGCGGCTGCTGTCGATCAGCGGGTAGGTCAGCGTCAGGCGAACTTCCGGTCTGCCCTGGCTGACGGCGGCAACCCACTTCGCGCTCTCGTCCAGGATATCGGAGCCCGGCAAAAGGGAGGCGGTGTGCCCGTCGGGCCCCATGCCGAGCAGCATGATATCGAAGAACGGGCGATCGGGGGCGATCCTGTCGCCGCCGTAGACCTGCTTCAGCAGATCCTCGTAGGCTTGCGCCGCGTCTTCGGGACGCCCCTCCGTCGGCATGCGATGAACCTGGTCCGGATCGATGGGCACATGGTCCAGCATCGTCTCGCGCGCCATCCGATAGTTGCTGTCCTTGTCGTCGGGCGGCACGAAACGCTCGTCGCCCCAGAACAGCTCGAGCCGGTCCCACGGCATCTGCGACCGCAGAGGCTCCGCGGCCAGCAGGGTATAGAGCGCCCGAGGCGTCGAGCCGCCCGAGAGCGCGATGCGGCATGTCCCCTGGACGGCGTTCGCCTCTTCGACCAACCATTCGGCCGCGCGACGGGCGAGCTCCGCGCCGTCGGCCGAGACATCGATCTGCGCATCCTTCATGACACGATCTCCAGGACATGGCGCTCGACCGCCTTGGCGAAGCCCTCGTCGTCGCAGGAGGTGGTCACGACCGACGCCTCGCTCTTCACCTCGTCCGGCGCGTTGCCCATCGCGATGCTGAAGCCGCTGCGCCGGAACATGGTCAGGTCGTTAGGCTGGTCGCCGATCGTCGCGATGGCTTCCCGCGGGATCGAGAAATGCTCGGCCAGATAGTCGGCGACCGCGCCCTTGTTGGCGTCGCGGTGGGTGACGTCGAAATAATAGGGCTGGGAGCGCGCGGCCGTCGCCCGGTCGCCCAACCGCTGTTTCGCCGCCTTCTCGCACCGGGCGAGCAGCGCGTGATCGTCGCTGACGCCGACGATCTTGACGGCCTTGTCCAGCAGGTCGTCGAAGCCGCTGACGACCTTGGGCTCGAATTTGACCGTGCGGGCCTCGTGCTCGACATGCGGCGCCTTGGGATCGCGAACCAGCCAGTCCTGGTCGACATAGAGCCAGGTATCGACCTTGAACTCGTCGAGGACCTTGACCGTCTCCCGCGCGAGGTCTTCGGGCAGAACTCGGCTGTCGAGGATGTTCAGCTCGTCATCGACCATTTCCCCGCCGTTGAAGGAGGCGATCGGCGTATCGAGCTTGAGCGGTTCGATCAGATGGGCCATGCCGCGCGGCGGCCGGCCGCTGGTGATCGCGAACAGGACGCCGGACGCGCGCAAGGATGCGACCGCGGCGATCGCCCGCGGCGTCAGCAGCTTCTGGCTGGTGACGAGCGTGCCGTCGACGTCGGACAGGAGCAGCTTGATCTTCGGGGGCCGTGTCATGATGCGCTCCATCTCCCGCCGCTAAATATCGCGCCACCGGCGACCGTCGCGCTGGAGCAGCTGGTCCGCCGCCGCCGGACCGGCGCTGCCCGCGGCGTAGTTGGGAAAATCGGCCGGGCGTTCAGCCGCCCAGGCATCGAGCGCCGGTTGCACGACCTGCCAAGCGCCCTCGACCTGGTCGGCGCGCTGGAACAAAGTCGCATCGCCGATCAGGCAATCATAGATCAGTGTCTCATAGCCGATCGCCGGTTCCTGCTTGAACCAGTCGTTATATTTGAAATCGAGCGCGACGCTGTCGAGATCCATGGCCGTTCCCGGCCGCTTGGCGTTGAAGCGCAGGCGGATTCCCTCGTTCGGCTGCACCTGGATGATGAGCCAGTTGGGACCGAACGTAGCGACCGGCGTGTTGCGGAACAGGGAGTATGGTGCCTCCTTGAAGCGGATCGCGATCTCCGTCCAGCGTTTGGGCATGCGCTTGCCGGTGCGCAGGTAAAACGGCACGCCGGCCCAGCGCCAATTGTCGATGCACAGCCGCATCGCCACGTAGGTCTCCGTGGTCGATCGCGGGTCGACGTCGGGTTCGTCGCGGTAGCCGACCAGGTCCCGGCCGGCGATGCTGCCGGCCGCGTACTGACCACGGACGACATCATCCGCGGTGAGCCTGTGCATGGCGCCGAACAGCTCGGCCTTCTTGGCCCGCACGTCATCGGCATCGAACGACGTCGGCGGTTCCATCGCGGTCATGGCGATCAGCTGGAAGACATGGTTTGGCACCATGTCGCGTAGCGCGCCGGTCGGCTCGTAGAATTTCCCGCGCCGCTCGACGCCCACGGTCTCCGAGACCGTGATCTGGACATGGTCGATCCGGTCGCGGTTCCACAAGGGCTCGAAC
>Ga0209166_10002501_pt1 | contig 13908 bp, 23 predicted proteins | sample Coa_R1_3_FD_187151 | JGI IMG/M metagenome (GOLD analysis project Ga0209166, IMG submission 187151) | Surface soil microbial communities from Centralia Pennsylvania, which are recovering from an underground coalmine fire - Coalmine... | ecosystem: Environmental > Terrestrial > Soil >... | reverse complement strand
GCATCAGGCTCAAGGCGTATGACCACGAGGTCATCGATAGCTCGGCGCGGAAGATCGTGGACACGGTCACGCGTACTGGTGCACGGGTTGCCGGGCCAGTCCCGCTGCCTACCGAAAAGAACGTGTATTGCGTTATCAGGTCGCCGCACAAGTACAAGGACTCACGCGAGCACTTCGAGATGCGCACGCACAAGCGCCTGATCGACATCATCGATCCCACGCCGAAGACGGTCGACTCGCTGATGCGGCTCGACCTGCCGGCCGGCGTCGACATCGAGATCAAGCTCTGAGGGACACGACGGACATGGGCAAGCAACTCAAGGGCGTGCTGGGCACCAAGCTCGGTATGACGCAGGTCTTCAACGACCAGGGGAGGATCGTCCCCGTCACCGTGGTGGCGGCCGGCCCCTGCGTCGTGACCGCCGTGCGCACCGCGCCCGGGGACGGCTACGCCGCCGTCCAGCTCGGGTACGGGGACATCGACCCCAGGCGGGTGACCAAGCCGGTGGCGGGCCACTTCGCCAAGGCCGGCGTCACCCCGCGCCGTTACCTGGTCGAGCTGCGCACCGACGACGCCGACCAGTACACGCTCGGCCAGGAGGTCACCGCCGAGACCTTCGGCGCGGGTGACCTGGTGGACGTGACCGGCCGCAGCAAGGGCAAGGGCACCGCGGGCGTGATGAAGCGGCACGGCTTCAAGGGCCTGGGCGCCTCGCACGGCACCCAGCGCAAGCATCGCTCGCCCGGCTCGATCGGCGGGTGCGCCACCCCCGGCCGGGTGTTCAAGGGCCTGAAGATGGCGGGCCGGATGGGCAACGTCCGGACCACTGTGCCCCGGCTCACCGTGCACGCGGTGGACGCTGAGCGCGGGCTGCTGCTGATCAAGGGCGCTGTTCCCGGCCCCAAGGGCGGCCTGGTGCTGGTCCGCAGCGCGGCGAAGCAGCTTGTGGCTAAGGAGGGCCGGTGACCAAGGTCAGCGTTGTGACCCCGGCCGGCAAGGGCGGGGCGGATGTCGAGCTGCCCGGGGAGATCTTCGGCGCGAAGGTGAACATCCCGCTCATCCACCAGGTCGTGGTGGCCCAGGAGGCGGCGGCCCGGCAGGGCACGCACGCCACCAAGACGCGCGGCGACGTGCGTGGCGGCGGCAAGAAGCCGTACCGGCAGAAGGGCACCGGCCGGGCCCGGCAGGGCTCGCTGCGTGCGCCGCAGTACGCCGGCGGCGGTACCGTGCACGGCCCGGTGCCCCGCTCGTACGTCCAGCGGACGCCCAAGAAGATGAAGGCGGCCGCGCTGCGCGGCGCGCTGTCCGACCGGGCCAGCCACGGCCGCGTCGTGGTGGTCAGCGCGTTCGTCGAGGGCGGCGAGCCGAGCACCAGGGAAGCCACGACGGTGCTGCGCACCGCGGTCGGCGAGGCCGGCGCGCGGCTGCGGCGGCCGGTGCTCGTGGTGGTGAACGCCGAGGACACGGTGACGCAGCGGAGCCTGCGCAACGTGCCGCGGGTCCGGGTGCTGGCCTCCGGCCAGCTCAACACCTACGACGTGCTGGCCTGCGATCATGTTGTGTTCACCCAGGCCGCGCTGGCAGAGTTCGTGGCCCGCTCCGGCGGGGGCGAGCTGGTGACCGTGGACAAGCCCGCCAAGAAGGCTACCAAGGCCGGCAAGGCCGCCGGCACCGAGGAGCCCGCGGTCAAGCCGGCCAGCAAGGCCAAGGCGAAGACCGACGCCGGGGACACCGGCGAGGACGACGCCAAGCCAGCCAAGGCCACCGCGAGCCGGGCGCGCAAGCCTGCCACGGCCAGTGCCACGGAGCCCGCCCGCGACGAGGCAGCCGGGGAGGCGCCGCAAGGCGTAGCGCAGCGGAGTTCGGGAACCTCAGGTAAGGCTGCTTCCTCCGACAGCGCGGAGCAGAAGGAGGGGCAGGAATGAGCAAGATCGCGGATCCGCGGGACGTCCTGCTCAAGCCGGTGATCTCGGAGAAGAGCTACCGGCTCGCGGACGACGGCAAGTACACCTTCCTGGTCGCCCCCGATGCCAACAAGACGCAGATCAGGCAGGCGGTCGAGCAGGTCTTCCACGTCAAGGTCACCGGGGTCAACACCATCAACCGGCCGGGCAAGCGCCGTCGCACCCGGTACGGCTGGGGCAAGCGCGCCGACACCAAGCGCGCGATCGTGACGCTGGCGGCAGGCGAGCGGATCGACGTCTTCGGCGGCCCGGTCAGCTAGGGCCGCGGAACACTGACAGGAGCTTGAGCAGACATGGCCATCCGCAAGTACAAGCCGACCACCCCGGGCAGGCGGGGCGCGAGCGGCCCGGACTTCGCCGAGATCACCCGCGGCGAGCCTGAGAAGGCCCTCGTCCGCCCGCTGCACTCCCAGGGCGGCCGGAATGTGCACGGCCGGATCACGGCGCGGCATCAGGGCGGCGGCCACAAGCGCGCGTACCGGCTGATCGACTTCCGCCGGGCGGACAAGGACGGCGTGCCCGCCAAGGTGGCGCACGTGGAGTACGACCCGAACCGCACCTCGCGAATCGCGCTGCTGCACTATGCCGACGGCGAGAAGCGCTACATCCTGGCCCCGCAGGGCCTGCGGCAGGGGGACCGGGTGGAAAACGGCCCGAGCGCCGACATCCGCCCGGGGAACTGCCTGCCGCTGCGCAACATCCCCACCGGCACGATGGTGCACGCCATCGAGCTGCGTCCCGGCGGCGGCGCCAAGATCGCCCGGTCGGCCGGGGCCAGCGTGCAGCTGCTCGCCAAGGAGAGCGGGTACGCCCAGCTCCGGATGCCCTCGGGGGAGATCCGGCGGGTGGACGCGAGCTGCCGGGCCACGGTCGGCGAGGTCGGCAACTCCGAGCAGGGCAACATCAAACTCGGCAAGGCAGGCCGGAACCGGTGGAAGGGCAAGCGGCCCTCGGTGCGTGGCGTGGCCATGAACCCGGTCGACCACCCGCTGGGCGGCGGTGAGGGCAAGAGCTCCGGTGGCCGCCATCCGGTCAGCCCCTGGGGCAAGCCGGAGGGCCGGACCCGGCCCGAGCACAAGCCGAGCGACCGGATGATCGTCCGCAGGCGCAGCAAGAAGAAGCGGTAGGAGCACCTGATAATGCCTCGTAGCCTGAAGAAGGGCCCCTTCGTGGACGACCACCTAATCAAGAAGGTGGACGGCCAGAACGACAAGGGGACGCGGAACGTCATCAAGACGTGGTCGCGGCGTTCGATGATCGTCCCGGCGATGCTGGGCCACACGATCGCGGTGCACGACGGCCGCAAGCACGTCCCGGTGTTCATCACCGAGGCGATGGTCGGCCACAAGCTCGGGGAGTTCGCCCCCACGCGCACGTTCCGCAGCCATGTCAAGGATGACCGCCGGAGCCGGCGCTAAGCCGCCTGCCCGGAAAGAGACTGGAGAAGAAGCGATGGAGGCTAGGGCGATGGCGCGGTACGTCCGCGTGACGCCGCGCAAGGCCCGCCGGGTGGTGGACATGATCCGCGGCATGCCCGCTGGGGAGGCGCAGGCCGTGCTCTCGTTCGCGCCGCAGGCGGCGAGCGCGCCGGTGCGCAAGGTGCTGGCGAGCGCCGTCGCGAACGCGGGCCAGGCCGGCGGTCCCGACGCTGACGGGCTCGTGGTGAGCCGGGCCTGGGTGGACGAGGGGCCGACGCTCAAGCGGTTCCGGCCGCGCGCCCAGGGCCGCGGCTACCGCATCCTCAAGCGGACCAGCCACATCACCGTCATCGTCTCCGACGAAGGAGGGACCCGCTAGTGGGGCAGAAAGTGAACCCGCACGGGTTCCGGCTGGGCATCACCACCGACTTCAAGAGCCGGTGGTACGCCGACAAGCTGTACAAGGACTACGTCGCGGAGGACGTCGCCATCCGGCGGATGCTGCAGCGCGGCATGGAGCGTGCGGGCATCTCCAAGGTCGAGATCGAGCGGACCCGGGACCGGGTGCGGGTGGACATCCACACCGCGCGGCCCGGCATCGTGATCGGCCGCCGCGGCGCCGAGGCCGACCGGATCCGCAGCGACCTGGAGAAGCTCACCGCCAAGCAGATCCAGCTGAACATCCTCGAGGTGAAGAACCCCGAGGCCGACGCGCAACTGGTCGCCCAGGGCGTGGCCGAGCAGCTGTCCAGCCGGGTGTCCTTCCGCCGGGCGATGCGCAAGGCCATGCAGACGGCCATGAAGGGCGGCGCCCGGGGCATCCGGGTGCAGTGCTCGGGCCGCCTGGGCGGTGCGGAAATGTCGCGGTCGGAGTTCTACCGCGAGGGCCGGGTGCCGCTGCACACGCTGCGCGCCGACATCGACTACGGCTTCTACGAGGCCCGCACCACGTTCGGCCGGATCGGCGTCAAGGTCTGGATCTACCGGGGCGAAGCCCCGTCCACCCGGGCCGAGCGGGAGGCCTACCAGGCCGCGCTCCGCGCGGGCCAGCGTCGTGACCGGGACTCCGGCCGCCCGGACTCGGGGCGCCCGCCCCGGCGGGGGCGCCGTGGCGGCGAGGGCCCCGCCAGTGATGAGGCCAGCGCACGGGCCGCTGCCCCGGTTGAGGCCGTGGCCGGCGCAGGCGAGGAAGGCTGAGAAATGCTCATCCCGCGCAGGACCGCGCACCGCAAGCAGCACCGGCCGGACCGGCACGGCAAGGCCACCGGCGGCACCAGCATCGCCTTCGGCGAGTACGGCATCCAGGCGCTGGAGCACGCCTACGTGACCAACCGGCAGATCGAGGCCGCGCGTATCGCGATGACCCGGCACATCCGCCGTGGCGGGAAGGTGTGGATCAACATCTACCCGGACCGCCCGCTGACCAAGAAGCCCGCCGAGACCCGGATGGGCTCCGGCAAGGGCTCACCGGAGTGGTGGGTGGCGAACGTCAAGCCGGGCCGGGTCATGTTCGAGCTGTCCGGCGTGGCCGAGCCGGTGGCCAGGGAGGCACTCCGCCGGGCCATGCACAAGCTCCCGATGAAGTGCAGATTCGTGACGCGCGAGGCAGGGAGTGAGGGCTGATGGCTAAGGGCTTGACCGCCGTCGATCTGCGGAACGCGACCGAGGAAGAGCTGGACAGCAAGCTCGCCGACGCGAAGCTCGAGCTGTTCAACCTCCGGTTCCAGGCCGCCACAGGCCAGCTGGAGAGCCACGGGCGGCTGCGTGCCGTGCGCAAGGAGATCGCCCGCATCTACACCGTGAAGCGGGAGCGGGAACTCGGCATCGTGACCGTGGCGGAAGAGGCGGAGGAAGACAGTGAGTGACGAGACGCAGGCCGCGCCGGTGCGCGGCTACCGCAAGATCCGGGAGGGCTACGTCGTCAGCGACAAGATGGACAAGACGGTCGTGGTCGAGGTCGAGGACCGGGTGAAGCACCCGAAGTACGCCAAGATCATCCGCCGCACCAAGAGGTACAAGGCACACGACGGTGACAACGCCTGCGGCGTTGGCGACCGCGTCCGGCTCATGGAGACCCGGCCGATGTCGTCCACCAAGCGCTGGCGCGTTACCGAGATCCTGGAGAAGGCCAAGTAAACCCCCGGGGGACGCCCCGGGACCACCACCCCGCCAGGCCGCACATGGGCCGGCGTCGCAGAAGCAGGAGTTGACGTGATCCAGCAGGAGTCGCGGCTCAAGGTCGCCGACAACACCGGAGCCAAGGAGATCTTGTGCATCCGCGTGCTCGGCGGTTCCGGCCGGCGATACGCGGGCATCGGCGATGTCATCGTGGCGACGGTGAAGGATGCCCTTCCCGGGGCGGCAGTGCGCAAGGGCGACGTGGTCAAGGCGGTGGTGGTGCGTACCCGCAAGGAGCGCCGCAGGGGCGACGGCTCCTATATCCGTTTCGATGAGAACGCGGCCGTCCTGATCAGGGACGGCGGCGACCCGCGTGGCACCCGCATCTTCGGCCCCGTCGGCCGCGAGTTGCGCGAGAAGCGGTTCATGCGGATCATCTCGCTCGCGCCGGAGGTGCTCTAGATGGCGAAGAAGATCAAGCCGGCCACGCCGGGCAAGGCGGCCGGGATGAAGATCAAGAAGGGCGACAACGTGATCGTCCTCGCCGGCCGCGACCGTGGCCGCGAGGGCAAGGTCATCGCCGCCTACCCGGACCGGCAGCGGGTTCTCGTGCAGGGCGTGAACGTGATCCGCAAGAACACGAAGGTCAACTTCCAGGGTGTCCGGGGCGCCAAGGAAGGCGGCATCGTCACTCAGGAAGCACCGATCCACGTGAGCAACGTGGCGCTGATCGACCCGGAGACGAAGAAGCCCGCGCGCGCGGGCTACCGGATCGACTCCGACGCCAAGAAGGTCCGGGTCACCCGCCCGGGCGGTAAGGAAATCTGATGACAGCGACGACGACGGAGCGGGCCACCGTTGAGCGGGGGCGGAGCGCGGGGGCGGGAGAAGCAGAGCGTGTGCCGCCCCGGCTGAAGGAGCGCTACCACGCCGAGATCGCGCCGGCGCTGCGCAAGGAGTTCGGCTACGCCAACGTGATGCAGGTCCCCACCCTGGTGAAGATCTCCGTCAACATGGGTGTAGGTGAAGCCGCGCGGGACGCCAAGCTCATCGAGGGCGCGGTCAAGGACCTGGCCATCATCACCGGGCAGAAGCCCGCCATCGCCCGCGCGACCAAGTCCATCGCCCAGTTCAAGCTCCGCGAGGGGATGCCCATCGGTGCGCACGTCACGCTGCGCGGCGACCGGATGTGGGAGTTCCTCGACCGCCTGCTCACCCTCGCGCTGCCCCGAATCCGCGACTTCCGCGGGCTGTCCGACCGGCAGTTCGACGGCCGTGGCAACTACACCTTCGGGCTCACCGAGCAGTTGATGTTCCATGAGATCAACCCGGACCAGGTGGACCGCCAGCGTGGCATGGACGTGACCCTGGTCACGACCGCCACCAACAACAACGAGGGCCGCGCGTTCCTGCGGCTGCTCGGTTTCCCGTTCAAGGAGAGCTGACCCAGTGGCCAAGAAGGCGCTGATCGCCAAGGCGAAGCGGAGCCCGAAGTTCGAGGTGCGCTCCTACACCAGGTGCGCGCGCTGCGGGCGCCCGCGCGCGGTGTACCGGAGGTTCGGGCTGTGCCGGATCTGCTTCCGGACCATGGCCCACCGCGGCGAATTGCCTGGCATCACCAAATCGAGCTGGTAACACCAGCTGAGAACCTGGGCGCACGGCCGTGCGCCCGCCGACCGAACTGGGCGCCGCCGGCGCCCACCGACCACGCCGTAGGTCCCGCAGGGGAAACCGCGGTGAGGAGGGCCATCAGGCCATGACGATGACGGACCCGATCGCAGACATGCTGACCCGTCTGCGGAACGCGAATGCGGCCTACCAGGACTCGGTGAGCATGCCGTATTCCAAGATCAAGGCGCACCTCGCGGAGATCCTCCAACAGGAGGGCTACATCGGCGGCTTCGAAGTCCGCGACGCCGAGGTCGGCAAGAACCTGGTGGTGGCGCTCAAGTACGGCCCGGCCCGGGAGCGGTCCATCGCCGGGCTCAAGCGGGTGTCCAAGCCGGGCCTGCGGGTGTACGCGAAGAAGGACAACCTGCCGCGGGTGCTCGGCGGACTGGGCATCGCGATCATCTCCACCTCGGGTGGGCTGATGACCGACAAGCAGGCGGTCAGGCGCGGCGTGGGCGGGGAAGTCCTCGCCTTCGTGTGGTGAGGAGACCTTAGATGTCACGAATCGGACGGCTCCCGGTGCAGGTCCCGGCGGGCGTCGATGTCACGATCAACGGCCGTGAGGTGTCCGTACGCGGGCCCAAGGGCCAGTTGTCGCTTCAGGTCGCCGAGCCCATCGAGGTCAAGCACTCCGACGGCGTCATCACCGTGACCAGGCCCAACGACGACGGCAACGTCCGGGCGCTGCATGGCCTGTCGCGCACCCTGGTTGCCAACATGGTGACCGGCGTGACCGAGGGCTACCGCAAGACGCTGGAGATCGTCGGGGTCGGGTACCGGGTCCAGGCCAGGGGCAGCGGCGTGGAGTTCTCGCTCGGGTACAGCCACCCGGTGCCGGTCACCCCGCCGGACGGGGTCACGCTGCGGGTGGAGACCCCCACCAGGCTCGTCGTGGAGGGGATCGACAAGCAGCAGGTAGGCGAGGTCGCCGCCAAAATCCGCAAGCTCCGCAAGCCCGACCCGTACAAGGGCAAGGGCGTCCGTTACTCCGGCGAGCAGATCCGCCGCAAGGTCGGGAAGGCTGGGAAGTAGGACATGGCTGTCACCAAGAGCAGGGGGCGGGGCAAGTCCGCCGCCCGCGCAGCGTCGCGGAAGCGACGGCATGTGCGCGTGCGGAAGAAGGTCACCGGCAGCGCCGCCCGGCCGCGGCTGGCCGTGCACCGGTCCGCCCGGCACATCTTCGCCCAGCTCATCGACGACGCCGCGGGCCACACGCTCGCGTCGGCATCTACCCTGGATGCCAGCATCAGGGATGCGCCGGGGGACAAGAAGGCACGGGCGCACCAGGTGGGCCAGCTGCTGGCCAGCCGCGCCAGGGAGGCGGGCATCACCGCCGCCGTCTTCGACCGGGGCGGCTACGCCTACCACGGCCGGGTGGCCGCACTCGCCGACGGTGCCCGCGAAGGCGGGCTGTCGCTGTGAACCCTGACTTGACTGACAACCTCCCGGCGGAAGCCGGACCGGGGGGTTCCGGGCCATGGGGTCCGGGGGCTTGCCCCCGGGACGGAAGAGTGTTCCCCCGGGCAAGCACCGTGGGGGGCCCTCCCCCCGGGCCAACACTTAGAAAGGCGAAGTAATGGCAGCACCGCGACGCGGTGGCGGCGGTGGGGAGCGGCGGGAGCGTCGTGACGACCGCCGTGGCGGGGCCGACAAGGGCACCGCATATCTTGAGCGAGTCGTGACCATCAACCGGGTGGCCAAGGTGGTCCAGGGTGGCCGCCGGTTCAGCTTCACCGCCTTGGTGGTCGTCGGCGACGGCAACGGCATGGTCGGTGTCGGGTACGGGAAGGCCAAGGAGGTGCCCGCGGCCATCGCCAAGGGCGTCGAGGCGGCCAAGAAGCACTTCTTCCGCGTCCCGCGCATCGGCGGCACGATCCCGCACACCGTGACGGGCGAGGCCGCGGCCGGAGTGGTACTGCTCAAGCCGGCCAGCCCCGGTACCGGCGTCATCGCCGGCGGGCCGGTGCGGGCCGTGCTGGAGTGCGCCGGTGTGCACGACGTGCTGTCCCGGTCCCTGGGCTCGTCCAACGCGCTCAACGTGGTGCACGCGACCGTCGCGGCGCTCAAGGGGCTGAGCCGCCCCGAGGAGATCGCCGCCCGGCGCGGGCTGCCGATCGAGGACGTGGCGCCGGCGGCCATGCTGCGCGCCCGCGCGGCGGCGGCCGCTGCCAGCGCCCCGGCCGGCACGAGCTGAGCGGAGCAGGCAGATGGCGCAGTTGAAGGTGACCCAGACCAGGTCGAAGATCGGCGGCACCAAGCAGCAGCGGGACTCGCTGCGTTCGCTGGGCCTCAAGCGGATCGGTGACGTGGTCGTCAAGGACGACAAGCCCGAGTTCCGGGGCATGATTCGCGCGGTGCGCCACCTGGTCACCGTCGAGGAGGTGGACTGACCATGGCAGGCGAGGGAAAGCCGGCGGCCGGCGCGGCCGGCTTGCGGCTCCACCACCTGCGCCCGGCGCCGGGAGCGCACAAGGCGCGCACCCGGGTGGGCCGGGGTGAGGGATCCAAGGGCAAGACGGCCGGCCGGGGCACCAAGGGCACCAAGGCCCGCGCCCAGGTTCCGGCCAGCTTCGAGGGCGGCCAGATGCCGCTGCACCGGCGGGTGCCGCAGCTCAAGGGCTTCTCCAACCTGCGGTTCAAGACGACCTATCAGGTCGTCAACATCGGCAGGCTGGCCGCGCTGTTCCCCGAGGGCGGCGACGTCACCCCGGAGAGCCTGGTCGCCAAGGGCGCGGTGCGCTCCGGCGAACCGGTCAAGGTCCTCGGCACGGGCGACGTGACCGCCGCGCTCCGGGTGACAGCGCATGCCTTTTCCGCCACCGCCCGGGAGAAGATCACCGCGGCGGGAGGAACCGTTACCACGCTGTGACCGCCTTCCTGCGCAGCGGGCTGTCACGCCAGCTCAGGCCGTACCCCCGGGCAGCATCCCCTGGCCCCGGGGGAAGCTCGCGTGGGTTCCGGCACCCGGTGGGGGCTGTTACAGTGCAGCGAGCGCGTGACATCGCGACGGCTGGGCGCGGCGCCACCAGCCAGGTGGTTGCTGCGCGCAAAACTGGCACCTTCTAAACCTAGGACGGCGCATGCTCACCGGGTTCCTCCGGGCGTTCCGGACGCCAGACTTGCGTCGGAAGCTGCTCTTCACTGTCTTTATCATCGGCATCTTCCGGCTGGGCGCATCCCTGCCCACACCGGGGATCTCCGAGAAGAACGTCAACTACTGCACCGGCCTCGCCACGCAGAGCGGCGGCAGCGTCTACCAACTGGTCAACCTGTTCAGCGGCGGTGCGCTGCTCAAGCTGTCGGTGTTCGCGCTCGGCATCATGCCTTACATCACCGCGAGCATCATCTTGCAGCTGCTCGCGGTGGTCATCCCGCGGCTGGAGACGCTGCGCCAGGAGGGCCAGTCCGGGCAGAACAAGATCACCCAGTACACCCGGTACCTCACCGTGGGCCTGGCCATCCTGCAGTCCACCGGCATCGTGGCGCTGGCCAGGTCGGGCAAGCTGTTCCAGGGCGTCAACTGCACCAGGTCGCTGGTGCCCAGCCACTCGATCTTCACGATCACCACGATGGTGATCATCATGACCGCCGGCACCGCCGTCATCATGTGGCTGGGCGAGCTGATCACCGACCGCGGCGTGGGCAACGGCATGTCCCTGCTGATCTTCACCACGGTCATCTCGGTGATCCCGGGTGAGCTGCTCAACATCTACAAGTCCCGGCACGCGTTCGTGTTCGCCGTGGTCCTGGCCGTGGGCATCGCGATCGTCGGCTTCGTGGTCTTCATGGAGCAGGCGCAGCGCCGGATCCCGGTGCAGTACGCCAAGCGCATGGTCGGCCGCCGGATGTACGGCGGGACCTCGACCTATATCCCGCTCAAGGTGAACCAGGCCGGCGTCATCCCGGTCATCTTCGCGTCCTCGCTGCTCTACATCCCACAGCTGGCCGCGTCCCTGTTCGGCAACCAGACCCATCCGCAGGGCTGGTACGCCTGGGTGCAGACCTACCTGGTACGCGGGGACTCGCCGATCTACATGGGCAGCTTCTTCCTGCTCATCCTGTTTTTCACGTACTTCTATGTGGCGATCACGTTCAACCCGACCGAGGTCGCCGACAACATGAAGAAGTACGGCGGGTTCATCCCAGGCATCCGGCCGGGCCGGCCGACGGCCGAGTACCTCAACTACGTGCTCACCCGGCTGACCGCACCCGGCTCGGTGTACCTGGGGGTCATCGCGCTGATCCCGATGATCGCCCTCGCGCTCGTCGGAGCGACTCAGAACTTCCCGTTCGGCGGAACCAGCATCCTGATCGCGGTGGGGGTGGGCCTAGACACGGTGAAGCAAATCGAGAGCCAGCTCCAGCAGCGCAATTACGAGGGCTTCCTTCGGTAGTGCGTGTCGTCCTCGTGGGCCCCCCTGGTGCGGGCAAGGGGACACAGGCCCAGTTCCTCGCATCGCACCTGTCCATCCCGAAGATTTCGACAGGTGACATTTTCCGGGACAACGTGAGCCACGGAACCGCGCTCGGCCGCCGGGCCCAGGCCTACATGGAGCGTGGTGACCTGGTCCCGGACGAGGTCACCATCGCCATGGTCACCGACCGGCTGACCGACGAGGACACCCAGGCCGGCTTTCTGCTGGACGGCTTCCCGCGGAACGTGCCGCAGGCTGAGACGCTGAAGAAGATGCTGCTCGCCTGGGACACCAAGCTGGACGTGGTGCTGGAACTGGTCGTCGACGACGACGAGGTGGTGCGGCGGCTGTCCGGGCGGCGCACCTGCCGGCGCTGTGGGCGCATCTGGCACATGAGCTTCGACCCGCCGACCGTGCCGGGAGTCTGCGACGACTGCGGCGCGGAGCTTTTCCAGCGGGACGACGACCGCGAGGAGACGATCAGGCACCGGCTGGAGGTGTACCAGGAGCAGACCGCGCCGCTGATCTCGTTCTACGCCGACGAGGGCACCCTGCTCGGCCTGGACGCCACCGGCCCGGTGGACGAGATCACCGACCGGGCGCTGAGCGCCCTGCGCCGGTTCATGCGCTGACTCGTCCTCCGCGGCCCGCCCGCGCCGCTGTCCGGCGTCGCGGCGGCGGGTACCGTGAGAGGGGGATCCGGAGGCAGCATGCGGAGCAAGCGCGCGCCGGGCGTGCAGATCAAAACGCCCGCGCAACTAGCGCTGATGTGGGAAGCGGGACAGGTGGTGGCGGCCGCGCTGGACGCGGCCACGGCCGCCGTGGCGCCCGGCGTCAGCACCGCAGACCTGGAGGCCATCGCCAGCGCCCGGATCGCCGCCGCCGGGGCGGTCCCCTCGTTCCTGGGCTACCACGGCTTCCCGGCGACGATCTGCGCCTGTGTCAACGACGAGATCGTGCACGGCATCCCCAGCGCCGCGCGGGTGCTCCGGGAGGGTGACGTGGTCTCCATCGACTGCGGCGCCAGCGTCGGCGGATGGCACGCCGACGCGGCGCTGACGGTGGGCGTGGGGGCGATCTCCGCGGAACTCACCAAGCTGATCGGGGACTGCGAGCGGGCGCTCTGGCAGGGCCTGGCCGCGGCCCGGCCCGGCGCGCGGCTGTCCGACATCTCGCACGCGGTGGAGCGCAGCGTGCGGGCCGCGGGCGCCTACGGCATCGTCGAAGACTACGTGGGCCACGGCATCGGCACCGAGATGCACATGGACCCGCCGGTGCCCAACTACGGCCGGCCCGGCCGGGGCCCGGTGCTGGCCGAAGGCATGGCCCTGGCCATCGAGCCGTTGCTGGCGCTGGGCAGCCCGGACACCCGGCTGCTGGACGACGGCTGGACCGTGGTGAGCGAGGACGGCGGCTGGTCCGCCCACTTCGAGCACACGGTCGCGATCACCGCCGACGGGCCCTGGGTGCTGACCGCATCCGCCTGGCCCCCGGCCGCTGTCCTGGCCACCGGCGCCCTCGCCGGCGGCCAGGACCTGGTCCGCCCCGCGGCACCCGTCATGCAACCACACCCGGCCGGCTGAGGAGGTAAGGCTGGATGTCAAGCGATCCCAGGATCCGTGCCTCTGACGCGGATCGCGACAGGACCGCGGCGCTGCTGCGCGAGCACCATGCGGCGGGGCGGCTGACCGCCGAGGAGTTCAACGAGCGCCTCGACAAGGCCTATGCCGCAAAGACACTGGGTGACCTGGACCAGCTACTGGCCGACCTGCCCGGAATAGACCTCTACCACCTGCCCGACCATTCGGTGGAACGGCGCGGGCGGACCAGCTTCGGTTTGCCCTGGCTGCTCGCACCGCGGGCCACCGGCCGGATATCGCCAGCCTGGCGGGCGGCCTGGGGCTCCTGCGCCACGGTCAGCCTCATCGCGTTCCTCGCCTGGCTGCTCAGCGGCCATCCGGGCAATGCGTGGTTCCTGTGGGTGGCGGGGGTGTATGGCATGGTGTTGTGCGGGCGCTGGGTGTCCGGCCGGCCGCCACACCGGGACCGCCGGGGCGCGGACCGCCGGGACCGGCAGGACCGCCGCGATCAGTAGCGCCGGGACCGGCGGCACCGTTAGCCCCCGGTGCGGCGCCGGTCAGGCCCCGGTGCGAGGGCGGTCAGCCCCTGGTGCGGCGTCGGTCAGGCCCCGGGCGGGGGGAATACCGGCGGCACTGCTCGCGTTCGCATTGTAGGTCGATGTCGCGTAGACTCTCCTGCGGCCCGCGAGTTTCTCCTGCCCGGTTTTGGCCGAAGGTGCGGAGGGCAGCCGTGCGGCGGGC
>Ga0209166_10002500_pt1 | contig 13914 bp, 11 predicted proteins | sample Coa_R1_3_FD_187151 | JGI IMG/M metagenome (GOLD analysis project Ga0209166, IMG submission 187151) | Surface soil microbial communities from Centralia Pennsylvania, which are recovering from an underground coalmine fire - Coalmine... | ecosystem: Environmental > Terrestrial > Soil >... | reverse complement strand
GGTACGCGCACTCCAGCACGTCGCCGTCAAGGAGCCGGCCCTCCCACAGCGGGAACCGCTTGTGCGCGCACCGGGCGTCCAGGGCGACAACTTCACCGGCCGCGGACCGCCAAAGCACCATCGGGCGCCCGGCGATCACCTGGCCGGCCAGCTTCCCCGTCTGGAACTCGGCAGAGAAGCCAGCGACGTACCAGGCGTTCCGGATCACTACGGGCTCCCTTCGGCAGCGGTGCCGCACCGGCCTGGCGTCTGCCGACAGCGGCCTGGGATCAGGCTAATGAGCGACAGCCGCGGAACAATCGCCTGGCTGCGAGGAAAATCGGACAGGGGTAAGGGTCAAAGGTCCGCTGGTAGTGTTCCGGCACCGCCCCCGTGGGATGTCATGGCAACGCGGTTCGTCGCCTCCACGCTGCATTTCCGGCCGACCGAGGTCACAGTGAACCGCCAGGCCATTCAGCATCTGGGCGTCGGTGAGGCTGACCGTTTCGAGGTTACGCGCGGGGCAGCGCCCTGAGCACCAGCCGTAGCCTGCTTCTTCTACGCTGAAGGTGAGCTACGCGGTGATCAACTGCTACAGCTGCGGTGTGTCACGGCGAGCCGGGGGCGGGGCCGGTCATAAGGTGCTGCTCAGTGCCTCGCCGATGGCGGCTGCGGCCTCAGCGGCCAGGGCGGACGGGGTCAGGGCGGTAGGCCAGGTGGAGAGCTTCACGACCACGGTCTGCGATGGCGCGTGGATGAAGACGTGCTGCCCGTTGATGCCGGAGGCGTGCCAGAACGGCAGCCGGGGGTCGCGGATCCACCAGCAGTTGCGGTAGTGCGCGCCGGGCGGGTAGCCGGGATGGGTTTCGGCGGCAGTGAATGCCTGCGGGCCATCGGCGGCACCGCGGATGGTGTCGTCAACCCAGGTGCGGGGGACCACGGCCCGGCCATCCGGGGTTTGCCCCCATTGCAGGAACAGCTGGCCGAACCGGGCCAGGTCGCGAAGCGTGGCACAGATGCCGCCGTCGGCCATGGGGTTGCCGTGGGCGTCGAGCGTGATCTCCGCGTCGAATTCGGCGCCCATTGGCTGCCACAGTTCGGTGGCGATGAGATGGTGCAGCCGCGCCCCGGCGGCTCGCTCGATTACCCAGGCCAGCAGGTCGGTGAGGATCGAGCGGTAGCGGAACGGGCCGCCGTGCGGGCCGTCGTTGGACAGGGTGGTGAAGTAGTTGAGGGCGCCGGCTGGCGTGGGGCGCCCGTCGCCGGGCCGCCAGAGATACACCCGCTCGTAGGTGCGCACGTCGGCTTCGGGGTTGTCGTAGGTCTCGTCGAAGCGGGTGCCTGCCCGCATGTCCAGCAGGTGCTGCACGGTCGCGCCCGCGAACGAGGTCCCGCCCAGCTCGGGCACGATCTGCTCGACCGGGGCCGAAAGATCCAGGACACCCCTGCCCGCCAGCACCCCCGCCACCGTCGAGGTCAGCGACTTCGAGACCGACATGAGCAGGTGCGGGACATCCGGCGTCATGCCGTTGCCGTAGGACTCGGCCACAATCTGGCCCTGGTGGAGCACCAGGAAACCGTCGGTGTAGGTGTCCGCGAGGAACTCCGCGATACTCAGCTGCCGCCCCTCGGCGGTGAACCGGATGCTCAGGACATCACGTTCGGCCCGCGGGAGCTGCCATACGGGCCCTTCTCCCCGGCTGATTCTCGCGGTCGGGATCAGCTCCCGGACGTGCTGGAACGCCCAGCGGTTGAACGGCGGATCCTGCCAGTTCGCTAGCGTCACCTTCGCGCCGGGCGGGAACGGCGGCGCCCCGCTCATCATCGCCGGGCTGCCGCCGGGGGCGCTTGCCCCGGCGGACGGCGGCCTGGGGTGTTCAGCCACCGGCACCTCCATTCATATGGGGACTGGCTTCTCATGGATACACGCGGCTGCCGCGCTGGCGCGCGGCGGAGGTTACGCCAGCAGATAGCGGCGTGACAGCGGGACCCTGCTGACCGGCGGCGCTGCCAGCGCCCGGCCGCGCAGCCTTACGGTCGCATCGCTAAGATCCACCTCGATCTGCGGGCAGGCCCGGCCGGCGGCGAGGCTTGCGCGCCGCACGTCCCGGGTGCCCGAGACCGCGGCGAAACGGCGGCGGCTGCCGAGCCGGCTGGCGATCCGGGCGTCCAGGGCGGCCTGGGACACGAACGTGACCGACAGCGCCGCCGGCGCGGTTCCGTGCCCGGCCCAGTGGGGCATGTAACGCCGCGGTTCGGCGCCTTCGACGCTGGCGTTGCCCTCCCCCAGTGGCCCCCAGGCGGGATGGCCGGCCTTGAGGATCAGCTCCGGCCGGACGCCGAAGTAGCCGGGGCGCCACAGCACGATGTCGGCCAGGTGGCCTGGGGCGAGCGTGCCTACCTCGGCGGCGATCCCGTGCGTGATCGCCGGGTCGATCGTGTATTTGGCCAGGTAGGACAGGATCCGCTCGTTGTCGTCGGGGCCGAGCCCGTCGTCGGTGAGCGAGGTGGCCGGGCGCGGCAGGACGCGGGCGACCGCCGGGGCATCGGGCCAGTCCTGGCCGGCTGGCCCGGCCCGCCATGTCTTCATCGCATCCGCGAGCTGCCAGGTGCGGCGGATGGTCTCGGCGATCCTGCCCATGCCCTGCGAGTCGCTGTTGATGATGCTGATCGCCCCCAGGTCGTGCAGCGGCCCTTCGGCGGCCATCGTCGCGGGGTGCACACGCTCGGCCGCCAGTTCCAGGTCGGCCGGGTCGGTCCCGGACCCGCCGTGCACCGCCAGGATCATTTCGGGGTGCTCGGCGGCCGTGTGCGTCCCGTAAGGCAGCGTAGGGGTGGTGGATGAGCAGATGATGTTCGGCTCGCGAACCAGGGCGATCAGATCTGGGATATGGCCGCCGCCGGCGCCCTCGACGTGGTAGGCATGGACCGCCCGGCCGCCGATCGCCGCCACGGTGCCGGCCAGCTCGCATGACTCGTTGAGCCCGTCGGTATGCAGCGCCACCGCGATGTCATAATCTGCGGCCACCCTGAGCGTGGCGTCGATGATCTCGGGATATGCTCCCCAGTCTTCGTGGATCTTCAGCCCGGCGGCGCCCGCGTCGATGACCCGCTCAACGGCTGGCCGGGCGTCGGTCCGCGCGCTGGCCTGAAGCGCGAGGTTGACCGGCAGCTGCTCGAAGGCCCGCAGCGTCGCGGCCATGGCGGCGGGAGGTTCTTCAAACCCGGCTGTGATCAGCGTCGTCACCCCCGACGACAGGGCGGCAGGAACCAGCCGCGGCGTGATCAGGTGCACGTGTGAGTCGACCCCGCCCGGCGTCGCGATCAGCCCGTATCCCATCACGGGCATGGTGTTGGGCCCAATGGTCAAGTCCGTGCCGGCGGTGATGTCGGGATTCCCCGCCCTGCCGATACCAGCGACCCTGCCGTCCTTGATTCCGATATTGGTCTTGACGATGCCGAGCAGCGGGTCGACCAGCACCACCCCGGCGATCAGGATGTCCAGCTCGCTGTCGGCCGCGGCCCGGTCATGCTGGGTCATCCGGGAGCGGATGTTGCGGCCATAGCCCCACAGGGGCTCATCGCCGTAGCCGACGTGATCGTCTTCGATGCGAAGCCAGAGGCCCGTGTCCGCCAGCCGCACCCGGTCGCCAGCCGTGGGCCCGTACCGGCGGCCATACTCGTCGGAGCGCACTACTGCCCCGCCCCGCCCGGGTCGCCAGCTGGGTGCCCGCCGCCTGCCGGGGCGTGGACGCGGGCCTCCACCAGGTCGACGTCGCGGGCCTCGCCGGGCGCCCACCGCAGTGATGCTCCCGCGGGGAGGTCCAGCCGGAAGCCCACAGCCGACGGCCGGTCGAACTCAAGGTGGGGGTTCACCAGCCAGAACGGGTAGTGCGACGACACCCTGATGGGCCGGGCTGACCGGTTCGTCACCAGGAGCCGTTGCCGGCGCCTGCCCGGGCTGGCCGCCACATCGCTGCCCGCGCTGCGGATACCGCCGGGGACTGTGGCGCCGGTGTCGGCGGCTCCCCATGGGTTCCGCAGCACCACCAGCCGCATTCCGTCATCCAGGAGGACTTCCAGCCGGATTTCCGGCACCAGCGCGGGGATTCCGTCCATCAGCTCTTCCCGGCTGACAGCCCCGCGGCCGGCATCCATGACCTCGGCCATGGTGGCGCCGAGCCGGGCCGCCCGGTGCATGGCATCGCAGACCAGAGCCGTGGCCTCTGGGGCGTTGAGCAGCGCCCCGTCGGCGCGTGTCCGGCGCGCCAGCCCGGCCGCTGCGAAGATCTTGAGCCGCTCTTCCTCACCCGGAGTCAGGTACATGCTTTTCCAGTGTTCCAAGGGCCGGCCTTGGGCCAGCCGTGCCAAGCCAGGGCAGCCGGGCTTCGTGCGCGGCCGCCACCCGGAACGCGGTGATGTCGTCGTAGGTCTTCCCGGCGATGGACACCGCGGTGGGGATGCCGTCGCGGGAAAGGCCGGAAGGCACGCTGATCACCGGGCACCGGCTGGCGATGTTGAACGGCAGGGTCATCAGGACATCGAGCCAGTCCTGGCGCGGCCGGCCGTTTACCGTTACCGGCTGACCGGTGTCGTACTGGGCGGGCAGCGCGGGGATTGCGAAGGTGGGGCAGATCAGCGCGTCGTAGTCGTCGAGCAGTTCGCCGAGCGGCGCGTAGATCCGGGCCTCAAGCTCAAGCCCGGCCAGGAAATCTTCTTTCCGGATTTCCGCCGCCTCCTCGGCGAACCGCTGGGCGTAGGAGGTCAGCTCGCTGGCGTGGTCCCGGTGGAGGTCGCCGATCGCCGGGCCGAAGATCATGCCGAAATGGATCCGGGCTGCGCGGTTGATTGTGGCCAGATCCCAGGGAAGCGTGACCTCCTCGACCGCTGCGCCGGCTTCGCGCAGCCGTTCCGCCGCGGCCGCAAGGTTCGCGGCCACATCGGCGTCCACGTCATAGCAGCCCAGGTCGGGCGAGCACGCAATGCGCAGTCCGGTGACCTGGTCCAGCAGGGCCGGGATCTCCAGCTTGGGCCGCAGTGAGGCGACATCGGACGGGTGCGGGCCGGCGATCACGTTCTGCAGCAGCGCGCAGTCGGCGACCGTGCGGGCCAGCGGGCCCTCGTGACAGTAGTGGTCCAGGTTGAAGATCTCCACCTCGGGCACCCGGCCGTACGGCGGTTTGAACCCGACGACACCACAGAACGCGGCCGGGATGCGGATCGAGCCGCCGATGTCGGACCCGGTCGCCAAGGTGGCCGACCCGGCGGCCAGCGCAGCCGCCGACCCCCCACTGGAGCCGCCGGGGGAGTATCTAGGGTTCCAGGGGTTGCGGGTGACTCCCCACAGCCGCGACCAGGTGAACGGCGCGCAGGAGAACTCCGGGGTGGTGGTGCGGGCGTGCACGATGCCGCCCGCGTCGAGGATCCGCTGCGCAAATACCGCCGTGTGATCGGCGACCTGCCCGCGCAGCGGCACCGACCCGAGGGTGTTGCGGTGCCCGGCGATCGGTGCCTCCTCCTTGACCGCGACCGGCAGGCCCTCCAGCGGCCTGGGTGGATCGCCTGCCCCGCTGTAGCGTTTCTCCGCGGCCCGGGCCTGGGCCAGCGCGTCGTCGTAAAAGGTCTGGGCGAACGCGTTGATCTGCGGCTCGGTCTGCTCGGCGCGGTCGAGGACCGCTTCCATCAGCTCGGCCGGGGACAGCTCGCGGGCCCGGAACAGGGCCAGCGCCTGCGTCGCCGTCAGGTAGGGCAGCGTGCCCGGCCCGCCGGCGGACTCAGGTTGCCCCGCTGGCCTTGCCAGTCCCGCTGGCCCGCCCGGGCCGGTGCGGTCACTCATCCGGAACCTGCCTCTCCGGCGGCTGCCGCCACCATCTGCGGCTTCCACCCGGGCCGGGGCACGCTGGCGCGCAGGCGCTGGGTGTACGGGTGACACGGATGGTCGAGCACTTGCCCGGTGGGGCCCTGCTCGACCACCTTCCCACGGCGCATCACGATCACCTCGTCGGTGAGCTGGCGCACGACCGCCAGGTCGTGGCTGATCAGGATGTAGGACACGCCGGTCCGGTCGCGGATGTCGGCGAGCAGATTGAGGACCTGCGCCTGGATCGACACATCCAGCGCGGCCACCGACTCATCGAGGATCAGCACCCTCGGCTCGGCGGCCAGCGCGCGGGCGATCGCAACCCGCTGCCGCTGGCCGCCAGACAGCGCCCGTGGCACCGATCGGGCCTGGCGGGCGTCCAGCCCAACCATGCCGGTGAGCTCGGCCACCCGCTCCCGGCGCCGGGCCGGCGGCCAGCGGTGGTGGAGCCGGATGACCTCAGCGAGCGTCTCCTCAGCCGTCTGCCGCGGATCCAGGCTCGTGTAGGGGTCCTGGAACACGATCTGCACCTCACGGCCCCGGCGGCGCCGGTCGGCCGCGCTGCGGGCGGGCCGGGACCGGTCCGCACCGCAGGCCGTGATCGCGCCGGCCGTCGGCCTCTCCAGGCCGACGATCATTCTGGCGATCGTGGTCTTGCCCGAGCCTGACTCGCCGACGATCGCCAGCGAGCCAGCCGGCGGCAGGCTGAACGACACGCCGTCGACCGCGACCAGCTCGCCGAACTCCTTGCGAAGGCCGGTCACCTCCAGCACGGCAGCCCTGTCACCGGCCGGCGGCACGGCCGGGGTGGCGGGCGCGGCGGCATCACGCATCCGCTGCCTCCAGCGGCCCGGCGGGCTGCCCTGGCCGGGCCTCGTGTTCCGGCTCCCCGCCCAGCTGCCCGCGCAGGTCGCGGGCCCGCAGGCAGCGTGACAAGCCACCGTCCAGTTCGATGATCCCCGGCGCGGTGGCCCGGCAGCGGTCTTCGGCGTGGGCGCAGCGCGGCGCAAATGAGCAGGCGCCCTCTGGTGCCTCGAACGCCGACAGAGGGCGGCCGGGGATCGCCCGCAGCCGCGGGGCGGTCCGTGCGATGTCCGGCCGGGCGGCGGCCAGCGCCGCGGTGTAGGGGTGCAGCGGGTCGGAGTGCAGCAGCGCGGACTCCCGTATCTCCACGATCTGCCCCGCGTACATGACCGCGGTCCGGTCGCAGATCGCGGCGGCGAGCTCCAGGTCGTGGGTGATGAACAGCATCCCGAGCCCGAGCCGGCGCCGCAGGTCATCCAGGATCGCCATCACCTCGGCCTGGGTGGTGACGTCCAGCGCGGTCGTCGGCTCGTCAGCGAGCAGCAGCCGTGGCCCGGTCAGCAGCGCGGCGGCGATCATCACCCGCTGCAGCAGCCCGCCGGACAGCTGGTGCGGGTACTGGCGCAGCCGCCGCGCCCCGTCTTCGATGCCGACCTGTGCCAGCATGTCCACCGCCCGCTGCGTGGCCTCGCGGGCGGGCACGCCCTGGTTGGTGCGCAGCGCCTCGGTCAGGAAGTCGCCGATCCGCCGAACCGGGTTCGTGTGTGCCCGCGGGTCCTGGAAGATCATCGCCACCTGACCGCGGTAGCCGCGCAGCTCCGCACCCGACAGCCCCGCCACGTCCCGGCCCGCGAACCTGATCGTTCCGGTCACCTCGGCGCCCCGCGGCAGCAGCCGCCCGACCGCCCGCGCGGTCATCGACTTGCCCGAGCCCGACTCCCCCACCAGGCCGACCGCCTCACCGGGCCTGATGTCCAGGGACACCTCGCGCAGCACCGGCCGCCGGGCACCTTCCACAGCCAGCCGGACGGTCACGCCGCTGACCTCCAGCAGCGCTCCCGTCCCGGCCGCCGCCGGCCCGGTCATGCCCGCTCCGCTTCGGCACGGGCGAACAAGCGCTCACCGAGAATGTTGAACGCGATCACCACGACCACGATGCAGATCCCGGCGGCGAGCGCGGGCAGCGGGTAGCCCTGCATGATCCCGGTCTGGTTCTCGGAGATCATCACACCCCAGTTGGGGCTGGGCGGCTGCACGCCCAGGCCCAGGAACGATATCGCGGCCAGGTCGACCATGGCCCAGCCGAACATGATGGTGGCCTGGGCCACGATCAGCGGCATCATGTTCGGTACCAGGTGGCGCAGGCAGATCACGGTAGCAGGCGCTCCCTGCACCTCAAGGGCTGCCACATAGGGCTGGCTGCGCTCTTTCAGCGCGGCGCCGCGCAGCACCCGGGCCACGTACGGCATGTAGGCGATCGCCAGGGCGATGGAGGCGGCGGTCAGGCCTGGCCCGAAGACCGCGGTCGCCAGCACGGCGAGCAAGATGCCGGGGAACGCGAACAGAATATCCAGCCCGGAGGAGACCACCGAGTCGGTGAGGCCGCGCCGCCAGGCGGAGGTGACCGCCAGCACGGTCCCTGCGGTCATGGACATGAGCACCACGGCGAACGGGCCGAGCATCGAGGTGCGCGCGCCCGCGAGCAGGCGGGACAGCACGTCGCGGCCCTGGAAGTCGAACCCGAGCAGGTGGCCGCCGGTGGGGCCGACCCAGGCCAGCGACAGATCGGCCAGATTCCCGTTGTAAGGGGCGAGCACGGCGCCGAACACCGCCAGGAACGTGGCAGCCGCGATCGCGCATGCTGCCGCGATCCCGGCTGGCCCGGTGGCCCGCAACTGGCCCAGCGGGCGGGCGCGGGCCGCCAGCACGGCCTGCCCCCTCTTCTGCGGGGTCAGTGTCGCGGCGCTCACTGTGCCCTGCTTCCCAGCGTGACCCTCGGGTCGAGCACCGCGTACAGCAGGTCCACAATCAGGTTGACCATGACGAACGCGGTGACCAGCACCAGCGAGATGCCCTGCACCACCGCCAGGTCCTTCGACTCGGCCGCCTGAACCAGGTAGGCCCCGAGCCCGTTCAGGCTGAACGCGGTCTCCACTACGGCCGCCACCGCGATCAGCGACGCGATCGTGATCCCTGTGATCGTGGTGATCGGGATCGCCGCGTTCCGCAGCACGTGCCGGCGGATCAGCTGCCGCGCCGGGATGCCGCGGCTCACCGCGGTCTGCACGTGCTCGCGGCCTGCCTCCTCCCGCACCGTCGCCCGGGTGACCCTGGCCACGATCGCCAGCGACGAGACCGCAAGCGCCACCGCGGGCAGCGTGAGGTGCCGGACGTTATCGAGGAAGCCGGTCCCGTTGCCGAGCGCGGGGAACCAGCGCAGCCTGACCGCGAACAGCAGGATCAGCACTATGGCGGCGACGAACGCCGGGATCGCGGCGGAAAACGCGGTCACCATCAGCGTCCCGGTGTCCACCAGCCCGGGCCGCAGCCCGGAGAGGATGCCCAGGCCGATGCCGAAGACCACGATCAGCAGTGAGGCGTACAGAACCAGGCCGGCGGTCGTCCAGATCCGCGACGCGATGAGGGTGGAGACGTCTTCCCGCAGCGTGATCGAGATCCCGAGGTTCCCGTGCAGCGCCCCATCCAGCCAGTACCAGTACCGCACGAAGAACGGGTCGTTCAGGTGGTAGCGCTGCTCGAGCAGCGCCACGCTGCTGGCCGGGAGCGAGCGCCCGCCGGACAGCGCCGAGATCGGGTTTCCCGGTGCCAGGTACACCGCTGCGAAGATCACGAAGCTGGCGATCAGCAGGCTGGCGGCCAGCATCGCCAGCCTGCGCGCCAGGAACCTCCAAAGCATCGAGGCTGCCGCCCCTCAGCCGGCCCCGCCGAGCTGGTCAGCCCACGGGGCGAACATGTAGGCGAACGAGGCCACCGCGCCGGTCAGGCTCTTGCTCAAGATCAGCAGGCTGGTCGGCTGCGCGTCGGGGATCCACGGCAGCTGGTTGACCGTGAGCTTCTCGGCCTGCGCGACGAGGGCCGCCCGCTTGTCCGGGTTGACTGTTCCGCGTGCCTGTTCCAGCTCGGAGGTGATCGCCGGGTTGTTGAAGTTGTCGTAGTTCTGTGACCCTCCGGGCAGCACGAACGTTGCGAGCATGGCCGCCGGATCGGCGTAGTCGCCGTAGTTCACGGTGAAGAACCCGTCGATGCCCTGGCGGAACTTGGGGTCGGTGAAGAAGTTGATGTAGTCCTGCGCCGACACCGACTTCAGCTTCACATTCAGGCCGATGGCCTGGCCGGCTGCCTGGTAGGCGCCCGCGACGGCGGCGATGTTGGAAAGCTCGCTGGACATCCCGACCGTGATGGTCCTCCCGGCCGCGTGAGCCTCCCGGATGAACTGCTTCGCCTTGGCCAGGTTCTGGGTCAGCACCGGCGAGGCATTGTAGGCCTTGGTGAAAACCGTCTTGCCGTAACCGAACGTGCCCGGGTTCGACAGCCAGCGCGGCATAAGTGCGGCACCCTTGTACACCGAGTTGATGACGGACTGCCGGTTCAGGGCCAGTGATAGCGCCTGGCGCACTCGCACGTCGCCAAGCGGGCCCTTGAGATTGCTGACGATGAAGGCATCGGTAGACCAGCCAGGCCCCTGATAGACCTTCACCGCGCTGGAGCTCTTCAGCTGGTCCAGGGTCGACAAAGCGAAGGTGTACGAGCCCTGGATGCCGCCGGTCAGCATCGCCGAGGTGAACGAGGCGATGTTCGGCGCTCCCTTGATCAGGATCTGGTGCACGAGCGGCTTGACTGCGGGATTCCAGTAGCGCGGGTTCGCCTCCGCGGTCACCCCGACCCCTGGCTGCCAGGACTTGAACTGGTAGGCGCCGGTGCACATGATCTTCCCCGCTGGGGTTCCGTAATTCTTGCCCTGCTGCTGGGCGGCGCTTTTTTCGATGATGACGCCGGGCATCGAGGAAAGCTCGCCTGGCAGCCAGTAGTCCGGCTGCTTGAGCTGGATCGTCACCTGGTCCGGGCCGGTCGCGGTGATGGACCGCACCCGGCTGAACACCGCCGTGTAAAAACTGCCGGTCGTGGTGCTGGCTGCCCGGTCGAGGATGTAGACCACGTCGGCCGGGGTGAGCGGGCGACCGTCCCAGAACTTCACCCCCCGCCGCAGCGTGAACACCATCGTGGTCGGGTTCCGGTAGGACAGGCTGGCCAGGCCGGGCCCGATCGCGCCGTCGGGTGCCTGCCGCAGCAGTGACTCGCACATGAGCGAGACCGCCGTGTTCTCCGGGTAGTCAAACGCGAAGATTGGGTCGAGGGAGTTCACGTCTCGGTAGACCGCCCAGACGATCGACCCGGCCGGCTTGGTGCCCGCCGGGGTCGTTGTGACCAGCCCTTGGGTGGGCGAGATGTTGCCGGCGGCCGATCCGCCGCTGCCCGCCGAGCGGCCGCAGGAGGCAGCCGCCAGGGCAACCGCCACCGCGGCGGCAGCCACGGCCCATATCTGTCGTCGAGTCATGGGGGGTCCTCCTTGTGCGGGTAGGCAGCCCCGGCTGAGCGGGCCGGGGTATCGCCTGGCGCGCTATCGCCGTCCCGCCGCGACGCCGCGGCTGCGATCGCGTCAAGCATCAGGTCGAGGCCGTAGCGGAATGCCGCATCGATATCGAGGTAAAGAGAGCGGGCCGTGGCAACCAGGTTGGGGAAACGGTCAGCCGGCAGCTCGCCGTAGACCGCTCGCCAGCGCGCGAGGCTCTTGTCGGTCGCCCGCGCGTCGAACACCGTGGCGCCGATGACATAGGTTTCGAGCGCCTCGTAGGCGATCGGCACCTCCCCCTCGGGAATCCCGGCCTCGCGAAGCAAGGCGATGCAGCGCTCGACGTTGCCGAACCCGTTCTCCAGGCTCGGCGGCGAGAGTTGCAGCGCAAGGAGTGCCCGCGGGTGCACCAGATAGACGCTCCGCAGCGCAAGCAGCAGGGCCCGCAACCGCTCGCGCCACCCGCCGGAGACCTCCAGGTCCGCGGTCACCTGCCCGAGCAGCCGGTCAGCGGCGGCCGCGAGGATCTCGTCCTTGTCCCGGAAGTGGCGGTACACGGCCGTGGCATCCGCGCCGAGTTCAGCGCCCAGCCGCCGCAGGGTGACGTTGTCGGTCCCCTCGGCCTCGGCCAGGCGCAAATAAACATCCACGATCAGGTCCCGCGACAGCCGGTTCGGCGCGCTGCGCCGTACCCGGGCGGCAGGCACGGCCCTTGCCCTGGATGCGCCCGCGGACCCGGATCCGCTCCCGGTCCTGCGCTGTGCCCGCATGCCGTGCATCGTGGCCGCTGGGGCCCTGGAAGTCAACAGTGCTGTCAACGTTGTTGACCCAGTCTGGTATCAGGTGCGCTGGTAGGCAACCCGGCCGCGTACCCAGGTCGCCGTGATGGCCGCGCTGCCGATCTCGGCCGTGCGGATGTGCGCCAGGTCGGCGTCGACGATGGCGAAGTCGGCGTCCAGGCCGGCCCGGACGGAGCCGGTCACGCCCTCCAGGCCATTGATCCGCGCGCTGCCTGAGGTGTAGGCGGCGAGGAACGCCGGCAGGCCAAGGGCCTGGCTGGGCAGGAACGGGTCGCTGCTGCCCGGCGAACCGTCACCCGCCGCGGGCGGAAGGCAGCGGTTGACCGCCACGTGCGCGGCCCAGAGCGGGTTGGGGCTGCTGACCGACCAGTCGCTGCCTGCGGCAAGGGCGGCCCCCGCAGCATGCAGCGAGCGGAACGGATACTGCCAGCCCGCCCGGCGCTCGCCCAGGAACGGGATCGTCAGCACATCCATCTGCGGTTCGTGGGCGGCCCACAGCGCCTGTATGTTCGCCGCCGCCGACAGGGCCGCGAACCGCGGGATGTCATCGGGGTGCACCACCTGCAAGTGCGCCAGGTGGTGCCGCAGCCCGCCGGGTCCGTTGGCCGCCCGCGCGGCCTCGATGGCGTCGAGGGCGTTCCGCACCGCGCGGTCGCCGAGGGCGTGGAAATGGACCTGGAAGCCCTCGCGGTCCAGGGCGGTGACATAGCCGGGAAGGGCGGCGGGGTCGATGAAGTCCAGTCCGGTCTCGCTGGTGGCGCACCCGCAGGTGTCCAGGTAGGGCTCCAGCATGGCCGCGGTGCGGGTTTCGGCCACGCCGTCGAGCATCATCTTCACGGTGGTGGCGCGGAACCGCCCAGCCCGGCCGGTGGCCCGCCTGTGCAGCAGTTCGGGAAGCTGTTCCGGGCCGCGGTCGCGGTCCCACCACAGCGCGCCCACCACATTCACCATGAGCCGGCCAGACTCGGCGGCGCGCAGGTAGACCGGCAGGTTGTCGCGCGCGCCCGGATGGCTGCCGACGATCGCGTCCTGCCACCCGGTGATCCCCAGCGACAGCAGATAGCCCTGAGCAGCGGCGAGCGCCGCATCCCAGTCAGCGTCGCTGGTCTCGGGGAGCAACCGGGACACCAGGGTGGCGGCACCCTCTTGCAGCGCCCCGGTCGGCTCGCCGCTGGAGTCGCGCTCGATCCGCCCATCGGCGGGATCCGGGGTGCTGGCGTCAATCCCGGCCAGCCGGAGGGCTGCGGTGTTCACCCAGGCCCCGTGGCCGTCCCGGTTGGGCAGGAACGCGGGCCGGTTGCCGGTGACCGCATCCAGCGGCCCGCGCTCTGGCAGCCCGGCGGGGAACGCTTCCATCGACCACCCGCCCCCGGTGATCCACTCCGCGCCGGGGTGCGCGGCGGCGTAGGCGGCGATGATGCGCAGGTAATCCCCGGCGGTGCTGCCCGCGCGCAGGTCGCACCGGCGCAGCTGGTCGCCGGCGAACACCGGGTGTACGTGCGCGTCAATGAATCCTGGCAGCAGCGTGCCCCCTGCCAGGTCCACCGGGGTGGCCCGGCGCAGCTCGGCGGAAGTCCCCGCCTCCGGGCCGACCGCGATGATCGTCTCCCCGCGGACCCAGACGCACGTGCCGGGTGCGAGGAATGCGGCACCGTCGAACACGGTCCCGCCCCGGAACACGAGCACCTCGCTGGCCGAGCGCACGGCAGCCTCCTTCGCCGAAGCGATCCTGCGGCGACTCAAACATCAGTCATCTCCTGTGCGTCCAGTAGAGATTGGTGGTTGATCGAATGAGTGGTTGACGACTGACTCGTAAGCTCGTCGTCGCTTGCCGGTGTGAGTCCGGTCCGGGTAGCTGTCAGGAGGCCCGGTAGCAGGCT
>Ga0209166_10002499_pt1 | contig 13914 bp, 13 predicted proteins | sample Coa_R1_3_FD_187151 | JGI IMG/M metagenome (GOLD analysis project Ga0209166, IMG submission 187151) | Surface soil microbial communities from Centralia Pennsylvania, which are recovering from an underground coalmine fire - Coalmine... | ecosystem: Environmental > Terrestrial > Soil >... | reverse complement strand
GCTCATGGATTCCTGCGCACCATCTTCGAAGCCTTCGACCGGCACAAAGTCGCCGTCGATGTGGTCTCGACTTCCGAAGTCAGCGTTTCGTTAACGGTCGACTCCAATCAGGCGATTCCCGCATTGGCCGCCGATCTCGCCAAACTCGCTGATGTGAAGTACGAAGGCCGCAAGGCGATCGTCTGCCTGGTCGGCGAAAACCTGCGCGAGACTCCCGGAATCGCCGCGCTCGTTTTTCGCGAACTCGCGGACAAGAAGATCCGCATGATCTCGCAGGGGGCATCCGAAATTAATCTGACCTTCGTGATCGAAGAAGACGAAGTCCCCGAAGTCATCCAGCGCCTGCACAAAACCTTTTTCGCGGAATTGGACCACGAAGTCTTCGCCTGAACGTGTGGCGGCGGACGCATTTCGTCCGCCTCGCACACCGTCTGCCGTTATTTAAAAACTCGTACTTACAAACCAGCCCCGGACGAATGCGTCCGGGGCTACATGGTCTGTGCTTACACCGACAACAGCCGGTCGAAAAACGATCGGTACCGTTGCAGCGCGACTCGCAATTCTTCTGTCGAGACGTTGTCTCCGCGATCCCATTGCTGCTCCAATCCGGATCGTTCTTGCGCGAAGACCTCGGCCAGGCGTTTCATCGCCGACGCTACTAGGCTGTCTGCCTGCTCCACAGCCTTTCGAGGCTCGTCGACAAACGCGGTCTGGATGTCCTTCCAGCGGGTTCGTAGATCATTGAGCTCGTTGCTCGGAAACAACGGAGCACCGCTCCCGTGCTCCGTCGTGCGTTCCTGTGTCACGACCTGCGGTCCTCGCGTTTCCGTCGTAGCTGCCGGCCGCTTTCCCTGCGCAAGATCGGCGGTAGTGATATTTTGTTCTTCTTCTTTTCGCGGTTCATCTTTTCGTAACGGCGTTGCCATCTTCAAGCTCCCTTCCGGTATTCGGTTCGATGTTCTTCGAGTAATTCCTGAAACAGCGCACGATAGTGCACCATCGCCTGCCTTAGATCTTCCGTACTGGCTTTGCCGGCACTGTGCCGAAGGGCGATGTCATGCGCTGCACGGTAGTTGTCGACAATCAGCGGGTAATCAACCGAGAGGTCTTGCGCCCGCTGCTCAAATTCGCCAATCGGATATCCGCGCGCCTGCATCACCTCTGTCACCAGGCCGTCGGCCACGGTCACCGCTCCTCGAGGATCATCCACAAATCGCGCCTGCACCTCACGCCAGCGGACCTCAAAATTCGAACGGTCGGTCGCGCTGAGAGAACGCAATTTGAACTTCTCTCTCCGTTTCTCGCGGAACTCCAGCACACCTTCGGCTTTGCGGGTGTCGCCTTGCTCGCGCACCACGCGGTCGTACTCCGGGCCAAAGCGCTCCTTCAGCTTGAGGCTGCGCCGTTTGCGCGAGGTAACGAAAGCAATGGCTGCAATGACAATTACAGCGACAATCACAATTACGATCAGAACGATCATTTGATTTTGGTTCATGAAACCTCCGGTCGCCGCTATGGGATGCCGGTCAAAGGAGTGAATGTTGTCGCTGGGAATTTTCATAGTTTCGGAAGAAAGTGGGCAACTCGTGTCGTTCGACCCAATACAGCAGGAAAGATCAGGCCCGAAATGGCACTCCTCTTTCGGATTCTCGCGGATTTGACGCAAATTCACTGCTTTCCTTCTGCTATAGTGAACGCCTGCACAGAAACAAAGGAGCACCGCCATGGCTGGAAAAAGTCTGAACCGGGTTCAACTCATCGGTAATCTGGGCAAGGATCCTGAGATTAAATACACGCCGCAAGGAACGCCGGTGGCCAAGATCACGATTGCCACGAATGAGCGCTTCAAAGACAAAGCCGGCGAGTGGCAGGATCGCACCGAGTGGCACAACGTCGTGCTCTGGAGCCGCCTGGCAGAGATCGCGGGCGAGTACCTGAAGAAAGGCGGCAAGGTTTATATCGAGGGTCGCTTACAAACCCGCTCCTGGGATGACAAGCAGACCGGTCAGAAAAAATACATGACTGAGGTCGTTGCCAGCGACTTGATTTTGCTGGGCGGACGCGGGGAAGGCGGGGGTGGCGGCGAATATTCCGGCGGATCGCGAGGGGCGGCTGCCGGCGGCGGAAACAATTTTGATCAACGGGTTCCCGAACACGAACCTGCGAGCGCTGGCCCCATAACCGATGAGGACATACCTTTCTAGATAATCCAGCACCATAGGGCGTCCCTAGATGCAGGTCCCTGATCTCCGCCGAACCACGGCTGACTGGCCTGAGGCCCGAAGCCTGTTTACCGCCGTGAAAATTAAAAGATTTGCACCAAGGTTTAATTTCAGCAGCTTACAGGGTGTGAATCCGAAAACGCGAAGGTAACAGGTACCCACACCGAAGTGCATTTCGCGCCCCCACTAGAGACAAAGGTCTCTTGACACTGGGGGCTGGTGCAGTCCAATATTGGTGCAAACGTAAACGCAGCACCTCGGAATCAGAAATCCCCCCAAGTATTGGCATTTCACACATCCCATTTATCTATTCAAGGAGCAGGTACATTGGTACTTACGAAACCTGATTTTGATGTCGCCATCATCGGTGGCGGCCCCGCGGGCGGCTCCATGGGCGCCTATTTGGCCAAGGCCGGAGTGAACTGCGTGGTGCTCGAGCGCGAGTTGTTTCCCCGTCCCCATGTAGGTGAATCCCTGGTTCCCTCTTCGATGAGAGTCTTTCGCGATCTCGATTTCCTCAATCAGATGGAGGAAGCGAAGTTTCCGCGAAAATTTGGCGCGGCGTGGACGGCGGAAGATCGTGGCGCCTATGACATGGACTTTAAGGGCGGCTTCAGTGACGGCGACGGCGATATCGTCCCGCACTCACACGTAGACATCAGTTTCAACGAGCGGAAACAGGATGGGGTAGACCGCGAATATACCTATCACGTCGATCGCGGCAAGTTCGATCTCATGCTTCTGCAGCACGCCAATAAACTGGGTGCGGCCGTCTATGAGGGCGTGAAGGTGAGCTCCGTCGACTTTGGCCCCGAACAGCCGATCGTCCGCTTCAATATGGGACGAAACGCCAAGGAAATGGGCCTCTCCGCCAGGATCGTGATTGACGCCAGCGGCCGCAACACGTTCCTGGGAAATCAACTCAAACTCAAGGTTAAAGATCCGGTGTTCGATCAGTACGCGATCCATACCTGGTTCGATAATTACGATCGCAAAGTCTTTGCCAAGAAGGGCGAGCACCGCGACTTCATCTTCATTCACTTTCTGCCGATCTCGAATACCTGGATCTGGCAAATTCCGATCTCTGAGTCCGTTACCAGCATTGGCGTGGTCACGCAGAAGAAGAACTTCGCCCGATCCAAGCAGGAGCGGGAAGAGTTTTTCTGGAACGCAGTCGGCAGCCGTCCCGCCCTGCGCGATGCTCTGCAGAAAGCGGACCGTATGCGCGCCTTCAAAGATGAGGGCGACTACAGCTATGCCATGAAGCAAGTGACGGGTGATCGCTGGCTGATGGTCGGCGATGCCGGACGCTTCGTCGATCCGATCTTTTCCACCGGGGTCAGCATCGCGCTCAACAGCTCGCGTTTTGCGCACAAAAATGTGATCAACGCACTGGAGAAAGGCGATTGTTCGCGCGCCAGCTTCGCGGAGTTTGAGAACAAGATCAAGCTCGGCACCAAGAACTGGTACGAATTCATCTCGGTGTACTACCGGCTGAACGTCCTGTTTACCTACTTCGTGGGCGATCCGCGGTATCGCCTCGATGTCTTGAAGCTGCTGCAAGGCGACGTCTATGACGATGCCGCTCCGCCGGTTCTCGAGAAGATGAAGAAAATGGTTTCTGAGGTTGAGCAAAACGAAAAGCACCCCTGGCATAAATCTTTGGGTGACATGACGGTAGACGCATTCAAACAGATCGCGACCAGCTAGACGCATCACCAATTCAGGAGGGAGAAAGCTTTGGTAATTACCAAGCCAGATTTTGATGTCGCCATCATTGGTGGAGGGCCCGCAGGATCGTCGATGGCTGCGTACCTGGCCAAGGCCGGCGTAAGTTGTGTGGTGTTTGAGCGTGAACTGTTTCCTCGGCCACACGTGGGCGAGTCGTTAGTTCCATCTTCGACTCGCGTGTTCAAAGAACTGGATTTCCTGGGGCAAATGGAAGAAGCGAAATTTCCCCGCAAGTACGGGGCGGTTTGGACCACGGACGACAAGAAGACACCCTACGTCCATGATTTGGAGGGTATGGCCCCCGATTGCAACGTCGACATCCGTTTCGAGGAACGCCAGCAGGCTGGAGTCGACAGGAACCACACCTATCACGTCGACCGCGGCAAGTTCGATCTCATGCTCCTGCAGCATGCCAATAAGCTCGGCGCGACCGTCTATGACGGCGTGCGGGTTGTCTCTGTCGACTTCGGGCCTAAGGAACCTGTGATCTGTTTCGCAATGGGTTCCCAGGAAATGAGCGTGAGTTGCAAGATGGTGGTCGACGCCAGTGGACGCAACACCTTCCTCGGCAATCAACTGAAACTGAAAGTGCAGGATCAGGTTTTCGACCAGTACGCCATTCACTCCTGGTTTGACAATTACGATCGCAAGGTCTTCGCCAAGCGCGATACCAACCTCGACTACATCTATATCCACTTTCTGCCCGTGTCCAATACCTGGATCTGGCAGATCCCGATCAGCGATAGCGTAACCAGCCTGGGAGTTGTAACCCAGAAAAAGAACTTCGCCAAGTCGAAAGCCGACCGGGAAAAGTTCTTCTGGGAATCGGTCGGCACGCGCCCGCTGATTGAAGAAACGCTGCGTAAATCAAACCGCATTCGTCCTTTCAAAGATGAAGGCGACTACAGCTATGCGATGAAGCAGCTTTGCGGCGATCGCTGGTTGATGGTCGGCGATGCCGGACGCTTCGTCGATCCGATCTTTTCCACCGGCGTGAGCATCGCTCTGAACAGCTCACGTTTCGCTCACAAGGATATTCTGCACGCGCTCGAGACCAATGACTTCTCACGGCAAAGTTTCTCCGCATTCGAGAACACGCTTCGATTGGGAACCAAGAATTGGTACGAGTTCATCACCGTCTACTATCGCCTGAACGTGCTGTTTACTTACTTCATCAACGACAAGCGCTACCGTCTGGACGTCCTGAAACTGCTGCAAGGTGATGTTTACGACGATGCGGCGCCACCAGTGCTGGAAAAAATGAAGAAGATGGTAGCCGACGTGGAGCAAAACGAGAAGCATCCCTGGCACAAACTGCTAGGCGATTTGACGTCGAACGCGTTCCGTCCGACCGTCTAATCGTAATCAACTAGTATCGCGGCGACCGTTGCCAGCGATCTGCGAATAACTCGAAGTGGGACCGGGTCTTCCGGTCCCACTCCTATTAGAATTAGCGCAAACTGCAATTCTGGGGTTCAGTGCTTAAAGTTGATCGGATCGTCTGATGCCGATGCTGCGCAATAACAGGAACTTCATTATCGCCTACGCCTTACTTGTAGGTCTCCCAATCCTTGGACTGTTTGGCGTCCTTAAGAGTGGGCGTGGCCTCGCGGCACCGATTTCTCTCGACGGCACGTGGACGGTACAAGCTGACACGAACTACCTCGCAACTTTGCCTTGCGGAAAATCTCTGGCAGCATCTGACCTCGGCATGACGATCTCCCAATCGGGAGGCAGCTTTACCTTGAGCCTGGGCAACGGAACAAAATCCACCACCCCGGGCACACTCGTAGGAACGAGTTTGAAAGCGTTCGTCGTACCCCTGTTGTCGGACGGAGCGGCATGTCGGGGACGCGAACTTTCTCTGTTAGCCACAGTAGATCCTAAGTCGAATCCACGCTCACTCAGCGGAACGATCTCAGTCAATGACTGTGACACCTGTAAGCCCGTCGCATTCCGCGCCCTGCGACAGCCATCTGCAACCAAGGGAGGGCTGTAAAATGCCAAATCTCTTCACCCTTGTCCTGCAAATCGCTGTGGTACTTGCCGTATGCCGGATGGTGGGTAGCCTATTTCGGCTCATCCATCAACCCCGCGTCGTCGGTGAGATGTTTGCAGGAATTCTGCTCGGTCCCTCGTTCCTGGGATGGCTCGCCCCCGGCCTGTCGGCGCATCTATTTCCGCCGACCAGTCTCGGGTTTGTTAATGCATTGAGCCAAGTCGGTGTGATGATTTTCATGTTCCTGGTAGGACTTGGAATCAATCCCAAGGAACTGAAACATCATGGGCACGCGGCCGTGCTCACGAGTCACGTCAGCATCACGGCTCCTTTTGTTTTAGCGGCATTTCTCTCGCTCTATCTTTATCCAAAACTCTCAGACGAGAGTGTCGCCTTCACCAGCTTCGCCCTGTTTATGGGAGCCGCGATGAGCATCACCGCGTTCCCGGTGCTTGCGCGCATCCTCACCGAGAAAGATCTTCTGGGCAGCCGTTTAGGAACAATCGCGATTGCTTGCGCTGCTGTGGATGATGTCACCGGCTGGTGCATCCTTGCCTACATCGTTCTTCTGATCCGGTCCGCACACAGCGCCAATCCCCTCTGGCTTACGATCGGAGGCCTGATCGGATTTGCGCTGTTCATGATCTATGGCGTGCGCCGTGCGTTACGGCGATTCCAGACCATTTACGAACGTCAGGGCGCGCTCAGCGAGAATGTGCTCGCCTTCATGCTCCTTCTCGTTCTTAGCTCCGCCCTGCTCACGGAATGGTTAGGTCTGCATTTGCTGTTCGGAGCGTTCCTGATGGGTGCCATCATGCCTAAGGAACAGAAGTTCGTTCGTTACATCGTGGACCGCTTTGAGACCATCACCATCACTCTCCTGTTGCCTTTGTTTTTCGCATTTACAGGACTGCGCACCAACATCGGCCTGGTGAATGGCCCCGAGATGTGGATGTACGCCGGGTTGATCATCCTAGTCGCTACTGCGGGAAAACTCGGGGGGTCGATGGTCGCCTCCTGGCTGGCTGGGATGCCCCTGCGGGAGGCCGCAGGTCTCGGCACCTTGATGAATACCCGTGGGCTGATGGAACTCGTCATCTTGAATATCGGGTTGGACATCAAAGTCATTTCCCCAGCTCTGTTTTCTATGATGGTGCTCATGGCTTTGTTCACGACTTTTATGACTACTCCAGTTCTGGAGCTTATCTGTCCAGATCGAATTCTCCGAGCCAAAGTGGCCACATTTTCAGGGCATCCCCCGGTCCCGAGCATGACGTTCGAGTCCAGCGACGGGACTGCGGCGTAAAACCCCTGACTTGCGGCTGTGCCCCGAACAGTCGGGGAAGCGGTTTGTCCCGCGCCGGCTAAGCCATTACGTCAGCAGAGATCCAAGTACCCACAGCTTCCAACAGGTTTTGTTCAGACAGGAGCCCAATCAGGTTCGAAAAGTCATATCACATCCAAGCGCGACGATCGGCAACCTGCCGGGCATGTAACTCGATCAAAGCGGACCATCCTATCCCCAGTTGGTACCTGGTAACCGAACCTGTCCCCGAAACCCTGATCTGGGATTTCCACGTCCGTCCTCAGCTTTTCCACAATCGCATTCCCCGAACCTGTTGCATATGGCGCACGCCCACGCGTGCGCTCTTCTGTCAATCTCTTTCTTTCCAGCGCAGCTCCGGGAAAATTTCATCGCGTGATCAGAATCGTTGACAATTTTTTCCGACACGCTAGAATACGCCTCGCCTCTTACCTGTAAAATCTCTACATGAGCCCCCAACTTCTCGATTCCGTTCTCTTACAGACCGATTTCAAAGATCTCGGACAACGCACGAGCGGCAAAGTCCGTGACGTCTATACCCTCAACGATCAGCAGCTGCTTTTCATCGCCAGCGACCGCATTTCGGCCTTCGACTACGTTCTGGCTACTGGGATTCCGCAGAAGGGACGTGTCCTGACTCAGATCTCGCTGTTCTGGTTCGATTACCTCGCCGACATTGTTCCCAATCACCTGATTACGGCCGACGTCAACCAGTACCCGGCACCGGTCCAGAAGTATGCCGATCAGCTTCAAGGCCGCTCCATGCTGGTGCGCCGCGCGGAAATGTTCCCCGTCGAATGCGTCGTGCGCGGCTACATCTCAGGCTCTGCCTGGAAAGAATACAAAGCCACCGGCAAAGTATCCGGCATTACCCTTCCCGCGGGCCTGCAGGAGTCGGACGCGTTCCCGGAACCCATTTTCACGCCTTCAACCAAGGCGACTACCGGGCACGACGAAAACATCTCCTTCGACCAGATGTGTGACATTGTCGGCGCCGAAACCGCCAGCCATCTGCGTAATCTGACGCTGCGCGTTTACAAGAAGGCGGCCGCCTATGCCCGCCAGCGCGGCATCATCATCGCCGACACCAAGTTTGAATTCGGACGCACCGAAAAGGGCATCACGCTCGCCGATGAAGTCCTGACTCCGGATTCTTCCCGCTTCTGGCCTGCGGACAAGTATTCCCCGGGCCGGGCGCAGGACTCGTACGACAAGCAGTACGTGCGCGATTACCTCGAGCAGATTCACTGGAACAAGCAACCGCCGGCTCCGGCCCTTCCGCCGGATGTCGCGCGCCGCACCAGTGAAAAGTACCTCGAGGCTTACTTCCAGCTTACGGGGCGCAAGCTGGATGTGTGATCGCAAGGCAGGCACGTTTTCCGGCGTGCGGACCGTATGAACATCGCCGACTGGATGATTTGTGCCATTTTGCTCGGGAATGTCATTTTGGCGGCCATGCAAGGATTTTTTTCAGAAGTCCTTACCATGGCCGGCCTCGTACTGGGATACATTGTGGCTGCGTGGAAGTACCGTAGCCTCGCGGAGTGGTTTGAAACATTTTTAAAGAACCCGTGGTTAGCTGAGATTCTTGGCTTCCTCATCATCTTTTTTGCCATCTTGCTCCTGTTCGGCATCGCCGCCAGGTTAGCTCGCTGGATTATGAAGGAAGCCGGACTCAAAGGTTTTGACCGTTTCCTCGGCGCGGTAGTGGGATTGCTGAAGGGCGGACTGATGGTTGCGGTGATCCTGATGGGGATGACGGCTTTCCAGCCAGCGTCGAAGGTGCTGCAGAATTCGTTACTCGCGCCTTACTTCCTGGTCGTGGGACGGGCCGCCATATGGCTGGCGCCTTCGGAGTTGCGCGCCCGCTTCTATCAGGGGCTTGATCTCATCCATCAGGTTCCCGAAAAGTCAGCAAGTTCTCCCGCTTCCCGAAAATAGGCTGCGGTGCATTGAAAAAAATCCGGAGAGAAAGAGACGCATCGTGAAAGATCAATTGGAAGCCCTCGTCCTGCAAATGTACCGCAGCAATATTCTTTATGCGGAGGGAGTGCGAGAATTCAAGAAGCGCTTCATCCTCACCGTGCTTCAGGAGAATAAGGGCAATCAGTGCCGCGCCGCCCGTGAATTAGGCATGCACCGCAACACCCTCAGCCGCACCATCGACGAACTCAAGATCGACGTCCGCCAGTTGCGCGACGGCGCCAAGCGTCCGCCTCGCAGCGCCCGCCCGGTTTCGATGGAAAAGAAGGTAGTACGTTAGCCATCGTGCCCAAAAATTAAGGCAGCCCCATCGGGCTGCCTTTTCCTGTTAATTTCCTTCTTCTGTTACTGTGCCGCAGGCTTGCGATGCGCAGGCGCGTGATGCACCGGTGCCGCCGGTTTTGCCCGCAACAACTGTCCTTTCTCCATCACCATCATGAATGGATTGGAGGTGTAAGAAGCAGGTTCACCCTGGAACTGGAAGTTATCGCTTCCGTCCTTCGGCATCAATCTTGCTGGAACCTTTTCTTCGAACTTCAAGGTGATGTCGGCCTTGTTCGCGTCGATATCGTCCGAGCTCCCAGCAACCATGAACTCGTCGGGCTGGGCGCTGATCACCTTACCGACCATCTGAACGGCTTTGCCTTTGATGGCATTCCACACGGTATCCTGATCCGCCTGGCTGCCGTTGGTCAGGATGAATTCCCACGTGGCAAAGTCCATTTTTTCCGGAGCCGTCTTGGCCACCATGTCGTGCGCCTGATCGGCGGGCGTCGGTGGAGGCGGGATCACCATCTGCGCGCCTCCTGACTTGCAAGCATTGAGCACGCCATCCCATCCGTCGTCTCCCTGGTGGTATTTCACATACTGCCCGCGTGCGTACTTCTCAATTTGTGGTTCGCTCGCCGGAGGAGCCACGGCTGCGGCACGGCACGCGTACCAGATTCCATTCTGATAATCGGGAGGCGTCTGCTGCAAAAACGACAGGGCCAACGGATACATCAGCGCGAGATCTTTCTGCGAATCCGGAGGATTCGAGTCAACCGCGGCCTTCAAGAACTTGGAGGCCTTGGCGTTGTCCTTATCCTGCAGTGCGCCCCATCCAATGCCGGCATTAAAGTTCTCCGTCATCGTCGCCACTTGTTTCTTGAAGTCGTCGTCGCTGGTTCCTTCTGGCTTCTGGTACTTCGGCAGGCAATCCAAACCCATCTGCCCGTACTTCTCGGCGTCGGCCGATTCCTGCTTGCCGTTTGCGTCTCCGCCTTGCGCCATGACACGGTTCACATAGGTCAGCAGGAACAGCGCTGGCACCTGGCACGGATTCACTGCGACTAACTTCTGTGCGGTCTCAAGAGCTTTCTTGACGTTCCCAGTCTGCTGGTATGTGCCCATCAAAAGTTCCAGCGCCTGGTTCTTCATGACGCTGTTGGGATATTGCGTTAGGAATGCTTCCAACCCGCTGACCTTCGCGTTGTTGTCCTTTTGCTGCACTGCCGCGACGTAGGCGTTATATTCGGCCGGATCTTTAATGACGGGTGCCTGGGCAGGTGCGGCTGCTGGCGCGGCTGCCTGGCCAGGTGCTGCGGCAGGCGCCTGCCCTTGTGCTGGTGCAGACGCCGGAGATTGAGCAGGCGGCGTCGCCGGCTGCGGGGGATTCTGTGCCGCGGCAGTCACAGCAACCCCAAGCACAACCGTAAACAGAATCTTTTTCATCTAAATGGCTCCTTGAATGTCGGGAAATCGTTCTTTAGGAATCTATTTCTTGCAAACCTAAGCAATCACTGCATTCCGCTCGGACCACATTGCGTTCGGATCCTGCTTTGGAATGCCGGCTTCCTGGCAGGGCCCCGGGAACAAGGGGCCTTGTGGAGCACTGCGGCGGCAGACCCTTATTGCCGGATGGCCGGATTATAAGTACCTCTGTTGCCGAAGGCAAGCTACTTCCTCCTCGTGCTCTCCTTTATTGCTAAGATGCGCATTGTAGAGAGTGCGGATGGTTCCCGAAATCGGCATTCGTCAAATCCAACGGCAGGACCCCTATCCCTATGGACACCAAAACACCCCTCGCCGGACAGGTCGCAGTGGTTACTGGAGCAGGACGCGGCATCGGCGCCGCCATCGCCCTCAAATTAGCGTCCCTTGGCGCTACAGCGGTGCTGTGCGGGCGAACCCAGGCATCGCTCGATCAGACCGCCCACGCCATCGGTAACACGGGCGGCAAATCGGAAGTAATCCCCTGCGACGTTACCGAACTTCATCAACTCGAATACGCCGCGGCGCGCGTCGAAAGCACCTTCGGTCGAGTCGACATCCTTGTCAACAACGCCGGTGTCGGCGGGTTCAGCGATCCGCTGCACGAACTGCCTCCGGAGGACTGGGACCGCATCCTCAATACCAACCTGCGCGGCGTCTACTATGCGATTCGCGCCTTCGCTCCTCTCATGATCCGCGCCTATGCGGGACACATCATCAACATCTCTTCCCTGGCCGGCAAAAATGCTCTGCCGAAGGGAGCCGCCTACGCAGCTTCCAAGTGGGGATTGAACGGCTTGACCTGCTCTGTGGCGGAAGAACTCCGCGCGCACAACATCCGCGTATCCGTTGTCTGCCCCGGATCTGTAGACACAGAATTGAGCCCACATACCGGAAAAGATGCGAGCAAGATGCTGCAACCAGACGACGTTGCTCACGCCGTTGCTATGCTCGTGACGCAAGCCCCGCAATCGTTCATGAGCGAGATTCTGTTGAGGCCAACTCAGAAGCCGTAGGAATAAGCGGACCCTGCAGGAACAGCCGCCTTCGGCTGCCCAGGAGCGCAGCTCCGTTCTTTTACCTGTGCGCCTAATTCAGACGCTCGAGCAGGGCAGGCAGCCAGTCTTGAGCGGAGTCGAAGGGTCCTCGCGGAGGGGAAGCGACGCGTACGGATTATTTCTTGAAGAGATTCTCGAACGCAGCCCGCGCATCATTCGGCCGCAAGCTGACCGGCGTTGAGGTCTCTTTCTCCCGCGTCACGCGAATCTCATAAAATTCGCATTCATTCCGCGCGTCTTTCTTGGCGATGCGCTCCTTGATGGGTTGCATGCACTCGAAACGGCTTCCCGGATCGAAATACGTGCACTGCTTGCATGAATGCAGTTCAAATCCGCACTTGGGGCATTGCGACGGCATCCCTTGCAGTAACGTGCCGCACTGTGCACAACGGGAAACAGCCCGAGTACCGGGCAAATTCACTGGCTTCGGCCCGAGCGCATGATCCCACTTTGGCGGGCCGCTTTTCCTCTCCGGCGGTGCCTTTTTCGCGGGAGCCTTTTCCCGAGGCTCATGATCTCGATCCTGATAACCGTGTTGACGGTATTTCGCCATGAAGGTCCTCCCCAAGCGTGTGCGTATTCTGTACCCAAGTCGCCCGATCCGGCAAGTGCTCCCGTTACAATTGAACTCATGATCCACGAAATCCTTCCCGTGGGACCACTCCAGTGCAACTGCTCCGTCATTGGCGACGAGACCACGCGCGAGGCCATGGTCATTGACCCCGGCGACGATATCGATGATGTGCTGGCGATCATCCGCAACCACAATCTGCAAGTCAAACAGATTGTGATCACCCACGCGCACATTGACCACGTGGGCGGCGCGATGAAGCTTCGTGCTGTAACCGGCGCCCCCATTCTGCTCAACCAGAATGACTACGATTTGCTGAAGATGCTGGATGTCCAGGCCGCATGGATCGGTGTGCCGACCCCAGGGAAAGTAGAAATCGATCATAGCGTAACCACGGGAGAGACGGTTTCCGCCGGATCGCACACCGCTCAAATCCTGCATACGCCCGGGCACACCGAAGGCAGCATCTGCCTCTATTTCGCACCCGAAAAGAAGCTGATCGCAGGCGACACGCTGTTTGCCGGATCGATTGGCCGCACCGACCTTCCCGGAGGATCGATGCAAAAGATCATGCGCTCCCTGCACGACACGGTACTTTCCTTACCGGACGAAACTGTCGTGGTTCCCGGCCATGGCGAACTGACGACGATTGGCGAAGAGCGCGAGAGCAATCCGTTTCTACTCAGACGATAGAATTCGTTCGGCCTCCTGCCCTGTGTCCCTTGTGGTTAAATGATTTTGACGATATGAATCTCCTCCTACTCGGTCGCGGAAAAACCGGCGCTTTCGTGGCAGAGGTCGCGCAGGAACGCAAGCATCACATCCAGGTGATCGGAGCGAAAGAAAACGCGGCCTGCGCCGCGTTGACGGCCGAAAAGCTCCGCAGCGCCGACGTAGTCATCGACTTCACGACGCCGCACTCGGTTCTAGCCCACATCGAAGCGTGTGTCTCTGCCGGAAAAAACATGGTCGTCGGCACCACGGGCTGGCACAACGAACTCGACCGCGCCCGAAAGCTGGTCGAGGAGCACAAAACCGGATTCGTCTACGCAGCCAATTTCTCCATCGGCGTGAACCTCTTCTTCGACGTCGCCCGCAGCGCTGCCGCAGCCCTCCGCCACAATTACTCCGGACAAATCTTCGAACGCCATCACGTCCACAAAAAAGACGCCCCTTCCGGCACAGCCATCGCGATCCAGCACGTGATGCGCGACGCGGGGCAAAGCAAGGAAGAGTTGGAAATCACGTCCTTCCGCGAAGGCGAAGTCGTCGGC
>Ga0209166_10002498_pt1 | contig 13914 bp, 9 predicted proteins | sample Coa_R1_3_FD_187151 | JGI IMG/M metagenome (GOLD analysis project Ga0209166, IMG submission 187151) | Surface soil microbial communities from Centralia Pennsylvania, which are recovering from an underground coalmine fire - Coalmine... | ecosystem: Environmental > Terrestrial > Soil > Unclassified... | reverse complement strand
CCCGTGGCGGCGCAAACTCCTGCGGGCCAGCCGGCGTCCCCCTCGGGTTCGTCTACCGCGGCGACGACCACCGCACAACCGGAGCAGCCGGGCGTCGATCCGTTCTACGGTCAGCCGGCGGGTACCGGGAACGCGACCGCCCTGCGAATCGTCCCGGCGCAGATCTTCCTGCTCCCCTCCGAGAATACCAGGGTCAGTCTCCGGGCGCTGAAGGATGACGGCTCGGCGGCGGCCCCGGTACGCGTCACCTGGAGTTCACTGACGCCGGCGATCGCCAGCATCGATCATAACGGCACCGTCGTCGCGCTCTCGCCCGGGCAAGGCACGATTCAGGTAACGGCATCCGCGGGTGGGCTGACCGCGACCGCGCCGGTGGTAGTGCAGCAGGCCGACATGGCCATCGATCAGAACGGCCCCATCATGATGTCGCCCGGGGACGCCGACACGCTCCATGTGGTGGTCCCGACGCAGGGGAATCGCGTCGTGTCTCCGCTCCAGATGCAGTGGGGATCCAGCGTGCCCGCGGTCGCGACCGTCACCCTCGACGGTGTGTTGCGGGCGGTCGGACCCGGTGACGCCATCCTTCAGGTCCAGGGACTCCTCCAGAACAAGACGGTGGCGATCCACGTCCACAAGACGGTGGAGACCCTCGCGGTGTCCCCCCCGCTCGCGAAGGACGTCGAAGTCCCTCTCGCCGCCACCGCGAAGTTCGTGGCGCACCCCCTCGCGACGGGCGGTGTGCCCGTGCCGGAGGCGCCACTCCGGTGGATCGTCGGGGACAGCACGCTCGCGTCGTTCGACACCGCGACGGGCATGCTGACCGGGCTCAAGGTCGGCAAGACGACGCTCACCGTTCGTGGTCCCGGCGTGGGCCTGCAGGCGGTCTGGAACGTCTCGGTCATCGCCGGCTCGGTGCATCTCTCGGCGTCCCGGGTGGGGCTGCATGCCGGCCAGCGGTTCACCATCAAGGCCGACTTTACCGACGACGGCGGGCAGGTGCTGGGGCCGGCCACCGGCCTGACCTGGCAGACGGACGCCGCCGGCGTGGCGATCGTGACGGCGCAGGGTGACGTGACCGCCATGGGCTACGGGCGTGCGCGGATCACCGCCACCGCGCCGGGGGGCAAGAGCTCCTCGACGGTCGTATTCGTGCAGGGCGAACTGGTGGTCGCCCTCGACCGCGGGGGCAAGAACCATCTCTTCTCGCTCGAGCGCTCGAGCCTCACGGAGCTGCGCCGGGTGACCAACGATTCGGGCCCCGAAGTCGAACCGGCGTTTTCGTCGGACGGGTCACGGATCGTCTTCGTCTCGACGCGTGACGGAATCGCGCAGCTCTATCTGATGGACGCGGACGGGACCAACCGCCTCCGGCTCACCAACCGGCAGCAGCCCGACAGCCGCCCGGTCTTCGCGCCGGACGGGCAGACGGTCGTGTTCCAGTCCACGCGGGAAGGGAAGAAGGACGGCCTCGAGCAGATCTGGTCCGTCAACGTCGACGGCACCGGGCTCAAGGTCCTCACGGATTCGGGTGGCAACCGGCAGCCGTCGGTGTCCCCTGACGGCCAGACCATCGCCTTCATTTCCAACCGGGACAACAAGACCCCGCACGTCTGGCTGATGAACCGCGACGGGACCAACCAGCGCGCTTTCATCAAGGGTGGGGCGCAACGGGAGCTGGAGCCGCACTTCCTCAAGGACGGCTCTCTCGCCTTCTTGGTGCAGCGCAAGGACAATGGGCGCGACGTGACCCAGGTGATGAAGGCGGACCTGGCGTCCGGAACGATCACACCGCTGTCGGGCACCGATCTCGCCATTTTCGGGTTCGGCATCTCTCCGTCGGGTGACATGCTGGCTCTGCTCGTGAACGCCGAAGGGCGCCGGGGGCATCTGCAGCTTTACGTGCAGCCCGTCGGAGCCAGCGGGGCTGCGGCCGCCGTTCCCGTGCCGATCGCGCCCAACGAGCAGATGCTGTCACCGACGTTCCTGCCTCAGCCCTAAGTACCTTCCGCAGGTGCGTGCCGCAGTCCTCACCGACACCGGCGGTCTCGACCGCCTGACGGTCGCCGACGTGCCCGACCCGGGTCCCCCGGGACCGGGCCAGGTGCGCGTGGCCATTCGGGCCGCGGCCTTGAATCACCTCGATCTTTTCGTCGCCGATGGCCTGCCCGGAGTGGAGTACCGATTCCCGCACATTGTCGGCGCGGACGGTGCCGGCGTGATCGAAGCGGTGGGTCCCGGCGTCGCGCGGGTGAAGGCGGGGGACCGGGTGATGATCAATCCCGGCATCTCGGACCGCACCTGCGAGTTCTGCCGGGCCGGCGAACACTCGCTCTGCATCAAGTACCGGATTCTGGGCGAGCATCTGCCCGGCACGATCTGCTCCGCCATCATCCTTCCGGAGTTCAATGTCGCGGCCATTCCGCCGGTGCTGCCCGCACTGTCCTGGGTCGAGGCCGCCGCCTTTTCGCTCGTGACGCTGACGGCATGGCGGATGGTCACCACGCGCGCGCAGGTGAAGGCCGGGGAGTGGGTGCTGATATGGGGGATCGGGGGCGGCGTCTCGCTCACGGCCCTGCGCATCGCGAAGCACCTGGGCGCGAAGGTCATCGCGACCTCGTCGTCGGACGCCAAGCTTGCCCGCGCCAGGGAGCTCGGCGCCGATGTCACGCTCAATCACGCCACGCAGGATGTGCCGAAGGAGGTGCGGGCGCTCACGGAGAAGCGTGGTGTCGATGTGGTGGTCGAGAACGTCGGTGAAGCGACCTGGGAGAAGTCGATCCGGGTGCTCGCCAAGGGCGGGCGCGTGGTCACGTGCGGTGGGACGACGGGTCCGATGCTGGTTACGGACGTCCGCCGGCTTTTCTGGGGTGGGTATTCGATTCTGGGTTCGACGATGGGGAATGACGCCGAGTATGGCGCGATCGTCGCCGAGCTGGCGGCGGGGCGTTTGCGGCCGGTCGTCGACCGGGTGTTTCCGCTGGAGCAGGTCCGCGAGGCGTACACCTACCTCGACCAGGCCGCGCAGCTTGGCAAGGTGGCGGTAGAGATTCCCGCCTAGCGAGCCTCCCGTAAGTGCCTTTCCCGCCCCGGTTTAGGGGTCATTTTTTCGTTGCTTTTGACCACGTAAGTATTTAGATTTTTTGGACTTAGGGCATTTCCCTGGCCCCTGACTCCTGACCCCTGAGACCTGCCTTTCATGACCGGACCCAACGCCCGCGAACGCATTCTTCCGCGCCTCATCGAAGACGAGCTGAAGGAATCCTTCCTCGACTATTCGATGAGCGTGATCGTCCAGCGCGCGCTGCCCGATGTGCGCGACGGACTGAAACCGGTGCACCGCCGGATTCTCTACGCGATGCACGAGCTCGGCCTGGTGCCGGGACGGCCGTACAAGAAGAGCGCCACGGTCGTCGGCGACGTCCTCGGCAAGTATCACCCGCACGGCGACATCTCCGTCTACGACGCCCTGGTCCGCATGGTCCAGGAGTTCTCGCTGCGGTATCCGCTGGTGGACGGGCAGGGGAACTTCGGTTCCGTCGACGGCGATCCGGCGGCCGCGTACCGGTACACGGAAGCGCGGCTGACGCGGATCGCGATGACGATGCTGGAGGACATCGACAAGAACACCGTCGAGTTCATCCCCAACTTCGACGACCGCCTGCAGGAACCGACCGTTCTCCCGGCCAAGATCCCGAATCTCATCGTCAATGGCGCCGCCGGCATCGCGGTGGGCATGGCGACCAACATCCCGCCGCACAACCTCGGCGAGGTGGTCCAGGCCATTCAGCATCTGGTCGACCATCCCGACGCCACGGTCAAGGATCTCCGGAAATTCGTCCGCGGCCCCGACTTTCCGACCGGCGCGATCATTTACGGCCGCGAAGGGATCAAGGACTGCTACGAGAAGGGCCGCGGCCGCATCGTGGTCCGCGCCCGCGCCGCCATCGAAGAGAAGCAGTCGGGCCGGCAGCAGATCGTGGTCACGGAGATTCCGTATCAGGTCAACAAGGCGAACCTGATCACGCAGATCGCCGGCCTGGCGGTCGACAAGAAGGTCGAAGGCATCTCGAACGTCGAAGATCACTCGGACCGCGAAGGCATGCGGATCGTGATCGAGCTGAAACGCGACGCGGTGCCCGCCGTGGTGCTGAATCAGCTCTACAAGTACACCACGATGCAGACGACCTTCGGCGCCATCATGCTGGCGCTGGTGGACGGCGTCCCGAAGGAACTGACGCTGAAGGAGCTGCTGCAGAGTTTCATCGACCACCGCCACACCGTCATCACCCGCCGGACGCAGTTCGAGCTGCAGCGGGCCCAGGACCGGGAGCACATCCTCGAAGGGTTGAAGATCGCCGTCGACAACATCGACGAGGTCATCAAGATCATCCGGAAGTCGAAGGACACGGCCACGGCGGACGCCGCCCTGCGCAAGCGCTTCAAGCTGTCGGAGCGGCAGTCGGCCGAAATCCTCAACATGCGGCTCGCCCGGCTCACCGCCCTCGAGATCAACAAGCTCGAAGAGGAGCTGAAGGACGTCCGCAAGTTCATCAAGGAGTGCAAGGAGATCCTGGCGTCCAAGCCCCGCCGGATGAAGATCCTCAAGGAAGAGCTCGGCGAGGTGTCCCATGGCTTCAGCGACGCGCGCCGGACCGAGATCGTCGCCGACCAGGGCGAGTTCTCCATCGAAGACCTGATCGCCGAAGAAGACATGGTGATCACGGTCTCGCACTCGGGCTACATCAAGCGGCTCCCGGTGTCCGCCTACCGGCGGCAGCGCCGGGGCGGCAAGGGCATCACGGCCGCGCATACGAAGGAAGACGACTGGGTCGAGCACCTGTTCATCGCGTCAACCCACGACTACGTGATGTTCTTCAGCACCTCCGGCCACTGCTACTGGCTGAAGGTGCATGAGATCCCGCAAGCCGCGCGCGCGGCCCGCGGAAAGCCGGTCACGTCCTGCATCGCCATGCACCAGGACGAACGCACCGCGTCTCTCGTACCGGTCCGGGAATTCTCGGATGATCAGTTCCTGCTCTTCGCCACCAAGAAGGGCATCGTCAAGAAGACGGTGCTCTCGGAGTTCGGGAACCCCCGCACCGCGGGTATCCGGGCCATCAACATCGAGAGCGGGGACGAGCTGATCGACGTGCAGGTGACCGACGGGCGGAACGACGTGGTGCTGGCCACCGGCCACGGCATGAGCATCCGGTTCCACGAGCAGGACGTCCGCGACATGGGCCGGGCGGCGACGGGTGTGAAGGGCATCGAGCTGGACAAGAAGGACCATGTCATCGACATGGTGATCGTCCGGCGGGCCTCGACGCTCTTTGCCATCACCGAGAAGGGCATGGGCAAACGCTCGGAGCTCGACGAGTACCGCGTCCAGCACCGCGGTGGCCGGGGCATCATCACCCTCAAGCACACGGACAAGACCGGGGACATCATCGCGCTGAAAGAGGTCCTGCCGGACGACGAGATGATGTTGATCACCAAGAAGGGGATCATCATCCGGGTCCCGGTGGAGGGCATCCGGATCTCGGGCCGCAACACGCAAGGCGTGAAGGTGATGAACCTGACCGCCGGAGATCTGGTGGTCGACGTCGCGCGGGTGGTGAAGGAAGACGAAGCGGCGGGAGACGCCGGGGACGACGGAGACGACGAACCCGAGACCCCCGCTCCAAAGGGCAAGGAAGCGCCCAAGGCCACGGAAGCGCCCAGGGTCAAACCCAAAGGCAAGAAGACGTGATGGTGACCGCCGAAGGGGTTCGAGAAGCCGCGCGCGGGCTCGATGGCGTGGCGGTCCGGACTCCCTTGATCTGGGTCGAGCCGCTCAAGGTCTACCTCAAGCTCGAAAGCCTGCAGCCCGTGGGGGCCTTCAAGGCCCGCGGCGCATTCACCGCGGTGCGCCGCCTCTCCGAGGCGGACCGGAACCGCGGCGTCATCACGTACTCTTCGGGAAATCACGGACAGGCCGTCGCCTGGGCCGCCAACCGGTTCGGCGTGCGCGCCGTGATCGTGATGCCGGAAACCGCGCCCGCGGTGAAGGTCGAAGGCGTGAAGAAATGGGGTGGGGAGGTCGTCTTCGCGGGGCGGACCTCCGCCGACCGCCACGCAAAGGCCGAAGCGCTGGTGGCGGAGCAGCATCTCGCCATGGTCCCGCCCTTCGATCACCCCGACGTCATCGCGGGTCAGGCCACCGTCGCCCTCGAAATCGTCGAAGATCTCCCTGACGTCGAAACGGTCGTGGTGCCCGTCGGCGGCGGAGGGCTGATCGCCGGGGTCGTGACCGGGCTCGCGGCGGCGGGCAGCGCCGCGCGGGTCTGGGGCGTAGAGCCCGTGGGAGCGCCGAAGCTGACGAAGTCCCTCGCGGCGGGGACCCCGGTCAAGCTGGACCAGACGGCGAGTCTGGCGGACGGGTTGATCACGCTGACGGTGGGCGCGACCCCCTTCGCGCACCTGATGGCCCAGCGTGACCGCATCGCGGGCGTCGCCCTCGTGGAGGATGACAGCCTTCGGGAGGCGGTGCATTTTCTACATCGCGAGTGCCGGCTGACCGTGGAGCCGTCAGGTGCCGCGACCACCGCGGCCCTTCGCGCTGGCGCCATTCGGCCGGTGGGCACGACCGTGCTGGTCGTCAGCGGTGGCAACGTGGATCCCAAGCTTCTCGAGGACTGAGCCCAGGATGTCGGACGCCCAACCCTCCCGGATACTCGTGGCGGACGACGACGCGTCGCTCGTCCGGACGCTCACGTGGATCCTGAAGGAGCACGGGTACCAGGTTTCGACGGCGCCCGGCGGTGAAGGGCTTCTGGGGCGCCTGGAGGAAGAGCGCCCCGACCTCCTCCTGCTCGACATCATGATGCCCAAGATCGACGGGCTGCAGCTGCTCGAGCGCCTCAAGGGCGACGAGCGCTACCGCGATCTGCCGGTGCTGATGGTCTCCTCGATGCCCCCCGAAGAAGCCACCGTCAAATCCCTTGGCCTCGGCGCCGCGGACTTCATTTCCAAGCCGTTCCGCGTCCGCGAGCTCCTGGCCCGCGTGGAAGCGCACCTCCGGGTGGGGAAGGCGCTGGCGGCGGCGCGCGAAGAGGCGCGGTCACGCGCGGCGATGGTGGACATCCTCCACGAAGTCACCGACTCGCTCAAGCCCGACGAGATCTATCACATCCTCGCCCGCCGGGTGGCGCGGGTGCTCAACATCTCCAAGTGCTCGATGGTGCTGGCCAAAGCCGGCGACCAGGTCGGCGTCGTGGTGGCCGCGTACGAGAACCCGATGCTGCGGAACCTCCAGATCGACCTCGCGCGCTACCCGGAAATCCGCAAGGCGCTCAGTACCGGACGTCCGGTCCTCGTGGCCGATGTGGCCACCGACCCGCTCTATGAATCGGAGCGCACCCGCTGGGAGCGCGAGGGCATCAAGGTCCCCACGCGCTCGGCGGTGGCCCTGCCCTTCTCGATGAAAGACCAGCAGATCGGCGTCTTTTTCCTGCGGACCACCGGGGACGATCTCCCCCTGACGCGCGCGGACGCGCAGTTCGCCGAGACGGTGATCGAGACCGCCGTGGCCGCCATCGAAAAGGCGTACGATTTCGAGACCGCGGTCTCGGACAAGCAGCGGCTCGAGAAGCTCGCCGCGACCGACGCACTCACGGGCACGATGAACCGCCGCGCCCTGGCCGAGGCGCTCGAGGCGGAGTTGGACCGGGCCCGGCGCTACAAACTGGGCATCAGCATCCTGCTGGCGGACATCGACCGGTTCAAGCAGATCAACGACACGCGGGGCCACCTGGCGGGAGACTCGGTGCTCCGGCAGGTCGGTGAGATCCTGCGCCGCGAAGCACGATCCGTGGACATCGTGGCGCGGTACGGGGGTGAGGAGTTCGTCGTCGTGATGCCCGAGACCGGGCTGCAGGGCGCGACGATCTTCGCCGAGCGCCTCCGGCAGCGGATCGAGAAGCACGATTTCGCCGACACCGGCGATCAGCCCCTGAACCTCACGGTTTCGATCGGGCTGGCCGCGTTTCCCGACGACAAGGTCCAGAGCGCCGAAGGATTCGTGGCGGTGGCGGACCAGGCCCTCTATCGCGCCAAGAACGAAGGGCGCAACTTGGTCCGCCCATGAGTGACCGCCGCTGTCCCCGCTGTGGGTCCGTGTACTCCGATGCCGCACGCTTTTGCCCCAAGGATGGAAGCATGCTGGTGGAGGTGCAGGCCCGCCCCGGCGCGCCCAAACCCGCCGCGAACCCCGCGATCAACAACACGTCGGTCCGTACGCCGGCCCCGCATGCCGCGGGCGGCCCCGACCGGGCGTCGACGCTCTCCAACCAGCTGCTCGACGGGCGTTACCAGATTTCCAAGAAGCTCGGCGAGGGCGGGATGTCGTACGTTTATCTCGCCAAGGAGTTGTCAACGGGAGAAGAGGTGGCCATCAAGGTCCTCTCGCCCAAGCTCGCCACCGACAAGAGCTCGGTGGAGCGGCTGCGGCGCGAAGCGGGCCTCGCCATGCGCCTCGACCATCCCAACGTCTGCAAGATCCTGCGGCTGGGTGAGTCGGAGGACGGCCTCATCTATCTGGTCATGCCCTTCCTCAAGGGCGACCTCCTGTCCGACCGCGAAGTGCAGAAGGGGCCGATGGATCTGGCCGCCGGCGTCGCGATCCTCCGGCAGGTCTGCGCGGGGCTCCAGCACGCACATGAGCTGCACATCGTCCATCGCGATCTGAAGCCCGAAAACATCATGGTCGTCACGGAGAATGGCGCGGACAAGGCCGTGGTCATGGATTTCGGGCTCGCCAAGGAGCGGCGGGCCGACCCGGCCATTCAGAAGCTCACGGCGACCGGCATCATTCTCGGCACCCCCGAGTTCATGAGCCCCGAGCAAATCCGTGGCAAGGCGCTCGACGCGCGGTCCGACATCTACGCGCTCGGCATCGTGGCCTTCGAGCTGTTCACCGGAAAACTCCCGTTTCAGGGACGCAACGCGCAGGAGATGATGATCGCGCGGTTGCGGGGCACTCCCACGCCCCTGCGGCAGCTGCGCGCCGACCTTCCCGAGTATCTCGAGAAGGCGCTCGCCAAGGCGATGGAGACGAACCCCGACAGCCGCTTCTCCACCACCATGGAGTTCGCGGACGCGCTGGCCGGCAACAGTGCCCCCGGGGGCGGCGGGGGGGGACTGATTTCGAAGCTGTTCCGCTAGTCTTCCCTCGATGCGCCGCTTTCCCGCGTTCGACCCTCCGGAGTACGTCTCCTGGCGGCCCGACCAAGCCCTGGCCCAGGCCTTCCGCGAACGTCTGGAACAGGATCCCGACCGCAAAGCGGTCCTCAAGTCCCTGACCAAAGACGATCACCGGCGCCTCTACGCCGGGCTCCTCCGGGCCCGGCTTCACGACATCCAACTGAAACGCTGGGTCCGCACGGGCGTGATTTCGAAAGCCTGGCTCGGCACCGGAGAGGAGGCGGCGACCGTCGGACCGGTCCATGCTCTCCAGGCCGGCCGGGATGTCGTCGCGCCGATGATCCGGAACGCCGCGGCCTGCATCGAGTTCGGAATCCCGCTGACCGACATGTTCCGCGCCTATCTCGGGAGCGGTGATTCACCCAGCGGCGGGCGGGACCTCCACGTAGGAGACTTCGGGCGGGGCGTGCTTCAGCCCATCTCTCACGTCGCGGACGTCGTACCGGTAGTGGCCGGGATCGCGCTCGCCTTCCGTATCCGGAAGGAACCACGGGTCGCGCTGACATGGGTGGGCGACGGCTCCACGAAGACCGCGGCGGCGCATGAGGGTACCAATTTCGCGGCCGTGCAGAAAGTGCCCGCCATCTTCATCGTCCAGAACAATCAGGTGGCGCTGGGTACGCGCGTCGACCAGCACCACCTCCCCGGCGATTTCGCCGATTGGGCCGCTTCCTACGGCATCTGGGGTGCGAGCTTCGACGGCAACAACGTCCTGGACGCCTATGCCGCCACCCGGGTCGCCGCTGACCGGTGCCGGTCCGGCGACGGCCCCGCGCTCCTGGTCGCCGATACGTTCCGGCTTGGAGGCCATGCAACCCACGATGAGCGCGAGGCCCGGGAGACGTTTCCGGCCAAGCTGTTCGAGGATTGGGGCCGACGTGACCCCATCGGGCAATACGAGGGGTATCTGATGGGCCTCGGGTGGACCGAAGCGGAGCTTATCACGATCGAGGACGAAGTCGCTGCGGAGGTCGAGCGCGCGGCCGAGGTGGCCGCGAAGAGCCGGGATGCCGTGCCGGCGGGGGAATCGGCTCTGGGGGGGGTGTATGCGGGGTAGGTTGATCGCCGCAGTGGCATCACTGGGAATCTGGGCACTCGTTCCGTCTCAGAGTTCGGCGCAAACACCCGGCATCCACGTCTTCCTCTATCACTTCGAGCTGCAGCTCCCGGACACCGGCGTGGCGTTTCAGGGCAGCGCGACGGTGGTCTTCCGCCAGTTCCCGGGCGCACGGGATACCCTGGCCCTCGACTTGATCGGCATGCACGTGGATTCCGTGCTGAATCCGACCCTCGGTGATGCCGCGACCAATCAGTTCCATTACGACGGCCACGTCCTGGCGATCCCCATCCCGGCGGCGCCGAAGGCCGGTTCCGTGCTCGGGCGGGTCACGGTCGTCTATCACGGGTCGCCGACCGACGGGCTGTTGGCCGGCGCGGACTCGAGCGGCCATCGCGGGCTCTTCGGAGACAACTGGCCCGAGCGCGCCCGGTATTGGTTGCCGACGGTGGACGAGCCGAGTGACAAGGCGGCGGTCGACTTCGTGGTGACGGCTCCCGCTGCCTGGAAAGTGATCGCCAACGGTGCGCTGGTGGACACTGCCGCGGTGGACGGCGGGCGCATGCGCTGGACCTGGCGGGAGCGGCACCCGATCCCGACCTACACGATGGTGGTGGCTGCCGGCCCGCTGGTCCGGAGCGTCCATCCTCCGGCCGGCGCGTTGACCGCGGCTGTCCCCATCGACGTCTGGACCTGGTCCGGCGACTCGGCGTACGCCGACTCGGTGCCATTCCACGACGTCACGTCGGTCGTCGACGTGCTCTCCCGGATCGTCGGACCCTTTCCGTACGAGAAGCTGTCGCACGTCGAGTCGGCGACGAAATACGGCGGCATGGAGAATGCCTCCGCGATTTTCTATGCCGAGCGTCCGTACACGGCTCGAACGATGCGCGAAGGCGTGGTCCGTCATGAAACGGCGCATCAGTGGTTCGGCGACGCAGTGACCGAGAAGGACTTCCATCATGTGTGGCTCTCGGAGGGGTTTGCCGATTACTTCGATCTGGTGGCGGGAGCCGCGCTGCACGGCGATTCAATCCTCACCGCCGGCCTGCAGGCTTACAAGGCGAGCTATCTGAAGTCCAACGTGGTGGACCGGCCCCTGGTCGACACCGCGCAGTCCGATCCGAACAAGCTGCTGAACGCCAACAGCTACCAGAAGGGGGCCTGGGTCCTGCACATGCTTCGGCGGCAAGTCGGGGACTCGGGGTTCTTCCGCGGGGTCCGTGACTACTACAGCACGTGGCGTGATTCGAGCGTGCTGTCGGGGCAGTTCCAGTCGGAGATCCAAAGGCGGGTCAAGAAGAACCTCGATTGGTTCTTCAGGCAATGGCTCTGGCAGCCCGGGTATCCGCAGCTGACGGTGACCTGGCACTATGAGCCCTTCAAGCGTCAGGCGGTCCTCGCCCTCCAGCAGACGCAGGACAAGGCCTGGGGCCTGTTCCGCATGGACAACGTCCCCATCGAGTTCACGGGCCCGGACGGCAAGACCGTTCGCCGCACCGTGGACATCGACGGGCCGCCGGCTACCGAACGCTTCGATGTGCCGTGGCTCCCCACCGCGATACAAATAGACCCGGATGGGGCGTTCCTTCTGACTTCGACCGTTACCGCAGGGGCCAAACCATGATCGCCGCTTTCGCCTTGCTGATGCTGCAGCACCCCGTTCAGGTGGCCGGGCATACGCTCACGGTTCCCACCGGTTTCGACATCGCCCTGTACGCCGACAGCCTGCGCGGCATCCGCTACCTGACGCTCGGACCACACAACCAGGTCTACGCGTCGATTCCCCGCGATGGCCGGGTGGTGCGCTTCGAGAACGGAAAGGCCGTCAATTATGCGACGGGCTTGAACCAGCCCTTCGGCCTCGCCTGGCGCGGCGACACGCTGTACGTAGGAGACCAGGACGCGTTGCTCCGGATCGATCCGGACGGCAAGAAGACGCAGCTGGTCGACCTGCCGAGTGGCGGCAACCACGTGACACGGACCGTGCTGATCAAGGGTGACCACATCTACGTGTCCGCCGGGTCCACGTGCAACATCTGCGACGAATCGGACCCGCGGCGCGCCGCGGTGAGCATCTACGACCTCGACGGCAAACATGGTCGCGTGTTCGCGTCGGGACTCCGGAATTCGGTCGGTCTCGCGTTCAACCCGACGACCGGAGAGCTCTGGGGCACCAACAATGACCGGGACAACCTTGGCGACGACCTTCCCCCCGAGCATCTGAACATCATCAAGGATGGGAAGTGGTACGGTTGGCCCAAGTGCTATCTCCCCGGCAAGAACAACCCCGAATATCCGGACGCCAAGTGCGACACCGTCGAGCCGCCGGCCCTCACCTTCCAGGCGCACTCGGCGCCCCTCGGCCTGGCTTTCTATGGAGGCTCGCAGTTCCCGGCCGACTACAAGGGGGACGCCTTCGCGACGTTCCACGGCTCCTGGAATCGCTCCACGCCGACCGGCGACAAGGTCATCCGAATCCACGTGAAGGACGGGAAGCCGGTGTCGAGCGAGGACTTCGTGACGGGCTGGCAGCTTCCTGACGGCACCCGCTGGGGGCGGGTGGTAGGATTGCTCGTGCTTCCCGATGGTTCACTGCTCATCTCTGACGACGCGGGTGGCCGCGTCTGGAGAGTGACCTATGGCAAGTGATCGCCTGGAAAACCTGAGCCTCGGCGCCGTCGCGCTTCTGGCCGTCGCACTGCCCGCGTGGCGGCTCGCGACGCCGCGTCCCCAGCCCGTCGACATTCATTCCGAGTATGTGAAGTACCTGTCGGGGAAGGACTCGATCACGGCCTACTTGGCGTACCCGGAGCGGAGTGACGCGGCACCGGGCGTGATCGTGATTCACGAGATCTTCGGGATGTCCGATTTCGTCAAGGACCGCGTGACGCAACTGGCGAAGGAGGGTTTCGTCGCCATCGCGCCCGACCTTCTCTCCCGGCGGGGCGGCACGCCGGCCAGCCAGGATCAGGCGATCCAGATGATCCGCGGCCTCAATCCCGACACGCTGACGCAGGACCTCGACGCGACGTACCAGTTTCTCACGCACGTGAAGGCGGTGCGCGCCGACCGGATCGGGGTGATCGGGTTCTGCTGGGGTGGTGGGCAGAGCTTCCGGTACGCCACCAACAATCCGCAGCTCAAGGGGTTCGTCGTCTGTTACGGTCCCGGACCCGATTCCGCGTCCCTCGCGCGCTTGAAGGCTCCGGGGCTCGGCGTCTACGCGGAGAAGGACGCGCGGATTTCGTTGTCGGTTCCGTCGACCGATTCGATGATGAAGAAGCTCGGGAAGTCCTACCAGTACCGGATCTATCCCGGAGTCGGTCACGGCTTCATCCGCTCCCGCGATATTCCGGCGGTGACGGATACGGCCTGGTCGAACATCGTCGACTTTTTCCGGGCGAAGCTGGGGCGCTAGGGGGAGAAAGGTCACCTTCCAACGTGCCGTCCACCCAGGCTCAAGCCTGGGCCCGGCACCGCAGGGGCGCTTGAAGCGCCATGTCCTGTCGGGCCCACCCTTTAGGGTGGGAACGACCGGCGGTCTGGACACAAATTCGCTACCGGGAGGCGCGCTCCCTGAGATAGGCGACCGCACGTTCCAGCACCGCGTCCTT
>Ga0209166_10002497_pt1 | contig 13920 bp, 14 predicted proteins | sample Coa_R1_3_FD_187151 | JGI IMG/M metagenome (GOLD analysis project Ga0209166, IMG submission 187151) | Surface soil microbial communities from Centralia Pennsylvania, which are recovering from an underground coalmine fire - Coalmine... | ecosystem: Environmental > Terrestrial > Soil >... | reverse complement strand
TTTTGTTCGCCAACAAAACCATAGCAGGCGGTCTTCGTTTTGGCTACGGCGCCTTTAAATGCTTGACACCCCCCGATTATTAAATTCGGGGGGTGTCATGTTTCGGGAACTTTTCTTCGATGACGATGCAAGACGCGATTGCCCTGCTGCGAGACCTGGCGCCGGTGTTCCCAACCAAGCTGGTGCTAGAATCTTTGGCAGGATAAGGTGAGAATGAGACGATGACCACAACGGCTGCTTTAACATATCCACCCGGGCCGAAGACTGCCTGGCAGAGCGTGGGCTCACCCGGCCAACTGTTCGCCTTCCGGCGCGACCCCACCGGCTACCTGCTGCGGATGGCCGCGGAGTATGGCGACGTGGCCCACATGCGATTTGGACCGCGGCATGTTTATCTCATCAGCAGCCCGGCCGACATTGAAAAGATCCTGGTGACCGAGCATCGCAAGTTCGTCAAGGGCACCGCGCTGCAGGCCACGCGGCGCGTGCTTGGCCAGGGTCTGCTGACCAGCGAGGGCGACTTTCACCTGCGGCAGCGCCGGCTCATCCAGCCCATCTTTCATCGGCAGCGCATCGCCGGCTATGCCGACAGCATGGTGCAGGCCGCCGCGGCGCTGCGGGCGCGCTGGGCCGATGGCCAGGTGCTGGACATGCACGAGGCCATGATGGCGCTGACGCTGTCGATCGTGGGCAAGACGCTGTTCGGCACCGACGTCGAGGCCAGGGCGGCGGAGATCGGCGAAGCGGTGTCTGGCCTGATGAAAACGTTCTTCCAGATCAACGGGCCGTTTGGGTGGTGGATTGAGACGCTGGACCTGCCCCCGGCCCGGCGGGCGCGCGCGGGCCAGGCGAAGCTCTATGCGACGATGGCTCAGATGATCGCCGAGCACCGCGCTGCCAGCGTCCGCGGTGACTTGCTGTCGATGCTGCTGGCCGCGTGCGACGAGGACGGCGGGGCGCAGATGAGCGACGAGCAGGTGCGCGACGAGGCCATGACGCTGTTCCTGGCCGGCCACGAGACCACCGCTAACGCCCTCACCTGGACCTGGCACCTGCTGTCGCAGAACCCCGCGGCCGAGGCCAGGCTGCATGCCGAGGTGGACGAGGCGCTGGGCGGGCGGCTGCCGGGCGTGGCCGACCTGCCGCGGCTGCCCTACACGCGCCAGGTGCTGACCGAGTCGATGCGGCTGTACCCGCCGGCCTGGGTGATCACCCGCCTCTCCACCGAGCCGTTCGAGGTGGGTGGCTACCGGCTGCCGGCCGGGGCGCCGGTGCTGGCCAGCCAGTGGGTGGTGCACCACCAGGCGCGCTACTTTCCGGAGCCGTTCGCCTTTCGGCCGGAGCGCTGGACACCAGCGTTCGAGGCGCAGCTGCCAAAGTTCGCCTACTTCCCCTTTGGCGGCGGGCCGCGCCTGTGCATCGGCGAGCCGTTCGCCTGGATGGAGGGCGTGCTGCTGATCGCGACGCTGGCCCAGCAGTGGCAGATGCGGGCCGGGCCCAACCAGCGCATCGCGCTGCAGCCGGTGATTACGCTGCGGCCGAGATACGGCGTGGAGATGAGGCTGGAGCGGCGAACCGCTCCGTGATGGCCCCGGCGCCTTAGCGCTTGACTTGGCCCCCTGGCCTCTGGCGCCAATAAAATACGCCCGCGGCGGCCAGCAGCAGCACGGCGACACCTGTCAGCACAGCGGTCCATGGCAAGCCAGAGCTGGGCGGCGCTACGGGCACGGGCGTCGGCGCGACCGCCGCGGTGACCTGGGCCACGGCGATGGGCGTGGACGTGGCGGGCGGCGGTGCAGTTGTCGCGGTGGGCGGCGGCGCAGCGGTTTCAGTGACGCCCAGGGTGACAGTAGGCGATGGCACGAGCGACGGGCTGGCGACGGCGCTGGGCGCTGCCGTTGGATTGACGGGAGTGCTGCTGACTCGCGGCGGAAAGGTGGGCAGCGGCGCGGCGGTGAGCACGGCCGCGACGGTGGCCTGCACATTGGCCGACACGTTTGGGTCGCCGATAGCGGCATTTAGGATAGGGACGCAGGCGTAGAGCAGCTGATCGTCGTGTGGCGCGAGCGGCAGCGCCACGAGACACTGCTGGATCTTGCTCGGCTGATGGCTGGGGCCCAGCAGCTCGCCCTGGTCGCCCACCTGCACGTCGAGGTACTCCGCATAAGCCGCGTTGATCTCCGGGTTCTTTGGATCGAGCGCCAGCGCCTTCTTGAATTGCGCGTCGGCGACCTGCGCGATGAGTGGGCTGTAGAAGCCGTGGTGGGGGAAGACGATGTCGGCATAGGCGGATGCCAGGTGCCAGTAGTTCTCGGCGCTGGCCTGTTGGTTGAGGGCGGCGCGCGCGCCCGCCACCTTGAGCCAGCATTCGGGCGTGACGAACGTCACGGCCAGGTCGTTGGCGGGCGTGGGCTCTAAATTGTCATAGTGCCAGCGCAGATCGGTGCCGGCCACGCGGTAACCGGGTGTGCTGTTGCCCAGGTAGATGCCGTGCGGACTGACGAAGGTGGCCTCGGCGGCGTAGGGGTAGCGGACGATCAGATCGGCCTGGCCGATGGGGCCGGCCCAGGCGGCGCCGGTGTGGAGCACATAGCCCAGCTCGGCGTTGCAGGCATCGGTGGTGGCCGGCAAATCGTATGTCACTCGCACGTGCGTCTCGCCCGGAGCAAAGCTCATCTGCCAGGCTGACCATGTTTCCTGACCAACGGTTTCGACAGTCGTTTCGGCCTCGTTGTCACCAACAAACGCCCGCAAGTCGTGAATACTGGCAAACGCACTGCCAGGTTGGTTGGCTTGGGCTGGGATCTGAAGCGGGAAACCCACCTTGAGCGTCTGCGGACTATTCTTTGGATTATTGAGGACAAAGTCTGCGGTCACGATGGCACCCGTGCCCGTAAGCACGTCGCCTGGATCGTTCGTCCACGTAAAGTTCACGTCTCCAACTGCCATAATTACCGTCTCGCTGATTAAGCGAATATCCGTCGCACTGGCGGCATCGAAGCTTGCACCGCCTTCGGCCGGCAGAGGAGCCATGTCAGCGCGTGCTGTGTGGGCGGCTGTCAGCAGACCAATTACGGTGGCCAGGCCGATGGCAATGGGAACGCTCAGGCTGCGTATGAGAAAAGATGGGCTTGTCGATGATTTCACGGGGCACCTCCACAGTCTGGCGAAAGAGGCGGCTACCCGAAAGCTGGAGCCAATATGAATACGAGTCTCACCGGCAAAAAGTGCCACCGGCGAAGCTGATTGGCTCCGTCAAAGACGTAATGCTCTTGTGGGGTGCGTCTGGCGCGCAAACGTGGGTTTCAGGCGAGTTGAGCCGCGTGCTGTGGGGCCGTTTCATTCAAGAATGTTCTGCCGGCCTGGCGCTGGCGCGCTCGCGCCAGTCGGTTTCTAGCATGCTCATCTGATAGACGCTCCAATAAACATCACCCATTAGACGAACGTCGCGCAGACGCCCCTCGATGACCATGCCAGCGCGCTGGTAGGCGGCGACGGCTGGCTGGTTGAAGTCGAAGACGAGCAGCTCAATGCGATGCAGGCCAAGCTCGTCGAACCCCACGCGCAGCGCCTGGGTCAGCAGCGCGCTGCCATAGCCCTGGCCGCGCTGCTCGGCGAACACCAGCACGCGCGCCACGCTGGCGCAGCGGTTGCGCCGGTCGATGCGGGCCAGCTCGATGTGGCCTACCGGGTGGCCGGCCTCATCCAGGGCCGTGTACAGCCGGTTGGAAGGAGGGTCGCCAACCGCGGTCAGCAGGTAGCGCTCCAGCTGGGGCACATCCATCGGGAAGACAAACAGGCCGCCCGACCACTGTTGAAGAAACTCGGGCGACACAGCCTCGGCCAGCAGCCGCGGGAAGTCGGCGCGCTCGAAGCGGCGCAGGCGCAGGGGCGGCGGGGAGGCGTGAGAGGAGCGATCCGTAATGCCAGCCTGCTAGAGCCCAAGCCGGTTGATGCCGTCGAAGGCGGCGGTCTTATAGCACTCGGCCAGGGTGGGATAGTTGAAGACGGTCTGCACGAAATAGTCTATGCGGCCGCCAAAGGCCAGCACCGCCTGGCCGATGTGCACCAGCTCGCTGGCGCCCTCGCCGATGATGTGGACGCCCAGCAGATTGTGGTTTTCGATGTGGAACAGGAGCTTGAGCAGGCCGGAGCTGTCGCCGATGATCTGGCCGCGGGCGATCTCCTTATAGTTGGCCTTGCCCACCTCGTATGGCACGCCGAGCTCGGTCAGCTCGCGCTCGGTGCGGCCCACCATCGAAATCTCGGGGATGGTGTAGATGCCGTATGGAAACAGCTCGGGCACGCTGTTGGCCTCCACGCCGAACGCGTGACAGGTGGCCAGGCGCCCTTGCTCCATGGAGGTGGAGGCCAGGCTGGGAAAGCCGATCACATCGCCGACCGCGTAGATGTGCGGCACCTTGGTCTGATACTCGTCGGTGACGGTGAGCCGGCCGCGGTTATCGGCGGCCAGGCCGGCCGCGGCCAGGTTCAGCGAGGCGGTGGCCCCAGTGCGGCCGATGCTGTGCAGGGCCTTGTCGGTGATGATCTGCTTGCCGCTGGTCAGGACGATGCGCACGCGGTCGCCATGCTCGTCGTGGATCGGCTCCAGGTGGCTGACGGTTTCGCCCAGGCGCAGGGTGACGCGGTTCTCGCGCAGGTGATAGGAGAGGGCGTCGATGATCTCCTCGTCCACAAAGGGCAGCAGGCGGTCGCGCTGGTCCACCAGGGTTACGCGCACGCCGAGCGTGGCGAAGATGCTGGCATACTCGCAGCCGATGACGCCGGCCCCGACCACAGTCAGGCTGCGCGGGAGCTGATCCAGGTTGAGAATGTCGTCGCTGACGAAGATACGCTTGCCGTCGAAGGGGATGTGCGGGTCCTCGGCGGCGGTGGTGCCGACGGCGATGATGATGACCTCGGCCTTGACGTCGCGGAAGCCGCGGCCGTCGAGATAGGTGAGGCGGATGGTGTGTGGATCGACGAAGGCGGCGGAGGCTTCGATGACCTCGACCCGGTTGCGCTGGAGCTGCGCGCGGGTGACGTCGATCTCATGGCGGATAACCTGATCGGTGCGAAACAGCAGGTCGGCCAGCGTGATGTTCTGCTTGACGCTGTAGGCTGAGCCGTAAAAGCCGCGCTCGCGGTAGCCGGACAGGTGCAGCACTGCCTCGCGCAGGGTTTTGCTGGGGATGGTGCCGGTATTCGTGCACACGCCGCCCACCACCGCGCGCCGCTCGATGACGGCCACCCGCTTGTCGAGCTTGGCGCCCTGGATGGCGGCGCGCTGGCCGGCCGGCCCGGAACCGATGACGAGCAAATCGTAATCATACTGGCTGTCTGGCATAGGCTGCCTCCGCAGGCCGAGCATTGTAGCGGGAGTTGTTTGGCGGGGCAAACTACGGAAATGACAGCCAATCAATTGCTGGGTGGTGGGTGCCGGCGAGCGCGCGGGCCAATCCATTTACCGGCGGCTGGGCGCGCCCGCGCTAGGTGGCCCGCTGCCTGGCACGGTCCACCGAGATTTGCCTCGATGCGCCGATTATGACGAAGAGCAGGTTTACCAGGATGATGGCGAGATAGTACAGCGGCGTCTCGCCCGGAACCGCCGACAGGCCAATCAGCAGGTTCACCGACCACAGCGTGGCGACCAGCGCGGCCAGGCGGGTGTACACGCCAAAGATCAGCGCCAACCCGATGGCGACTTCGAGCAGGAGCGTGAACCAGCCAAACGCAATGACGTTGGGGCGGATTACGGCGCGGAGAAAGTCGGCGAAAAGGGGAATCAAGGGGTGTTGGATCTCTTGATCGAGCCAAAAGCAGAAACCCCCATTCGGACAGCCAAAAGTCGGCGGCGGCTTCCAGGTCTGCTGCGCCAGCCAGAAAAGTCCCAGCGCAACACGAAATACCGTGAGCGCCAGGCCACCGATGGTATTCGATTGGCCAGCATTGCTCTTCATCCGGCATTGCCTCCTGTGCGTTCCACTGCCTTAGCGCTCGCGCGGCAGCCACTTTTGATACCACGTTCGGAGAAAAACGCGGTCCGCCCGCAGGCCGAACAGAATATTCACCGACAGGGTCACCAAACTCGTCGTGAAGACACCGTTCTGAACCAGGCGCCGGTTGTGGACTCGCGCCGGGTCGCGGATCACGGCCAGCCGCCCCAGCTTTTGCAGTCGCCGGGCAAAGTCCAGGTCCGACGCAAAGACAGTTGACGGATAACCGCCGCTGCGCCAAAACACGTCGCTGCGAATGAACGGGGCCGTGTCCCCAACGAACCATCGCAAGCGGGGTGTTCCGATCCTCCACACGCGCTCCACCACGGCCAACCTGCGCCGGGCCGAGGCCGGCACAGGCCCGTAGAACGACGGAATAAACCCGCCGCCAACGATGTCTGGATCAGCCAGCGCCGCCTCAATTTGGGCCAGCCCGCGCGGCGGCAGCTGGACGTCAATGTGCAGAAAAAGCAGGATATTGCCCCTGGCTTTTTGCGCTCCCCGATTGATCTGGGCCGCCAGCCCGGGTGGCAGGTGCGCTGGCTGCTGCACGAGCTGTACCGGAAACCGTCGGACCACTTCGCAGGTCCCATCGAGGCTGCCGCCGTCGACGACAATCACCTCATACGCGCCGCGCTGCTGGAGCAGCCTTTCCAGGGCGGGTGCCGCCAGGGCAAATTCGTTCAGCACCGGGATGATGACCGAAACCACGCAATTTATTGTAGCATTGGGCTGCGTTCACCCCGACAGCCTTTCTGGCGGCCCTGCCTTTCGGCGCCGGCCCTTCGGCGGCTGCCACGCCCAGGTACCTCTCATCCAATGAGGCCAGAGATACCGTGGTGACGCGCGGCAAGCCTGTCCACCTGCGGTGCGGCCGAGAATCAGGCGCCCCCAGCCAACACCGCGTCCATCAAGCCCTTGAAAAACTCGAAAGGCTGTCCACCGATGATGGGGCGGTTGTTGACCAGGAAGGCCGGGGTGCCGGGAAGATGGCGATTGAGCGCATCCTGCAGGTCATATGCCACCTTCGCCTGTTCCTGGTGAGTCTCCAGGCAGGTCTTGAACCGGGCGGCATCCAGGCCAACCTGGGGTGCGTAGCCTTCCAGATCAGACTGGCTCAAGGCGGGCGCCCGCTCATACAGCAGGTCGTGATATTCCCAGAATTTGCCCTGATCGAACGCGCATTGGCCGGCTTCCGCTGCCTGCGGTGACTCGGGGATCGTGTGAGGAAAATCGCGCCAGATGACCTGGAGCTTATCGCCATATTGGGCGCGGAGCTTCTCGAGGACACCAGCCTGGTGCCACGCCTGACATTGTGTTCAACCAAAGTCGCCGTATTCCACGAGTGTGATGGGCGCGCCGGCCGGTCCCAGCGTCGGATCGCTAGCCAGGCGCGCGGCGCTGAGCTGAGGCGCGCCGCCCGCTCGCGGCCAAAAAAAGGCCGCACCCACGACGACCACCAGGCCAAGCAGACCCGCGCCGACCCACAGCCAGCGTGCGGCAGATGTACGGGCGGGGCGACGCTTGTTTGGCGTGGGGCGCTTCGAGCTGTGTTTGGACATCGTCAGGCCATGCTACACCCGATAGATTACGGCCATGTTATCTCCGCGGAAATCAACGAGACTGCTACTGACCCACACCCTGTGGCGTTGAACTTCAGACCAATAAACTAAGACATACGTCCATATCTTTCTGGTGCATCTGTGATCTAAAACGGAGCGGGTTGCGTACACTGAAATAGTGGACCATCTGCCTCGGCACTGGAGCGGCTATTGCGCTCTGCACAGAGGCAGGTCTGGGTGGCCTCGGCCACGTTTAGGAGGAATATATGGATGAGAGAGTCAAGTCATCGCTGCGTTCGATCAGCCGCCGGTCATTTCTGGCGCAAGGGCTCGTCATCGGCGCCGGAACCGTCGGGTCCAGCTTGTTGAAACAAACTCCCGGGCTGATGGAAAGAGAAGGCGGCCTTAGCAAGGGCGACGTCGCGATCCTCAGGTTCCTCTCCGCCGCCGAAATTCTTGAGACTGACCTGTGGCAGCAATACAACGAGCTGGGTGGTGTGCAGGACAGTGAGGTTCCAGGTGGAAGTGGGAGCGCCGCCTACACGAACGCGCTCGAACAGCTAGACGCCGATATGCCCCAGTATATCCACGACAATACGGAGGACGAGTTCACCCACTTCACGTTCATTAATGCCTACCTGGTTTCCAAAGGCGCCGATCCGGTGAATCTAGATCGATTTCGCCACCTGCCCAGCAGTCAAGCGACCGGCGCTCAGCAAATCGGCCGCCTCACCAATCTCATGCAGCTCACGGTCGATACGAGCTGGTGGACACGCTATCGCAGCCGCACAAAGAACCCGGATTTCGGCGATACGTTCCCGCCCGCCATTCCGGGCCTGGCGGCCGGGAAGTTTCCGGCGATTCCCAGGACCGACAGCGACCTCGCGCCGGCAGCCCATATCCAGGCGATCGCCAATACGGCCGCCTTCCACTTTGCCTCCATTGAGCAGGGTGGAACCAGCCTCTACCCCTCGCTGGCTCAGAGAGTGACGCATCCGGAAGTCTTGCGCATTCTGCTCAGCATTGGCCCAACGGAGACCGCTCATTTTCAGACCTGGCACGACAAGGCCGGCAACGCCGTCCCGCTCACCGACCCCACCAATGGCCTGATCTTCCCGGACCTCAACTCCCCTCCTTTTGGCGGCGAAGACTTCCAGACAAACTTGATCATGCCTGAGCCAACCATTTTCTTGAGCCGGAAGTTTCCGCCCGTATCGATCATCCGCCCGACCAATACCCGCGGGGCGGCCATGGGGGCTGCCGCAGCTCTGACGAATAGCGGGCTGTTCCTTGGCCAGCCGCCCGAGTTCTTCGCAGCACTGCGCCAGCTGGCCGAAGCAGCGGACGACGCCCGCGGCGGGCATTAGTTCAGCCAGGCACCACCTGTGGTCGTGGGAGGCTGTGGCTGGCCTGCGCCGCGGACGGTTTTGGCTGCCCGCGGCGCAGGCAATGCCTCGCGCGTTATGGTCATCAGTCCCTACCACCACAACCGAATTGGCCCGCCGTAACAAGATAGATACGAGAATGTATCCATGGCGGAGCAGGCACGTGCCTATAGTGGTGCCTCAGGCATACGCCATCGTCCGGCGCGCCGTAGGCCTGGGTGCCTGCGGCACGGTCGTGTGCAGGATCGGATAAGTGGTCGTCAGCAGGCCATGATGCACATAGCCCAAACTCTGCGAGCAGACACTTCAGCCCGTGACGAACACATCCTCAAATGCCTGGCGGAGGGTGAGACGGCCGCGGTGGCTGAGCTTTATGATTGCTATGGCCGGCTCGTCTTTTCACTCATTATCAGGATGGTCGGTGATGCGGCCATAGCCGAAGAATTGGTGCAAGACGTTTTCGTCAGCGTGTGGCATGCCGCCGCAAGCTATCGTCCTGCGTTGGGCAGCGTCCGCACCTGGCTCTTGGCCATCGCTCATCACCGAGCGGTAGACGAATTGCGACGGCGTCGCAAAGAAAAAAGCTGGGTCAGCCTGGATGATGTCGAGCACGAGTGGTCCCTGTCAGCCGAAGACCAGCTGGCCGACCCACTTGTCTTCCGCTCGCTGGAGACCTTGCCGCCCGAACAGCGCCTGGTGGTCCAACTGGCCTACTTTGACGGTCTGACCATTCTGGATATCGCGCTGCAGCTGGACTTGGCGCCGGGGACGGTCAAATCTCGGCTGCGCCTGGCTATGGGCAAGCTGCGGGCTATGCTGGGTGCTGAGAGCGGTTGTATCCCATGAATACGGGGCAACATGTCACAGAAGCGCTGGCCGCTTACGCGGCGGATGCACTCGATCAGGCCGAGAGTGACCAGATTCGCGCGCACTTGGCCGGCTGCCCTGCCTGCCAGGCGGAGCTGACCAGCCTGCGTGTAGTCACGGACCGCCTGGCCAACCTGGCGCCGCGGCGTCAGCCTCAGCCGCGCCTGCGCCAGCGAGTATTAGCGGTGGTGGAGCGTGCGGCACAGCCGCCGCGCGGGGCGCCGCGCCTGGCATTTGTTCGGTGGGCCTGGGCGGGCCTGACGGCCGTCCTCCTCGTCGGCCAGGTATGGCTGGCAGCCAGTTTGCTCTCGCTGCGGGCTCAGCTCAACCTGGCCTGGCAGGTGCAAACAATCCTTTTGTCATCCGACGCCGCGCCGGTCAAGCTGCAGCCACCGGGCCCTGGCTCAGCTGCGCGCGGCGTCTACCGGTTCGAGTCGGAGCTTCGGCGCGGGGTGTTAAGCTACTATCACCTGCCCACGCCCGGCGCGAGCCAGACCTATCGCTGTTGGTTTGACCTTCCGAACGGAACCGAAACTGCTTGCGGCGAGCTTGCCATTGGGCCGGAGGGCAGTGGCCTGTTGTTGTTGACCCTGCCCGAGACAGCACCGGCCCGTCTGCGAGTGACGCTTGAAGCGGCGCGGACCGCGAGCCCGGCTGGGCCGACCATCTTGACGGCCGCCCTCAGCCCAGACAGTCAATAAGAAGCGCACCGCCGCGGCTCAGGGTGTCACGGTAAAGTCTGAGTGCATGCCCTGTTGGTAGTGCCCGGGCCGATTGCAGATGAGCACGTAGTGACCGGCCGCCAGATTCACGCTGAGTGAACCGCTCTTGCCAGGGTCCAACGCCGCGATGCGGTTGACAATAGTCACCGCTGTCTCGGCCACGGTGCCGTCACTGCCCACGGGCAGCTTCTCCGCGGCCAGGTCCGTCTTAATCATCACGAATTGGTGAGGTTGATCCGTCGCGATGTTGGTGACGTTGAATGTAATGTTGCCGGCCTTGATCGTCACCACACTCGGAGTGACGCTGTAGCTCTGCAGGCGGACGTCCACGGCGGCTGCCCCAGCCGCTGTGGTTTGTGCCGGCGGGCTTGCCTGGGTTGTGGCACTGCTCTGAATTGTGGCGCTGGCCTGCGCCGTCGGCGCGATCTGAGTTGGCACACTGGCCTGAGTGGGCGTGTTGGGTTGGGCAAGAGGCGGTGCAGCGCAAGCTGCCCCCAGGCATACGAGCAGGAAGCTGACAACGGTCAACTTTAATCTCACGTTGGTACCTGGCTTGGCTCCGTTCATGGCTCTCCTCTTCTCGTTAACAAGAATCCCACGTGCGTCACCAATTGCCACCATTTCAAGTACGCTAGAAGCAGCTGCTTGATTCGGTTGTGTGGCTGGGGTCTCGAGAGGAATAACAGTAAACCGGGCACCTGATTCGTCCTACGGACGTTTCAGATCGCCCTACATTTCTATTGCGTGGGCGAATCTTTATGGGGACAGTATTCCTTCGGTGAGGCAATAGTCATAGCGGTCCTCAAACTCGTTGGTCACTACCCATAACAGTCTGGCGCGGCAGCCGACACAATGGCTGCCGCGCCAGGGTGGACCTGTCGCCGATTGAAGAGCGACCGACGACTTCAATGCGCGTGGGTGACTGATGACTTATAGGCCGCCGCCACCATCGCCGCCTCCGCCTCCACCATCACCACCACCGCCTCCGCCGTGATCGCCACCGCCGTTCGCTTCGGTTGGCTCGGGCACGTGGGTCGGTTCATGCACCTCGGTCGGCTCGGGCACATGGGTCGGTTCCTGAGTCTCGCCCGGCTCCACCTCGGTCGGCTCGTGCACTTCGGTCGGCTCATGTACCTCGGTCGGCTCGTGCACTTCAGTTGGCTCTGGCACATGGGTTGGCTCGTGCACCTCAGTCGGCCGGGGCGTCTCACTGGGTTCCACCTCGGTCGGCTCCATGTGGTGGGTAGGACTGGGTGTCACGGTTGCCTCGGACGTGCTGGTGTCGGTCATCGTCGCTGATGCCGTGGGCGTGCCCTCGTGCTCGTCATTTTCCGTGGGCTCGGCCGCTTCGCTCGCCTCAGGCTGTTCCGTTTCAGTGAGCGGACGGGTTGCCTCCAGCGTCGGCTGGCCACAATCTTCCTCGCAGTGCGTGGGCGTGGCAGAGAGTTCCAGCGTGCCGGTAGAGGTAGCCGTCGGAGTGTCTGACGGCGTGGCCGACTGCTCTGAAGCGGGCTGGAGCAGGTTGGGCCCGCCGTGTTGACTCTGCAGGGTGGCCGCGGCCGCGCCGCTGACGATGAGCAGGGAGGCCAGGCCGACGGCCAGTCCCACTCGATTGAACCCGAGACCAAAGCCGCCGCCGCGAGCCCGCGCCGGCCCGCGCGACCCGCTCAGGACACCCCGCAGCACCGCGGCCGAGGGGTTTGCATTGGCCCCCCACCGATCGCGCCAGGCGCGCGACAGGTTGTTGTCCAACGCATGCAGGTCGGCCTGGTAGGCGCGGCACGTAGGGCAATCGCGCAGGTGTTCGCTCAATTGGCGAGCGGCATCGGTATCCAGCAGGCCATCGGCCTGAGCCTGGATAAATTGTTGAGCTTGCAAGTGATTTAGCGTTGCCATCGGGGTTGTCCCTCCGTCTGAACTTCAGGTGCCGTGCTCAATGCGACGCGCAGCCGATCGCGGGCCGTGGATAGGCGCGAGTGGACCGTGCCCTCGCTGATGCCCAGCACGCTGGCGATCTCAGCTGCCGGCAGGTCGTGGTAGTAGCGCAGGATCACGGGCAACCGGTGCTTCTCGCCCAGGGCCTGCACCGCCTGCCAAATCTCGTCTTTGGCCTCATGCTGCATGGCCAAAGCCTCCGGGTGAGCCGCCTGTTCGTCATGGCCCAAAACGCTGACACCACCCAGGAATAGCTCTTGCACTCGCTGCCAGGTGCGGCCGCGCCGCAGCCGGCTGCGGCAGACGTTGATAGCGATGGCAAACAGCCAGGTGCGCACGCTGGCCGCGCCGCGATAGGACCCCAGGCTGCGCAAGGCGGCCAGGAAAGTCTCCTGCGTAGCCTCGTCAGCTTCGGCCGGGTCGTCGAGGATGGAAAGGGCCAGGCGGAAAACGGCGCCCTGGTTGGCCTGCACCAGCAGGCCAATGGCCTCTTCGTCGCCGGAGCGACAGCGCTCGATCAGTGCGTCAACGTCGTATCTGAGCATGGTTCGTACATTAGACGCAGCACGACATGTAAATCTTCAATACTGGGTCAAGAATGTCTTATAGCGTCTGCATCGACGCGTACGCAATCAATCTGCGGCCGCATCGGGCATGCAAGAAGCCGATCGGAGCGTAGAATATAGATTCTGGCTGTGGAGGTGGTGCGAGCCGGTGTCGTCCTGGCACGATAAGCGGCCAAGCTCTGAGCGCGGCGGTTAGAAATGAGCCGGGCTTGATGAGGTCCGAGGAGTTATTGACTATGCTCCAGCTTGGATGGCGGCCGTTGCGTTGGCCGTCTGAGCGGGTAATGAATGATCCAGCAACCTGCGGCGGAGAGTACGGCGCAGTGTAGCGGTCTTATCGTAAGAGGGGCTTTGCTCTGGCCGGGGTTTAGGCGCCGCCCCAGGTCAGGAGAAGATCGGTAAAGTAGCCGGCTAGAAATCCGACGAAGATCCCCCACATCACAAGCTCACGCAGTTGGAAACGGCGGCCCACGTACAGCAGCTCGATAATCACAAAGAAGATAGAGCCAGCCGCCAAGGCCAGGCACAGCACAAAGACCGGCTCCGATTGAACGCCATAGCCGACCAGCGTGCCCAGAAAGGTTGGGCCGCCGCCAATCAGACCAACTAGGGCAAGAAAGCCCCACGACGGGCGCTCGCCCGCCGTTAGCGGTGCTGCGATGCCAAACCCTTCCGTCGCGTTGTGCAATCCAAATCCAACGATCAAGATGGCCGCCAGGCTGATGGCGCCAGCCCGCGAGGCCTGCCCAATCGCCAGCCCTTCCGAGAAGTTGTGCAGCCCAATTCCCATCGCGATCGTGAGCGCCAACTGCCTGGGGCTCGCGTCCTGAACCCGGGCCGCCTCGGCCGCGGGGCGGATCAGTTGCCTCTCCACATAGACTAGGCTC
>Ga0209166_10002496_pt1 | contig 13925 bp, 12 predicted proteins | sample Coa_R1_3_FD_187151 | JGI IMG/M metagenome (GOLD analysis project Ga0209166, IMG submission 187151) | Surface soil microbial communities from Centralia Pennsylvania, which are recovering from an underground coalmine fire - Coalmine... | ecosystem: Environmental > Terrestrial > Soil >... | reverse complement strand
TGTGTGCGCACAGTGCATGCCGGACGATTCAGTCGAAGAAGTCGTCATCGCCAGCTACGCCGGGCAGCTCGAGGCTGAGATGTGGGTCGAGCTGCTGAAGAACGAGGGCATCCCCGCCGTGCTCGGCCAGCTCCTCCCTGGCCCGCGGCTGGCGTGGGGCATGGTGCCGTGTGAGCTGCGGGTACGTTCGACCGACGTCGAGCGCGCCCGCGACGTGCTCGGTCTGGAGTCGGACAGCTGACTACGTCGCTTCGCGCGGCATGAAGAACTCGTAGCGCGTGGGGTCGGCGTAGCCGTCGATCCATTCGGGCGTGACGCCCTGACTGGACAGGGCGGCCTTGACGATGCGCTTGTTGAAGACGCTGACGAGGTCTGAGGCGAAGTAGTCCGCGACTGGCATCCAGAAGCATTCTTCGATCTCTTCGGTCTGCATGGTCACGTCCTCGCTCAACGGCGAGAGGCGGCACACGAAGTAGATGTCGGATTTGCCGTAGCGGTAGCCGTGCCAGTGGCGGAAGCACACGAGCGCTTCGAATTTGGTTTCAACGCCGGTCTCCTCGAGCACCTCGCGCGTGACCGCTTCGACCAGATGCTCACCTGGCTGGAGCGCGCCGCCAGGCAGCTTGTAATAGGGTTGCTTGGTGCGCCGGTGCTTCTCGCACACCACGAGCAGCTCCTGCCGCGTATTCAACACCACGCCGCCAACACCGATGTAGTGCGTCGCGTGATACGGCACGAAGGCGTCCTCGACGAGCCGGTGTACGAGCATCAGGGCATCGTCGTTGGTGTGGTGAAAGGTAAATCCGGCCGCGACCGCGACGGGGATCAACGCGGCGCGCTGAATGGGTACAGGTATCCAGACCAGTCGGACACCGCTGGATCGCCAGATCTCCAGCGAGTGGTGCAGGTCCGCTTGAAAGGCCTCGGCGTCCTCCGGCAGTGTGTCGGACTCCACAATGACTCCGCCAAACATATCGGGTTCAAACGCCAGGACGGTTACATCGGATTCTGTTGAGGACATCAATCCACCAATCGGGGAATGCGCGCCGGCTGCACATTCCGCTGGACCGGGCCAAAGACCGACAGCACCCGCTGCACTTTGTCGACCGGCAGCGGCTCACCCAGGACGGCCGCGCGGTTGGCCTCGAAGTGGTCCAGCGTCGCGGTCCCCGTCAGGACCGAGCCGACCGCCGGATGAGCCGCCGCGAACTTGTAGGCCGCTGAAGCGACCGTCGGCGTGTGTTCGTCCAGTAGCCAGTCGAGGGCCGCGTCCGGCGGGACCAGACCCGGTTCGAGCAGACCCTCGCTCTCCCATTGGCGCACGTAAGCTTCGACCTCCGATGGATTGACCAGCACGCTGCGGACCGCGCACATGACGACGACACCGACGCCCCACTCCGCGGCGAGCGGCAGGATTGAGGTCACCGCGGCGGGCGACATCAGATTGAAGCCGACCATCACGACCGAAAAGACGCCGTCCTCGATCGCGCGGCGGAGCATCACGTGCGCGTGATCGCTCTGGTACCGCTCGGTGATGCCGATCTGACGGATCAAGCCGGCGTCGCGGGCCGCCGTGAGCTCGGGCAGGAACCGCTCACACACCTCGGCATACGCAGCGGGCGCGATGCCGTGCAGGTAGAACACGTCCACGAACTCGGTGCGCAACGCCCGCAGGCTTGCCTCGAGTGACGCCCGGAGATCGCTCGCCGCGTAGAACTGCCTGTCACCAGGCGCGTGCGGCTGAAACTTGGTGCACAGCACGTACTGCTCGCGCGGCACGCCCAGCAGTGCCTGCCCGAGCAACTCTTCGCTGCGGCCATAGCCCGGGGCCGTGTCGATGAGATTGACACCCGCGTCGAGCGCGTGGCGCACCAGGCCTTCGCTCTCGAGCGCGGAGAACTCGTAACGTTGACCCAGCCGACTCATGCCGCCTGAGCCCAGGCCCAGCAATGAAACGCGTATGCCGGTCCGGCCCAGGGTTCGATACTGCATCAGCTTCACATCATAGGACCGGTTGGCAAATTGGGGCGGAGTGGCACCAGTAGCCCCCGCGAAGCGAAGCCGACCAGGTGATCGAGGCCGTCGAGAAAGCTCGTCTCGAGGGCCGGCGACGCCTGCCGCAGTGCCCAGATGGTCTCGGCGTTGGCCCAGGCGGTCTGGCGCGCCCTGGCCATACTGAAGTTAGCGACCACGTCTTGCAGACCCGGCGCGGTCCGATCCAGGTCGTTCAGCAGCGCATCTGAAAAGGATTGCCGGATGATCGGCTCCTGGGCGGCGAGAAGGCGATTCACGCGTTCGAAGTCGGCCTGGTGCGTGCCCGCGGCGGGTGAGGTGCCGAGCTCCGCTGAGGTCGCGACGACCGCGACGGGCAGATCGTGATTGATGTGGGCGTTCATGCCGGCCAGCGCGAATTGCAGCGGCAGGACGCGCTGGTCAGAGCGGCTGTCCACCAGCGGCGCCCAGGCGCGTGGGGGTTCGGCGGCCTCAGGCCCCGGGAGGGCCTTCAGGTACAGGTTGGCGAACACGAGGTCCAGCCGACCCATCCACACCGGATCGCCAAAGAAGCCAGTGGCGACATGCGCCTGGACCGACTCGATAACCAGTCGGTACATGCGATTGAAGCACGCGATTCCGTCGCTGGCGGGGAAGGCCTGATCGATCGCGGTCAGGCGATCCAGAAGCTCCGCATTGGTGGCCACAGGTGTCCCGAGGACCGCGGCGTCAGCCTGCATGCGCTCAGGATAGGGCTCGAGTGAGGTGCTTCACACCTGGTCCGTTGCGTGGGCGATGCGCGTGGATCGTGCCGCGGACCATGCGCAGGCTGGGCCCACCTCGCCGACGACCTGTATCGCCCCCGCCTAAGGTTCGCGTCGACCCGGCCAGCCGCCGCCAACAGCCGGCGGCGGCACGCCCCCGCTGTAAGAACCCCGGCGCCACGTGTGTAGTACCTGGTGGATCAACACCACGAGGAGTACACCCTGATGAACATCCGATCTTCGTTCCGCGCACTCGTTCTCAGCAGTGCGCTGCTGGCGCTCGCTGCGCCGGCAGCGATGGCCGCCGAAGTGCGTAACGACGCCCGCGCCGTGGTCGCGCCTGGCGAAACACTGAATGATGACCTGTTCGCGTCGGGCCAGACGGTGACCGTCGCTGGCCGCGTCATCGGCGACGTCTACGCCATTGGTCAGAACATCGTGGTCACCGGCACGGTTGACGGCGACCTGATCACCGCCGGTCAGCAAGTCGTGGTCGACGGCACGGTCAATGGCAATGTGCGCGCCGTGGGCGGCGTGGTCACGGTCAATGGCCACGTTGGTCGCAGCGTCACGGGTCTGGCCAAGCAGGTCAGCGTCAGCTCGACCAGCCAGGTCGACGGCAGCGTGCTCGCCGCGGGCGACACCGTCAGTGTGCTCGGTCCGGTTGGGCGCGGGATCACGGCCGGCGGCGGCACGCTGCAATTCGGCGGGCCAGTCGGCGGCGAGGTTCTGGCGTGGGCCAAATCGCTCGCGGTCGGGCCGAACACGCGCATCGCCGGCAATCTCGAGTACCACTCCGAGCAACCGGCGGCCATTCCTGGTGGCACAGTGGCCGGCCAGGTGCAGTTTGACCAGATCGTGCGCCAGCCGCAGCAGCCGCCACAGCCGCCTCTGCTCAACGGACTCTTCGACTTCGGGGGCCTGATCATGCTGGTCGGAAGCGCCATCCTTGGCGCCCTGACGATCATCCTGGCCCCACGGGCAGCGGCGCGCGCCGTCGAGCTCGGGCGACAGCAGCCGCTCCCGACCTTCGGGCTGGGACTGCTCGCACTCCTGGTCGTGCCGGCCGTGACCGTGCTGATCGGCGTGACACTGGTGGGCATTCCGCTGGCGTTCGTGGTCGCCGCGTTGTACTGGCTCGGACTGCTGCTGGCCTGGCCAGCGCTCGGCCTGGTCGTCGGCACGCAACTGGCCCGGCTCGTACGCCGCGGCGAGCCGATGCCGGTGCTGGGTGCGCTGGTAGTCGGGCTGATCGTGCTGCACCTGGTGACGCATCTGCCGATTCTCGGCGGCCTGATGGCGTGCCTCGGCCTCGCGTTCGGGCTTGGCCTGATCGTCCAGAGCGTCCGCCGCTGGCGCGGGCCAACCGCGCCAGTCCGGGCGGCGGTGCCGGCGGCAATGCCCGCGTAGCCCGCTGGCGGAAATCGTCATCTGCCGCTCGCCGGTTAGACTGGCGGGCGGATGGACGATCTGGGGCGGCTGTTGCGGTTGGATGGCAAGGTGGCGATCGTGACGGGTGCCGCCGCGCGCATCGGGCTCGAGATCGCGCGCACGTTCGCTGGCCAGGGGGCGCAGGTGCTGGTAGCTGACATCCAGGACGAACTCGGGGAGCGCGCCGTCGCGGAGATCCGCGCCGCCAGCGGCGCGGCGAGCTACGTGCACGCCGACGTCGGGCGCGCGGACGATATCCGGGCCATGATCGGGGCCGCTGTCGAGCGCTTTGGCCGCGTCGACATCCTGGTCAACAACGCCCACTGGGAGAAACATGGCACGGTGGTCGAGCTGGAAGAAGCGGACTGGGATCGCAGCTTCGACGTTCTCCTGAAGGCGCTCTATCTCGGGTGCAAGTACGCCATTCCAGAAATGCGCAAGGTGGGCGGCGGCGCGATCATCAACATTGCCTCGGTCCATGCGTACGCGGTCTCGGATCGCTACGTGACCTACCAGACCGCCAAAGCGGGCGTGGTCCACTTTACTCGCCAGGTCGCGTGGGACTTCGGACCGGAGAACATCCGCTGCAACTGCATTTGCCCGGGCGACATCCCCGTGCCGCGCGAGGTCGACGCCCACGCCGACGAGCCAGGCTTCCTGGCCGAACGCACCCTGCTCAAGGCGATCAAGCGCCCCGGCCATCCACGTGACATCGCCCGGGCGGCGCTCTTCCTGGTGTCCGACCTGGCCGAGTGGATCACCGGTCAGGCACTGACCGTCGATGGTGGCGAGCACATGACCTTTCCGACGACCGGTGCCCAGCGCACGCGGGCGCTGCTCGGACGCGGCCCGGGCCAGGCGCCATGACTGTGGATCCCGAACGCCCGGGCAGCCCATTCCGACTGGACGGGCGCGTGGCGCTGGTCACCGGCGCCGGGTCGGCCGACGGCATCGGTCAGGCCATCGCGCGCCTGTACGCGGCGGCCGGGGCGGCGGTGGCGCTGGCCGACCAGGACGCGCGCGGCGCCGAAGCCAACGCCCGCGCCATCGACGGCCGGGCACTGGGAGTGCACGTCGACGTGACCCAGCCGGAGTCTGTCGCGGCGGCCGTGGCGCTGGTCGAGCGCGACTTCGGACCCGTCGACATCCTGGTGAACAACGCGGGCATCACCCGCTCGACGGTCCTGTGGGAGACCTCGCTGGAAGAGTTCGACCAGGTGCTCGCGATCAACCTGCGGGGCGGCTTTGTCTGCTTGCAGGCGGTTCTGCAGGGCATGATGTCGCGCCGCTGGGGCCGTGTGGTGTGGTTGAGCAGCATCGCGGGTAAGCAGGGCGGCGGCGTCTTTGGCACCGCCCACTACGCCGCCAGCAAGGCAGGGGTGATCGGGCTGTGTCAGGCCGCGGCGCGGCAACTCGGGCCGTACGGCATCACCAGCAACGCGATCGCCCCGGGCCTGGTCCTGACGGGTCTGCTGCCGCGCACCGGCGGCACCGAGATGGCCGAGCGGCTGCGTCAGGATGTTGAACGCGCCGCGCCGCTGCGCCGCGCCGCGACTCCGCTCGATATCGCCCATGCGGCGCTCTTTCTCGCCAGCGACGCCGCCAGCTACATCACTGGCGAGATCCTGGACGTCAACGGCGGCGTCTACTTCGACTGACCAGGGGGACGTACCGTCATGGGAGCGTTTGATGGCAAGGTGGTGATCGTCACCGGCGGCGCCCAGGGCATGGGTCGCGCGACGGCGATCGCGTTTGCCGGTGAAGGTGCCCGAGTGACCATAGGCGACGTCAACGAGACGGCCGGCCGCTCGGCTGTCGCGGCCATCGCGGCCGCGGGCGGCCAGGGACACCTGGTCGTCGGCGATGTGGCTCGAGCGGACGTCTGCCTGCGCGTCGTGCGCGAAACGGTCGATCGGTTCGGCCAGGTCGACGTGCTCTTCAACAACGTCGGCATTCAACCCCAGGACTCGTACACCAACGTCGAGGACACGTCCGAGGAGACCTGGGACAGGATCGTCGGTGTGAACCTCAAGAGCTACTTCTTGATGGCCAAATACGCGATCCCCGAAATCCGCCGGCGCGGCGGCGGGGCGATTATCAACAACGCCAGCGTGCAGGGCTTGCAGTCCCAGCGGGGCGTGCCGGCGTACGCGGCCAGCAAGGGCGGGATCCTCTCGCTGACACGCCAGATGGCTCTCGACTACGCCCGCGAGCACATCCGGGTGCTGGCGATCTGTCCGGGGAGTATCGACACCGAGATGCTGCGCGCCGCCGCCGCGAACGAGCCGGATGGCCAAGCAGCGGCGCTCGCGCGGTACGGCCGGACCCACCCGATCGGACGGCTCGGGACGGGCGAGGACATCGCCAACCTGGTGCTGTTCCTGGCCAGCGACCGGGCGTCCTTCATGACGGGTGAATACGTGTGTATCGACGGCGGCTACATGGCCCTCGGCGCCTGGGCCGGCGGGGCGGGTGGCGCCGGTGCCGACCAGTAGCGATGCCTGAGCTGTTTGGACGCCACTTCACGCGCTCGGAATTGCTCGAGCGCATCGGCGACGTGAGTCAGGTCGGCGGGGCGCGACTGGTCACGCTGGCGGAGGGGCCCGAGGCCGGCGTTGCCGTCGCCGAGTTCCGGACGGGCTCAGGGTTCGCGTTCGCGGTCCTGCCGGGGCGGGGCATGGACATCGGGTTCGCAGAGTACCGAGGTGTCCCGCTGTGCTGGCGATCGTCGACGGGCGAGATCGCCGCCGCGTTTTACGAGCCTGCCGGCGAGGGTTGGCTGCGCGGGTTTTCGGGCGGCCTGATGGCCACGTGCGGGCTCACGACCGCCGGCTGGCCGTCGACCGACGAGGGCCAGGCATTACCGCTCCACGGCCGGGCGTCGTACCTGCCGGCGCGCAACATCCACGTGGATGGCGATTGGCAGGGGGAGGACTACCTGATGTGGGTGCAGGGCAGGACGCGCGAAACGGTGGTGTTCGGGGAGAACGTGCGTCTGACCCGCCGGGTCTGGGCCCGGCTTGGCGAGAGCCGACTGTTTATCGACGACGTTGTCGAGAACCTGGGCCATACGCCGGTCCCGCACATGATCGCCTACCACATCAACGTCGGCTTCCCGGTGCTGGACGAGGGGAGCGAGCTGATCTCGACGGCCCGCGAGATCCAGCCGCTGACCGAGGAGTTCGCGCCTGCCATGGCCAACGCGCCGGTCTACGGGCCGCCCATCGCCGACGCGCAGGCCGCGGTGCTCATCCACCGGCCACTGGCGGATGCCGACGGCTGGGCCGCGACCGCGCTGGTGAACCGCCGCCGGGCACTCGGCCTGTACGTCAAGCAGCGGCCCGAGCAACTGCCCTGGTTGTGGCAGTGGAAGTTCCCGGGCCAGGGGACCTACGTGGCCGGCGTCGAGCCCGCCAACTGTTTCGGCCGCGGACGGGCCGACGACCGCGCGCGCGGGACCCTCCAGTTCCTGCCACCCGGCGGCCAGCAAACATACAACCTGGAAATCGGCGTCCTGGACTCCGCCGCAGCCATCGCCGACCTGGAAACGCACGCACCGTAGTCTCCGCATCGCTTCGCTCGCTCCATCCCGCTCGCCGAAGACGAGGCCAGCATGCCTCATGGCGGCGGGCTCGCGTGGCGGGAGGCAGTGGAGCAGCGGGCCTCGCGGCAACGGGATCGCCTGGCGGGCTGACCCGAGAAGCGCGCATTCGTGATGTCGGCATCGTTCGTGCAGCCACGCGCTTCTGGGCCGGGAAGTGTCGACTGAACAGGCGAGTCCGCTTCGAGTCGCACCATTCCGCTGGGCGATGGGCGTCCTGTGCGCCTTTATCGGGGTCCTGATGCTGGTCGAGCCACACCAGTTTGGCTCGCCCCAGTACCGCGCGGTGCAACCGCATCTGGAGGCCTGGGGGCCGGGATTCCTGATTGTCGGAGTGCTGCTGTTGTACGCGGGCGCGTTCCTGCCCCGCCCCGCGGTGAGCATCGGCGTGCATGCGCTGGCCGGCGCGGCGCTGTTGCTCCTCGCCGTTGGATTCGGCGCCGTCGGCGTGTGGAACGGCGCCGCAATCTACGCCCTGTTCGGGCTCGGCACCATCGTGGCAGGGATTCTGCCACTGGTGCGCAGCCCATGGTCCGGTGGCGATCTGCTGATCCTGGTGGCGGCGATTGCCGCACTGACGATCGGCCTGCTAATGCTGCTCGCGCCTAGTCAATACGGCTCATCGGTCTACGATGCCATTCGGTCGAACCTGAGCTGGTACGGCGTCGCCTACGTCGCGGCTGGTCTCGGCACAATTGCCGTCGAGGCACAAATCATCCGGCGAGGGGCAGCGAGCGGCGCCATCCGTGTCCTTTCGGGCGTGATGTTTCTGGTCTTTTTAGTGAAAGTGGCGTGGCCGAGCCCGCCCGGAATCCTCCAATACGCCGGCCTCAGCTTCGCCGCCAGCGTCCACCCCTGGCTCGCGAGACGGCTGCGTCCGCTCGACCCCTTCTCCGTGCGAACGCGCTCGGCTCTCATCCTGGTGGCGCTCGCCGCGCTGCCGCTGATGGCGGCCGTGGCGCTCGTGGCCGACCAGGCGGAGCGGCTCGCGAGCCGGCAAGCGCTGGACCAGCAGCAGGCGCTGGCGGTGGCTCTGGCGGCGAACGCCGAAGACTACATCGAACTGCATCGCGCCGCTGTCTCCGGCCTGGCCTCCATCCCTGGCTTGCTCGACTTGACCACCGAGGCCCGGCATTCAGTATTGAAGAACTTCAGCGCCGGGTATCCGGATGTCGTGGCGTTCTCGATGAGCGACATCGACGGCAATCCATCTGGTCGAAGTGACGATCTCCAGGCCGCCGCGACCACCGGGTACCCCGTGTTCGAAGACGCCAGAAATCTGAACGCGCCGTCCCTCGACATTCGTATCTCCCCGCTGATCAAGCGTCCGATTATCGCCTTTGGCGCTCCGATCCGCGGTGCCAGTGGTCAGTTCATCGGACTCGTGAGCGCATCACTGGAATCAACCCGACTCGTCGAACAGATTGTTCAGGCCAGTGGCGGACAGGACATGCTGGCGTACCTCGTCGATGCCCGGGGTCGGGTGATCGCCCATCCCGATCCGGCGCTCGTGGCAGCGTTCGCCGATGTGTCCGCGACTCCGCCGGTGGCAGCGTTCCTGTCCGCCCAGAGTCCGAGCGGAGCGCAGGCGTACGCAAGCCGGACCGGTGAACAACTCGCGGGCTACGCGTCACTCCCCGAGCTCGGCTGGGGAGTGATCGTCGAGCGCTCCACCGCGGTCGCCCTCGCCCCGGTTCGCGCGGCGCATGAGCTCGCGTTCGACGTGTTACTGGCGTTCGTCGTGGTCGCCGTGTGTGTCGCCGTGGTCGCGACGCGCTGGCTCACGCGTCCGCTGGCCGTGCTGGCTGAGGCGGCGCAGCGACATGCGGTCGGCGACTACTCCGCCCCGCTGCCCGAGACTCGATTGACCGAGATTGCTCGGCTCGCGTCGGCGTTTCGTCGGATGCGCCAGGAAGTGCTCAACCGCACCCGAGAGCGGGACAAGGCGGGGGCGGAAGCGAGACGCATGGCAGGTGCACTGGAGCGCAATGTGGGGCGGCTCGAGGCGATCGTGACCGCGCAGGCCGCGATCGCGCACGCCCGTCTCGATCGCACCGAATTGATGGAGATGGTCACCGCGCAGGTCCAGGCGCTCACCGGTGCGACCGGGGCCGCGCTCCAGATCGCGATGGACGATGAGATGGTCTTCGCCGCCGCAAGTGGGTCCTCGGCACCGTTCATCGGCCTACGCTTCCCGCTCGATACGAGCCTGTCGGGCCTGTGTGTGCGCACCGGCCAGACGCTCCGCTGCGATGACGCTGAGCTGGATGCGCGCGTCAACGCCGAGGTGTGCCGCCAAGTCGGCATTCGGTCCACGATCATCGCGCCGCTATCGTTCGACGGCCGGGTCGCGGGCGTCCTGAGGTCGTGTCGTCCGAGCCCGCCGCATTCGACACGGGCGCCCTGGACACGGTACGCCTGATGGCCGGGCTGGTCGGCGCTGCCCTGACTCAAGCGCAGACCTTTGCGGATAGCCAGCACCAGGCGCTGCACGATGCCCTGACCAGGCTGCCCAACCGCGTGCTGCTCCTGGACCGGCTGCAGTACGCCCTGCAGGCCGCTCAGCGCACCGAGGGCGCGGTCAGCCTGCTCGTGCTCGACCTGGATGGCTTCAAAGCCGTGAACGACTCCTTCGGGCATCACGTTGGCGACCTGGTACTCCAGGAGGTGGCGCGCCGCCTGAGCGCCAGCCTGCGTGGCGCGGACACCGTGGGTCGACTGGGCGGTGACGAGTTCGCCATCGTCCTGCCGGAGTCTGACGCCGACGAAGCGGGTCAGGTGGCTACCCGGATCCTGGCCCGGTTGGTGCTGCCGATGCTGGTGGAAACGCGCACATTGCAAGTGGGCGGGAGTATCGGCATCGCGACCAGTCCTGGGCACGGCATCGAGCCCGACACGCTGATGCGGCACGCAGACGCGGCCATGTACGCGGCCAAGCGGGCGGGCTTGCATGGGGCCGAGTCGTCTGAGCAAGCCGCGTGAAGGTGAATCAGTGCGTCTCGCTGGCGTAGACGACGACGATGCGGCCATTACCGCCGCTGCCACCCACGGCGCTCCCGACACGCGAGTAGTCGCCGAGCAGATCCGACCGGACGTCCCTAGAAGACGATGACTCCGCGCGCGACCTCGCCGCGGCCAAGGCGGTCGAAGCCTTCGTTGATCTGGTCGAGCGTATACCGACGTGAGATCAACTCTTCGACCTTCAGTTTGCCTGCCATGGTGAGCTCGATGATGCGGGGGAAGTCGATGCGGGGGCGCGCCGAGCCGTACCAGGTGCCGATGATGCGGGTCTCTTTGTTGACGAGCATGAGCGGATCGAAGCTCGCCAGGGTGCCTTGCGGGGCCATGCCGACGATGCACGCCGTCCCGGCCACCCGGGTCATCTGGATGGCCTGTTCCACGGTCTTGCCGTTGCCAATGACTTCGAAGGCGTAGTCGACTCCGCCGCCCGTTAAGGCGCGAACCTGCTCGACGGGGTTGCCTTCGCCAGCGTTCACCGTATCGGTGGCGCCGAACTGGCGGGCGTACTCGAGTTTGTTCGGCAGCAGATCGACCGCGATGATCCGACCGGCATTCACCAGCGCCGCTCCCTGAATCACGTTCAAGCCGACGCCGCCGCAGCCGATGACGGCCACGGTGCTGCCCGGCTCGACTTTCGCGGCATTGACGACGGCGCCCACGCCGGTGGTCACCGCGCAGCCGATCAGCGCCAGCACCTCCATCGAGACGTCGTTGCGCACCGGAATCACTTGTTCGGCCGGCACGACGACTCGCTCGGCGAACGAGCCCATGCGACCCAGCACCTGCAGATCCTGGCCGTTGCGATGGACGCGCGCCGTGCCGTCGTGCATCTTGAAGCGCTCGCCGGTGCGGCCCTCGCACAGCACCGAGCGGCCCATCGCGCACAGCCGGCAGACGCCGCAGGCCGGGCGGAACGATAGGACCGCGTGGTCGCCGGCCTCCACGCCCGTGACGTTCGGTCCCACGACTTCGACGACGCCCGCGGCCTCGTGCCCGAGAATCATCGGCAGGTCGTATTTCCACTCACCCTTGATGACGTGGTAGTCGCTGTGGCAGACGCCGGTCGCACCAATCCGCAGCTGGACCTCGTTGGCGCGCGGAGGGTCGAGCGAGACGTCCTCGAGGCTCAGTGGCTGTCCATAGTCGTTCAGTACGGCGGCCTTCATGGTGCGGTCGAGCATACCTCTGCACGCTGGTGGTAGGCTCGAACGCATGCGCCCAGGCTTCGGACAGTTCAACACCGCGACCCCCGAGTTTTTGCAGTTCGCCGCGCAGTACGGCGGCAACGACGTCCTGCTCAATACGCCCCTACTGCCCGGAGCGCAGCGGTGGGAACTGTCTGACCTGGTCAAGCTGCGGCTGAGCGTCGAACAGCATGGGCTCAAATTGATGGCGCTGGAAAACGTGCCGACGCCGTTCTACGACCACATCATGCTGAACGGCCCGCGCCGCGACGAGCAGGTCGACAACATGATCGCGACCGTCCGCAACATCGCCCGGGCGGGCATTCCGATCTTTGGTTACAACTGGATGCCCTCGCACGTGTGGCGGACCCCGCCGGTACCCATTCGCGGCGGCGCGGTGGCCACCGCGTTCGACGACGGCATTGCGCAGCGCATGCCGCTGACGCACGGGCGGGTGTATTCGGAAGAAGAGATCTGGGCCAACCTCGAGCACTGGATCCGCATCATCACGCCGATTGCCGAGGCAGAGGGCATTCGGCTCGGGATCCATCCGTGCGATCCGCCGGTCCCCGTGCTCGGCGGCATACCCCAGATCTTGCGCAACTTCGCGGCCTACAAACGCCTGGTGGAGATCTACCCGAGCGATTGCAATGCGATCGAGTTTTGCCAGGGCACGATGGCCGAGATGCAGGACGACGTCGATATCTACGACAAGATCCGCTACTTCGGCTCGCGGAACAAGATTCTGTATGTGCACTTTCGCAACGTGTCTGGCACGGTGCCCGCGTTTCGCGAGGAGTTCATCAATACGGGCTACGTCGACATGTTCCAGGCGATGGAAATCTACTACGACGTCGGCTTCGAGAGCTTCTTCATCGACGACCACGTGCCGCAGACATTCCAGGACACCGCCTGGGGTCACCGCGGTCGCGCCTTCGCCAATGGCTACATCCAGGCGCTCATCGAAGCCGTAACCAAGCAGCGCGCCGCCGCCGGCATCGCGCCAGGGTCGATAGTGAACTGGAGCCCGCGCGAACGCGTAACCGCGTGAGCACCGCCGACCGGCTATTCGCCGACGCGAAGCGGCACCTCGCGGGCGGGGTGTCGGCGGCGGCGCGGATTCATCCTTCGCTGGGTCGGCCGTTCATGACGGCGCGTGGCGAAGGTGGGTGGGTCTACGACGTGGATGGCAAGGGCTACGTCGACCTCAATACGTCCAATGGCGCCTCGCTGCTCGGGCACGGCCACCCGGCGATCCGGCGCGCGGTCGAGCGCGCGCTCGAGATGGGCATCCTCGCCGCGCACGAGACGCCCTATCAGTCCGAGGTGGCCGCCAGGATCGCGGAGCTCGTGCCCTGCGCTGAGCTGGTGCGCTTCAGCGGCTCGGGCACCGAAACCACGTGGCACGCGATCCGCACCGCGCGGGCCTTTACCGGCAAACCCAAAATCGTGAAGTTCGAGGGGCACTTTCACGGCTACCACGACTATCTCGGCTACAGCGCCTGGCCACCTCTCGAGCTAGCGGGCCCCGTGGCTGCGCCGATCCCTTACCCCGAGAGCGGTGGCATACCGCCCGAGCTGCAGCAGTTCGTGATCGTGCTCCCCTGGAACGACGCCGACGCGCTCGACCGCACGTTGCGCACGCGCGGCGACGAGATCGCGGCCGTCATCATGGAGCCAATCAACTACAACTCGGGCACGATCCTGCCGGCGCACGGCTATCTGGAAGCAGCGCGCCAGGCGACAACGAACGCGGGCGTCCTGTTGATCTTCGACGAGATCCTCTCCGGCTTTCGTACCGGCGCGAGCTGCGCGCAGGGCTATCTGGGCGTGACGCCCGATCTGTGCACGCTCGGCAAGGCGCTCGGCGGCGGCACCGCGCTGAGTGCGTTCGCCGGTCGGCGCGAGGTGATGGACGCCGTCTCCCCGCGG
>Ga0209166_10002494_pt1 | contig 13934 bp, 8 predicted proteins | sample Coa_R1_3_FD_187151 | JGI IMG/M metagenome (GOLD analysis project Ga0209166, IMG submission 187151) | Surface soil microbial communities from Centralia Pennsylvania, which are recovering from an underground coalmine fire - Coalmine... | ecosystem: Environmental > Terrestrial > Soil > Unclassified... | reverse complement strand
TCTTTTCGTAAGGCGTGTTGCCCAGGCTGTTGATGTAGTGCTCCACCAAAGAGGTGGTTGCCGGAGTGTTGGAGCCGGTTCCGTTCCAGTTGCCGTAGAAGATCACATAAATCGGCACCGGATTGCCTTTGAGCACGGGGCCGCCATTGTAGTTGATACCGTTGCCGGTCACTACGGCGCCGCTGTTTACTCCGGCTCTGCAACCGGAAAAGAGACAACCTTCGCCCGTGGGGTTGGCGTTGTCCGCAGGCACCGAAACTGCCGTGCCATCACCGTTCGGCACCAGTTTCTCGCCCGCATTGGAGCCTTCACGCACCTTCTGTGCGGAAAGGAGACCAACCGACAAAATCACAAAGAGAAAAGCTGTGGCGTACTTTTTAAGGGGAGTTGACATCAGTAAGCTACCTCATACTTCCTTTTGGTTTTTGCCCTATCCGTTAAGCGTGATAAACAGAAAAGAGGCCGTATAAAACAGGACCAGACAGGGCCGGTACGGGAACCAGCGGAGTGCGGCATTTCAGCACCGCCGGTTGCGAAGGCTGCTACAAACAACGCGGTACTCACGATCAAAATTGTAATCCAGTGCAGGCCGGCTTTCCTAATTTTTGTTTTCCCTGCCGGGCCAGGGCTTTCCCGCCATCCCGTTTGCAGATGGGCATTTCGTCGCGGTCTGAGTGTCGGCTGGCGGCGCCGGCAGCTACTCACAAAAACAGGGCCGGCATAGGAGCCGGCCCTCATTACACAAAATTGCGAAAATTTCAGTTTAGAGATGCTGAACGCAGGCGCCGCCGTTGGCGTTTTCCCAGTTCTGCTGGATCATCCAGTCATTGTTGCCGAAGCTCTGGTTGAACTTGGCTCCAGCGGCCTGGCCGGCGGCGCTGCACAGAGTGCCGGAAGCGCAGGTGCTGGTGGCGCCGAAGTTGAAGTTGCACTTGTCGCCGTTTTCATTGCCGCTGCTATCGAACCAGGCATTGAGGTCGGGATCGGAAATGGCTTCTTCCTGTTCGTGCGTCAGAACGTTGATGAGTCCATCCGCGCCACCCACGCCGGAAGCCGGGCTGTTGGGGCCGGTTGCCTGAATGGAGCAGGCGGACTGGCAGCGGTCGGTGTTGCCGACAAAGGCCCACTTGATGTCCTGGCCGCCGAGAGTCTGATGAGTGTGGAAGCCGCAGAACTGCGTGCAGAAGCCCTGTTCGCTCACAGTGGAATCAGTAATGACCACGTACAAGCCGTTGGGATCGGTGGGCAATCCATTGCTGAAGGAGCGGTTGACGATGTTTCCGAGCTTGGTGTTGGTCAACCGAGTGCCCTGCGAGCCGGTGTCAAAAATCGCGCCGCCCAGGGTGACGTTGCCGCTGACGTTGCCAACGGTGTCACCATAGGTCGAGTTGATCTTTTCGTAAGGCGTGTTGCCCAGGCTGTTGATGTAGTGCTCCACCAAAGAGGTGGTTGCCGGAGTGTTGGAGCCGCTTCCGTTCCAGTTGCCGTAGAAGATCACATAAATCGGCACCGGATTGCCTTTGAGCACGGGGCCACCATTGTAGTTGATACCGTTGCCGGTCACTACGGCGCCGCCGTTTACTCCGGCTCTGCAACCGGAAAAGAGACAACCTTCGCCCGTGGGGTTGGCGTTATCCGCGGGCACCGAAACCGCCGTGCCATCACCGTTCGGCACCAGTTTCTCGCCTGCATTGGAGCCTTCACGCACCTTTTGCGCGGAAAGCAGACCAACCGACAAAATCACAAAGAGAAAAGCCGCAGCATACTTCTTAAGGGAATTTGACATCAGTAAGCTACCTCATTCTTCCTTTTTTGGTTTTTGCTCCGTCCCGGTTTCACGAGATAAACAGAAAGAAGCCTTTATAAAAAAAATCTAATAAAATCCGTACATCATTCGTGTAATTTTTATATCCTAAAACTCGGGTTGCGAAAGCCTACTACAACAACGTGGTATTCACAATAAAAAAACTGTAATCAAACGCCGGCCCTCCGCCCTAAAGGACCAGCCGCAATTTTTGTTTTTTCATCTTGGGGGCTTTCCGGCCACGATGCTCGTCGTTGCGGGTATTTTTGGAAGGCTTTAACTATTAGCTGAGGATTGAATGTCACACGGCAGCATCGGCTGCTACTCACAAAACAAGGCCGGCATATGAGCCGGCCCTGATTACACACAAAATTGCAGGATTTCAGTTTAGAGATGCTGAACGCAGGCGCCACCGTTGGCGTTTTCCCAGTTCTCCTGGACCAGCCAGTCATTGTTGCCAAAGGTCTGGTTGTACTGCGCTCCGGCAGCCTTACCGGCGGCGCTGCAGAGAGAGCCCGATCCACAGGTGGTGGTGGGACCGAAGGTGAAGTTGCATTTGTCGCCGTTCTCATTGCCGTTGGAATCGAACCAGGCATTGAGGTCGGGATCGGAAATGGCTTCTTCCTGCTCGTGCGTCAGAACGTTGATCAGGCCATCGGCGCCGCTCACGCCCGAAGACGGGCTGTTGGGGCCGGTTGCCTGAATGGAGCAGGCGGACTGGCAGCGGTCGGTGTTGCCGACAAAGGCCCACTTGATGTCCTTGCCAGCAAGAGTCTGACTGGTGTGGAAGCCGCAGAATTGCGTGCAGAAGCCCTGTTCGCTCACGTTGGAGGAGGTGATGACCACGTACAAGCCGTTGGGATCGGTGGGCAGTCCATTGCTGAAGGAGCGGGTGACGATGCTCGAGAGCTTCGTGTTTGTCAGGCTGGTGCCCTGCGAGCCAGTATCAAAAATCGCACCGCCCAGGGTGACGTTGCCGCTGACGTTGCCAACGGTGTCACCATAGGTCGAGTTGATCTTTTCGTAAGGCGTGTTGCCCAGGGTGTTGATGTAGTGCTCCACCAGGGAGGTGGTTGCCGGAGTGTTGGAGCCGGTTCCGTTCCAGTTGCCGTAGAAGATCACATAAATCGGTACCGGATTGCCTTTGAGCACGGGGCCGCCATTGTAGTTGATGCCGTTGCCGGTTACTACGGCGCCGCCCGTAGGGGTGGCGCTATCGGCGGGCACCGAAGTTGCCGTGCCATCACCGTTGGGCACCATCTTCTCGCCCGCATTGGCGCCTTCACGCACCTTCTGTGCCGAGAGGAGACCAACCGACAAAATCACAAAGAGAAAAGCCGCAGCGTACTTCTTCAGGGAATTCAACATCAGTAAACTACCTCATTATTCTTTCTTATTTTGGTTTTTGCTCCGTCCGTTACACGAGATCAACAGAAAGAAGCCTTTATGAAAAACATCAAATCATGCGCCGTAACTTAGCCGTGCGATTCCCGCACGCTAAGACTGGTCGCGAAAGCCTACTACAGCAACGTGGTATTCACAATAAAAACCGAGATATCTTTGTGCAGATTTTCCTAATGTGGAATCCTGCATTATAGCTTTCCCATTTTGGAACTAAATAGATTGCTTTGCATTCGATATATAAAAAGTCTTTGTGTTTCATGCAGCGAGACGCGCCTGAGCGCAACCGCGGTGAGATTTTTTTAAGCGCGACGTTTGTGCGGCAGGCTTTGCCCAGGCCGGGATTGCTCCTATATGTAAATCACGTAGGAGCTGGCCCAGAGCGAGGTGGGCAAAATGCCTGGGGGGCGGGCAGTGATGATTACGTTGTAATCGGCGGAGAAGGGAAGTGATTCGAGCACGGATTCCTGGGCGCTGGGCTGCACCAGGGCCAGAAAGCAGAGGAAATCGTGGAGATGCGGGGCGCCGCCGTAGCCGGGGGCCACGAAGGCGAGCTCGACATTTTCTTCGGTGAAGTGGCAGGCCAGAGAGGCGGCCAGGGAGATGGCGCGCTCGTATGCGGCGTCGTGGACCGTGCCGGGAGCGGGATTGTCAAAGACCAGGCGCAGGCGGCGTTCATCTTCACGGGTGAATTCGCGGACCTTGAGTGCGCCGGTGCGGGCGGTGGCCTTCCAGTCCACGAAGCGGGCCGGGTCGTCCATTGCATAATCGCGGATGAGGTAGAGTTCCGAGCCGCGTCCGCGGGTGTAAGCGACGAATTCGCCGGTGATCATGGGCAGCACGTCGAGGTCTTCCGGCTCGAGCAGCGCGGGATAGACCACCAAAGCGCGCTGCAGGGCCACTTTGCGGCTCTTGACGAGAAACGAAAAAGGGAAGCGCGTGGCCAGGCTGAAAGCTTCCTGGGTGTAGAGGCCGCGGCGCTCAAAGAGCAGCGGAACCTGGGCTTCCGCCGAAGTGCGCGCCTGAACATAAGTAAAGTACACCGGAGCGGCGAAGATTCCGGGCGGTGGCGAGGGCAGCCGCCGGCGCCTGAGGGTGTAATCGGGCAGGCGCAGCCATTGAGTGTCCTGGGGAAAAATGAACTCGGTTTTGTGCAATTCCCATACTTTGCGCGGCCTGCGTTGTTTTTCCTGGGGCGGGGCCACGCTGACGGAAAAGGCCGGTATCCAGCGGCGCGGGTTCAGAAGGCGGATGCGGGCGACGACCGGACGCCCGGCAAAGGCGCTTTCCGGCATGAACACGTCGAGACGGAGACCGAGCAGCACCGCCGCCGAGGCGAAGCCTGAAACCACAATTGCCGCCAGCATGGCCGCCAGAACGATGAACAGCAGGTTGTTGGCGGTATTGAGCGCGGCGATGGCGATCACCAGGGCGACGCCGAGATAGGCCAGGCCTTCGCGCGTGACCTGATAATTCAAAGCCTCGCGCACGCGATGGGATGCGACCCGCCGGGCGAGATAGGGGACGGTGGTGAGTCCGACGCAGGCAGCGAGCAGCAGCGCGGCCGAAGCGAAGGCTACCGCGCCGATAAAATTTCCCGACTCGCGGGCCACCCTGGAAAAGACAGCCGATGCAAAGCCGAGGGCCAGTCCGGCGATGGCAATGAAAAAGCGCAGCCACGCCTGGCCATCAAAACGGGCGAGAGCGGATTTGAGCGGTGCGAACATGCTCTGCTTATAGTTTGTCACAAGCAGAGAGTTGCTGCAGAAAAAGGAGGAAGACGCTCGGTTGATTGGCGCTTTTTGTCCCGTCAGGAGTCAGGAGTCAGCAGTCAGTCGGAAAACGCTGTGAGTTGTTCGGGCAATGGAGCTGCCCTTGACCGTGCTGGGCTAATGGTGCGTTGCTATGCATTAGTAATGCCACTCCCCTAAGCTCATTTATTCTGAGCCCAAAGTGTACTCCCTTGCGGGGGTACAAAGGTATGTCGCCCGGAAGAGCAAAGTATTTCGTGGTATGTCCATGATCCAGTGCTAAGCGAAGGCGCCAAGGCGAGTGCGGGATTCGGCATTGTTTGTTGAACTGCGAGGACAGTTAATGGAAGTCCGCAATTCTTGGCATCGCATTGAGGTAAGATTGCGATTAGGCATAAGCCATCTGGGTCTAGAAATGGGTCAAGACCTTCGTCGTGAAACTGTGCCGGGTATTCCGAAAGAATATACTCGCATACATTCTCGCAACGAAGACATATAAGAGCTATCCGCTCTGCGTCGGTATTCGACACTGGTGGATGCAGATTGGTTCCGTACGGGACCGGAACTGGTAGGACAATGGATGCGTCGCAATTACGGCACTTTATGCTACGAGTACGATAAGCCATTGGCTAAACTCCTTCTGTTGAGTTTTGTGGCAAAAAAGCCGAAAATAACGTTCGGTCTAATTACTGCTCATCCCGCGATTTGTATTACCCCCGCTGTCAGTTGACGCTGACAACGGGGTACTTACATGTGCGTATTACTCAAATGGTGGCGGTCTCATAGCCTGCCTCCTTATCGATTAGGCGGCTTGATGTTCCAGCATCAGGCCGTTCGTATTTGACTCCATAGTCATTTCTTCTTAGGCTGATTGAATAGTGCTTTTTCTTTTTCAGGGTCACTTTCAGCCACAATGTCTCCCGGCCCATCTTTTCTGATCCACTTATAGCGATTGCGCCCAGGCTCATGCGTGTTAACAACCGCTTCCTCGTTGTCTACAAGTCTCGCAAGTATCTGGTGGATGGTAGCCAAAGGATTTTTCTGTTTGAGCGGTACTCCACGCATGAGCAGTTCATTGCGGATTTCGGTTGCAGTGAAAATCCTATGTATATCGCTCTTGAGTACTCCGCGTACCGCGTCCGTAATTCCCGTTTCAGGCCCAAACCATTTGGATGGATTCTTAACCAAAGGCGCAAATCCCTGAATTGCGCGCTCCAGCTTGGAAATCTCGGATTCTATGGTCGCCTTCTGTTTGTACAGAGTCTCAAGCCTTCCATTGGCTGCCTTAAGCCATTCTTCATAATCAAAAGTCATCAAATTAATTATCACGTTTTATTTATCACATGTCAAATAATAAATATCACAAAAATTAGTAATATGTGATCGATCAAAGATGCGAAAACAGAAAAATTTGCTGACGCAAGTGTCAGTCCTGCACGGCCTTGGCATCTTACCTTGACAATTCGCTTTTTATTTGCTATACTATTTTTAACTGCCGCAGCGGAGTTCTCGTCTGCGGCATTCGCTTTTTAGGGTCCATTTTGGGGTTTATGCGGTCATCCGGTCCTTGGGCCGCTCAAGGCAGAATCGGCTAAGTCCTTTAGAAATTGGGAGCTGGCGGGAATGATGGCCGAATTTATGGCCTCGAAATGCGGGATAGCCCCATGAATAATGGGTTTTGTGCAGGCCGTATGGCTCAAGTCCAGTAAAAATTGGGATCGCATTGGGACACCCCCTGCGAAAACCCAATGAACATTGGGATCATTGGGATATGTGGGGGGGAGGGGTACGCGGACAGGAGATGGGTACTGGGATGATGGTTTTCGGCGTAATTCCCAAAAATCCTGCCGCTGATTTACGCAGATGGACGCTGATAAACCAAAAAGCCACAGCCGGCTGTGCCACACGTGTAGGGGCGATTCATACACGGACTTTATAATTAAGGAATCATGAAGAAGGTTGTCCATGCCGTTTGTTCGCACGATTGTCCTGACGCTTGTGGTGTGCTGATTACCGTGGAAGAGGGGCGCGCCACCCGCATTCAGGGTGATCCGGCCCATCCGGTTACCCAGGGTTTTCTGTGCGCCAAGGTGAGCAAGTATCTGGACCGGGTGTATTCGCCCGACCGTCTTCTCTATCCCATGCGCCGGGTTGCTACCAAGGGAAAGGGCACGGGTGATGCGCGGGATTTTGTGCGCGTCTCGTGGGACGAAGCACTGGACGAAATCACGGCGCGGCTGAAGCGGACGGCCAGCGAGTTTGGGCCTGAATCCATTCTTCCTTATTCCTATGGCGGAACGATGGGCATGCTCAATAACTCGGGCATGGCGCATCGCTATTTTTACCGGATGGGCGCGTCGCAGCTGGACCGGACCATCTGCGCGACCAGCGGCGGGCAGGCGCTGGTGAGCGTGACCGGGCGCAAGATGGGGACGGAGCCGGAGCAGTTCCGGAAATCGAAGTACATCATTGCCTGGGGCGCGAATATTCACGGCGCCAACATTCATCTGTGGCCGTTCATTGAAGAGGCCCGGCGCAATGGCGCCAAACTGGTGGTGATCGACCCTTATAAAACGCGGACGGCACGCTTCGCCGACTGGTATCTGCCGGTGAATCCGGGGAGCGATGCGGCCCTGGCGCTGGCGATGATGCATGTGATCATCAATGAGAATCTTTACGATGCCAGGTATGTTGCGCAGTACACGCTGGGCTTTGATGAGCTGAAGAAAAAAGTACAGGAGTATCCGCCGGAGCGGGTGGCGCAGTGGTGTGGCATTGCCGCGGCGGACATTGTGAAGCTGGCGCGCGAATATGCCACGGCAAGGCCGGCGGTGATCCGCGTGAACTACGGTGTGCAGCGCTCGGAGAACGGCGGAATGGCGGTGCGGGCGATTGCCATGCTGCCCTGCATTACGGGATCGTGGCAGGAGGCGGGTGGCGGCCTGCAACTCTCCACCAGCGGCGCTTATCCGCTGAATGACGAAGGCGTGGAGCGTCCGGAGTTGATGCTGAAAAGTCCGCTGGGCCGGGCGGCGCGCATCGTCAACATGTCGGAACTGGGGCAGGCGCTGACGCGGCTGAGTGATCCGCCGGTGAAGGCGGTTTTCGTCTACAACTCCAATCCGGCGGCGGTGGCGCCTAATAACAATGATGTGGTCCGCGGTTTTCTGCGCCCCGATCTTTTTACCGTGGTGCATGAGCAGTTCTTTACCGATACCACGGATTACGCCGATTTCGTGCTGCCGGCCACCACCTTCTTCGAACAGAAGGACCTGCAGAAGTCTTACGGCCATTACTATCTGCAGATGTCGAACCAGGCGATTGCGCCGCTGGGCGAGTGCAAGTCAAATACCGAGCTGTTCCGCGAACTCGCGCTGCGTATGGGCTTTGACGATGCGTGCTTCCGGCAGACGGCGGATGAGATGATCGAGGAAGCACTGGTATCCAAGACCGATACCAGCGGCAGGCTCAAGGGAATCACGCGGGAGCGACTGGAGACGGTAGGGCATATCCGGCTGAATTTGGGGGAGGGAGATTTTCTTCCTTTCGCCCAGGGCTTTCCCACGGCCAGCGGCAAGGCCGAGTTGTACAGCGAAGCACTCGCGGCACAGGGACTCGATCCGGTGGCCACGTTCATTCCGCCCATGGAGTCACGGCATTCCGCGAAGGCGAAGAAGTTTCCGCTGGAGCTGCTTTCGCGCAAGGCCGACAACTTTCTGAATACCACCTTCGTCAACATCGGTTCGGTGCAGAAGATGGAGCATCCGGAGATGCTGGAAATCAACACGGTGGACGCTGCCCGGCGCGGCATACGCGAAGGCGAGTGGGTGCGCGTATTCAATGATCGCGGCGAGGTCCGGCTGAAGGCGCACGTCAATGGCGCGGTGCAGCCAGGAGTAATTGCCGCGCGCCTGAACGGGGCACGCTTCGCGCCCGATGGCAAAAGCATCAATGTGCTGACCTCAGAGACCCTGACGGAGATTGGCCAGGGCGCGACCTTCTATTCGTGCCTGGTGGAGGTAGAGGCGCTGGCCGTAGCGGATCAGGGTTAAGCGAAAATTTTCCAGGGGATTTTTACAAAAAAAGATGAAAATTTTTGTGCAAGTTTTTCCTGCAGAAACGTTCCTGCGAAATGTATGCGGCTCGACGGCGCAGTTTCGAAACTACGAGGGTTAAGCCGCTTTCGCGGCAAAGTCCAGATCGGCAAACAGGGAATTGGCCGTGGTGGAGAGCCGGAAGGTGACTCTTTCACCACATTTTCGGCACGGCGGAAAGAGCCGATCGTGAGTAATAAAGACATCATGCGGCAGACGATGCTGATAATGATTGACCCGGTAAAGCCCCGTACAGGGCACCGGCTGGCCTGCGTGATAGGTCCTGCCGGAATTTTCTTCTGGCAACGACAATTTTTCCCCCTTTGGGTATTTAATTAGATGAGGAAACGAGCGGCGCGGTTGGTTTGTCGGTTCAGGCGGGACTCCCGTATAATCCTGGTTTCTCCAAATTGTTCCGAGGGTAGTTATATAGCGAGTTTTGTGACAGGCAGGCCGAAGTATGCTCCGAGAGCCGGGGTACTCATGTTTTTTCTCGTCAGCATGTTTCTGCTGCACTCGCCGGTCGTGGCCCGCGCTCAGACCGGCCAGGTGGTCGAGGACATACAACTCCACGGAAACCGGCGCATTCCCAAAGAGACCATCGAAAGCAAGATGTTCACCCGCCGGGGCGATATTTATGACGAAATTGCCCTGCAGCGCGACCTGCACGCTTTGTGGAACAGCGGATATTTTGAGGACGTCCGAATTGAACGAGAGCAGACGGCCAAAGGCTGGATCGTCCATGTTTACTTGCGGGAAAGACCCACGATCCGGACCATTGACTATCACGGCCTGAATTCCGTCTCCACCAGCGACGTGCTGGAGCGTTTCAAGAAGGCCAAAGTCCCGCTTACGGTGGAGAGCGCTTACGATCCCACCAAAGTTATCCGGGCCAAGGTAGTGTTGCAGCAGTTGCTGGCCGAGCATGGCCGGCAGTTTGCCACAGTGAACGTGCAGTTGCAGCAGGTGCCGCCCTCGTCGGTGGCAGTCACGTTCAACGTGAAGGAAGGGCCCAAGATCAAGGTGGGCGATATCAGCTTCGCGGGCAACAAAAACGTTTCCACTCGCGATCTGCGGCGGGCGATGAAGAACCTGAAGCCCATCGGCGTGCCGAATTCCATCTTCCTCGAAAATTTATTTGCCCGCACTTTTGACGCTTCCAAGCTGGAAGAAGACGCGCAGCGCGTGCAGGACGCCTACCAGCAGCGCGGCTATTACAAAGCAGTGGTGCAGGACCCGAAGACCGAGCTTCACGACAAGCCAGGCGGAATCATGCCCGCTATTCCGATTCCTCCCTTCCGCAAGGGAGAAGGCAAGTCGATGGATATTGCGATGAACGTGGAAGAGGGCGAGAGATACAGGCTGAAAGCCATTAACTTCCGCAACAATCGCGCGATCTCCAACACGCAGTTTCTGCGTGGCCTGTTTCCCATGAAGGAAGGCGAGATCTTCGATACGCACAAGATCCACAAGGGACTGGACAACCTGCGCAAGGCCTATGAAGAACTGGGCTACATCAAATACACGGGTGTTCCGGAAACCATCATCGACGATGAAAAGAAAGAGCTGACTCTCAACATCGATATCGACGAAGGCAAGCCTTTCTATGTGCGCCGCATTGAATTCCAGGGAAACACCACCACGCGCGACAAGGTGATCCGGCGCGAACTGCTGCTGCAGGAAGGGCAGGTTTACAACTACCGGCTGTGGGAGCTGAGCGTTCTGCGTTTGAACCAGCTCAATTACTTCAATACCCTCAAAGCCGAAGACGATACCGAGCGCAAGCTTGATGAGCAAAACGGCACCGTGGACCTTACGGTGAAGGTGAGCGAAAAGGGAAAAAACAGCATTGGCCTCACCGGAGGCGTAAGCGGACTTGCCGGATCTTTCGTGGGCCTTAATTATCAGACCAATAATTTTCTTGGTCTGGGAGAAACGCTGACTCTGCAGGGCAACGTGGGCAATCGCCAGCAGGACCTGGTGTTTGGCTTTACCGAGCCTTATTTATTTGATCGCCCGCTCCAGCTTGGCTTCCAGGCTTATTTGCGCCGGTTCGACTTTAACCAGGCCGAGCAGGCGCAGATTCTTGCCAACCAGAAAATCAATTTCAGCCAGACCGTGCTGAACAATCTTTTGAATTACAACCAGGCGAGCAAGGGATTCTCGGTCACCGGCAGCTATCCGCTGGGGAAGAGATCGTTCAAGCGCCTGTCGCTTAGCTACACCTACGATGATTCGTCGGTCAACGTTTTCAGCGACGCTTCGCGGCTTTTGTTCGAGACGGTGCGCTTCCGCAACATCTCCGGGCCGGATGCGCTGAAGGGAATCATTACCAGTTCGGTCACGCCATCCTTCACCGCCAGCACGGTTGACCGGCAGATTGGCCCGACCAGTGGCCGAAGCTGGTATGTCTCGTCGGAATTCGCGGGGCTGGGCGGCAATGTGAAGTATTACCGGCCGCTGGTGCTGTATACCAAATTTAAGCCGGTCCGCCGCAAAATCCTGGCGATGCGCCTGCAGGCCACTTATATTCGCGGCTTTGGCGGGTTCGCCCCGGCGCCGTATCAGCGTTTCTATCAGGGTGGTGAAGCCGACCTGCGCGGCTTCGATATACGTACCGCGTCCCCGTATGTTTTTGTTACCTCGGCGCAGAACGTGACGCTTACCAATCCTGATGGCACCGTGGTCCCCGTGGATCCGACCAATCCGCGCAGGGGCTGCGTGAACAATCAGACGCCGCCCTGCGGCATTCAGATACCGGTTCCTGTCTCCACCATTACCCAGCCGGGCGGCGACGTAAGCCTGATCAGCAATTTTGAATACCGCATCCATGTTGTCGGGCCGGTAACGCTGGCGCCCTTCGTGGATACCGGGCTGAACCTTGCGGTGCAGCAGTCGCAGCTGCAGCTCAGCACCGAGTCGCTGACCCAGATCAATGGCACGCAGTTTGGCTGCCCGACGCTGGTGAGTTTTCAGTGCTCAGGCGGATCTTCACTGAATTTCGGCAGCGCTTTGAAGCCGATTGCGGGCACGAACTACGTGCCGCGCATGTCCACGGGTCTCGAACTGCAGGTGTTGCTGCCGATTGTCCAGCAGCCATTCCGGATCTACTATGCTTACAATCCGCTGATTCTGAATACCACGATCCACAATGGCACTTTGATTACCCGCAATATGTTTCCCGCCGGCGCAGCCGGAGACTTTACGTTCCTGAATGCGATTACCACACTGGGTCCGGATTTTCGCGTACAGGAGCCGAGAAAAACGTTCCGTTTCACCATTAGCACGACGTTCTAAGCAGGTATGTTGTTTGACGGTGCCCAGGACGAAACTTATAATGATGCTAATTCGTCCCTTCTATCGATTTCCCGCGCCGATTAAGCGGTTGCCTCAGAAACGCGTCGCGACGAATGACTTAGCGAAAAGCATTTTAAGGAGCCTGAAATTCATGTTGGTTAAGTCACGTATTCACGCCTGCCTTCTTGGTCTTGTGCTGGGAAGTCTTCCGTCTCTTCCCGCGCTGGCGCAGAGCAGCGCCTCTGCCCCTGCTGTTGCCGGTCCCAAAGTGGCCATTGTCAACGTTGAGGAGGCCATCAGCACGTGCAACGAGGGAAAGAAAGAGCTGGATGCGCTGCAGCAGAAATATGCTCCGAAGGAAACCACGTTCAATAAGGAATTGAACGACCTGAACAATCTGAAAAAGCAGCTGGAGACGGATGCCCCAAAGCTCAACCCCGAAGAGCGCAACAAACGCGCCAAAGACATTGAGCTAAAGGAGCGCAATTTACAGCGCAGCTTCGACGATACCAGGAATGAGTTCCAGCAGGAAAAACTGGAGGTTGGAAACCGCATTTACCAGAAGATGAGCCGCATCATGGAAAAGCTGGCGCAGCAGCGCGGCTATGACATGATTCTGGATGTTTCCACCCAGCAAAATCCTGTTCTGGTCTTTCATCCCAGCCTGGTCATTACCAAAGATCTGGTGAATGCGTTCAATGCGGAAAGCCCGGCGGCTCCGAAGACTGCAGCCGCGGGTCCGGCCAAACCAGCGGCAGCACGCACAGGAACAGCCGCCAAAAAGCCATAAGTTTCGGGTACTGGCGGGTGATCTCGCGCGGCCCACGGAAATAAATACAGGAATTTCTGAAGGAGTTTTGATTACATGTCACGAAAGAAAATCATATTCATTCTTGCCGCCAGTCTTGCGCTGAGCGCAGCTCCCGTTCGGACGGCTTTGGCACAGGCGGCCGCACCGGCTCCCGGCCCCGTGGGGACTAAAATCGCCGTAGTCAGCATGCAGGATGCAATTGCCACCTGCAACGAATGCCAGAAGGAATTTGAGGCCCTGCAGCAGAAATACGCACCTAAGTCGGTCGAATTACAGACACTGGCTTCAGAAATCAAGAAACTGCAGGACGATTACCAAAAGACAGCCGACAAGCTGAGTCCCGAAGAGCAGAGCAGCCGGGCCCGTACGATCGATTCCAAGCAGAAGCAGCTTCAGCGTCAGCAGGACGATGCTCAGTCTGACTATCAGCGCGAGTCGCAGGAAGTCGTGAACCGCATTGGCTCGAAGATGATTGCCGTGCTTGAGAAATACGCCCAGACCAATGGCTACATGATGGTGATCGACGTTTCCAATCCTCAGACCTCGCCGGTGCTCTGGGCCAGCAAGGGCACGAACATCACCAAAGAACTGATCGATGCTTATAACGTGCAGTCCGGCGTGGCCGCGCCAGCGCCCTCCGGGCCGAAGCCGGCCGCTTCCGCGCCCAACGCACCGACACCAAAGAATCCATAATTGTTCCTCTGTTTTTCACGTGGCCGTCGTAATGACGGCCACTTTATTTTTTTGGATTAACGGAACATCATGCACCTGATTCG
>Ga0209166_10002493_pt1 | contig 13937 bp, 10 predicted proteins | sample Coa_R1_3_FD_187151 | JGI IMG/M metagenome (GOLD analysis project Ga0209166, IMG submission 187151) | Surface soil microbial communities from Centralia Pennsylvania, which are recovering from an underground coalmine fire - Coalmine... | ecosystem: Environmental > Terrestrial > Soil >... | reverse complement strand
AACCAAAAGTTCTGGATTCGCCGATGGACTGAGCGATGCCTTCAGTCACTGTCCTGAGCCTACCTTGAACTAAGTAATGATAGCCTAGTTTCCTCATCCACACAGGGCCGTCCGTAACTACTTTTTTGGCTACAGAGTACGCATGTAGGACAAATACATGTTGAGCCGCAGCGATCTCGTCAAAACCCATGTGTTGACTCAACGCCCGCGCTATGCGTCCGAGAGACTCGCTTGACACGGAAGTCCGTCTAGGGCGTTGCCAGAATGCGGGTTTTCGTGTACTTTATTGGTACGCAAAGTGTTGACTCATTTTGCGTTTTGAAGGAGAAAGTCCAAGAGACTCTTTAGGGGAGCGTCCAAGAGAGATTGCCCAAGGGGTAGTCTCTGGGATGGGGTGGCGAAAAGGGCAACTTGAGTGCTCATAAGCCCTTGGTTGATGGTTCAAATCCATTCCTCGCCACCTGAATAACCCAAGTCATCGAAAACGCCCGAGAAATTGCCAAGTTCGGCAATAGTTCTCGGGCGTTTTTGCGTCTAGTTCGTGGCCTGTCCAAAAGACAGGAACTCTCTTGGCCAACAGCCTAGCGCGACGAAAAACGCTACTTGTCCTGGGATTACGACACTTTTGGTCGCGCATGCGGCAGCTCGGGAAAAACAAAGTCCAAGAGACTTTTGGCGGCCTTCCAGTGCTGCAAAATCGAGTCAACGACTGTCAACACTTGTCAACAAGTTTTTGCACTGGCCCGTTGGCACTTGGTATTGGACAGCAGAGCCCATCCAGGGGACTCAAAAAAGGAGGGTTTGATTCTGTCAACAGTTGTCAACATTCGTCAACGCTGCTCGCCCCACTAACAATCCAAGGGCCAAGTAGTTTCTTGGCCGGCCGTCAGCCACGCCAACAACTCCGGTATCTAATGCGATTCCCATATTTTCGTGCGACACGATGGCCGCTGGGAATAGGAAAGCCCAAGAGACTGTGGTCTTCCGACTAATTGAGGGAGGCACACACCGGCCAGTGCCGGAAGTCAGCCTGCTTTAGGCGGCCGAAGCCCGCCGGAATGGGTCGGCTCGAACCGCGGGTTAGACGTCATTGGCAACGACTCTTCAATTCTCGCCTCTGATGGCTGTGCTGGCTACCCCTTCGATCCGACCGCTTTTTCGGCCAACGCCAGCATACGCGGCAGCCCAACGGTAACCGTGGTGCAGCCCGTTCAACACGTGGAACGCAAACACGTTCACCGCTTTCGGCGCCAAAGTTGGTGATACCTTTGGCGCCGAAAGCGGTTGCGTTATCCCCTGGCACTTGCGCCGGCGCGCACCCAGCCCCGCAGTACGGTGGGTGGGGAGTGCAGGTGTGCGGTCGCGCCTGATTGAAGTAGCAAGACGTATCCTGTCAGGATGCGAATCAACGGGAGCACGCCGATCATCAGCACGTAATCCAGTCACCTCCGCCGCATCTTCCCCAAAAGCGCTCACAGATCGCATTGGCATAGAGCGGCTCGTAGGGTGTGTGGATCACCTCGATCCGGGCGTGCCCGGTAGATGTCCGTGATCGATCCGATGACGAATTTGAAACAGTGGTCATGATTGGTTTCCTGTTAGGCGGTGAGTAACCCAGTCACACGCCAAGCCTGCATGGCAGGATACGAAAAACTCAAAAAATCCGCTGCTCATCCTCCTACGCTGTCCGGGCTGGCTCCAACATGTCGCGCGTCAGGCACCAGTCGTTGCCGCCCCCTCACTGCCGCAAGATAAAGGGCAGATACACTCTCAGAGATGCGATCGTGAAAGCGACCGCGCTGATGTTGTTGGCAAAGTTTGGGTCGGCATTTGTCGCCATGATTGTAGCCGTATTCGTGATGACGGTCTGTGGTGAGCCGCTGCTGAGCTCACCCGTCACGGTAACTACCCCGCCTATACCGGGCGCCAGATCGGCCACCTGCCAGGCATAGGCCGGCCCGCCGGTTGGAGTGATGACCGCGCCGGTGCTGGTGAAACCCAAATTGGTCAGGTTGGACGGCACGACGTCGGTGAGCCGCACCCCGGTGGCCAGGCTGGGTCCGGCATTGCTGAAAACCAGCGTGTAGGTCAGGCGTTGGCCCTGCGCCAACAGGTTTGCGCTGGCTGTCTTTTCCAGACCGAGGTCGGCAAACAGGGCCCACTGAGCGAAGTAGTCCGACTCTTTGCCCCCGGCTGCGTCGAAGTAGCCGCCCGCAAAGAACCTGTTAGCGCCCGTGGCCAGCGTCCTCACGTCGTTATCGATGCCGCTGCCCAGCGCCGACCAACTATTGCCGGCGGTGTTCCACGTGGCAATGTGATTCACACCCAAGACGCTCGTCTGGGTGAAGCTGCCACCCGCCAATAAGTCGCTGCCATTCAGCGACAGGGCATACACCCAATTGTTCACGCTCGCGCCCAGCGGCGCCCAGGTCGCGAGATCGCTCGTTTGGGCCACGTAGTCCGCGCCGGAGTTCCCGACATTCGTAAAGCCGCCGCCCGCATACAGGGTGGTGGCACTAGCGACTAAGGCCTGCACCGGCCCGTTCAGGCCTGACCCAACCGTGTGCGGCGGATCGATGCGGTCGGTAAAGGCCAGATTGGAGTAGGGCGACGTGAAACTACCGCCGACATACCAAAAGGAGCCGTCGAACGCCAAAGCATACACCGGGCCATCCGTGTCGATCAACGGGAGCCAATTGCTGCCGTCCCAAACCGCTGTATTGGTCACCGTGCCCGTGCCGGCATTCAGGGTGAAGTTCCCGCCGACATCCACGCCGTTTCCATCAGCCAGCAGGGCGTAGACCTTTGGCGTGCAGACCGGGTGCGGGCAACCGCTAACGCCGCTCACGGCAGACCAATTGCTGCTGTTGGTGTTCCAACGCGCGATGTCCGTAGCCGGGGCCCCACCGGCCTGCGAGAAGAAACCGCCCACGTACACACTGGTTCCGTTCACCGCTAGCGCATAAACGACGGCGCTGTTCAGGCCATTATTCACACCCGCGCCCAGCGCCGACCAATGATTGGTTACGCTGTTCCATTTGGCGATGTTGTTAGCCGGCACGCCCCCGGCGCTGGTGAACGCCCCGCCAACATAGACGTCGCCGCCGAGCGTGGCGACGGCATACACCATTCCATCCACGCTGTTGCCCAGCCCGTACCAGGCCGTGTCGAGTGTGTTCCAGAGCGCCACGTGTGGCGCCGTATACCCCCCAGCCGTGGTCCATGCGCCCCCGGCATAGAGGTCGCTGCCGCTCACTGCCAGCGCGTACAGGTTACTATCCACCCCCGCGCCCAGCGCTGCCCAGCTGCTGCCGTTCCACGCCGCAATGCGGCTGGCTGGGCCGCCGCCAGCGTGGGTAAATAACCCACCGACGTAGATGACGCCGGACCCGATGACGATCGTCTCTACGTCGCCGTCGGTGTCGCCGCCGTTCAAAGCCGACCACGTGCCGTTGTATGACGCGATGAAGTTGGCGGCTACGCCGCCCGCGTGCGTGAAGTGGCCGCCGGCGTATACGGTGCCGCCGCTGATGGCCAATGCCTGCACGTTGTCGTCGGTTCCGCCGCCGCTCAGGCTGTCCCAGGTCGAGCCGCTCCAGTGGGCGATGTGGCCATGCGTGGCGAAGCTCCCGCCCGCATAAATATCGGCGCCGCTGGCCGCGACGGCGTACACTTCTTCGCTGCCCGCGCCCAGCGCGCTCATGGCCGTCCAGCCGGACCCGTTCCATCGCGCGATGTTTTGGGCGTTCGCCCCGCCGGCGCTGTCGAACAGCCCGCCGGCAATCAGGTTGCCGCTGCCGTCGATGGCCAGCGCGTGCACCTCGGCCGAGAAGCTTGTGTCATCCATGCCGCCGCCCAGCGGCGACCAGGCCTGAGTCTGAGCATTCCATACGGCGACCTTGTTGGCGCTCTGTCCGCCAGCATGTGCGAAGTCGCCGCCCACGTAGACGTTGTTGCCACTAACCACGATCGCCCATACTCGGTTGTCGACACCCAGGCCGAGCGGGGACCAGGCGTGCGTGGTGCTGCTCCACCTGGCTATATGGCTGGCGCTGATGCCGCCAATGGCGGTGAAGTCGCCGGCCGCGTAGAGATCGCTGCCGCTGACGGCCATGTCGAAAACCCAGTTATTGGCGCCGAGCATAAAGCGGCTGTCCCAAAATTCATCGCCGGCAATGGCCGGGGCCAGAGGCGGCGCGGGGGAGCGCGGCGGGCCAATGTGGAAGGCGGGGAGCTGTCGGGGATGGAGGAATGGGCCACGACTAGCGGCTATGCTGCTCGCTGGAGCAAGCATGAGCACGAGCGCCAGGATATGGAAGGCCGCCGAAACAGTTGCCTTTGACATGGCATGGACCTTTTGAGCCGAGGGGGGCACACCCTCGTGAAGTATAGGCCCGATTAGCGTTAATGGATGCCACAACGATGGCGCCACCGGTCTGGCGCTACCATTATTTTCCCAATGTTAGGCCGGTTGCGTTACGTTGGAACTTACGTTTCACAGTCAGCAGGCCACCAGCCCGTTGCTTGGGGCAGTCGCCACAATTTCCCATTGGCCGCTGACCCGGTCACCTTTCTTGGCCCAGGCTTCAAGGCAACGGGCGTCATCCGTCCTCAGTGTGAAATGTTTCCCGCTCAAGTCAACGTTGCCTTGATCCTTGATTACTTCCAAGGCGCCCCTGATTTCGAGCTGGCCAGCCAGGTGACCCGTATCGGCTTCGTCGTCTACCGTCTGAAACACCACCAGCGAATAGCGCACGCTGACCGATTTGCCATCACTCAAGCGGATGTTTCCGCGGCCTTCCGGTTTCTCCAAAGTCTTTCGGCGCTTGCTCATGGGTTGCTCCAAAGTAGCACAATGAAGATTGTTGGCTCGAAATAGAAAGCGGCCCGCCAGGGCCGGGAGGCAACTGGCGAACCACTTCGCGTGGATAGTAAGACAGGATTAGAGGAGCGTCAAGCACGGCGCCTTCGCCAGATACTCTGACATGGGACATTTCAGCGGAATAGGGTCTATACTCCCCTGGATTGAGTTTGTCGGATTTTGTTTGGCCAGGCTTGGCGCGTCGGCTCATGATGCCAGTCTACGCTGGCCTCAGTTCGGCTACCGGTTACCTAGGAAGGGCGCGGCAGTGCCGATAAAGAAAGTAAAATGACCGCACGAATCTTCCGTTTTCTATTCGGCACAATAATCGCTCTGACGACGTCCACGTTGCTGCTGGGCATGCAAATCCCCGTGCCGGTGCAGGCCGACGGCATCGTGACCGATTGCAGCAACGACACGCAGTTGTCCAACCAGATCGTTCTCGGCGGCACCATCACCTTCAATTGCGGCAGTGGTCCGCACATCATCATCCTGTCCTCGACCAAAAACATCAATTCGGACACGTCCCTCCAGGGCGGTGGCCTCATTACGCTAAGCGGCGCCAACGCGTTGTCGCTCTTTCAGGTGTCCGTGAACCAGACACTCAGCCTGAGCGATATCACGCTCACCAAAGGCAAGGATACGGCCGGCGGCGCCATTCAGAATTTTGGCACCCTCGTCATCACCAATACCCAGATCGTGAGCAATACGGCCACCGATTCCGGCGGTGCCATCTACAACTCTGGCCAGATGATGATCAGCCATTCGATCATCGCCGATAACGTCGCGACGAATAATGGCGGCGGCATCTATGACACCGGCGGTCAGATCACCATGACCGCCAGCCAGGTCTATGGCAACCTGGCCCTGTTTGGGGGCGGAATGCAACTGGGCGGCACGGCGACGATTCTCAGCAGCCAGATTCACGATAATACGAGTGCAGGTGGGAGCGGAGGCATTTTTGCGGTCAGCACTGCCCAACTGACCGTGAGTAACAGCCAGGTGTCATCAAATACGAGCACGAATGGGCATGGCGGCGGTATCCGCAGCGACGGCATCTTGGCTGTGACGAACAGCACCTTCAGCCACAATCGCGCGCTGGGCGGGTTGGATGGCGGCGCCATCGACAATCTGGGCCAGGCGAGCCTGAGCGATACGACCATCTACAGCAATGTGGCCACTGAAACGGGCGGCGGCATCTTTAACGGCGGCTCACTCAGCGTGACGAATAGCACGCTCTCCGAGAATTTCGGCTACCAGGGCGGCGCCCTGGGCAACTACGGGATCATGACGCTCACGGGCGTCTCGCTCGTCAATAACGTCGGCCAGTTTGGCGGCGGCCTGTATAACACGATCGGAGCCGCGGCGCTCACGAACGTAACGATCAGCGGCAACCACGCGGTACCCGACGGTTTCAACCACGGGGGCCTGGGCGGCGGCATTTTCGACGGGTACCCGGATGGCAACGGCATCGTGTACCTGACGAATGTCAGTATCGTCAATAACAGCGCGACGAAAAACGGCGGCGGCTTGTACTTTACGACCCCCAACACCGCCACGCTCACGAACTCGATCGTGGCGTACAGCCCGGCAGGTGATAATTGCTACGGCTCGACGTTTCCTTCCCCGTTGACTGTCGCGTCGGATGGCTTCAACCTTTCCAGCGACAACACCTGCACCCTGTTTGGAACACGCGACCAGCTGAACACTGACCCTCTGCTGGCCCGGCTCGCCTACTACGGGGGTCCGACTCTGACGCACTTGCCCCTACTCGGAAGCCCCGCGCTCGACAACGCACAGTGCTTGCTGGGCGTGCCCACCGACCAGCGGGGCATAGTGCGTCCGCAAGGGTCAAGCTGTGACATCGGCTCGGTGGAGCGTCAAGCCAGCGATAGAGGCTATTGGGTGTTTGCGCCGTTCATCGTTAGGTGAAACACGACCTGCTACGTAGGGCAACGGTCAAATCCCGCATTGGAGCGCCACCCGGTGCTCGGCCGCGGTGAGACCATCCATCGGAATTGCCCCCAAAATCTCGCAGTTGACCGAAAAGCCGTCGAAAATCTTTATCACGTGTTTTCGGCGCGTGGCACTGCTCAACCTACGCGGCTGCCGGCCTCCCCACCCCCGTCAGCCAGACACGCACCTGTCGGTGGTGCAGGTGTCATCGCCAAATCTGGGTTGTCCGCTGCGGCTTCCAGTGGGAAAATCAGGCCCATGCGGCGAAACGCCGTATTCATTTGCTCAACGATCATATGCCGACAGGCCTCGTGGTTAGCCCCGCCATGAACCACGGCGGGCCGTTCCCCGCCACCGGGCATCCTGGCTTCACGGCCGTGGGCATCCCGGCCAGCCTGCTGCGCTTCGCGGCGCTGCACGGCTACGATAACGTGTTCGAGCCGAGGCTGCCGGCCGAGCTGCGCGACTAGATCCCGAATGGGACGATGTGGCGACGGATTGACGGCGAGTGGACCCGCGGCGACGTCCCGCTATCCGGTTGACCGCCGGCGGCCTTCTACTCACACGCAGCGCGTCACTGATCCACACCTACACTCCCACACATGAAACCACCCGAGAATATCTTCGGGGATGGCCTTGATGTGACTTGTCTCGGGCGTGCTGGTACATTAATCCGCGAGTTCTCGCTTGATCACAACGCGTCAATTGACCAGCATTGTCCGCTATTTGCTGTCATGTGGCGATGTTATTCCTCTGACCTTCAGCCCCGGAGTCCTTCCAGAGTATGACCGTGCGACTGTAACCGGCGGTCACGAGTTTGAGTGCGCGGACCGTTCCCAAGCCAGGCCCAGTTCCAGTCAATCCGTGCCCCATTCGCGACGTAATTTCCCGACCAAGTCAGGACATCCGCCCATGACATCGGGACAGGATCCCGCCTAATCTAACTGCATCAAAGCGATTTGCTCCGGGGGACCGCAGCGTGATGTACTGACAGGCACGCGCTGCGGCCGCCGATGCCGTGGAAGCGAATGGACGAATGGAAGACGACGATTCGACCGCGGTAAGCCCATATCTGCGCGGCCGGCTGCCCATCGCCGCCCAATCCTAAAATGATCCAGCGCCGGCGTGCCGCTACCCGGCCAGGCTGGACTGATGCGATGAGGAGAAACGACACCGTGACGGCGCTGTTGGCCGGGTTGCCCTCTGCCATAGCCGGCTGCTCGTCTTTCTCACCATTCATCACTTCTGGATCAAGCCTATTTGGGACATTCTGCCCGCGGGGCTGGTGGTTGCGGCCCTTGGCGGGTTGGCCTTCGGCTGGGCGTAAAGGGAGATCAAGACCGGGGCGCCGCCTCGCCCGTGGACGGCGCTGGCTGTCTTTGCGCTGGTCGGGGCCACGTTGGCCCCCAGCGATTGTGCTCGGGCATACGCGGCGGGCAGCCGTCGCCACCTCGCTGGCCAGCCTGATATCTGCCGCGAGGCCAGGGCATAACCTCCCCGGTCTCGGCGGCGCGCCGGCCGCCGTCAAAGGCATTGTCTTGCTGGCCGCGATTGTCGCGGTCTCTGCGATCACCCTGGTGGAGAGCCAGACCTGGCTGACTCGCCAGCCATGGCGCATGGGTAGAAAGGAGAGCTTATGAGCAAAAACGCAGTTCGCTGGAGTGGATTGCCGCTGATCGCCGGGGCCGTCTTGCTGGGCGCCGCGATCGACCTGGTCGCCTTGAACCCGGTTGGCAATCAGGTTTACTCCTCGGTGACTAACTATTGCTTCCTGCTGTCGGCGCTGCTGTTGCTGGTCGCGCTGCCTGGCTTTTACGCCCGGCAGGCGGACGCGGCCGGCTGGCTAGGGCTGGCAGGCTACGGGCTGCTGCAAGCTGGGATGCTGTTGTTCGTCGTCCTGGCGGCGCCGTCCTTGGTGTACCCCTCGCTGTCCGGCCCGATCCCGGACAACGTGCCGATGTACTTCTTGGCCATCGCGCTAACGCTTGGGCTGCTGCCTACAGCGGTCGCCACGTTACGGGCGCGCGTGTTTCCGCGCTGGGCCGGCGTGCTGCTGGTGGCCGGCATCTTGAGTTTCTTTTTCGGCTTCTTCATCGCCGAGCTGCTGCCGCCCATGCCCGCGTTTGTGGGCCAGGCGAGCACGACCCTGCTGGGCGTTCTGCTCGGGTTGCCGATCGCCGGCTTCGGCCTGGCACTATTGTGGCGCTCGGGAGCGCGGCCAGGCGCCGTGGCTCAACCGCCAGCGAGCGCCGTCCGCAGCTAGGCGCGGCTGCAACTCAAAGGAGTGTGAGGCATGTTCGATCCAGTGGGCCTTGCGATCTTGCTCGTGGTCGCCGTCCTGTTCGGCTTCCTGACCACTCGCGCCTGGCGGCTGAAGAACGGCCTGCTGAGGTGGGGCGGGGTGGTCGTCGGCGGCCTGCTGACCCTGATCCCCACCGCGTTGCTGGTGCTGGCGCTGGTCGGCTTTTACAAGCTCAACCAACCGCACAACAATCCGGTCGCGGATGTCCACGTGGCCCGCACCGCGGCGCAGATCGCCCGCGGCGAGCGGCTGGCCCACATCTGCACCGGCTGCCATTCCCCCGACCGGCAGCTCCCGCTGAGCGGCAACAACTTCATCGCCACCTTCGCCTTTCCGCCGGTGGGCACATTCTATGCGCCCAACCTCACGCCGTCAGGCAACATCCAGGATTGGACTGATGGCGAAGTGATCCGCGCCATCCGCGAGGGCGTGCACAAGAATGGTCGCTCGCTGATCGTCATGTCGTCGGAGACCTTCCGCTATATGAGCGACGACGACGTGCAGGCGGTGGTGGCCTATCTGCGCTCACAGCCCGCGGTCGGCGGGCCAACGCCCGACAACCAGTGGAACACGCTCGGCGCGATCATGATCAACCTGCTCGACTTTCAGACCGCTCAGGCGCCGGTGGGGCAGGTGACGGCGCCGCCGCCCGGCACGCCTGAGTATGGCCAGTACATGGTCAACATCATTGGCTGCCGCCAGTGCCACGGCGACAACCTGGGCGGCAAGGTAGACAACGGCCAGCCCGGCCCACCGCCCGGCCCCAACCTGACCAAGATCGTGCCCACCTGGACGGAGGCGCAGTTCATGGTCTTCTTCAACAGCGGCAAGCGGCCCGATGGGACCCAAGTGTCGGAGGAGAAGCTGCCCAACGGCGCCGACGGCGGGCCAATTATGCCCTGGACTGAAGTGCGGGCCGTGGCCACGGACGCGGAGCTGCACGACATCTATACCTATCTGCACGGCCTGGTGCCCGTCAATGGCCCGACGAAGTGACGCCATGTTGGGTCAAGCCTGGTTAAGCGCGCGCGGCGCCACTGGCGGGCTGCTGCTGGTGAGCTGTGTCCTGGTCTTTGCCGGCATCCTCATGTACGGTACCAGAGTGTTTCTGCACGCTCCGTTTGGCGCCCAGCCCGGTTACTACCAGTGGGAGCGATGGCTCATCGTGAGCGGCTACTTCGCCCTGGCGTTGGGGCTGGCCGGGCTCGGCCGCCTGCTGCGCCAGGCGGGCGACCCACTGTTCTCGGACCTTGGCCTAACCGCCTACGTAATGGGCGCGGTGGTGCTGACCGTCGCCGAAGTGTCGTGGCTCACGGCCGCGGGCCTGCCCGATGGGCTGACCGGAGCACTGGTGCGTATCTTCGTCGCCCTAGCCTTCCTTTCGCACGCCGCCTATGGCGGCGCCCTGCTCCAGACCGGCCTGCTGCCCGGCTGGCTGGGCTGGGCCACCGTCATCTGGAATGTGGGTTGGCTGCTCGTGCTCGCGCGCACCAGCGATCCGTATTACCCGATCCTGCACCTTGAACTGCCGCTGCTGGCCGGCATTTGGCTGTTGCTGAATCGATAACACCTGCTGAGCCTATCAATCAGGAAGGATTACAAGGCCGCAAAACTGAGCATAAGGAGAAAGCATATGTCAACCCACACAGTGGCCGCCCAAAGCACCACGTTCAAAATTGGCTGGATCGCTCTACTGGCTATCTCAGCCTTGGCGGCCCTCAGCCACATCATCCTGACCTTCGTTATGGCAGATGAGGCCACTCTGTTTATTGGCTGGGCGGCATTCAATTTGTATTCCACCCTCGTACTTTACGTCCCCTTCCGGCGTGGCGAGAAATGGGCCTGGTACGCCTCTTGGATTCCGGTGATTGTGTTTGCGGTCACGATTTTCTTCGACACGCAGGTTGGAGTCTTCTACCTGGGCGCAGGGGTTGTGATGGCAGTCGCTCTGCTCCTGACCCGGCCCGCTTTTTTTCATAAGGAATCATAGAGCCGCATCCAAGGTCTCATCGACCAGCGTTTCTTCAGACGCAAATACGACGCCGACAAGGCGTTGGCCCGCTTTGGGTGAGCGGTGCGCGACCAGGCCAGCGGCGATTTGGAACAAATCAATGCGGATCTGATGCAGGTCGTGGACGAAACACTGGAGCCCGCTTCGATTTCGTTGTGGGTATGGCCGACGTCTGGGAAGGACGGCTACGGACGACCGGCATCCACTATTCGGTAGTAGACTTGGCGACGGGCGGGATTGACATCGGGTCCGCGAGAATTATGAACCAACGCAAATCGACTCCTGTTACCGTGCAGGCTAGCCGGCCGATGGCGTGGGGCCTGTTCTGGCTGTCCATGGCGCTGTCCATGGTCGGCCTGGCCCTGGAGCTATGGGTCTTCGGGCAGACCCGCAGCCTCTCCGGGTCCGAGCTGCACACCTCGTTTGGCCCGGTGCTCACCCTCACGTTTGCCCTGGTCGGTGCGCTGATCGCCTTACGCCAGCCTCGCAACCCCATCGGCTGGATTTGCAGCGCGGTCGGCCTGTTCAGCGGGCTGAACTCGCTCGGCTCCGGCTATCGGCTGGCCGGCGCCATGGGCCTTCTCCTTCCCGCGTCCCAATTCGTCTATTGGCTCGATCTGTGGGCCTGGATCCCGGCTACTTTACTGCCACTGACGTTCCTGCTGCTGTTGTTCCCCGACGGCCGCCTGCCCTCCGCGCGCTGGCAGCCGGTCGGTTGGTCCGCCGGCTTGGCTATCGCCGCCTATACTCTGGGTATAGCGCTGCACCCCAACCCAGCGATCGAACCCACCCCGACGCCCAACCCGTTTGGCATCCCGGGCGCGGGCGGCGTGCTAGATCTGCTCGTGAACGTGGCGACGATGCTTATGGCATTTGGGGCGGTGGGCTCAGTCGCAGCGGTGGTCGTACGCTTCCGGCGCTCGCGCGGCATTGAGCGCGCGCAACTGAAATGGTTGGCGTACGCGGGCGTCCTGGGTCTCCTAAGCAATATCGCCTTTGATGCGTGGGGCGCGTCTCGCTTGCAGGAGACAGCGGCCTATGACGTGATGCTGGCCGCCATCATCGTGATGCTGTGTGCCATTGCGGCGGCGGTTGGGGTCGCTATCCTGCGCTACCGACTCTACGACATCGACGTCATCATCAATCGCAGCCTGTTGTATGGCGCGCTGACGGCCTTCATCGTCGGGCTGTATGTGCTGGTGGTCGGCGTAAGCGGTGAGCTGCTGCACCAGACCGGCAGCCTGGTGCTTTCGCTGCTGGCAACGGGTTTGATCGCGGTCCTGTTCCAGCCGCTCCGCGAGCGTCTCCAACGTGCTGTCAACCGGCTGCTCTACGGCGAGCGCGACGAGCCCTATGCGGTTCTCTCGCGCCTGGGCCAGCGGCTGGAGTCGGTGCTGGCGCCCGAGGCGGTGCTGCCGGCGCTGGTGGAGACGATCGGCCAGGCGCTCAAGCTGCCGTACGTGGCGGTGTCGCTCCAGGCGCCAGGCCAGGGCGAACCGCAAATGGCCGCCGCTTATGGGCGGTCCAACGGCCAGGCCATGCGCCTGCCGCTCAACCACCAGTCCGAGTGTGTGGGCGAGCTTTGGGTGGCGCCGCGCGGGCAGGGCGAAAACTTTACGCCCGCCGAGCAGCGCCTGCTGGGCGACATCGCCCACCAGGCCGGGGTGGCCGCCCACGCCGTGCGGCTGACCGGCGACCTGCAGCGCTCGCGCGAGCGCCTGGTGACCGCATTGGAGGAGGAGCGCCGCCGGCTGCGGCGCGATCTGCACGATGGCCTCGGCCCCGAAATCGCCAGCCAGACGCTCAAGCTCGAAGCCGCGCACGACGCGCTGCCGGCGGATCCGCATCGTGCGGCGGAGCTGTTGGTCGAACTGCTGGGGCAGTCGCAGACGATGCTGGCCGAGGTGCGGCGCCTGGTGTATGCGCTCCGGCCCCCGGCCCTCGACGAACTCGGCCTGGTGGGAGCGGTGCGCGAGCAGGCCGCCCAATGTGGGCTGGCGGACCTGCAAGTGAGTCTGAGCGCGCCCCAGCCCCTGCCGCCACTGCCAGCGGCGGTGGAGGTTGCGGCCTATCGCATCATCCAGGAAGCGCTCACAAATGTCCTGCGCCACGCTCAGGCGCGCTCCTGTTCGATCGCGATCAAGCTGGCGAGCCAGGATGAGCCGCCGATGTTGTGCGTCGAAATTCGGGACGATGGGGTGGGGCTGCCGCCGCAGCACCGGGCCGGAGTGGGCCTGTCCTCGATGCGCGAGCGGGCTGAAGAGCTAGGGGGATGGTGCCGGGCGGAAGCCGGGCCGCATGGTGGGACCTGTGTGAGTGCTGGCCTGCCGGCCGTGCCGGCTGCTGCCTGAACCAGACTACCAGGTGGGCGGAGCAGCGGCTGGCAGTCGGACGGGGTATGGGATACCATGGACCAGATTTCAATCCTGATCGCCGACGATACCTCCAATTTTCGCGGCGGCCTGCGTGCCCTCTTGAGTGCAGCGCCTGATCTCGAGGTGGTGGGTGAAGCCGCGACCGGCGACGAGGCTGTCGCGCTGGCGGCCAGCTTTCAACCCGACGTGGTCCTGATGGACCTCAACATGCCGGGTGTAAACGGGATCGAGGCGACGCGGCGCATCCTCTACACGAGCCCGCACATCAGTATCCTGGTCCTGACCATGTTCGAGGACGATGACTCGGTCTTCGCCGCCTTGCGGGCCGGGGCGCGCGGCTACCTGCTCAAGGGCGCGCTCAAGGCAGAAATCCTGCGGGCCATCCGAGTTGTGCACAGTGGCGAAGCGATTTTCGGCCCGGTGATTGCTCAG
>Ga0209166_10002484_pt1 | contig 13965 bp, 11 predicted proteins | sample Coa_R1_3_FD_187151 | JGI IMG/M metagenome (GOLD analysis project Ga0209166, IMG submission 187151) | Surface soil microbial communities from Centralia Pennsylvania, which are recovering from an underground coalmine fire - Coalmine... | ecosystem: Environmental > Terrestrial > Soil >... | reverse complement strand
GAGAGGCTGGGTTAAGCCGCTTCGACGAGGGGCACTTTGTAACTCTAACCCAGAAAAACGGGCTGCCGGGAAACTCCATTTCGGGAATCGTCGAGGATGCTGACGGCTTTCTGTGGTTGGCGGGATCGCTGGCCATTCTCCGCGTGAGTCCGCAGGAGCTGGAGAAGGCGCTCCACTCACCCTCATACCAGATACAGGGCTTGTCGCTCGATGCCTCTGACGGGTTACGGGGCTTTCCGCGGCAACGTGAGCCATTTCCCACCGCCGCGCGGACCGCCGATGGCCGCCTTTGGTTCGCCACCAACTCCGGCATAGCCGAGATTGACCCGAAACACCTGCCAGGCAATTTGGTGCCTCCTTTAATCACGATAGAAGCTGTTAAAGCCGAAGATCACACACTGGGGGCCGCCGCAGGGTTACGACTGCCACCCAACACCAGAAACCTGGAAATTGAATATGCGGGTCTCAGCCTGACAGCCCCGGAACACGTGCAGTTCCGTTACAAGCTGGAGGGTTTTGACCATGACTGGCGCGGCCCGGTAAGCGCGCGCGGCAACCTACACGAATTTGCCGCCGGGAAATTACAGGTTCCATGTGATCGCCTGCAACAACGACGATGTGTGGAACCTGGAAGGCGCGGCGCTCGAATTCAGTATTCTTCCCGCGTTCTATCAGACGCTTTGGTTTCATCTGCTTGAGGGCGGCCTGGTTTTAGGGCTGGGGTTTGCCGCGTACCGGCTGCGCGTGCGCAGTTTGCGTCAGCGGCAGAAGTCACTGGAAAAGCGCGTGCAGGAGCGCACCCAGGAGCTGCGCCAGGAAATCCTCGAACGGACGCGGGCAGAGCAGGAAATCAGCGTACAAAAACTCCGCTTTCAACAGCTCTTTGAGAATGCGCCGGTTGGCATCGTGATGCTCGACGCGCAGGACAGGGTGATTGCCGTGAACCGGGTTTTCGAGACGATGTTCCAGTTCACCTCCGAGGAGCTGTTCCACAAATCCATCATTGACGCGGTTGTTCCGGATTGTCACAGGCACGAGGCTTCCGACGTTATGAACCAGATACGCCGGAACCGGTTTGCCCAGTGGGAGACCGTACGCAGGCGACGGGACGGAAGCCTGATCCCGGTGGAATTGTACGGCGTGCCCATCCTTTCCGATGATCATATGGTAGGCATGTATGGCATGTACGTGGACATCAGCCAGCGCAAGCACTCCGAAGAAGAGCTGAAGAAAGCCAAGGAGTCGGCCGAAGCGGCCAACCATGCCAAAGGCGTTTTTCTGGCCACCATGAGCCACGAGATCCGCACGCCCATGAATGGCATTCTCGGCCTGACCGAACTCCTTCTCGATACACCTCTGACTCCCGAGCAGCGCGGCGATCTGAGCATGGTGAAAGTTTCCGCCGATTCCCTGCTCACGGTCATCAACGACGTGCTGGACTTCTCCAAGATCGAGGCCGGCAAGCTGGAATTCGAGAAGACCAGTTTTGATCTGCGCCAGACACTGGGCGAAGCCATGCGGCCGCTTGTCTTCCGAGCCGGCAAAAAAAATCTGGAGCTGATCTATGAAGTCGGCTCGCGGGTCCCGCAAATGGTGGTCGGCGATCCTGTCCGGCTGACCCAGGTGCTGGGCAATCTGGTGAGCAACGCCATCAAGTTCACGCAGCGCGGCGAAATCGTGGTTCGCGTGAATCAGCAGGCCGACACGGCATCCATACAAACTCCCGGCCAGAACACCGTGGCCCTGCATTTTTCCGTTGCCGACACCGGCATCGGCATTCCCCCGGACAAACAGAAATCGATCTTCGAATCATTCACCCAGGCGGAAGATTCAACCACCCGCAAATACGGCGGCACGGGGTTGGGGCTGGCCATTTGCTCGCGCCTGGTGGAGGGCATGAACGGCCGAATCTGGGTGGAAAACCGCGAGCCACAACCGGGCAGCGTCTTCCATTTCACCGTACGCCTTGCCGCCGAAAAGGAAGTTGTGGCCCGTCCTGTTCCGGAAGAAACAGCGGCCCTGCGGGGAGTACGAGTTCTGATCGTGGACGACAATGCCGCCAGCCGCCACCAGCTCACCGAGATGCTGGACGGCTGGGGGATGGCGCCAACCGACGTGGAGGGAGGGAGCTTCGCTCTCCCGGCCCTGAGCAAAGCCGAACGATTGGGCAAGCCTTTTCAGCTTGTCCTGCTCGACACTCATATGCCGGAAATGGATGGCTTTGCCGTGGCCGGGAAGATCAGGCGCAATTCCGGTCCCGGCCAGGTGAGTATTCTTATGCTGACTTCCGGGGGCAGCTCCGCCGATGCGCTCCGCAGCCGGGAACTGGGCATCAGCGGCTATGTAACCAAGCCGGTCCTCGAAGCGGAGCTGCTTTCCGCCATTTGCACCGCTGTTACAAAAACCACGCAGGAGACGCTTGCCGCCTGCACGGCGAATTCCCCGAGCGGACCGAATGGCAGGCGAATGTTACAGATCCTTCTGGTCGAAGATAATCGCGTGAACCAGGTGCTGGCTGCCCGCATACTGGAAAAGCAGGGGCACCACGTAACCATCGCCGTAAACGGTTTGGAAGCAATTGCGGTACTCAAGAGAAGTACATTCGATCTGGTTCTGATGGACATTGAAATGCCGGAGATGGATGGCCTTGAGGCCACGCGCACCATTCGGCAAAAGGAACAGCCCGGCGACCATCGCCTGCCGATCATCGCCATGACCGCCCATGCCATGACTGGCGACCGGGACAAGTACCTGACCGCGGGCATGGACGCCTACATCTCCAAACCGATCCATGCCAAACAGTTGCTGGAGATGATCGAACGCCTGTGCCCGCCGGCAGCGTCTGCTCAGCCGGAGATTTCGTCGGAAATAACAACCTGACCTGATTCAGTCCGGCTCAATGCTGATTGAGGACGCGGGCCCTTGAGAAAGACTGGTTACGTGTGAGTACAAATGTTACGCCGCACAACCAGGCAATTACGGCTGCGATAAAACGCCCGCCAGCGACTCCCGCAGTTCGGCCAGGCCAAAGGGCTTGTGCAAAAAGTCGGAGAACCCCAGATTCAAATATTCCTGGCGCGTTCTCGAGAGATTTCCCGACATGCCCACGATAGGAGTGTGCTGCAAACGGGGATCGCGGCGGAGCCGCTGCAGGGCTTCCATGCCGTCGAGCACGGGCATCTCCATATCCAGCAGAATCAGATCCGGCATTTGATTTTCCACAAGCGTCAATACCTCTAATCCATTTCTCGCCCGGTTGCTGTGATGTCCTAATATTTGAATAATTTCAACAATGAGTTCCGCATTCGCTTCATCGTCTTCTGCGAAAAGGATATATGCAGGCATTAACGTCACCTCTGTGACTTACACGACTCACAAAGATTAGCCGTTTTAAATAATTTCTGCTGTGATGGAAGTCACACTGTAAGAGCAGTTTTCAGGCAAAGGCTTGTGCTTGTATTCGCTTAGGAATTGCACGAGTGGCGATCGTGGAATATGTAATGTTTGCCTCGGCAGAGCAAAAAAGCGGGAGTAACGAGCGACCGTCACTCCGGATTGCCCCAGAAAAAGCGCCGGATGGGGGGATATGTCTGCCCGGAATTTATGGTAAACACAGCTTCAACCGACGCGGCCGATGAAGGAACCTCTCATGGGAATAAGACACGCTACCTGGCAGCGCGGAACAGATTTCTGGTCTGCTCAAAGAATGGTCGCGCCGCCAGCGTATACCAGCGCTGTGCTGAGAACCGGATTCTGCCTGGGCCGAACTGATGAACTCGATCCATAATTATGACAGAATCTCACGCCGGTCCGGCCGGGCAGATTCAATTTCCCCAACGCTTCCGACATAGATTTTCCTATCCATTGAAAAAGCCTCGCCGCCTGCTCGATGGTATTATGTGCGTTCGTATTGCGGGATGATCCAGACGCATGGAGACACAGGAATGTTCACACAAAGTTCTATCTCGGGGTCCAGGCATTCGGTATTGGTAAATAGGTTTTCAATTCGGTGGTTCACCGCGGTATTGCTATTTTCCATGGCATGCCTCACACCGGTCGCGGCGCGCGCCGCGCGGCAGGAAAGTGGCCAGACGTTCGACGGTCCGGGCGGAAAACTTTACTACGAAGTGACCGGCGGCGGCGAAGGCACTCCACTGCTGCTGGTGAATGGCGGACCAGGATTTGACCACACGTATTTCCACACCACTACCGCATGGGACACGCTGGGAAAGACTCGCAAGGTGATTTTTTACGATCAGCGTGGCAATGGCCGCTCGGCTCCGCTCAAACCCGGGCAATCCTGCACGCTGGCCGATCAGATCGACGATCTCGAAGCGCTGCGCGCCCATTTGGGTTTCGACAAAGTGGATATGCTCGGCGGATCGTGGGGCGGCTTTCTCAGCATGGCGTACGCGGCTCGGCATCCCGAACACATCTCGCATTTGATTCTGGTGGACTCTGCCGCACCGAAATGGGCCGATACGATCACACTTTTTGACAATGTATTTCCCGAAACCACGGAACGTGAAGCGGCAATTGCGTTTGCAGAGCAACTGGGAGACAAGGCGGCTTCGGACGAATCGATTCGCGAATATCTGAGCATGATCTTTGTTTCGCATGAGAAGCGGGATGCGTTTCTCGCGCAGATCGGCCCCAGCGTATACAACAAAGAGGTCAATGAAGCGGTGAGTCGCGATTTGGCCCGGTTCGATCTGAACCCGGAGATCAAAAAATTCCGTTTCCCCACACTGGTGGTCACCGGCCGTTACGACATGAATGTGGCGCCTTTGACGGCGTATCGCATTCATCAGGCAATTCCCGGATCGAAGTTCGTTGTCTTCGAACGCAGCAGCCACCTGCCGTTCACCGAGGAGCCAGAGCTGTTTGCAAGCACCATTACGGATTTTCTCCAAATTTGAGCAGAACACCCTTGAAGGAGGAAAAAGTGACGGAGTCCATAGCTTAATATGCCCTGGTCGTTGCGGACAGGCCGGTTTTCTTTTCACAAGATTCGAGGAAGCCGCTTGAGTCGCGATTCCAGCCTGAGTGAACCACCTTAGCTCCCGTCTTGCTCACAACAACGGTTGTAGCTGGCCCCTTGTGATATTCGATTCGACTAACATCCTTCCACGGGATCGTAGTCCTTGCTCCCCACCATTTCACCTCCGTAACTCCTGTGCCGCTTACGAGAACATTTGATGGAATAGCCACAGTTCCCGCTATCGCTATCAGTCCGAAGATCACTGCCCCAGCCAGATACTGTGGAGGCACCACGGAGGAGTAGATCGCTCCGCAAGCGAAGCCACAGATCATAGCCACAAGGAGCCAGCGAACCGTTGTGGTCGGCCCGAACACCAATGCGTCAACGCTTTTCGCAGCTTTCGCGTGTGCTGTTGTACGGAGCAGTCCGGTAACCACCAGGTACACGATCAGTCCTGAAGGAATGTAGAGACCACTTTTCATGGTTGATCCTTCTTGTTCGAGCTCTTTAGTCGATCCGAAAAGTACCGAGCAACAGACATAAGCGTATCTTGCAAAGTATTGCGTGAGATTAAGTCGCTTTGTTCCTGCACACCAATAATCCTAAATGTCGTAATACAGCGCGAACTCATACGGATGCGGTCGCAGACGCATGGCATCCACTTCCTTCGCCCGCTTGTAATCGATATAGGTATGGATCAGGTCTTCGGTGAAGACGTCGCCCTTGAGCAGAAACGCATGGTCTTTTTCCAGGGCTTCGAGAGCTTCAGCGAGATCGCCCGGCATCGAGGGCACGTGCGCCAGCTCTTCCGGACCCAGATCGTAAATGTCCTTATCCAGCGGCTGTCCGGGATCGATTTTGTTTTCGATGCCGTCGAGTCCGGCCATCATCATGGCGGCAAACGCGATATAGGGATTGCAGCTTGGGTCCGGCGGACGGAACTCCACGCGCTTGGCCTTCGGCGACGCCGAGTACATGGGAATGCGGCAGGCCGCCGAGCGGTTGCGGCGCGAGTAGGCGAGGTTCACCGGAGCTTCAAAGCCAGGCACCAGCCGCTTATAGGAATTGGTGGTTGGCGCAATGATCGCCGAGAGCGCCGGGCCATGCTTGATCAGCCCACCGATATACCACAACGCAGTCTGCGAGAGGCCGGCATAGCCATCACCGGCAAAGAGCGGCTTGCCGCCCTTCCACAGCGACTGGTGCGTATGCATTCCGCTTCCATTGTCATTGAACAACGGCTTGGGCATAAAGGTAACCGTTTTGCCATACTGGTTGGCCACGTTCTTCACCACATACTTATAGAGCAGCATGTTGTCGGCGGAGCGCACCAGCTTGTCGTACTTCAAATCGATCTCTGTCTGGCCGCCGGTGGCGACTTCATGATGATGGCACTCCACCTCCAGTCCGCAGGACTGCATGGTCAGCGTCATCTCGGTGCGCAGGTCCTGGTAGTGGTCGGTCGGCGGCACGGGAAAGTAGCCTTCCCTGTAGCGCGGACGATAGCCGAGGTTGTTCTCCTCGCGTCCGGAATTCCAGCGGCCCTCTTCGGCGTCGATAAAGTAGAAGCCCTGGTTCTCTTTCTGGTCGAAGCGCACATTATCGAAGATGAAAAACTCGGCTTCCGCGCCAAAGTACGCCGTATCGGCAATGCCGGTGGAAGCGAGATAGAGTTCGGCTTTCTTGGCGATGTAGCGCGGATCGCGGTCATAGCGCTGCTTGGTCACCGGATCGATCACGTCCGCGATCATCACCAGCGTGGCCACTTCCGTAAATGGATCCATGACGAAAAAGTTCGGATCGGGAATCAGCAGCATGTCGCTCTCGTGGATCGCCGCCCAGCCGCGAATGGACGAGCCATCCATGCCGAAACCGTCTTCAAACGAAGCTTCCGAAAACTGGTCCATGGGATAGGAAACGTGGTGCCACAGTCCGGGCAGATCGGTAAAACGGAGGTCGAGAATTTTGGCTCCGTTCTTTTTGGCAAACTCGAGTACCGCCTTCGGATCAGCCTTGGTGTCTGACATATATCTTCTCCTTACTACGTAAATCGCCGATGATCTGCCTCAGGCAGCCACCTTCACCACAATTTTGCCGCGTACGTGTCCGGTCTCGCTCAGGCGGTGGGCCTCGGCCATTTCTTCCAGCGGAAACACCCGCTCAATTACAGTACGCATCTTGCCTGCTTCCATCAGCCGGGTAATCTCTTCGAGCGCCTCGCCGCGCGGCTTGCCCTGCGTGAGCAGCAGGCGTTTGCCGCCGAGCGCGCCGCGCAGAGTCCACGCGATCATGTGGCTGGCGGCATACGAGTAGAACCTGAGTTTGCTCGCCCCATCCCGCGGAATGGGCGCCAGCAGCGTCATCATTTTGCCGCCCGGCTTCATCACCCGAAACGAACTGGCCCACACGCTCTCACCCGCGCCATCGAGCACCAGATTGCAGCCGGAAATCCTGTCTTCCAGGTGCTCCCGCTCATAGTCAATGCACACATCCGCGCCGATCTGGCGCAGAAAATCCTGATTGCGCGTGCCCGCCGTGGCCGCGACTTCCGCGCCAAAGGCTTTGGCAATCTGAATGGCAAAAATGCCCACGCCGCCCGCTCCGGCATGGACCAGCACACGGTCGCCGCGCTTCATTTTTCCCTGCACCACCAGCCCCTGCCACGCCGTGAGCGCCGCCAGCGGAATGGAAGCCGCCTCTTCATGCGTAAGGCTCGCAGGCTTTCGCGCCAGCGCGCTCTCCGGAACAGCGACATACTCGGCGTAGGTGCCGCGATACGTCCGCGCGACCCGGCCATCTTTAAAGCCGTAAACCTCGTCACCCGGCCGGAAGCGGGTTACGGCACTGCCAACCTGCTCCACCACCCCGGACAAATCCGCGCCCCAGATCACCGGAAATATCAACGGCATCACCGAGCGCATCATTCCCTGGCGCAGCTTCCAGTCAATGGGATTCACGCTGGCCGCATACACCCGCACCAGCACGCCATGCGGACCCGTCTGAGGGACCCCCGCCTCTTCCAGCCGCAGAACCTCAGGCCCGCCGTAGCTTTCGCAGATCAGAGCTTTCATGGTCGACTCCATAATCAGCACTTAGTATTCAGCACCCGGCATTTCGTCCGCAATGCGGAAACACCTTTGCAACACAGAGGAACAGAGGTAACAGAGAGAACATAGAGATAATAAGGCCAGCTACGCTTAACACCCCACTCTCCTCTGTTGACTCCTTTCCTCTGTGTTTCAAGGGTTATCTTTTACAGAGGAAACAGAGATCATCAGTGCACCCCGCGGCCAGCCATGCTGGCGCCCAACTCTTTCCTCTTCCTCTGTTGACTCCTTTCCTCTGTGTTTCAAAGGTATCTTTTTGACAGCGCGGTAAATGCCACTACAATAGACACCAATTCATGGATTTCGACCAGCTGGAAACGTTTCTCGAAGTCGCGCGGCACGCAAGTTTTTCCCGCGCGGCGGAGAAGCGCTTTCGCACCCAGCCGGCCATCTCTTCTCAGATTCGCTCCCTGGAGGAAGAAGTTGGCGCAAAGCTGTTTGACCGCAGCGGCGGCAAGGTAGCCGTCACCGCCGCCGGCAAGGTCTTCCAGAAGTACGCCGAAGAGACCGTGGCCGCCCGCCGCGCCATCGTGGCCTCGCTGGCCGAGATGGAGCGCATCCCGCGCGGTGAAATCGTGGTGGGAGCCAATGAAGCTACCTGCCTCCATATTCTTCCCGAGGTCTTTGCCCACTTCAAGAAGCTCTATCCCGGCGTGGGCGTCAATATCAGCCGCCTCGAGCGCGCCAAGATTCTGGAATCGGTCATCGACAACTCCGTGGATTTCGGCGTGGTCTCCATTCCCGTGGACGACAAGCGGCTCACCGTGGTCAATATCCACCGGGACGAACTTGTCGTCATCGCGCCTCCCGGCCATCCGCTGAGCAGCATGAAAGCGGTCAGTCCCGCCGAGGTAGTGCGCTTCCCTCTTCTGCTGCCCAAAATCGGGCGCACCCGGGATTCCATTGAGACGCTGTTTCATGATCGCAATCTCAAGCCCAAAATCTCCATGGAACTCGATTCCAGCGAGCTGCTCAAGCGCTTTGTCGCCGCCGACGTGGGCGTGGGCTTCATCTCCCGCTCGAGCGTGCTCGAAGACGTAAAAGCCGGTGTTCTGGCCACCATTCCCCTCGCCGAAGTCTCCATTCGCCGCGACCTGGCGCTCGTCTTCCGCAAGGACAAAGCTCTCAGCCGCGCCGCCCTGGCTTTTATCGAAATTGCCGTAAAAATCAAAAGTTCCGACGCCGCCGAGGCCCTGGCCATCCGCCAGAGCACCGGGCAAATCTAAATTTTTGATTAAACCTGGCAAATTTTCCCGCGCTTGCCCCCCTCGTGTGTTATTTTTTGAAATTCAGTTTAAAAAAACCGATTTTGCCGGAGGACAACTACATTGGGAATAAACATGGTGCCCAAGCGCATCTTTCTGACTAAGGGTGTGGGCAAGCATAAAGAGCGTCTAACGTCATTTGAGCTGGCATTGCGTGACGCCGGAATCGCCGCTCAAAACCTGGTCAGGGTTTCTTCCATATTTCCTCCGCAGTGCAAACTGATCTCGCGCAAAGAGGGCACCAAATTTCTCTATCCCGGCGAGGTCACCTTCGCCGTAGTCGCCGAAAATTCCACCCGCGAGCCGCACCGTCTGGTGGCCTCAAGCATTGGCCTGGCCGTGCCCGCGGACCGCAACACCTACGGCTATCTCAGCGAACACCACTCCTTCGGCGAGCCGGACAACATCGCCGGCGAATACGCCGAGGAACTGGCCGCCGAAATGCTCGCCACCACGCTCGACGTGGAGTTCGATCCCGATAAATCCTGGGACGAGAAAAAAGAGATCTACCGCATCTCCAACAAGATCGTGCGCACCACCAACATCACCCAGACCGCGGTAGGCGACAAGCGCGGCCTCTGGACCACGGTGATCGCAGCCGCCATCCTGATCTTCGAATAGGCGATAAAAGCATCACGGAAAACGGGAAGCCCATGCAGAAAAGCATTGTGGCTTCCCGATTTTTCATGCGTTTAACTTCGGTTGAACTGCGTTGTGCCCATTGGTGATGAATATTGAATAAACTACCCCAGCTCACACCATAATCTTCCTGATCTGCGCAAATCAGCGTAAATCAGCGGCAAAAACAGCTTGCAGATTCAATCGCAGATGCTCACGGCCTTATAAACACATGCTGTTTAGGCCAATGCACCTAAATCAGTAAAGCCATAAATCCAAAGTACCCGCTGTAAGTAAGCTTTGCCTCAACTCGTAAGGGTACCCCCACCATGTTTTTTCGGGCCGTCTCACTGAAAACAAACACACTTAGCCTGTTATGACCCTTGGGTGGACCTTGGGCCACCCAAGGGCCACCCAGCCATCGGTCCCATCGCGCCTGCTTCACAAATTGTCAAAGATCCGAAACTTCCCCTCTTCCTCACAAGAGGCTGCGGATGGTAGCACAAAACAAGGCACATCAATCCGGTGAAGGGAAAAAAACATAACCACGGATCAATGCGGAGAATCGTGGATTCAAAAAACATCGTCCCATGGTCGGAAGAATCACAACGTAGAGACGCGGCACTGCCGCGTCTCAAAACCCTCCACAACACGTTAGAGTGTGTGTTCATTGCTTCTTTGCCAGACTGGAAAGCAGCCCAAACTCCACGGTTGGTTTGGTTCCTGAAACTTTTTGCAGTCCAGACTCCGAATCATGCCTAACCCACATCTGCTGCTGTGAGTCATGTGACACAGGAGAACCTGCAAGCAGCAAATAGTTCTGCCCATCCAGTTTGAATTGGATCTGGTTGAAGTTCAATTGGCCCTCAACCGCTCCATCGAATGGCCTTGCGGCAAACACGTATCGTCCAATCCCCGGTGTGCGCAAAGCAAAATATCCGTCAGCTGCCGCTATTTGCCCGACGCCTGCCACTGCTTTGCTTACAACCTTGTCTTCATTCAGCAATACCAGCGATCCACTTACATTCAGGCTTCCCTGCGGAGGAAATAGTGTCCGCTTGTTGGGGGCAGCCCCTTCAGGAAGCTTGTCCAGCACTTCGGCACCGATTTCGATGGAGCCATAGCCTTCAACCACAAGGGGCGTCTTTTGCCCGGGAATGCACGTTATCTCCTTCATCGGTGCGCTGCGCAGCTGCTCCCGTTGCCTGCTCTTGTCTGCGTCCGGAGAGAAATACAGGGCGCGGATTCCCAGGTTTACCGATCCTTCACTCTCTCCCAAAAGAACGATATTTAGCCCAATGGCTCCCTGCGGGACCGCGATCATAATGGTGGGATTGGGGCTTTTGTCCCCGGGGTTAAACCCTGCGATCAATTTGGCCTGTTCTTTTCCGTTTTCGTCCCACACATGCATCAGCAGCCATTGCCGCGCTCCCGTTGCGTGCACGCTCGCAATCCTGACTGACAGCACTGCAATCACCATCACCATCAAGGCAAAGGCAACTCTGGGTATCCTCATGCTTTCCCTCCATATTTCCCATAGGTTGAATTTTGAACGTCGTTCATTCGTCCAGGAAATTGGCTTTACCTCGGCAGGCGCTGCTGCGCTCGCCAGTCGCTTCAGTTCCACACCGATCTGGACGCAATCATGCAGCAGCAATTGGCAAACCTCGCACTGGCCAATGTGCTTCGCCACCTCGCGTGGAATGGTCTCACCATCGCAGAGGGCGGAAATGAACTCGGCAGCCAGCAGGCACATTGCCGATTTGGAGCCGGCTCCAGTCCTGAGATTTGTCATCGGGTCAGCCCTCCTTTCTTTTGCATTTCGCCGTTTTCACAATCTTCCTGTTCAGCTTCAGGCGGCGCGCTGTGCCAGATACGCCTCAGTTCCTCGCGCGCGGCATGTAATCGCGATCGCACAGTGCCAACCGGAACATCAAGAATCCCAGCCAGCTCTGCGTAAGACTGGCCTTCAACTTCGCGCAGCCACAGCAGCGCGCGCTGGTCCGGCTCAAGCCGGGAGAAAGCATCGCCTATTAAAGAGCAGTCCTCGACCGTAGCGCCTGAGACAGCAACGTTTTGGATTGGGTTAAATGTTGCGCCTGGTACCGCGTCCGCATCGTCCAGGACTCTCGACCAGGACTTGTCCAGGTCTTCCGGCTTGCGCTGACGCCACCACTCCGCGGCCCGCTTTCGCGCAATGCCAAAGAGATAGGCCTGCGGCGAACCCTTCTCCGGGCGGTATTCGCTGGGGCGTCGCCAGAACCGCAAAAATGTCTCATGGCTTATGTCCTCCGCCGCCTGCGAGGTGCCCACAAGCTGGCGAAGAAAGCGCTGCAGACGAGCTGCGCTCTCCGCGTAGAACGCATCAAACGCGTTCGCGTCCCCACGATGAATCTGCTCCCGGAATTCGTGCTTCTCAGACATGCATGGCCTTTGGCTTTATCTCCCAGCATCTACCATCTACTTCGGGATATGGTGCGAAAAAGTTCGAAGAGAAATGAAAATATTCTGGTGGCCCGGCAGAAGGCGAATACCGAGCATGTGCTGGCTGTTTTCGAGGCGTTTCGTGAGCATGGATTGCCGCAGGCCTGCGGCTAAAGCCGATATTATCCAACGCCCTTGTATGGTCAGGATTCAGCTTTCGCTGCAACAGGTTAGATCATGTATAGCCTGCGGACAATATCCTGATAGCTGATCGAACTTGTTTCCTGAAAGGTTGGTAAAGGTTAACCTGGCAGGTTAGCAGAGATATATTTTGGTGATGAAAACCAGCCTGAGGCAACTCAGGATGCAGGAACAATCTCTAAAGTTGCATAACCGCAAAATGGCGGCAAAAAAGTTTGTTCAGCTCCGCGAGGAAGCCGGCGAGCCTCTCTTTCGACGGATGTGAACGACTTCTTTTTCTGGTAACTTTTCAGGCTCGTCCAAGGAGCTAACTGTGGGAACCTGGCACTCTCTCTCCAATCCTCCTGGCTTTAATGCAAGCACAATGCTTCTGCTCACCGACGGCACGGTCATGTGTCAGGAATCCGGTGGCAGGAATTGGTGGCGACTTACTCCAGACAGCTCCGGAAACTATGTGAAAGGCACATGGTCTCCGCTGGCCCCCATGAAGAATACTCGCCTGTACTATGCCTCGGCCGTATTGCAGGACGGACGCGTTTTTGTGGCGGGCGGTGAATATAGCGACGGTGGCGGAGACCTGAATGCCGCCGAGATTTTCGAGCCGCTTTTGAACTTCTGGAGCAGCATTCCTGCACCCCCCGGCTGGACAGCAATCGGCGACGCTCCCTGCTGCGTTCTGCCTGATGGCAGGCTCTTACTCGGCTCAATCCAGAATAATACTACGGCCATCTATGACCCCAGTTTGGCAAGCTGGACTCCGGGACCAAACAAGGACGACAGCAGCTCAGAGGAAACCTGGACGCTTCTTCCGGACGAAACCGTGCTCTCTGTAGAGTGCAGCAAACATCCGAACGCGGAAAAGTTCGTTGCTGCGGCCAACCAGTGGGTCAAGGCTGCGCCAACGCCCGTGGAACTGGTGCAGGCTTCTTCCATTGAGATTGGGCCGGCGATCCTGCTGCCCGACGGGCGTGTATTTGCCATCGGCGCAACCGGCCACACCGCCATTTATACACCACCCAATGTGGCGAACCAGCCGGGCAGCTGGGTTATGGGACCGAATTTTCCTCCAGACGGAAACGGCAAACTTATGGAAGCCAAGGACGCCCCGGCCTGCCTTCTGCCAAACGGGAATGTACTTTGTGTAGCGGGCCCGGCTGGAGAAGGCGGAAATTTTCCCGGTCCTTCCCAGTTCTTCGAATTCGATGGTGTTGCCCTGAACCCTGTCCCCAACCCAAACAACGTGGGAGGTCCCCCGTTTGTCGGAAGGATGTTGCTGTTACCTTCCGGACAAGTGTTGTTTGCAGCCGGGGGTCCACAGATCGAAGTGTACACGCCGTCCGGGGGACCCGATCCAGCCTGGCGGCCTCAT
>Ga0209166_10002482_pt1 | contig 13972 bp, 6 predicted proteins | sample Coa_R1_3_FD_187151 | JGI IMG/M metagenome (GOLD analysis project Ga0209166, IMG submission 187151) | Surface soil microbial communities from Centralia Pennsylvania, which are recovering from an underground coalmine fire - Coalmine... | ecosystem: Environmental > Terrestrial > Soil > Unclassified... | reverse complement strand
CAGGCGAAGATGCGCGTGCCGGCGTAGAGCAAGCCGAAGCTGCCGAACACGATCAGCGAGTACGTATCGATCCAGCCGCCCCACTGCGTCATCGACGCATGGAAGAACATGCTCCCGGCGCCCAGAAACAGCACCGCCCCTCCGTAGACGAGAGCAAAGGGCGAGGCCGTCGTCATCGGGTTGCGCCGCGCCGGCGGGTGCCGCCGGTCGCTGCCCACCTGCCACAGCACCGCCAGTCCGATGGCGAAGAAGCCCAGGTTGCCCCAGGTATTGATCGGCTGCTTGATCCACGCCCCAGCGCGCAGGAAATCCTCGCACCAGCACGTATTCGGGTGGTCGCGCGTGCAGGAATCCGGGGCGCCCGGCCACCCCAGCCAGGCAAAGAAGAAGAAGATCGCCAAAGCCCCGGCCACCCCGGCCAGGCCCCACCATACTTCGCGGCGGTTGTTGAACATAGCCCGACCCTCCAGACGGCGCGACGGCGTGTGCGGGATTGCAGGCAGTATACCATAGGTGGTAATATTGATCGTTACCACGATGCGCCGCACCCCCCGGCGGGCGCGCCAGACACTGGAAAGGATCACGACGATGTCCCTGCGTTACTGGCTGATCTCGGGCCTTCTGCTCGTGCTGGCCGCCGGCCTGCTGGTCACCCGGCCGGCCGCGGCGGGCGCGCCGGCCGGGGTGATCGGCCACGCGCCCCTGCCCCCGCACCCCTGCAGCGGCATCATCCCCGAGCCGCCCTTCAGCGGCCTCTCGCCGTTGAGCATCACCTGGGTGCCGGGCATGTGTACCACCGACGCCTACCAGGCCGGCTACGGCGATCTCACGGTCTGGCAGGCTGGCGGCCATAGCTATGCCGGCATTGCGGGCTTTGCCCAGCGCGCCTTTTATATCTTCAACGTCGACGATCCCTATACCCCCGTCCTGCTGGTCAACCAGGGCTTCCCGGACGGCGCCACGACCAGCACCTCGATCTTCAGCTTCCACCAGGGCAGCACGCCCTATCTCTCGGTCACCCTGCGCGGCACCGGCACCGGCTGCGGCTTTTTCGTCTATAACGTGACCGACCCGGCGAACCCCGGCTTCGTCGGCCGCCAGCAGGGCAGCGACTGGTGTACGGTGCATGAGCACTTTGTCTCGACCGACGCCAACGGCGATGCCGATTACGCCTGGCTGACCATGTCCGCCGAAGCGGGCTCCGGCTATAAGATCGTCGTGCTCGACCTGCGCGCCCTGCCGGCGATGCCCGAGACCGGCCGCTATGAGCGCCCCGACAGCAACGGCGGCATCTTCGCCCACGACGTGACGGTCATCGGCCAGCGCGTGTTCGTCGCCTTCTGGGGCGGCGGCCTGATTATCCACGACAAGGAAACCCTGGCCCACACGACTAATCCGGCCCCGCTCAACCCGCTCGACAGCATCCGCCCGGCCGGCTTCAACGTGCATCACGCCTGGCCGACCACGGACGGCAACCATGTCTTTATCGAGGACGAGTACCAGAACAACGCCGGCCTGGAGAAGATCCAGCTCTACAACATCGCCAACCTGGCCGCCCCCTTCTACGAGACCGGACTGGTCGGGGAAGACGTCGCGGCCACCAACCGCGCTCATAACCTGAAGATCCTCAACGTGAGCCCCGGGCACGACCTGCTCTTCGACGGCTGGTACGAGGCCGGCACGCGCGGCTTCGACGTCGACACGACGGCCACGCCGCCCCGCATCACGCCGCGGCTCAGCCACCGGCTGCTCCAGGCGCCCACGGGCGACTTCGGCGACGTCTGGGGCGTCGACTTCCTACCTTGCACTTTGCAGGGCAAGACCCGCACCTGTGTCTATTCGAGCGACATGTTCTTCGGCCTGGTCGTCGACGCCCTGGACACCGATCCGGCCCTGGACCCTTACCCGCCCACCTCCACGATCGCCGACCCGGTGCCCGGCCAGACGATCACCACCTGCACCTACACGGTCCTGGGCACCGCCCATGACTACTGGAGCGGCGTGGCGCGCGTCGAGGTCCGCACGGACCCGGCCGGCGCGTGGCAGCCGGCCGGGGGCACAGACACTTGGGGCTTCCACTGGACCGTGCCCCGCGACGGCGTCTACACCCTCACCTCGCGGGCCACAGATGCGGCCGGCAACGTCGAGGAGCCCACGACGAGCGTGCAGGTCACGGTAGCCGGCGGCTGTGGGGCCGCGACGCCCACCCCGCCGCCGCCGAGCGCGACGCCCCCGCCGCCGACGGCCGCCCCGACCGCCCCCACGGGCGAGCCGCCCACGAGCACGCCGCCGCCGACCCTGACCGCCGGACCGGCCGCCACGCCAAGCCCCGTGCCCAGCACCACCCCCTGCCGCGTGCCCTTCGTTGACGTGCAGCCGGGGGACTACTTCTACCCGGCCGTGCAGTACTTCGCCTGCCGGCAGGTGCTCGGCGGCTACGCCGACGGCACGTTCCGCCCCTACAACCTGACGACGCGCAGCCAGCTGGTCAAGATCCTCGTGCTTCAGTTCGCGCTGCCGGTGGTCACCCCTGCCGCGGGGGGCGCCACTTTCGCCGACGTGCCGCCGAGCCACCCCTTCTTCGCCGTGGTCGAGGCCGCCGCGCACGCCGGGCTGGCCAGTGGCTACCCGTGTGGCGGGCCGGGTGAGCCGTGCGACCGCCAGCAGCGGCCCTACTTCCGGCCCGCGGCGCCGGTCACCCGCGGCCAGGTGGCCAAGCTGGTCGTCATAGCGGCCGGCTGGGCGATCGGCACCCCGGCCGGCCCGCCCTTTGCCGACGTGCCGCCGTCCGCCCCGTTCGCCCCCTACATCGCCGCCGCGGCCGCCCATGGCGTGATCGCGGGCTACAGCTGCGGCGGGCCGGGCGAGCCCTGCGATAGCCAGCAGCGCCCCTATTTCCGCCCGGCGGGGCCCGCGACCCGCGGCCAGATCGCCAAGATCGTCTATGCGGCGTGGACGAGTCGATTGTGTCTGTCGCCCGCGGCAGCGGCAACCGTCTGACTACAGGCGGGACGCTTCCCAGCGTTTTTTATCCCGATCATAGTACAGGAGTCCGCCCCATGCTACAGCGTTACTGGTCCGTGCTTGTCTTACTGCTACTGTTGGCCCTGGGCGCGGTCGCCCAACTCACGCCGATGACGGACGCCAACGCCCCCTGGGCGGCTCCGGCCGCCACGTCCACCCCGCCGCCCGCGTGCGGCCCGGCCTGGCGGGTCGTCACCAGCCCAAGCCCGGCGGGCACCCAGCACACCCTGCGCGGCCTGGCCGCGCTCGCCAGCGACAATCTCTGGGCCGCCGGGTACAGCGGTGGCCTGGTGGGGCCCGCCCAGACCCTGGTCGAGCACTGGGATGGCAGCACATGGAGCCTGGTGCCCAGCCCCAATGGATCCTCCGGCCATACCATCTTGCTGGGCATCGTCGCCCTCGCCCCGGACAATATCTGGGCGGTGGGCCAGGATGGCACCCAGACTCTGACGATCCACTGGACCGGGCTGGCCTGGACGGTGGTCCCCAGTCCGAGCATCGCGCAAAGTACGAATTGGCTCTACGGCGTGACCGCCCTGGCCGCGAATGATATCTGGGCGGTCGGCTATTACGGGACGACCACGGGGGACAGCCGGACCCTGATCCTCCACTGGGATGGCAGCACGTGGAGCCTGGTGCCCAGCCCCAACGTGGGCACGGTCGCGAACGAACTCTACGCCGTGACGGCGGTCGCCGCGAATGACGTCTGGGCGGTGGGCGGCATCGGCTCCTGGGGCAGCCGCGAGCGCACCCTGAGCCTGCACTGGGATGGCGTCAGCTGGGCCGTGATCGAGAATCCTAATACGCCCCTGGCGGACTACAGCCCCTACGCCTTCTACGGAGTCAGCGGCCGGGCGCCGGGCGACGTCTGGGCGGTCGGCGCCTACCGCAACAATAGCTGGAGCCAGACCCTGATCGAGCACTGGAACGGGCAAGCCTGGAGTATCCTGCCGAGCCCCAATGGCAATCTGGCCGGCGACAACGACTTTTATGCCGTCGTGGCCCGCGCGGCCGATGATGCCTGGGCGGTGGGCGTCGAACTCGATAACGGCGGCAGCGGGGAGTATCATCCCCTGATCGCCCACTGGGACGGCAGCGCCTGGAGTGCCAGCCCCGCGCCCTATCCGGGCTCCCATGATGATCGCCTGTATGGCGTGGTCGCCCCGGGGGCGGGGGCGGCCTGGGCCGAGGGGCAGCAAGGGCCTGACTACAACGTCACCGCCCCCCTTGTGCTGCAGTACGCCGATCCCTGCAGCACCCCGTCGCCGACGGCCAGCGGCCCGCCGCCCACCGGCACCCCGACGCCGACCCCGCCGGCCTGCATCCCCGCGTGGAGTGTCGTGGTCAGCCCCAACAGCGGGACGGGCGATAACCCGCTCCGCGCGGTCGCCGGCGTGTCGCCCACCGACCAATGGGCGGTGGGCTCCTGGCATGACGCAAATACTGTGGAGCAGACGCTGATTCTGCATTGGGACGGCAGCGCCTGGACGGTCGTGGCGAGCCCCAACGGGGGCACCGGGGTCGCCAACCGGCTGTACGGGGTCACCGCCCTGGCCGCCAACGACGTCTGGGCCGTGGGCGACTACGCCGGAACGGCGGGCCAGCAGACATTGATTCTGCATTGGGACGGCAGCGCCTGGACGGCGATCGCCAGCCCCAATCCCGGCACCACGAACTCCCTGTATGCCGTGACGGCGGTCGCCGCCAATGACCTGTGGGCCGTGGGCACGACCACGTCGGGCAGCGCGCATGGCCCCTTGCTGCTCCATGGAACCGGCAGCAGTTGGAGTGTCGTGCCCGGGCCGGCGGGCACCTATACCGGGAGTGACCTGCTGGCCGTCAGCGCGGTCGCGGCAAACGATGTCTGGGCGGTGGGCACGATCGATAGCTTCGGCTACCCCGACACCCTGACCCTGCATTGGGATGGCAGCGCCTGGACCCGGGTGCCCAGCCCCAGCCCCGGCGGCCAATATGATGATGCCCTGACCGGCGTCACCGCCCTGGCCAGCAATAATGTCTGGGCGGTGGGCTACACCTTTATCAACGGCGTGATCCACACGTTGACCCTGCAGTGGGACGGCACCGTCTGGACCGTGGTGGTCAGCCCCAATGTCGGCAGCGGCCAAAATGCGTTGAGTGGGGTGGCCGCGGGAGCCGCCAATCAGGTGTGGGCCGTCGGCTCCTATACGGGCGCCGTCACCCAAACCCTGGCCCTGCGCTGGGATGGCAGCCAATGGGGGCTGGCGGCCGCCCCCAGCCCAGGCGCGGCGGCCCGCCTGGCCGGCGTGGCCTACTACCCGAACGGCGAGGTCTGGGCCGTCGGCGCGCAGCAAGCCGCGGTCGGGGCCCCCGAGCAGCCCCTGGTGCTCCGGTACATCTCCTGTGCTCTCCCGGCCACACCCACCACGACGGCGACACCGCCGGGCAGCGCCACGCCAAGCGCCACCGCGACCCGGACGGCGAGTCCGCCACCCAGCCGGACCGTCACGCCGACGCTGGTCCCGCCCTCGCCCACCGCGTGCCCCATCCACTTCACCGATGTGCAGCCGACGGATTACTTCTACACGCCGGTGCGCTACCTGGCCTGCCGAGGGGTGATCTCGGGCTACAATAACGGCGACGGGACGGTCAGCTTCCGGCCCTACAACAACACCACGCGCAGCCAGATGGTCAAAATCGTCGTGCTCGGCTTCGCCAAGCCGATCAGCACCCCGGCCGGCGGCACTTATACCTTCGCCGATGTCCCGCCGACCCACCCTTTCTTCGCCGTGGTCGAGACCGCCGCCGCGGCGAACGTCGTCTCGGGCTACACCTGCGGCGGCCCGGGCGAGCCCTGTGACAGCGCGAACCGGCCCTACTTCCGCCCGTATGCCAACGTCACGCGCGGCCAGCTGGCCAAGATCACCGTGGTCGCCGCCGGTTGGACCGTGATCAATCCACCCGGCCCCGGCACGTTCACGGATGTGCTGCCGGGCACGGCGTTTTACAGCTTCGTCCAAACCGCGTACTGCCGTGGCGTGATCAGCGGCTATGCCTGTGGCGGCGCCGGCGAGCCGTGCGACAGCGGCAACCGCCCGTACTTCCGCCAGGCCGCGGACGCGACCCGCGGCCAGATCGCCAAGATTGTCTATCTCGCCCTCACCGGGCCGGGGACCTGCGCCCCGGCCACCGGGGTCGAGGGTCGAGGATCAGATCATCCCTAATCCAAAATCCGCAATCCAAAACCCGCAGGAGGTGCCGGTATGGGGCTGTTCCCGTCTGAACCGCGCGCCGGCGCCGAGCCGGGGAGCCCCGGCGCAACGGTAGAAGCGCAATTGCGGGCGCACGAAGCCCGCCTCGCCCGACTCGAGCGGATCTACGCGCGCTACCAGGCCGGCCGGCGGATTAGCGTGCTGCTGGTGCTGCTCCTCTTCGGCGCCAGCGCGGCATATGTCTGGCTGGTGTACGGTCCAGTTCTCCTCAACCGCGGCGGACTGGCGAGTAGTTCCCCCGTGCCGGGCGCCGCTACCACGGTGGAGATCACGGATGTCTACAACGCCGTGAACCCGGCCGACGAGTGGTTCCAGCTCTACAATATGACGCACAGTGATCTGACGTTGGCGGGGTGGCAGATTTGTCCCCGTGCGACCTGTGTGGCCCTCCCGACCACCACGATCCCAGCCTTTAGCCTCGCCAAATTCCAGGCCAGCGCGTTGCCCGGCTGGCCCGCGGCCGGGCTGGATGGCGCGCGGGATATGCTGGGGCTCAAGGACGACCAGGGCCGGCCGGTCGATTGCCTGAACTGGGGCGCGCCCAGCGCCACCTGGGCCAATGCTGGCACCTTTCAGTCCATGCTCTGGCCGGCGGGCATCCCGCCCCCCAATCCCGGCACCAACCAGGCCTTCTCCCGCCAGGCAATCGGCTACGACACCAATCAGCCAAGCGACTGGCTGGTAACGGCGAATAAGAGCCCGTGAGCAGCGGATCGATACCGCCCCAGGCCCCAGCCCACCGGTAGCCGGCGTAGACGGGCGTGACCAGCGTCGCCGTGGCTTGCGCTGCCGGCGATCGGGTTCGAGCATAAATGTTAGCAAAGATAGCATAGAATTTGTCATTCTGAGCGCAGCGAAGAATCCGTTGCCCCGCGGATCGGGTCGGAGCCGGCGGGCCGCTAACCCCGCGACTCGCCGCGTGGCCCTGACGCCCGGGGTGGCCGCCCCGATCGCGCCGCTGGGGCCATAGGTACACGCCCTATACGCATCAACCGCCCGACCACTGGGCGCGGCCGGTCGGGCGACCGCGCCCCGCGATGGCGCAAGAACCCTCGCCCGCGCACGGGAGAGGGTAGGGTGAGGGCCGCACGTCGCCCGCCGCCCACCCGATCCCTGCCCCAGGACCGCCCTGCTCGCTTAGGTTGATGTGTATAGGGCCATAGGTGCGCGCTCCAGCGGATTCTTCGCGGCGCTCAGAATGACAGATCTTATGCTTTCTGCTAACAAAATACATCATCAACGCAGGGAGCATAGCGCCAAAGACAGCGGTGCCCGATTGGTTAGCCGGTCAGCAGGGGCCGTTGCACCCGCGGCGCCCGGCGCGTATAATAGGCCCAGACCCGGCGCGACCATGCCGGACCCGCCCAGGGGACCCGATGCCCGACCGCTATCCCTCGTTCGACCAGCAAGTGCAGCTGGCGTTGCTGGACGCCTTCCCGACCGTCGAGGCCCTCGCCCAGATGGTGCAGTTCCACCTGGACGAGAACCTGGCCGCTCTGACCGTCGCCCCCAGCCTCGGCAGCCAGGTCTTCGACTTGCTGCGCTGGGCGCGCGCTGCGGGGCGGCTTGACGAGCTGCTGGCCGCCGCCACCGCCGCGAACCCCACCAACCCCGCCCTCCAGGCCGTCCGCGCCGCCGGCGGCTTTGTCCCGCCGGCCACCCTGCCGCCCAGCCCCTACCGCGGCCTCTTCGCCTTCCGCGAGGCCGATGCGCCCCTCTTTTTCGGCCGCGACGCCTTTGTCGCCCAGCTGCGCGCCGCCGCGGCCACCCAGCCGCTGGTCGCCGTCGTCGGCGCCTCCGGCACCGGCAAGTCCTCGGCGGTCTTTGCCGGGCTGGTGCCCGCCCTGCGCCCCGACCCCACCTGGCTGGTCGCCCCCGGCGAGGGCTATAGTCTGCGCCCCGGCGCCCAGCCGCTGCGCGCCCTGGCCGCCACCCTGCTGCCCCTGCTCGACCCCGGCCTGAGCGAAACCGCCCGCCTGCACGACCTCTCCGCCCTGGAGGCCCAGTTGCGCCAGGAGCCGGCTCTGCTGCGCGATGTGGTTGGGCGCATCCTGGCCAAGCACCCGCCCGCCCGCCGCCTGCTGCTCGTCCTCGACCAGTTCGAGGAGCTCTACACCCTCGGCGCCGACCCGCCCGAGCAGCAGATCTTTGTCGATCGGCTGCTGGCCGCGCTGCCCGCCCCGCCCCCCGGCCGGCCCCCGCCACTGACCGCCGTGCTGACCCTGCGTGGCGACTTCTACGGCGCGGCCCTGGCCTACCGCCCGCTGGCCGACGCTTTGCAGGGCCGGGTCGTCAACCTGGGGCCGATGACCGCCGCCGAACTACAGGCGGCCATCGAGCAGCCGGCCCTAGCGCGCGGGGTGGGGCTGGGCGAGGGGCTGACCGCCCGCCTGCTGGAGGCGGTGGCCGCGGCGCCCGGCGAGTTGCCACTGCTGGAGTTCACGCTCGACCAGTTGTGGGCGCGCCAGCACGGCGGGCGGCTGACCCACGCGGCCTACATGGCGCTGGGCGGGGTGGGCCAGGCCCTGGCCGCCCACGCCGACGCGGTCTACGCAGCCTACCCGGCGGCGACGCAGGCGGCGCTGCGGCGGGTCTTTGTGCAGCTGGTGCAGCCGGGGGCGGGCACGGCAGACACGCGACGCGTGGCGCGCTTGAGCGAGCTGGCGCCGGGGGACCGGGCGCTGGTGCCGGACCTGGCGAGCGCGCGCCTGGCCGTGACGGGCGCCGACGCCGGCCAGGCCGAGACGGTCGAGCTGGTCCACGAGGCGCTGATCAGCCACTGGGCGCCGCTACACGCCTGGCTGGCGGCGGACCGCGAGTTCCGCACCTGGCAGGAGCGGCTGCGCGGCGCCCTGCGGGACTGGACGGCGAGCGGGCGGGACGCGGACGCCTTGCTGCGCGGGGCGCTGCTGGCGACGGCGCTGGAGTGGCAACGGACGCGGGGCGCCGACCTGAGCGCGGACGAGCAGGAGTACCTCGCGGCCAGCCAGGCACAGCAGGCGGCGGCGGAGCAGGCGGCGGAAGCGGCGCGGCAGCGGGAACTGGTCCAGGCCCAGGCGCTGGCCGCCGAACAGGCGCAGCGGGCGGAAACGGCCCAGGCGCTGGCGGCGGAGCAGGAACGGGTGGCGGAGGTCGAGCGGCAGCGGGCGGATGAGCAGGCCCGGGCCAACCGGCAGCTACGCCAGCGCGCCGTCCGCCTGAGGGTGGCGCTGGCCGTGGCCATCCTCATGGCCCTGGCTGCCCTCGCCGGCGGGTGGCTGGCCTTCAACCAGAGCCAGGTAGCCACAGCCAACCAGGTAGCCGCCGACAACGCCAGAGCGACGGCTGTCCTGGATCGGGAGGCCGCCGTGCATGCTCAGACCACCGCCGAAGCCGAACTCCACGCCGAGGCGACGGCCGAGACCGGGAGCTATGTCTCCCTGGCGCGCGCCCGCGCTTTGCAGGCCCGGGCTGTGCAAGCGTCGGACTCCGATCTGAGCGTGTTGCTGGCCATGGAAGCAGTCTCCACCACCCGGCGGCTGCCGACCCCGTTCGTGGTGCCTGAAGCCGCGACCGCCCTGTATGATCTCCTGGCCGGCTGGCCGGAACCGGCCGCCCTCCGTGGCCACACCGGCCGGGTGACCAGCGCGGCTTGGAGCCCGGACGGCAAGAGCCTGGTCACCGCCAGCGACGATGGGACGGCGCGGGTCTGGGACGCGGCCAGCCGGCAACTCCTCCACACTCTCATCGGCCACACCAATGTGGTGCGCAGCGCGGCGTGGAGCCCCGACGGCAAGAGCCTAGTCACCGCCAGCGAGGATAACACAGCGCGGGTCTGGGACGCGGCCAGTGGGCAACTGCGCCTCACCCTCACCGGCCACACGGACGCGGTGCTCAGCGCGGCGTGGAGCCCCGACGGCAAGAGCCTGGTCACCGCCAGCGGCGGTGGGACGGCGCGGGTCTGGGACGCCGCCAGCGGCCAGCTGCGCGCTACCTTCGACGACCACACCGGGGCGCTATTCAGCGCGGCGTGGAGCCCGGACGGCAAGAGCCTGGTCACCGCCAGCGGCGGTGGGCCCGCGCGGGTCTGGGACGTGGCCAGCAGGCAACTGCGCCTCACCCTCACCGGCCACACCGCCCAAGTGCTCAGCGCGGCGTGGAGCCCCGACGGCCGCCAGATCGTCACCGCCAGCGCCGATGGGACGGCGCGGGTCTGGGACGCAGCCAACGGGCACCCCCTCCACACCCTCACCGGCCACATCTCTTATGTCTACATGGCGGCGTGGAGCCCGGACGGCCGCCAGATCCTCACCGCCAGCGCCGATGGGACGGCGCGGGTCTGGGACGCAGCCAGCGGGCAGCTGCGCGTTACCCTCACCGCCAACTCCTGGCCGCTATCCAGCGCGGCTTGGAGCCCGGACGGCCGCCAGATCGTCACCGCCAGCTGGGATAAGACGGCGCGGGTCTGGGACGCGACCAGCGGGCAGCTGCTCCTCACCCTCACCGGTCACACCGACCATGTGCTCAGCGCGGCGTGGAGCCCAGACGGCAAGAGCCTGGTCACCGCCAGCGAGGATAAGACGGCGCGGATCTGGGACCTGGCCGGCGGGCAGTTACGCGTTACCCTCACCGGCCACACCAGCCTGGTGATCAGCGCGGCGTGGAGCCCGGACGGCAAGAACCTGGTCACCGCCAGCCAGGATAAGACGGCGCGGGTCTGGGACGCCGCCAGCGGGCACCCCCTCCTCACCCTCACCGACTACACCAACTGGGTGCTCAGCGCGGCGTGGAGCCCGGACGGCAAGAGCCTGGTCACCGCCAGCGATCGGACGGCGCAGGTCTGGGACGCGGCCAGCGGGCAACTCCTCCACACTCTCACCGGCCACATCAATGTGGTGCGCAGCGCGGCGTGGAGCCCCGACAGCAAGAGCCTGGTCACCGCCAGCTACGATAGGACGGCGCGGGTCTGGGACGCGGCCAGCGGGCACCCCCTCCTCACCCTCACCGGCCACACCGATGCGGTGACCAGCGCGACGTGGAGCCCGGATGGCAAGCGCCTGGTCACCGCCAGCGAGGATAACACAGCGCGGGTCTGGGACGCGGCCAGCGGGCAGCTGCGCCTCACCCTCACCGGCCACACCGCTGGGGTGACCAGCGCGGCGTGGAGCCCGGACGGCAAGCGCCTGGTCACCGCCAGCGAGGATAACACAGCGCGGGTCTGGGACGCGGCCAGCGGGCAGTTGCGCCTCACCCTCACCGGCCACACCGCTGGGGTGACCAGCACGGCGTGGAGCCCGGACGGCAAGAGCCTGGTCACTGCCAGCTACGATGGGACAGCGCGGGTCTGGGACGCAGCCAGCGGGCAACTGCGCGCTACCTTCGACGGCCACACCGGTGCGGTGGCCAGCGCGGCATGGAGCCCCGACGGCAAGGCGATCGTCACCGCCAGTGTCGATGGGACCGCACAGATCGATCATCTGTTTGCTCTGGAGGATCTGCTGGCCCTGGCGCAGCAGCGGGTGGGGCGCGACTTCACCGACGCCGAGCGCGCGCAATATTCGCTGCCGAGCGCGGGCTCGCCGTAGGGACGACGGGGCGACGGGTGGCCCTCACCCTGCCCTCTCCCGTGCGCGGGCGAGGGTTCTTGCGCCATCGCGGGGCGGTACCGGTCGGGCGGCGGACGCCGCGGCCCCGCCCCGCGCCACCCACCTCCGCGGGCTGATGGGCGGGCACGTGGCCCTACCGTGCGGCCGGTAGGGACGCCCGGCGGCTGAAGCCGCGGCAACGGACGAGCCAAGCCCGCCTCCGCGGGCTGACGGGCGGGCACGTGGCCCTACCGGATAGCCGGGCGGCGAGCACGCTGTGCGCCGCCCTTCTCTCCCGGTCGCCGCGATCCCGGACTGTAGGAGCGGGCTCTGTCCCGCGATGCCGCCCCAGGATGTGGCCGGGCCACGCCCTGATTGCGGGGTGGCAGGCCCGGCCGGCACAGATGGGGCCCACCATCAGCGTCGCACCCCACCATCGCGGGACGGAGCCCGCTCCTACCGACGACGGGGCGGGGGTCTGTATGACGCATCCCGCACTCCGCCATCAGCAGCGCGCCCCACCATCGCGGGACGGAGCCCGCTCCTACCGACGACGGGGCGGGGGTCTGTATGACGCATCCCGCATTCCGCACTCCGCATTCCGGACTGTAGGAGCGGGCTCTGTCCCGCGATGCCGCCCTAGGATGCGCTCGCCCCCGCCGGGTCGCGAGGGAGCTGGACCCAGCCCGCCGGTAGCCGGCGTAGACCGGCGTGACCAGCGTCCCCGTGGCTTGCACTGCCGGCGACCAGGTTCAGGCATAAATCTTAGCAAAGATAGCAAAAAACTTGTCATTCTGAGCGCAGCGAAGAATCCGTTGCCGAGCAGATCGGGTCGGCGCCGGCGGGCTGCTAACCCCGCGACTCGCCGCCTGGCCCTGACGCCCGGGTGTGGCCGCCCCGATCGCGCCGTTGGGGCCATGGGTACGCGCCCCAGCGGATTCTTCGCTGCGCTCAGAATGACAGATCTTGTGCTTTCTGCTAATAAAATACATCATCAGCCCATTAAGTAGCGATCCTTATGATGAATGTCATCGACTGCCTACCGCCTACTGCCTACCGCCTACTGCCGACTCGTCGTCTCCAATCCAAAATCCAAAATCCAAAATCCAAAATCGAGTGCTAGAGCGCGGCCAGCAAGACCTGGAGATCGGCCGGCGTCGCGTCCGGCGCGGGGCGGGCGCCCAGGGCGATCAGGACGCGCAGCACCAGGATCACCTGCCAGGTCGCCAGAAAGGCCGCACTGACCGGCGCCGCGGCCGTATAGCCCGCCAGCACGGCCGCGCGATCCGCGGGCCGCCACCAGGCCCAGAGGTCCAGCGCCGGGTGACTGCGATAGGCGTCGCCGAAATCGATCAGCCCGGCGAACCGGCCCGCCGCGGGATCGACAAAGACATGCTCCTCGCCCGGGTTGGCATGCAGCGCGACCCGCTCGTCGGTCGCCGGCAGCGCGGCGAGCGCGCACGCCGCCACCTCCTCCGGTGGGCAGGCCAGCGGCCAGGCGACCGCGCGATCGTGAATCCGTTGCACCCCGAACGCGAAGTACCCGGCCAGCCGCGCCCGCAGGTCGGCCGCGCTCGTGTCGCCGGGAAACAGGCCGCAGGCCACCAGCGGCGCCTGGCACCTCTGGTGGACGCGGCGCAGCGTCTCGCCCAGACTGACCAGCACCGCGTGGCGCGTGGCCGGGGCGAGCGGGGCGTGGGCGAAGGCCACCCCCGGCAGGCGCGTCAGGCACAGGTACTCGACGCTGCCGCCCGCCTGGCCATAGCCCAGCACCCGCGGCACGGGGATCGCGGCATCTTCAGCCAGCTGGCGTAAGAAGAAGGCCTCTTTTTCCAGGCTGGTGCGCGGCCGGACCCGGGGCGGGCGCTGCACCTTCAGGATCACCTGGTCGTCAATCACGTAGACCCGGGCCTCGCCGCCCGACTCGTCCACCCGGGTCACCGCCTGCGCCGCGGGCACCGCCTCACGCACCAGCGCCAGGACGGTGCTTTCGTCGAGCACCGGGTCCGGGGCATCCGGTTGCCGATAGTCGTCTTGCATGGTGATCTCCCTTCTATGCCCGATGGCTGGCGTGCTAGTGCGGCCTCAAGCGATCCCTTGGGTGATGAGGAGTGAGCACGCTGACGTGCGAAC
>Ga0209166_10002481_pt1 | contig 13973 bp, 10 predicted proteins | sample Coa_R1_3_FD_187151 | JGI IMG/M metagenome (GOLD analysis project Ga0209166, IMG submission 187151) | Surface soil microbial communities from Centralia Pennsylvania, which are recovering from an underground coalmine fire - Coalmine... | ecosystem: Environmental > Terrestrial > Soil >... | reverse complement strand
TCGCCCACGTGCAACTCGTCGCGCATCTGCAGCCCGGATGGATTGGTTAGCGTCACCGTGTAGCTCAACCTTTAGCGCAACGGCGCTACCGCCGGCGCTTCGCTGGCAAAGCGCGCCCGCTGGCCGGTCTCGATAAACATTTTCGCGTTTTCCACCGGGGTGTGCTGCAAGATTCCGTGCCCCAAATTCAGGATGTGCCCGGCGCCGCCCAGTGCGGCTACGGCGTCCTGCGTCGCGCGCTGGATGGTGGCTTGCGAGGCAAACAACACTGCCGGATCGACGTTCCCTTGCAGCGCGATTCGGGGGCCCAGGGCCTTGCGTAGCTCCCGCAAATCCACACGCCAATCGACGCTTAACACATCCGCGCCGGAATCCGCGGCTGCCAGCAGCAAATGATTGGAAGCCTTGGTGTAATAAATCACCGGCACGTGCTTGCCCAGGCCGGAGACAATTTCCTGGACCGCCGGCAGGGCAAAATCCAGATAATCGCGCAAATTCAGCTCGCCGCACCAGCTATCAAACAACTGCACCGCCGCGGCGCCCGCATGAATCTGGGCCTGGAGATAAGCAATGGTGGCCCGAGCGATGCGTGCCAACAGTTCGCGAAATACCCGTGGCTCGGTGTACATCAGGCTCTTAACGGTGGTGAATCCTTCCTTGGTACGCCCTTCGACCATGTAACAGGCCAGCGTCCATGGCGCGGCGGCGAATCCCAGAACAGGTATCGTGGGGCCGACCTCGCGCACCAGGCCGCGGATGGTCTCCATCAAAAATCCAGTTTCGCTCTCGGGATCGAAATCAATCAGCTTGCGGACATCCGCTTCATTTCGCACCGGTTCGGGCAGGCTCGGCCCCGCGTCGCCCAGTTCCAGCGGCAGCCCCATGGCCTCCGCAACAATCAAGATGTCAGAAAACACGATTACGGCGTCAACGCCGAGGATCCGCAGCGGCTGCAGGGAGACTTCCATGGCCAGTTCGGGAGTCTTGCATACCTCCAAAAACGCGTGCCTGGCGCGAATGGCCCGGTACTCCGGCAGGTAACGCCCGGCCTGGCGCATCATCCACACCGGCAGGCGCGGCACCGCCTGGCCGCGGCAAGCGCGCTCAAACAGATCTTTGCGATTCACATCGAGGCTGCCAGGCTCGTTCATTGAACCTCAGAAGCATAGCAAATTCCCAATCTTGCTGCGGCGATCGGAGCTCAATTCCGCGGTACTGCCATCCCGCCCTCCCATCGCTCGCATCAGGCAGATTCCCGTTCCCGGGATAGCCGCGATCTAGTTTAGAATTACTGCGTGGGCATTTTGCGCAAGCTTTCGCATTGGTTGGGGACGGATAATTCGATGACGAACGTCAATGTCGGACAGGCAGCACCTGAATTTTCGCTGCGGGGTTTGGATGGACAAACCTATTCGCTGCAGGAATTGAGGGAGAAAGGACCAGTGGTGGCGGCCTTCTTCAAGATTTCCTGCCCAGTCTGCCAGTTTACATTTCCCTTTCTGCAGCGGCTCTATCAGCGCTACGGGGATGAGGGCGTTACCTTTTTGGGAGTTTCCCAGGACGACGCCAAGGCCACTACCGGGTTCGCCCGGGAATACGGCGCCACTTTTCCCATGGTGCTGGACGAAAAAGAGAAAGGCTACCCCGCCTCCAACGCCTACGGTCTGATTAGCGTGCCCACCATCTTTCTGATCGATCCGGATGGAACCGTTCGAGTCAGCTGCATGGGTTTTGTGAAGAATGACCTGGAGCGAATAGCAGGCGAGTTGGCGGAGCGGCGAAAGATGGCGCCGTCGCCGTTGTTCCGGGCGAATGAATCTGTTCCGGCGAATAAACCTGGTTGAGGGTCGAAGAATTAGGTCCGGTCGGACCTACGGCAGCGGCAAATAAAGGGGGCGGCGAGCAACATCCGGAAAGCTTGGGCTACGTTTCCGCATCGAGCAAATCTTTTCTGTGTTTGGGAGGCCGTTTGCGCTTGTCAGGAATGACGCGAGTCGTGGCCGGCGCCAAGCCGGAAGCTCGCGCCCGGCGGCGGGCTTCGGTGGCGACTTCAAACTTTTTCTTCTTGCGTGTTTTCACGGCGTCGCACTCCAGCTGATTCTTCTCATGTCCGGCAACGTGGGTCAACCTCGATTGTTTGCCGGGCAGATGACCTAAAGGCTTACGCGGACGCAGCCAAAACGTTCGGAACGGAATCGAATACTCAAGTGGGCGCGTCAAGTCTTGCCGATCTCAAAAATGCGAAGACACTCCCTTTATCTAACCCTTGGATTACTCGCTTGCTCTTGCGCCATGAAGGCGCAGAGTAATTCGGGTGAACTGCGTCTGCGGGTCATTGATCCTTCGGGTTCGGGGGTCAGGAGTGCGATTGAATTAGTCTGCGAGGCCAACCAGTTTCGGCAAACCTACTCGACCGATGGTGCGGGCCTTACCACCGCGAGACGTTTGCCGTTCGGAGTCTACGAAATCGACGTAAGCCAGCCGGGCTTCGCTCCATTTCATGACCTCGTGGAGATACGCACCGAGGTGCCGGAGCAATTCGAGATATCGCTGAGCCTTGCGTCAGTGAACACCTCGGTAACGGTAAAAGAAGCCGAGACGCTGGTGGATCCGCACCGGGTCGGGAGCACAAATCGCATCGGCGCCGAGACTCTGGAGAACCGGGCGGCGGCGCTGCCGGGCCGGTCGCTGATCGACCTGGTGAATTCGCAGCCGGGCTGGCTCTACGAAGGGAATGCGGTGCTGCATCCCCGGGGGTCGGAGTATCAAACGCAATTCGTGGTCGACGGCGTGCCGCTTACGGATAACCGCTCGCTAAGTTTTGGCACCGAGATCGAAGCCTATGACGTGCAATCGCTGAGCATCTACACGGCCAACATTCCCGCGGAATACGGCCGAAAGCTGGGCGGAGTAGTCGAGGTGGTGACGGCCAAGGATCCCCGGCTGGGGTTTCACGGCAAGACGGTGCTTGGTGGCGGGAGCTTCGACACCGGCGATGCTTACCTTCTGGGTCAATACGCGCGGCGAAACGATGCCCTGAGTTTTACGGTGGACGGTGCGCGCACGGACCGCTTCTTGAATCCGCCGGTGGTCCAAAACTATTCCAATCGTGCGACTACCGGCGACTTCTCCCTGCGCTATGACCGCGACTTCAGCAAGAGCGACCGCCTGGGGCTGGTCGTGCGGCACAGCCTTTCGAGATTTGAAGTGCCGAACGAACAACTGCAGAACGCAGCGGGCCAGCGGCAGGATCGCGCCAACCTCGAAACCATGGGCATACTTTCCTATGAGCATATCTTTACGCCCAATCTGCTGGGGGATTTCCGGCTGATGGTGCGGGACGATTCGGACACACTGACCTCGAATCCGTTGGCAACACCTATCGTCGCCTTCCAGGACCGCGGGTTCCGCGAGGAATACGTGAAAGGCAGCATCTCCGGACACCGGGGAAGGCACGAATGGAAGGCGGGCGTGGAGGCCGACTTTACCTCACTCCACGAGAGCTTTCGCGATCAGATCACGGATCCCTCGCAATTTGCTATCGGGACACCGGGACATTTCACCTTTCTCGGCAGCGGGCTGGATTTGGAGCAATCCGGATTTGCGCAAGATCTCATCCGGCTGGGCCAATGGACCGTAAACGCCGGGCTGCGCTGGGACCATTATCAGCTGCTGGTGAATCAGAACGCGGTAAGCCCGCGTCTGGGGCTTGCGCGCTATGTGCCGGAGGCGGATATCGTCCTGCATGCATCGTATGATCGCGTTTTTCAGACGCCGGCATTCGAGAACATCTTGCTGTCCAGCTCCGCGGAAGTATTGGCGCTCAATCCGAATGTGTTGCGGCTTCCGGTGCAACCTTCAGCAAGCAATTATTATGAAGCGGGAGCGACGAAAGGATTTGCAGGGCTGGCTAAGCTGGACGTTAACTATTTTCGGCGGACGGCGAACAATTTTGCGGACGACGACCAGTTGCTCAATACCGGCGTCACCTTTCCAATCGCATTTCGCAAGTCCTCGATTTATGGCGCGGAGGCCAAGCTGGAGATTCCCCATCTCGGAAAGCTTGGCGGCTTCGTCAGCTACTCTTATATGGTGGGCTTGGCGTATTTGCCGGTGACCGGCGGACTATTTCTCGGAAGCGATGCCGCCACTGCGCTGAGCGCCACTGCCGGCAGATTTTGGGTCACACAGGACCAGCGCCATACCGCCCGAACACGATTTCGTTATGCCGTTACGTCGCGATTCTGGGCCGCCATCGGGGCGGAATATGGGAGCGGTTTGCCGGTGGCGTTCGAGGGAACGGAGACGCAAGCGGTCGCGCAATACGGAGCGCAAGTCGTGGACCGCGTTAACTTCGCGCGGAACCGGGTCAAGCCGTCGTTTTCGCTGGATACTTCCCTGGGCGCGGAAGTCCTCAGACGTGATTCGCTCGTCGTGCGATTGCAGGGCGACGCGACCAACTTGAGCAATCGCCTGAATGTCATCGATTTCGCGGGCCTATTTTCCGGGAATGCCATTGCCCCTCCGCGCTCCTTCGCGCTCCGCGTGGAAACATCCTTTTAGGTATACCTTCACAGGAAGATCGCGTATCTGCGCGGATGCGAAAGACTGCTTTAGGACGCGATCGTGCTTGAGAACCTCTCGCTCATTGTGGTGCCTGGATGCTGCCGGCCATCTGAACTTCGATGCTCATCGTGTGGTCCACTTTCAACAGGAAATTGCCCGGATTCTTCAGGCCCCAATCGTTATAGGGAACATTAAAATCCACAGTGCCCTTCCACTGATCGGAATTGAGTTCCGCGCGTACGCTGGCGCTGATGTTTGCTGCCATGCAGCACGCAAACGCCGTGAAGCTGCGCGCTCGAGCTGCCCTGTGGTTGGACGATACCTCCACCCGGTCCGGGCGAAACACAATGTCGGTAAAGCGGGCGTTCTCCAGCACTTCCTTATGCATTTTGTTGTCGCGAGAATCATTGCCGCTCTGGCCGCTGAGAGCATCCACCACGATTTCGCCGGCAGCCTTGCCCGTCGCCGGGTCGAATCGCAACGTGCCCCGCTTCAGCGCAAACGTTCCGTGCACTGTGTGCAGACTGCTGCTGACCGTGCATGCACCGCGCTGTGAGCGGGATCGATGCGGAGCACGATTTCCTTCGTGCTGGCCATCGCCGCGACTTGCGGCGGGTGGTGCGCCGCGCCCCCCGAAAGCGCCACGGCGCAGCCCAACAGTGCGGCACAGATAGTGATGTTTCGCCGAAGTGTTTACGAACTCATGTTTGTTCCTTTAGGCCAGGACGAAACGCCAGCTAAGCAGCGCTGCCGTCATCGCCAGCTGCGCTGGAGAACTCGATCCCACGTGCACCGCAAGGATCCTGGCAAATAGTTCGGGATGCTTTGCAAGGGCATGCAAGGCCCGCCGCCGCGTGCCTGAATGGCTGTCGAGCATCAGCAGCAACCGCCCCATTGCCGTGGGCCGTCGAGCAAGCCGCCGATGCGACATCTGATACTCGCTGAGATCATTACGCTCAAACGCCTCAGCCAGCGCGCCCGCTTGATGAAATCCTAGGCACAGCCCTTCGCCGGTGATGGCATCCACGCTGCCGGAGGCATCCCCAACCAGCGCTACACGTCCCCGATATACTCGGTCGAAACCGCAGGTGAGGGTAACTGCTCCGCGCTCCGGACCGCCCTCCGCGGAAGAGAGGCGATCCGCCAGTTCCGGAAACTCCCCCGTGATCGACGTGGAACGAGTTCCCGGCCTCCTCGAAATAAGTACGACGCAAACATCATTGCGTCCCACCGGGGTCACGTAAGCCTGCGTGTTCCACCCCCAGTAGATCTCCGCGCAATCGGTCCACGGCGCAACGCGATAGTGGCGACGAAACGCGTAACGTGGACGCACCATGGCCGGGCTCTCTAACCCGCACCATCGGCGCACTCGCGAGCGAATGCCGTCCGCTCCCACCATCCAACGGGCGGAAATGGTTCTGCCGCCCGCCAGGACGCCTTCAGCCGAAATACCGGTAACCGGGGTCTTCCAGCATAGCGTGATGCCTAATTTTTCGGCACGCTCGATCATTTTTTGGTGCAGTACCGGGCGCCTCAACCCAATGCCCTGCCCGGACGGAAAATTGGCGTCGACGCGTGCGTCTTCCCCTACAAAACGAATGCCCCGAAACGCAAATCCCTGCGCGGGAGTGAGGGGCACGCCGAGCGTCCTTAATGCCGAAACCGTGTCCGGCATTAACCCCTCACCACAAGCTTTGTCAATCGGAGGTTCCGCGCTGTCGGCCACCACAACCTCAAATCCCTTTTGGCGTGCGGCAATCGCTACGGCCAAACCTACCGGTCCCCCGCCGATGACAAACACGTCCGTTGTTTGCCCCATCCCTGCTCCTCAGCTAAATGATGAATCGGATTACCCAACTCAGGACCACGCGCCCATAGCGTTGACCTCTCTCTGGGCCAAACCCAGCGCCTCGCTCTAGAATAAAAGCGAGCCGTGCCTTACTTCCCTATTCCCCGGATGGTGGCGCCGAATGCAGCGATCTCATCTTCGGTTGCCTCCAACGCCAGCGCCCCTGCAAAGATGCGGATCTGCGCAACAAGGATGCTCCGCGCAGCGTCGTGCATCAAACCGTAAGCGTCGTCAACAATCTGGGGTGCCTAAATCTCCCATAACTTCTGCTTATCGAGTTGCCTATCGGTATTAATTTGACTGATTCTCCGCCTGCCCGTCATCCTATTTGCTCGCTGGTGATCCATTGGCCTGCGTCGCCACAGTCCTGGCGCATCCCTTCCCATGCGAGGAGATTCCGCACGTGACACCACCGGCCCCCAAGCCACGCAGCCATAACTTGATCGACGGCGCCAGCCGAGCCGGGGCTCGCGCCATGTTCCGCGCTTCCGGGCTTCGCGATGAAGACTTCGCCAAGCCGCTCATCGGCGTGGCCAACACCTGGATCGAGATCGGCCCTTGTAACTATCACCTGCGCGAATTGGCCGGGCACGTAAAATCCGGCATCCGCGCCGCCGGTGGGACCCCTCTCGAATTCAACACCGTCTCCATTTCCGACGGCATCACCATGGGCACCGAAGGCATGCGCGCCTCGCTGGTCAGCCGCGAAGTGATTACCGATTCCATCGAGTTGGTGACTCGCGGCAATCTTTTCGACGCCCTGATCGTTCTGGTCGGCTGCGACAAGACCATTCCCGCCGGCGTGATGTCCCTGGCCCGGCTCAATATTCCCGGACTGGTTTTGTACGGAGGCTCCATCGCACCCGGCCATTTCGAGGGTCACGCCGTGACCATCCAAGATGTCTACGAAGCCATCGGAAAGCACGCCCGCGGGGGAATCACCGACGCACAACTCAAATCGCTGGAAACGGTGGCCTGCCCGGGAGCCGGCGCGTGCGGCGGCCAATTCACCGCCAACACCATGGCGCTGGTCTGCGAGTTCCTCGGCATCGCGCCCATGGGATTATCCAGTGTTCCCGCAACCGACCCTGCCAAAGGCAATACCGGACAGCGCGCCGGCGAGATGGTGATGGAACTCCTGCGCCGCAATATCACCCCATCGAAAATCATCACCCGCGCCTCCATCGAAAACGCCATCGCAGGGGTCGCCGCCACCGGCGGGTCCACCAATTCCGTCCTCCATCTGCTGGCCATTGCCACCGAAGCCAAGGTTCCTCTTTCCATCGACGACTTCGACCGCATCAGCGCACGCGTCCCCATTTTGGCCGACCTCAAGCCTGCCGGACGCTTTGTGGCCACCGATCTCTACGCTGCCGGCGGCACCGCGCTGGTCGCAAAACGCATGCTCGAAGGAAAGTTGCTCCACGGCGAGTGCCTGACCGTGACCGGGCGCACACTCGGCGAAGAGGCCGCGGCCGCCAGGGAATCCGCGAAGCAAGAAGTCGTGCGCAAACTCGATTCTCCCCTTAAGCCCACCGGCGGCCTGGTCATCTTGAAAGGCAATATCGCTCCGGAAGGCTGCGTTTTGAAAGTGTCTGGCCACGATTATGGAACCTTCACCGGAATCGCACGGGTCTTCGACAACGAAGAAGCCGCCTTTGCCGCCGTGGAAAGCGGAAGCATTAAGGCCGGCGACGTTGTGGTGATCCGCTACGAAGGCCCCAAGGGCGGACCCGGCATGCGGGAGATGCTGCAAGTGACCGCTGGGCTGGTTGGCGCGGGGCTGGGCGATTCCGTCGCCCTGCTCACCGACGGCCGCTTCTCCGGCGCCACCCGCGGGCTGATGGTGGGCCACGTAGCTCCGGAAGCCGCCAACGGCGGCCCCATCGCTGCCCTTGCCGACGGCGACACCATCGTGTTCGACATTCCCAAGCGCGCCCTGAACGTTCAACTCACCGACGCCGAAATCCAGCGCCGTCTTTCCAGCTGGAAGCCGCCGCAACCGCGCTTCACCTCCGGCGTAATGGCCAAATATGCCCTACTGGTCTCATCCGCCTCCATCGGCGCTATCACCGCCGTGCCCAATTCCTTTTCTATCGCCGCGCAAAGCGCCTCGAGGACCTCATGAAGCTCACCGGTGCAGAAATTCTTTGCGAATCGCTGACCAGACTGGGGGTGCGCCACCTCTTTGGCTACCCCGGCGGCGCCATCCTCCCTGTCTATGACGCGCTCGGCAAATCTAAGCTGCATCACGTTCTCGTGCGCCACGAACAAGGCGCCACCCACATGGCCGATGGCTATGCTCGCGCCAGCGGCGGCGTGGGCGTCGCCATGGCCACTTCCGGTCCCGGCGCCACCAACATGGTCACCGGCATCGCCACCGCCATGCTGGATTCCTCGCCCGTCGTCTGCATCACCGGCCAGGTCAGCAGCAAGCTCCTTGGTTCCGACGCCTTTCAGGAAATCGATATCACCGGCATCACCATGCCGATCACCAAGCACAACGTGGTCGTCTCTCGCGCCGAGGACATCGCGCGCACCGTCCGCGAAGCTTTTGTAATCGCCAATTCCGGACGCCCCGGTCCCGTACTCGTCGATATCACCAAGGACGCCCAGCAAGCTTCCTGCGATTTCAATTGGGAGACCTGCGTTCCTCAGCTTCCCCCCAAGCGCCAGCGCATCCACTACGATCAAGCCGAATTTGAGCGCGCCGTCGAGCTGCTCAACTCCGCCAAGCGTCCGCTCATCCTCGCCGGGCACGGCATCATGGTTTCCGGCGCCATCCGCGTATTCGATCAGTTCGTTCACGCCGGCAATCTTCCCGTCGCCATGACCCTGCTCGGCATCGGGTGCTTCCCTGCCAGCGATCCTCTCAATCTCGGCATGATGGGCATGCACGGAGAAGCATGGGTCAATCATGCCATCCAGGAAGCCGACCTGCTCATTGCTGTCGGCATGCGTTTTGACGATCGCGTCACCGGCGATCTCCGCACCTACGCCAAGGACGCCCGCAAGATTCACATCGAAATTGATCGTTCCGAAGTCAACAAAAACGTGAAGGTGGACTCCGCGTTGATCGGTGACGCTCGCCAGGTTCTCGAGCAGCTTCTCCCGCGCCTTGAACATCGCGAGCGCGGCGACTGGCTTGGCCACATCCGCGAACTCAAAGGCGATTCCGCCGTCCGCGACATCCAGGGGCTTCCCGACAACGGCCACCTCTACGCCGCTCACGTCATCAACGATTTGTGGAAGGAAACCAATGGCGAGGCCATCGTCGTCACCGACGTCGGCCAGCACCAGATGTGGGAAGCGCAGTATTACCATCACAACCAGCCGCGCTCCCTGGTCACCTCCGGCGGTCTAGGCACCATGGGCTTCGCTCTGCCCGCGGCCATCGGCGCAAAGTTTGCCAAACCCGATTCCGATGTCTGGGTGGTGGTCGGCGACGGCGGCTTCCAGATGACCATGTGCGAGCTCGCCACCATCGTTCAGGAAAAAATCAAGATCAACATCGCCATCATCAACAACGGCTTTCTCGGCATGGTGCGCCAGTGGCAGGAATTTTTCTACGACAAGCGTTATGTCGCCACTCCGCTGGTCGCCCCCGATTTTGCCGCCCTGGCCAACGCTTTCGGCATTCGCGGCGAACGCATCACCTCCCGCAACGAGGTTATTCCCACCATTCGCTCCGCTCGCGAATCTGCGGAAAGCGTGTTGATCGATTTTCGCGTGGAACAGGAAGATTCCGTTTACCCCATGGTTCCCGCCGGCGGCTCACTCCACGAAATGATTCGTCGCCCGGACAGCCCACTGGTGGAAACCGCTACGGAGCCATGATCGAGGACCTATGCAAACACTGATCGCTTACGTGGAAAACAAGCCCGGCGTCCTAAATCGCGTGGCCTCGCTCGCCCGCCGGCTGGCCATCAACATCGATTCGCTCACCGTCGGCCCCACCGAAAACGAAGAAATCGCCCGCATGACCATCGTCGCTCACACCGACGAAAAAGGCGCTCACCGTCTCGAAGCCAGCCTGGAAAAACTGGTCGACGTCCTGCTCGCCGAAAATATCTCCGATCGCTCCCTGCTTGAGCGCGATCTGGCGCTCATCAAAGTGTCCGCGGACCAGCAATCTCGCCCGCACTTGATGGAGCTCATAAAAGTGTTCCGCGCGCGGGTCATCGATGTCGCGCCCGAGTCCCTAATCCTGGAAGTCTCCGGCACCGTCGACAAAATCGACGGTCTGCTCGAAGTCCTCCGTCCGTTCGGCGTCCTGGAAATGGCCCGCACCGGCCGCATCGCCATGACCCGCGGCAACGACTTGCTACGCCCGCCAACAACACCGTCGCAGGCCGTGGAGACAGCGCCTGCGGTGGCCACCAGTTAAGCGGCATTTTTCAAACTCGAAAGGGAAAAGAATGGCAAATCTCTACTACGACAATGCAGCAGACCTCGCTCTTATCCAATCCAAAAAGGTCGCCATCATCGGTTACGGCTCTCAGGGTCACGCCCACTCGCTGAATCTCCGCGACAGCGGCGTCTCCGTCCGTGTAGGACTGCCACCTGGCAGCGCGTCCGCTTCCAAAGCCCAAAAGGAAGGACTTCTTGTCAACACTCCCGCCGAAGCCGCTGCCTGGGCCGATGTGATCATGATTCTCGCCCCCGACACCAAGCAGCCCAAACTCTATCGCGACTCCATCGCTCCCCATCTCGCGCCCGGCAAAACGCTCATGTTCGCCCACGGCTTCAACATTCGTTTCGGCACCATCCAGCCGCCCGCTTCCGTCGATGTTTCCATGATCGCTCCCAAAGCCCCCGGCCATCGCGTCCGCGAAGTATTCACCGAAGGCGGCGGCACACCGGCGTTACTCGCGGTCGAGCAGGACGCCTCCGGCAACGCCCGGGCACTCGCCCTGTCCTACGCCAAGGGATTGGGCTGCACTCGCGCCGGCGTTCTCGAGACCACCTTCACCGAAGAAACCGAAACCGATCTCTTCGGCGAACAAGCCGTGCTCTGCGGCGGCGTCAGCGAACTCATCAAGGCCGGCTTCGATACGCTGGTCGAAGCGGGCTATCAGCCGGAAGTCGCCTACTTCGAGTGCATGCACGAACTCAAATTAATTGTTGATCTCATCTATCGCGGCGGCCTCAGCTATATGCGCTATTCCGTCAGCGACACCGCCGAGCAAGGCGATTACTCCGCCGGCCCCAGGATCATTACGCAAAAGACTCGCGAAGAGATGCGCAAAATCCTGTCGGAAATCCGCGACGGCAGCTTCGCCAAAAAATGGGTCGAGGAAAACGAAAAGGGTTGCCCCAATTTCCTGGCCACCCGTCTCCGTGAACAATCTCATCCGGTCGAGCAACTCGGCCCCAGGCTCCGCGCCATGATGCCCTTTTTGCAGCCCATCATCGCTCCCGGCTTGGCCACCAAAGCCGCAACCTCGGAGAGGTAGCTGCGTGTATTCTTCTCTCTGCGATTCGTCGGACACTACGTTGACATAGAAGTTATTTTGCGCGATTCTCGTTCGCCGCGATGAAGAAGACCAACGCCCATAGTCCCCTACCGGCGATCAATCTTCCTGAGCGCATTGACCACCTCAGCGCCAAACGCCAGGAAATTATCCGCCCCATTCTCGAGCACCCTCGCGAATACGTGCTCCTTAGCGTCCGCGCCATGGCCAAACGCCTGCGCACCGACCCCGCCACCGTCGTGCGCATCGTGCGTGGTCTCGGTTTCGCCAGTTATCGCGAATTCCAGCATCATCTCCACGAACTCTCCCTCGCCTTCGCCACTTCGCTCGACACCATGCAGCCCCTCAGCCGCTATCCCAACATGCCCGCCTACGTTCGTGATTCGCTCGGCCAGGATCTCAAAAATCTTCAGGGCCTGAAGAACAGCCTGGTAGCCCAGCGCCTCGCCGACGTTGCCAAACGCTTCTATGAAGCGCGCCGCATCGTCCTGCTCGCCAGCGATTTGGCCGCCATCCTCGCGGAGTATCTGGAATACCAGATCAGCTTGCTGGGACTGCCCATATTTTCGGCCACATCCGCCGGACGCATCACTCATCTAACCCGCGCAGTCACCAAGCAGGATTTGGTCCTGGGCATCACCTTCCGCCGCGGCCTGCGCCAGACCGTGGAAGGCGTCCAGCAAGCTCGAGCCCACGGCGCGTACTGCATCGGCATCTGCGACACTTATCTTTCTCCGCTGGCTCGCGAATGCGACGAACTCTTTATCGCCTCCACCGAATCCACCTCCTTCGCCGCTTCCTACGCTGCCCCTATTTCCCTGATGAATGCCATCCTCGCCGCCTGCGCCCAATACCGCCGCCCGCATACCCTGTCGCTCCTCAAGGAAATTGCCGAGGAGCAACGCAAAGGCTTTCGCTGGTACAGCAACTAATCTCCTCGCACTCCGATCCACTCCCGCGTCCGCCCACAGTTAGGGGAATCCGAAGGTTTCACGGTCTACGAGCACGAGTGGTGGCATTTCGATTTCAACGCTTGGCGCGAATATCCCATCTTGAATGTGCCGTTCGAAAAGTTACAATTCCGCCAGTAGCACAGCCACTCTTGGCTGTGCCGCGTAAAGTATCGGCAAGTACCAAGCCGCGTAGCGCCGGGTCTGCGTCGCAGGTAAATAAGTTCGGTGTTCGATTAAAGTTGTACCGGAGGAAATGACTTTGCAAAATCATGCTCCAAAGTTCCTGGTGTGCTGTGTATCTGCCGCTCTTCTCTTTGCCATCACCAGCAGCAATCGCATCACCCACGCACAATCCTCCCCCACGCTAGCCGAGCGTATTCAAAAAGTCATGCGCCGCCCTGAATTCGCGCACGCCAACTTCGGAATTAAGTTTGTCTCCCTCGACACCGGCAGGACTCTTTATTCCTTCAACTCCGGCAAACTGTTTGTTCCCGCCTCCACCACCAAACTACTCACCGAAGGCGCCGTGCTCGCCAAGCTTGGCGCAGACTACCGTTTTCACACCCGCATCTACCGCACCGCTCCCGTGGATAAACACGGCTCGCTCAAGGGCGACCTCATCCTGGTCGCCAGCGGCGATCCCAACCTCTCCAATCGCATCCGCCCAGACGGCACCCTGGCCTTCGTCGACGAAGACCACTCTTACAATGGTCCCGCCGTCGATGGCGACCCGCTCGCCGTCGTCAAACAACTCGCCAAGGACATTGCCGCTCAGGGCATTCGCAAAATCGAAGGCCGCGTCCTCGTCGACACCTCCCTGTTTCCCGATGGCCCCCGCGAAGGTGGCACCAACGTGGTGATGTCTTCCATCATCGTCAACGACAATGTGATTGATCTCGTAATCACACCCGCATCCAAGGCCGGTGACCCCGCTACCTTCATCTCTACGCCGCAAACCTCCTACATCCAATTCACCGGCCGCGTCACCACCGGCGCCGCCGATTCCAGGCCTGACCTCGACCTGTCCGACCCCATAACAAACCCCGACGGCACGGTCACTGTGGCCATCACCGGCAGCCTCCCCTTGGGTTCTCAGCCCACTACCGCCGCCTTCGCCGTTCCCTCTCCAAC
>Ga0209166_10002476_pt1 | contig 14008 bp, 5 predicted proteins | sample Coa_R1_3_FD_187151 | JGI IMG/M metagenome (GOLD analysis project Ga0209166, IMG submission 187151) | Surface soil microbial communities from Centralia Pennsylvania, which are recovering from an underground coalmine fire - Coalmine... | ecosystem: Environmental > Terrestrial > Soil > Unclassified... | reverse complement strand
GCTGCAGTTCCACGCTCGCCTTCAGATGTTCGATAAAATCCGGTGAAAGGTCCGCGAACATCGGCACGCCGCGCAAATGATTTTCAAGCGCTCGCCGCCGGTAGTTTTGGTCGATCTGCGCCCGGAAGGTTTTGTTCTTCATCATGATGTCCAAAACGTTGCGAAGCATTTCGAACGCCACGACGTCGCCCCCCGCAATCACCGTCGCCGACCGCGGATAAAAATTCATGCACGTCATTTCGCCGAACAAATCTCCAGGCCCCAGTTCCGCGACCGGATTTCCGTAAGCGAGGTCCACGGACGCATCGATGGGAATCGTTCTGTCGCGCGCCTCCTCATCGCGCACGTCCGCATCTCGCGCCGCAAGCGTGCTCGTGAGCTTCTTGAAAAGCCCTTTTGTTCCGCCCTGTGTTTTTACGTGTGCGATCGGCGCGGAAAGCGAAACGCGCGCTTTGCCTTCCAAAATATAAAATGCCGTCGAGCCGAATTCTCCCTCGCGGCAAATAATCTCGCCTGCATGAAATCGCCGTTTGACGATCGCCCCGCGGTTCAGCTCCAGGAACGTTCCTGAAACGCCGTGGAACACCGGCAATTGCAAAAGCTCTTCCGCTTCGAAGCCCTGGGCGCCCGGCCCCGCTGTGATCGTTGTGCCGGCCACCGTCTTATTCGTCAGTGCGCCCGTTGGACAGGAAACCATGCATTCCCCGCACGAAATACACGTTGAATCGCCCATCGGCGCGTTCAAATCAAATGCAATTCCGGCCGAATAACCCTTCCCCATCCGTCCAAGCACAAAGTTATTCCTGATCTCGTTGCAGCCGCGGATGCAGCGGTCGCACAGAATGCAAGCATCGTGATCGACCGCAATCGCCAGCGAAGAATCGTCTATTCCGCGCGAAACAGTCCGTTTTGCAAATCGCGGCTGCGTAATTCCCGCCGCGCGCGCCAAAGTCTCCAGCTCGCAGTCGCCCGACTGTGTTTCTCGAGCGCACGGCGAAGGATGATCTGCCATCAAGAGCTCGAGCAACGTCTTCCGCGCGCTCAATACTTTCGCGGAATTCGTAACGATTTTCATGCCCGGCTCGACGAGCCGAACGCATGACGCCGTTAGCACTCGCGCGCCCGTGTCCACCACGCAAAGCCGGCAAACCCCCACGGGAGTCTCGTTTTGCAAATGGCAAAGCGTGGGAATCGGCGTCCCGTTCATCCGCGCCGCATCGAACACGCTCGTCCCCGCGGCCACCTGCACCGTTCGCCCGTCGATCGTGATCTCCACGAGTTCCGGCAGTCTGCTGATTGTGCTCACAATCCTCGCCCGCTCCGCCCGTGTAGGGTCCGCCTTCTGAGGCGGACCGTTGCTCCCTGTGTTCCGTCCTCGTTTCCTGAAGACTGTTTTTTCACCCCATCGAATATCTCATTCGATCTCACGGGCGAATCCCCACGCGCTGCGCCTCTCCCGCTCGCGCACCCGCCGTAAAACAAATTCCGCTCGGGCAATTTCCTTTCAACACGTGCGCGTCCACTTCCTCCCGAAAATGCTTCAGCACGGACTGCACCGGTGCGGGAACGATCTGTCCCAGGCCGCAAATCGAGGTGAGGCTCATCGCTTGGCAAAGCTCTTCGATCAGCGCCAGATCCTCGCCGTACTGTTTTTCCGGCAACCCGCCGTGCGTCCAGCGCACCAGCAAATCCGTCATTTTTTGTGAGCCGGCGCGGCAAGGCACGCACTTCCCGCAGGATTCGTTGCGGTAAAAACGCACCGCATTCAGCGCCATATCCAGCATGCACGTCGTGTCGTCGCAAACCACAATCGCGCCTGAGCCCAGCATCGAACCCGCCTCGGCAAGCGCTTTGAAATCAAGCCTCACGTCCGCCATGGAAGCCGGCAAATAACCCGAAGATGGCCCTGAAGGCGCAAACGCTTTTAGTTGTCGCCCTCCGCGAATTCCTCCCGCGTGCTGAAAAATAATCTCGCGCATCGGGATTCCCATCGGTACTTCGAAAATCCCGGGCTTCGCCGCGTGTCCGCTCACGCCCACGAATTTCCAGCCTCGCGAACCGCTCCTCCCTTGCGCCTTGTACCACTCCACTCCTCGCGCCAGAATCTGTGGCACGTTGGCGAACGTCTCGACGTTATTGATGACCGTCGGCTTTTGCCACAACCCCGCTTGTCCCGGAAACGGCGGTTTGTTCCGTGGCTCCGCCCGCTTGCCTTCCAGCGCCTCGAGCAATGCGCTCTCTTCTCCGCAAATATATCCGCCGGGGCTGACGAAAATCTCCAAATCGAAAGCCAAATCGCTTCCCAATATATTTCTTCCAAGCAGGCCCGCGTGATAGCAGCACCGCAGTTCCTCGCCCAGAATTTCTTCTTGCAAGTGGTACTCATGCCGGATGTACAGGATTCCTTTTTTCGCTCCAGTAACCAGCCCCGCGATGATCATTCCCTCGATCACCAGGTGCGGAAGATGCGTCATGATGAAGCGGTCTTTGATCGTCCCCGGTTCGCTTTCGTCCGCGTTGCACACGATGAATTTCTCCGCGCCCGGCTGCTTGCGAACCAAATCCCATTTCATGCTCGTCGGAAATCCTGCGCCCCCCATCCCGCGCAATTCCGACGCCTTTAATTCGGCGAGCACGCCGTCCCAATCTTTCGACGCCGCTAGTTTTCGGACAACGCCATATCTCCCCTCTTCGTCATACGGATCGGACGCGCACCGCACTCGTCCCTGCTCTGGATGAAGTTCCGGCACCGCTTCGCTGAGAATTGCGCTCCGCGCGATCGCTTCCGCGGACGCCGCTGTCACATTCGCAAAGATCTCGTCGTTGATCGAGACGGCCGGCGCCTGGTCGCACCGCCCGAGGCATGATACATCGCGAATTGTCACATCCGCCCCGCCGCTCTTCGCAAATCGTTGCTCCAGTTCCGTCCGCAATTCGCAGGCTCCATTCAGATGGCAGCTCATGTCCGCGCAAACGCGAACATCTGCTTTCGGCGGTGGCGCAAGCTGAAAATGCGGATAAAAACTGGCCACACTATGAATCTGGTAAAGCGGGGTGTGCGAGCGTTGGGATAGCGCTTCGAGCTCTGCTTTGGGCAAAAAGCCAAAACGAAGCTGGATAGCTCGCAGGTCGTCAAAGATCACGGCGCGGCGTCTCGCATGAAAAGAGCCGGGCGAGTTTCATCGCACGGCGTCGGGTGAGGTACGAATTCTCTTGCATACTACTGGCGCCCAACCCGCGTGTAAATAGCGGCCCGTTGCCTTTTCGCTCCACGCTGCGAAAAAGACAACGCGGCACGGGCTGCTTCCACACGATAATGAGGCGAACAATTTACGTGTCGCCTCGAATGCGAATCGCCTCAAAATCCTGTCGGTTAAGTGCGGCGCTGTGTTTTACGCTGTCTTTGCCGCTCGCTCTTGCCGTCTGCATATCCTCCGCGAAAGATCGCAGCGCTCAGCAAAAGCGCTCGGCGGGCCCTTCTGTTGGTGACTCGCTTCAACCACAGAAATATATCGGTCCCGGCTCCTGCGCCGCCACGAGCTGTCACGGCAGCGTCAAGCCCGTACCCGGCAGCCGCATTTTGCAAAATGAATATTCCACCTGGATTATCAAGGATAAGCATAGTCGCGCGTACCAGGCGCTGACCGGAGACATCGGCGAACGCATCGCCCGCATTCTGAAACTCAATGCGAAGGCCGAAGAAGCGCCGAAGTGCCTCGCGTGTCATGCGCTCTACACGACGCCCGAGCAGCGCGGCCGCCCATTCGAATTGTCGGAAGGCGTCTCCTGCGAAAATTGTCACGGCCCCGCCTCCGCCTGGCTTGGTCCGCACACCACGCGCGACTGGCCTCATGAAAAGTCCGTCGCGCTGGGTATGACCGATACGCGCAACGTAATTCATCGCACGGATAAATGCCTCGAATGTCATCTGGGAACGAAGGACAAATTTGTCGACCACGAAATGATCGCGGCAGGCCATCCAGATTTGTTTTTCGAACTCGATTCTTTTTCCGCCGTGATGCCGCGCCATTGGAAGTCGCCGCGCGAATCCGCCCCCGGAAAACCCGTTGAAGATGCGGCTTGGGCCGGCGTGCGCGACTGGAGCACCGGCCAGGCCGTGCAGCTGCGCGCCGAAATGGAGCGCCTGACCTGGCGAGCGAAGGGCGAGCGCTTCGATAAAAAAGATATTTGGCCGGAGTATTCGGAGCTGTCCTGTTTTGCGTGCCACCATGCGCTCGGGCCGGCAAAAGACAGCTGGCGGCAGGCGCATGGATACGCGGGGCGGCGGCCCGGCGATCCTGCGTGGAACAGTTCACGGTACGCGGTGTTCCGTTTGCTGGCCCAGCAAATCGATTCCGCGAATGCGCAGGAACTTGACCGCAGGCTTCTCGAAGTGTCCGAGGAAATGTCCAAGCTGAATCCTGAGCGGAATATTATCGCGGCGACGGCCTCCGCCGCTGCGCCGATCGCGCAACGTTTTGCCGAGCGGCTTGCAACCATCCAGTATGATCGAGCCATGGTGCTGCGCATGTTGCAGCTCATTTCAGAGGACGCAGAAAATATTTCTCTTGCAGACGAGCGTGCCGCCGAACAAGCGGCCATGGCCATGGATTCGCTGTACATCGCGTACAGCAAAGATGCAAAACCTGACAACGCCGATGACGTTCGAGCCGCCATCAATGTGCTCTTCCACCAGCTCGAAAACCCTTCGGCGTACAACGCCGACCAGTTCGCATCTTCGCTGAGGCGGATCGGGGCCATCCTGCGATAGCAAGATCCTGCGAAGTCCTGCGATAATCAAATCCTGAAACAGCGGCTTGGTTTTCAGAATCGTGCGCCAGTCTTTTCTTGGAAGAGATGGGACGTGTTGCTTTGAATCGTTTCGAGAACTGGTTTTGCGGTTCGTCGCTCTGGCGAGCGATGACGCGGAAGCAAGTGCTTCCGTGGCTTTTGTCCGGCACGGAATTGGGCGAGCACGTTTTGGAAATTGGCGCAGGTGCGGGCGCGGCAACGCAAGAGCTACGAAAGCGCGCAAAGCGGGTGACAAGCCTTGAATACAGCCGCAACCTGGTCGTAAAACTTGCGCGTCGGAACATTCGGCAGCACGGCAATCCTTGCACGAACGGCGACGTGTTGCAGGGGGACGCGTCCGCCCTGCCTTTTTCCGAAAAAACATTCTCCGCATTGACCGCCGTGCTCATGTTGCACCATTTGAAATCCCCGGAGGCGCAAGAAGGCGCATTCGCGGAAGCATTTCGCGTGCTGCGGCCCGAAGGCGTGTTTCTTGCCATTGACATACCAGATGGCTGGCTGCATCGTATCGCGCACATTCGGAGCACGTTTGTGCCAATCGCGCCATCGACGGCTCCCGCGAGGCTCGCTGCCGCCGGATTTTCGAATGTCTCCGTGGATTTTCGTGGCGGGGCATTTCGTTTGCGCGCGTTGCGGCCGCGCGACGCCGGCAAGTCTTAAACGAAGGCTCGTTGACGCGGCCAAGTGTGGCCCTTAGCATGAGATGATGAACGCCAAAGCTAAGCTCAAATTTCCTCCGGGTCCTTCCTTCGGGCTGCGGCGCTGGTCGTTGGGCCCTCTCAACAGCGGCGATCCACTTGGATATTTCACGGGAATTGTCCGCGAGTATGGAGATGTCGTCGGGCTTCGCATTTTTAATTTCCGCATCCTGTTGATCAACCATCCTGATGACATCGAAGACGTGCTGGTAAATCATCCACGAAAATTCATAAAAGGCCGCGTGCTGCAGGCGAATAAGCGCGTTTTCGGAAGAGGCCTGTTGACGAGCGAGGGAGATTTCTGGCTCCGTCAGCGGCGCCTGGTCCAGCCCGCGTTTCACCGCGCGCGAATCGCGGGCTACGCGTCGACGATGGTGGAGTACACCGAGCGGCTGCTCGACGAGTGGCAGGACGGCGAAGAGCGCGACATTCACAAGGAGATGATGCGGCTCACGTTGCAAATCGTCGCCAAAACGCTGTTCGATGCGGACGTGGAGCGAGACGCACAAGACATCGGCAAATCGCTGGAGCTTCTGCTGGAACTCGGCGCCGATTTCCGGCGCACACTTCTTATTCCGCAATGGCTGCCAACACCGACGAATCTCCGTCTGGAACGAGCTATCCGGCAGATTGAAAAGGTGCTCTACCGAATGATCGCGGAGAAACGCGCCTCGGGCCGCGATGCGGGCGACCTGCTTTCCATGCTGCTGGCCGCGCAGGATGAAGACGGCTCGCGCATGACCGACAAACAGCTTCGCGACGAAGCCATCACGCTTTTCCTGGCCGGACATGAGACCACGGCGAATGCGCTTTCCTGGACGTGGTGGCTGCTGGCGCGGAATCCTGCTGTCGAAGCGAAGCTCCACGCTGAGCTGAGGACGGTGCTTGCGGGCCGCGCTCCTTCCTTTGACGACCTGCCAAAGCTGGTTTATACGAATCATGTCATCACTGAATCGATGCGGCTTTATCCTCCGGCGTGGGGTACGGCGCGCACAGCCATTGAGGACCTCGAAATTGCGGGATACGCGGTGCCAAAAGGGTCCGGCGTCTCGTTTACGCAATGGACGGTGCACCGCGACGCAAGATGGTACGACGCGCCGGAGGAATTTCGTCCCGAACGGTGGGAGGGCGACCTGCTGAAACGGATTCCAAGGTTCGCATATTTTCCCTTTGGAGGAGGACCGCGCCAGTGCATCGGCACTTCGTTCGCGCTGATGGAGATGGCGCTGACACTTGCGACCATTGCGCAGCAGTACCGATTCCGGCTGGTGGAAGGACATCCGGTAGTTCCGCTGGCGTCGATCACACTGCGTCCGAGGCACGGGATTCGGGTAACGCTGGAATCGCGTTCGGCCAAGAGCCGCGCCGCAGTTGATGGCCGTGAGCCGTGACTGGTGACTTGTGACGCGTGCTCCGAGATCTGTGTTCCGAGCCATGTTTGAAGTGTTCCGTGGCTGGCAAAACTGCAGGAGGACAGCCAGGAATGGCTGTCCCACTGCCCCACCCCCTCCCCGGTTTTTTTGTAAGTGTTCATTCTAAATGGTTTAAAGTCCTGTGTTTTGGAAGTGCGGATTCTAAAGGGGTTACGGGTGGATTTTTCGTAAGTGCGGATTCTAAAGGGGATAGTGGCGAGTGATGAGTGGCGAGTGGCTAGATTGGGTAAACGGAAGTGGATCGCTTCGACCTGGCCGGTGCGTATGGAATGTTGGAAGGTTTGAAAGCTGGAAGGTTTGGAGGTTGGGGAAGGGGAAGAAATAGGCAGGATCCGCCTGAAGCGGCGAAAAGAAACAGGGTGGCGTGGGGCAAGCATGGGGTATGGTAGCAGGGTTAGTTACCAGTTGTCAATAGATATTTTGTTTACTGAGTAGAACATTCGAACGGGGAGGGGCGGATTCGAATGAGAGTGGCGGAAGTCGAGGGGATTGAGGGAGTTGGGCGGGGAGTGATGAGTTTTCCACGACTGTGGAAATTTGTGGAAAAGTGGGGAGAGGCAGTGAGTAGTGAATAGTGGGTAGTGAGTAGTGAGTAGAAGGATGAGAAACGGAGAGGAGTGCCCGCCGTTTGCAAGAAACAAGCTCACAAGGCGCGGACATCCCAGAAAAAAGCAGAGCCAAAATCGTTTCTACGCGATAAGACCCACCTACCCGCCATTCGGGACGAAGTGTGAGAAAACGTCTCGTCTGTCCCCGGTTCCCTGTTTCTGTCCCCGTGTACCGTCCCTAGCTCTCACTCTGACGCGCTTGGCTTCTTTCTCGCTCGTTCGATCACGCCAGCGTAACCCGCTAAACCACCAGAAGGGAGCCGCACGTCTGGCGGTTTAGCAGGGCGACCGCTTCGGTAGGCCAATGAAAGTGGGTGGAGTCCAGAGTGAGTTCCCTGGACTCCCCGAAGTTAGAAAGTGAAGCGCAAGAGCATGCGCATGGTGCGAGCCACGGAATCTGTTTGGCTGAAGTCCAAGAAACTGCCCTTAGGGGTGTTGGCGACGTTGTCCGGAGCTGGCCGGTATCCAAAGTTGAGAGTATTGAGGGCATTGAACATATCCACGCGGTATTCCAGGTTCATGCGCTCATTGAAGCGGAACCTCTTGGAAAGAGCGAAGTCCAGGTTATCGAGTCCAGGGGCGCGGAAAGCGTTCCTGCCAGCGGTTGAGGCATTTGGAAGCCCACTGCCTTGAATGAAATGCACGGTAGAAGGATCAATGCAAGGTACCCCTGTGGCGTCGGGGTTGCCGAAGCCGGTGGAGCAGGAGGCCTTGAGTACAGCCCTGGTATTGAGAGGCGCGCTGAGGTTGCTGACATCGGGACGATCCGGGAGGCTTTGGCCATCCCCGTTGCGGTCCGCGCCATTGATGATGGTGTAAGGCAGGCCACTTTGCCAATGGGAAATGGCGGAAACCTGCCAGCCACCCACGAAGGTTCCGAGCAGACCGGACCTTGGTCCACGCACATTCCAAAGCACGGCGAGAGACGCTACATGGGTGCGATCGAAGTCAGAATTGCCGTAATCGAGGTGGCGGCTGCCGCCCACGACCTGGGAAACCGATTGGAAGGCACTGGGCGTGGAATCAAAGCCGAAAACGTCGCTCACGTCGTCGAGGAAATGGGAGTAAGTGTAGGAACCATCGAATTGGACTTGCCCTATGGGTGTAGAAGCGAAACGGCGTTTCAGGTCGAACTGAAGGGATTCATAGTTGGAGTTTGCGTTCGTTGCGCGCACGGTTCGGATGCCCACCTGCGGCTGGAATCGGGCTTTGGTAGCAGGATCGACAATCGGATTCATGTCAATTGTGCGAAACAGCTTGTGAGATACGGACCCGACATAGGAGGTGTCCCAAATCATTCCGTAGGGCAGCTCGCGCTCGAAACCTAAGGACCAGCGATCCGTATACGGATTCCTGAATGGCTGGAGGAAAAGGTTGGTTTGAGGAGACTGGGCCGTGGGAGGGGTGGGCTGAATGCTAGCAAACTGGGCGCTGAAGTTCGCCGTCCCGCGGCTCGCCGATCCCGTAGGAACGGTAGATTGGATGGTGCCCCCGAGCGTGTTGGGAGAAGACCCGGCAATATTCGACAGCAGATTGTTGAACCACGTGTCATAGCTTGTCTGGAAGCCGCCGCGCCAGACCATCTTGCTTCCTCCCATAAGGCGATCCAGCCGGCTGCTACCTTTGGGATTCCAAGCGAAACCGACGCTAGGAGCGAAGTTGTTGTTGTCGCCCTGGACAGGGTGCGGGGCTGCGAAATTGATGGGATCGTAGTCAGTGAAGGCGGCGACGCTGAAGGTGTTCACCGGCGTGCCAAAGTTCTCATAGCGCAGACCGAGATTCAGAGTAAGGTTCTGGGTGGTTTTCCAGGAATCCTGGAAGAAATAGGACTGGCGGAAGAGGTTCGGATGATAAATCGAACTTCCGAACTGGCGGTTTAGGGAACCTCCGCTGCCGCCAAAATCATCGAGGAAGTTGGAGAAGGCGGTCGCGCCGTTGCTGGGAGCATAGCTAAAGGAACCACGCTCGTTAAAGGGGGGATGCTGGCGGGCCAATTGACGGAGATAGTCTACGCCAAAGCGAAACGTATGGGTGCCGTGGACCCAGGTCATCGTGTCCTGGTACTGCCAGTTATTCGCATATCTGAATTGCGGAATGTTCGTGGCACCTCCGAAACCCGTGATTCCGAGGCCGGAATAATTTGGCTCATTGGCGTGAAAGGTGTCCGGGGCCAGGAGCGGGAAGTTGAAGCCGATGCGGCCGTAGTTGAAGCGGAATTCGTTGGTCCACTTGGCGTTGATGACGTAGGTATCGGCAAAGCTTCCGGTCAGAGTTTTGCCGGTGAAGCCATTGTCGAACCCGGGTAGGTTGTTAAAACCCGGTGTGGACGAGCTCGAGTTATACAGCCAGCGAAAGCTCATGTTCTGTTTATCGGAGACCTTATGGTCAATGCGAATAAGATGATTATTGTCGAGATCGACGGAAGGCTCCTGACGAATGAACAGCCCAGTGTCCAGTGATAGTCCGGTGCGTGTCGAGTTCGTGCAAGTACCGGTAGCGCTAGGCACGGCCAGGCTGATGCTGCTCGGAATCGAGGCGGGATTGCCGCGCAGGGAACCCAAGGCTTGCAGGTAAAGGGCGGCATTCGGACATTGGCCCGCCAAGGCCTGCAGCGTGGCTACCCCGGCGTCGGTGGGCAGCCGCAAGGAACCGGAGGTGGCATTTCCGAAGATGCGGTCCCACTGAGCCGCAGCGAAAAAGAAAGTCTTGTCGTGTCCATTATACAGATGAGGAATGACGACGGGGCCGCCGATCGTAAAGTCAGGATTGTTTTCAATTTGTCGCGGAGGAGCGGTCAAGTGATTAATCTTCTGAGCGTTATTGAGCGCGGCGAAGGCACTGCCGCTGTAGACATAGGTGGCTGTCCCGTGAATGTCATTGGTTCCTGACTTGGTTATCTGGTTGAAGACGGCGCCGCCAGCGCGGCCAAATTCAGCACTGAAATCCGCGGTTTGGATGTTGACCTCCTCGACGGCGTCGGGGTTCGTGATGGTGAAGGCCGGGCCGGTGATCGAAATATCGTTGTTCTCGACGCCGTCAATCATGAAGTTGTTGCCGCGGGGACGCTGACCGTTGACGGCAAAAGAGAAGGTGCCGTCCTGGTTGATGGCATTCGTGGCCCCGGAGATAACCATTACGCCGGGCAATAACTGCGCTATCGTCAAGCTGTCTTGACCGGTAATGGGCAGGTTCGCGATGGTGTGGTCAGAAAAGTTTGCGCCGCGGACCTGCTCGGAGGTTTGCAGGGCGACCTCGGCGGAAGCTTCCACAGTCACGACTTCCGAAGCGGTTCCAACCTCGAGAGGAACATCGATGTTCGTGGTGCGGGCGGCCTGAACTTCCACACCGGTCGTTTCCTTGGTTCGAAAACCAGCCGCAGAGACCGAAAGGGCGTAGGTGCCTAGATCGACGGCATCAAAACGGTATACGCCCGCTTCGTTGGTCGTGGTTTGACGCTTGAGGTTCGTCGCCGACTGTGTGATGGTAACCGTCGCGTTGGCAATTACCGCCCCCGAACTGTCCGTTATAATTCCCGTCAAAGTGCCACGGCTAGTTTGGGCAAGTCCCACGCCAGCCGCGAGCAGGAACAAACAAAAGGCAAATCCAAAAATCGCAAAATTTCTCAACCTGTACATGCTGTGCCTCCGTCAAAATTTGGAATAACAACCCCTGAGAGTCACCCCTTGCTAGAATTCCGTTCTCAATAAGCCCACAGCGCCCGCCAGAGTCATCCACCGGGAATCAGAACAAAAATCAACGGCAGCGAACGGTCATTTCGACTGCTCGCACAGCGTGAAATGATCTTTTTCAGTAGCTCCCTCAACAGTTTGCGATCCGCGCCAAGAACGCGCAAATTGTCCCAGGCCTTGCGGATCTCCCCGAACCCCTTTCCTAGTTCAACCCAACGGCGCGTGAACTTATTCCACAGCTGAACCTAACAAGCATCAGCAATCCGGCGGGTATAGGCAGGAATGCAATCCGGCACAGCAGCGCCAACAGCGATTGTGAGATGTCGAGACGGAACTGTTCCCATGATGGGTCCCGTGACAGAACGCTGTCCTGGAGGTGCCACGCCGCCAAATAGCAAAGGCATGGCTAAGACGAGCCCCAATCGAAACAGATTCAAAAAATTCAGATAACGGCGGGAAGAGATACGGTTCCAGTACAGCGTCATCGCCCCCTCCGTCTAAACGCCAAAAAATCGGTAGCAGGACTCCGAAGGAACAGCCAGGGTCCCAGCTTTGAAATAGAGGTGGCACTTTTGAGACCAAATTTGAATTAAGGCGTTGTTAGTTGCAGCGCTAGGAAAACATAGGATTTAGGGGATTGCGGAGATTGATATCGATGCAAGCTGGCACACAAGAGATATGAGATTCAGTAAATAACCGTTCGTCGGTTTCCAAAAAATGGAGTATTGAAGGCCATTGGCATGTGCTTTTACGGGTTTCCGGGTGAATGGGAGAAGGCTACTCTTTGAATTTTTTGCTGGGGGTGGCTTGGCGCTGGTTTTGGAGTTCGAGGATGTCGGCGCGGGTGTCGGAGGAGCCGAGGAGCCAGCGGGCGAAGAAATCGCCGCGGGCCATGTCGACGTAGCTGGCGATAGGCATGTAGGAATGGCGCATGCCGGGGTAGACCTGAATTTCGAAGCGCTTGTCGGCTTTGATGAGCGCGTTAGCGACGCGCATCGTGTTGACCATGCTGACGTTGTTGTCCATGTCGCCGGTGGTGAGCATGAGGTGGCCCTTTAAGTTTTTGGCGAGTTCGGAATTTTTGTCGATTTCGTAGACATATTTTTGGGTGCCGTCTTTCAGAGTTTCTTCGCGGACGCCGTGGTATTTCTCGCTCCAGTCGCGGTTGTAGACGACGTTGTCGTGATTGCCGGATTCGGACCAGCCGGCTTTGTAGAAATCGGGATACTCCATGAGGGCGGCAGCGGTCATGAAGCCGCCGCCGGAGTGGCCCCACATGCCGACGCGAGAGAGATCGATGTAGGGATGAAGAGCGGCGAGGCGCTCGGCGGCAACTTTTTTGTCGGCGAGGCCGTAATCGCGGAGATTGCCGTAGCCGTAGCTGTCGTACCATTTGTCGCGCTGGGGACTTCCGCCGCGGGCGCCGACTTCGATGACGATGAAACCGAGTTGCGAGAGAGGGATGTTGGGGCTCTTGGGCGAGAAGGTTTTGTTCACTTCTTCGGTTTGCGGGCCGGGGTAGACGAACTCGATCAGGGGATATTTGCGGGAGGGATCAAAGTCGAAGGGCTTGTGCATCACGCCGTAGAGATCGGTGATGCCGTCCTCGGCTTTGACTTTGAAGGTTTCGGGAAATTTGTAACCGGCTTCGAGGAGTTGGGAGACGTCGGTGGTTTCCAGGTCGAGAAGCTGAGCGCCCTGCGCATCGACGAGGATGGATTTTGGTGCGGTATCGACGCGGGAATACGTGTCTTCAAAATATTTGCCGGAGTCAGGGGCGCTGAAAGCGTGGGAGAAATTGCCGGGGGTGAGGAGCTGGAGTCCAGAGCCGTCAAGGCCGATGCGATAGAGATGGAGGTAGTAGGGATCTTCGCCGCGTTCGCGGCCGTTGGCGGTGAAAAAGAGGGTGCGGGATTTTTCATCGAGGGAGACGATTTGATCGGAGACGTACTCGCCGGAAGTGATCTGGTTTTTGAGTTTGCCCGCGGAATCAAAGAGGTAGTAGTGGCCCCAGCCGTCGCGTTCGGACCACCAGATGAGTTCCTGGCCGTTGCCGACCAGGCGGAGCGGCTTGACGCTAAGCCAGACGTTGGAACGCTCTTCCATGAGAGTTTTTGATGCGCCGATGGCGGTATCGGCGACGCAGACGTCTACTTTGCGAAAATCGCGATTGGTGCTGATGAAGTAGAGCTTATCGGAGGAGTCCGAGAGCCAGCGAGCGGTGACGCGCGAGAGGGGAATCGGAGCGCCTTCCTGATTGCCTTCCTGCTCTTCGCGGAGCTCTTCGCGATCGCGCTCGAGGAGCGGGGCGTCCGCAAGGCGGAGCTCCTGTTCGGGGAAGTTTTTGGCTTGCACGACGACGAGCTGTTTCGTGCCGACGTCAAGAATCTCGATTTGAGAGATTGGCATGGCCTCCTCGCCGGGGAGCGGGTAGGGGTAGGACTCGAGGATTGGGCGGGGACTCGCGAGAGAGTGGATGACCCAGAAATCCGGGATTTTGCGATCGTCCTGGCGGACGACGGCGAATTTTTTGGAGTCCTTGGACCAGTGGACCTGAATGGCGGGGGAGCGAATGCCCGCTTTGTTGGTGTCGCCCTTGTCTTCCTTTTTGAGCTGATCTTCCTGCTCGGGCAAAATGCGACGGGCGTAACTGAATTTATCGAGGCCGTCGGTGGTGAGCTGAGTCTCGACGATGGAGGTGTCGCCGGCCTTTTTGAGGGCTTTGGCGTAATTGGCGGCGTCCATCATGAAGAGATTGTGGCCGCGGG
>Ga0209166_10002473_pt1 | contig 14012 bp, 9 predicted proteins | sample Coa_R1_3_FD_187151 | JGI IMG/M metagenome (GOLD analysis project Ga0209166, IMG submission 187151) | Surface soil microbial communities from Centralia Pennsylvania, which are recovering from an underground coalmine fire - Coalmine... | ecosystem: Environmental > Terrestrial > Soil > Unclassified... | reverse complement strand
TGCTGCATCGAGAGCTTTGGCAGCTTTCCCTTGCTGGCTTGCAGCACATCTTTATCACCGCCGCCGCCGCCGCCGCCAACTTGCGTCTTGGAGGGTTTCATGGCCGGAATGTCGTTGGGATCGAGCAGCGTCACCGTCACCTTTGACGGGGCAGCCGTTACCGTTGGGTGCTTGAGGACGATATAGCTCGCCGCAATGGCAGCTATGATCAGTACGTGTACGCCCGTCGAAGCGAACGCGCCATTCTTTTTGTAGTCGTAGAATCCCCAGATGCTCTGTACCGGCTCTGGCTTCGACTCGAGCAAGAGGGGTGGCAGCTTTTTGGGAAACAAAAACTCGTCCACCTGGCGGAATAGCGACTTCCAGAGCGGCTCTTCAAACTCTTCTTCGGCGGGAAGCAGATGCACTTCCTGGCTTGGATCGCCTGGCTTTGAAACCGGGATGTACGGCGCCAGTGGCGGCAGCTTCTTGGCGAAGAAGCGGTCGCCCAATTCCTTCAGAAGAGACTTCCAGAGGGACGACTCCAGAATCTCGCGGTCTAAAACGAGCTTCAGTTCCGGCTCATTGCCTGGGGTATTCGGATTAATCTGTTCGAACATAATTCCCGTATGGATGTCGTGCCGGCTCTGTGCTGGAAACTGCCCTAACTACTCGGAAAACCCGCTCCTTACAGAGATGAGCGACACACATGACAAGTTGCTTTCGTTTCGGCCCGTTTTTTTCTGGATGCGGTAACTCGTTGGCCCCCCAACGACCGGTACCGAGCCGTCAACTTCACCTACGTTGATAAATTGTAACTCCTCTTTGGCCCATGTGACAGTGATTTTCGGTGGGCACGTTACTCTCGGGAAGACATCGCCTAATCGGCTGATTACAAATGAAGCAACAGCTTTAAAGCCCGAGTGCAGCACGTCGCGCGGAGTTCGCGGAGGAAGTCTCACCGCCCGTTCGGCCCCGCATAGACGTTCCCGGTCAGGCTCCCTATAATGAGAAGATTCAATCATTTATAAGAGGCCACTGAGTTGCCGCTGGAACTGAAAAAGACTATCAATCTGCCCCAAACTGCCTTCCCCATGAAGGCCAACCTGCCCCAAAACGAGCCCAAAATGCTCGAGCGCTGGGAGCAGACGGGAATCTACGAGCGCATTCGTCAGGCCCGTAAGGGCGCGCCACGGTACATCCTGCACGATGGGCCCCCTTATACCAGCGGCCCCATCCACATGGGCACCGCGCTCAACAAGTGCTTGAAAGATTTCATCGTCAAATCCAAGACGATGTCCGGCTTCGATGCCCCCTACGTGCCCGGCTGGGACTGCCACGGCCTGCCCATCGAGATCAAAGTCGACAAGGAATTGGGCGGCAAGAAATTGCAGATGGCGCCCACGGCTGTCCGCGCCGCATGCCGTAAATACGCCGAAAAGTACCTCGATCTGCAGCGGACCCAATTCAAGCGCATCGGAGTCTTCGGACGCTTCGAACGCCCCTACGCCACCATGACCCCGCAGTACGAATCGGTGGTGCTATCCACGTTCTTTTCCTTCTACGAGAATGGCTTTGTCTACAAAGGCTTGCGCGCGGTTTACTGGTGCATGCACGACGAGACGGCGCTGGCTGAGGCCGAAGTTGAATACGAGAACCACACCAGCAGCACCGTCTTCGTGAAATATGCATTGCTCGACGATCCGGCGCAGATCAATCCGGGATTAGCGGGTAAAAAAGTTTCAACCATCATTTGGACGACGACTCCGTGGACGCTGCCTGCCTCGATGGCGGTAGCGTTCCATCCTGATGAGGAGTACGTCGCACTCGAGTCGGGCGGCGAAGTGTACATCGTCGCTTCCAAGCTGACGGCGGACGTCGCTTCAAAATGCAATCTTGAGAATCCCCGCGCGCTGGCGCATTTCCCTGGACGCAAGCTCGAGCGCCTGAATTTTCAGCATCCGTTCCTCGAGCGCAAAGTTCTTGGTGTGCTGGCCGACTACGTCACCATGGACACCGGGACCGGCGTGGTCCACACCGCTCCATCGCACGGCGCCGAGGACTTCATCACCGGCATGAAGTACGGCCTTGATGCCACCAGCAACGTCGACGAAAAAGGTATCCTGCGCAATGGCTTGCCCGAATACACGGGAAAACGAGTCTGGGATGCGAACCAGCCCATCATCGACTTGCTGAAGGCCCGCAGCGCGCTCCTGCATACCGAGAAGACCGAGCACTCCTATCCGCATTGCTGGCGCTGCCACAATCCTGTGATCTTCCGCGCGACCGAGCAGTGGTTCATCTCGATGGAAACTCCCATGCCCGGCGGCGCCGGCAAGAATGACACCCTGCGCACGCGCACCCTGGCAGAAATCAAGAAAGTGAAGTGGGATCCCGGCTGGGGTGAAGAGCGGCTATCCAACATGATCGAGACGCGCCCCGACTGGTGCATCTCGCGCCAGCGCGTGTGGGGTGTGCCCATCGCCGTTTTTCTCTGCGAGGGCTGTGGCAAGCCGTTGAACGACAAAACCGTCAACCATAAGGTCGTCGAATTGTTCCGTAAATCGGGAGCCGACGTGTGGTTCACTCCCGAGCCCGACCAGATTCCTGCAAGCGTCACCTGTCCCCACTGCGGCGGCACGAAATTCGAAAAAGAAACCGACATCTTTGACGTCTGGCTCGAATCCGGCGCCAGCTATCTCGCGTTAATCGACGACGAGCCCGATTATCCCTGGCCCTCCGATCTTTACCTCGAAGGGGGAGATCAGTATCGCGGCTGGTTCCAATCTTCCCTCCTCTGCGCGATGGGCACGCACCAGACGCCTCCCTACAAAGGTGTCGTCACTCCTGGCTGGACGCTCGACGAAAAAGGCCAGGCCATGTCGAAGTCGCGCGGCAATGACGTGGACCCGGTCGAGATTTCCAGCCGCAAAGGCGGAGAAGTCGTCCGTCTATGGGTCTCCTCGGTCGATTTCCGCGAGGATGTGGTGGGCTCCGAAGCCCTGATGCAGCGCATCGGCGACAACTACACGAAGATTCGCAACACCATCCGCTACATTCTCGGCAATCTCGCAGCCTTCGATCCTCAGACTGACGCGGTGCCGTTCAACCAGATGGAGATACTCGATCAGTACATGTTGCGCCAGACCTGCGAGTTTGCTGCTGACGTGCGCAGGTCGTATGAAGAATTCGCCTTTCATAAGATCTATCATCGCCTCAATCACTTCTGCATCGTGGACTTGAGCGCGTTCTATTTCGACGTACTCAAAGATCGCCTCTATATTCTTGCCCCAAAATCCCAAGCACGGCGCAGCGCTCAAACCGCGGTGTGGCGCATTGGTGAAGCCTTGGCGACGCTGCTGGCCCCGATCATGAGCTTCACTTGCGAAGAAGTGTGGCAATACTTACCAAAGCTGGAATCGCGCGTGGAAAGCGTTCACCTCGCGCACTTCCCTTCCGAAACCGAGATCCTTGGCAGCTCGGAGATTTCCGCCAAAGATCCAAAATCAGATGAGGATTGGAGGAGCCTGCGCGCGGTTCGCGACAACGTACTGAAGGCTCTGGAAGAAGCGCGCAACAATAAACTGATCGGGAAAGCTCTTGAAGCGCAGGTTCATATCACCGTTTCTGATCCTGTCTACTCCCTTCTGCAGCGCTATGCCGCTCAACTCCGCTATCTGTTTATCGTTTCCGCGGTCACGCTGGTGCAAGGCTCCGGCAATGGCACCAGCGGCGTGCACGTTGAGGTCAAGAAAGCGGACGGCGCCAAGTGCGACCGCTGCTGGAATTATTCGCCGCATGTCGGCGAAGATAAGGCTTACCCAACCGTCTGCGAGCGCTGCAGCGCGGTGCTGAAAGAACTGGAAAAAATGTCCTGATCCTTACTTCGCGTTCTCTGCGAGCTTTCTCAGCGAACTCAGCGGTTAAACTCTTTTTGCGGGCTCTAAGAATCTTAAACCGCGGAGTTCGCTGGGGAGTCGCGGAGACCGCGGAGAAAACCAGATTGAGATACTCGAAGCGAACCTGACTGATGACCAACCGCGCCCGCGCCGTCCACTTCATACTGGCCCTGCTTGTGTTCTTGCTCGACCGTTGGACCAAGCGGCTCGTGGCTTCGCATCTTGCGATGTATGCCAATATCCAGGTGATCCCCGGCTTATTTCGCCTGACGCATACTGAGAACACCGGCGCGGCCTTCAGCCTTTTCGCCGACTCTCCGTCCCACTGGAAAACCACGCTGTTGATCGGCTTCTCGCTGGTCGCGATGGTCGTCGTATTTGTTTTGTTGTGGAAGCAGCGGCACGCACTCTCACTTACAGGAATCGCTTTGTCACTGATCCTGGGCGGAGCGGTGGGCAATCTCTGGGACCGCGTAGCCAGCGGCCGGGTCGTAGATTTTCTGGATTTCTATTACCGGGGCCATCACTGGCCGGTATTCAACTGCGCCGATAGCGCGATTGTGATCGGGGCGTCACTGCTCGTGCTCGAGATCCTGTTTCACAAAGCCCCGGCTGATTCCCCCGCCCCGTGATACGGACCCGACCTTCAACCGAACAGGACTTTGCAATCGCTGTAGCTCAGGCCCGGACGCCTCAGGACTGGGGGGTGAGGCGTCTTTGGCTGTAGTTTTGACTGTAATCGCCTGGCACAATTGAAGGCAGACGCATCTCGCGTTACAATCGTCGCCGCTTCATAGCGAGGTTGAGATGAATACAAACGACGGCACCAGCGAGGATAAGGGAGTTGGGCAGAAGATCCGTGTGGTGGGTGGACTTGTGCTCGTAGCACTGATTTCTTATGAAATGGGTCTCGGCCAAGGCAGAGCAGAGAAAAGTGCTAGTCAGTATGCTGAACTGAAAGCTCAATACTCGGCTTTGAAGGCCGATTACGAACGCGATTACGCGGAATACTCGGCGATGAAGGGCCAGTATGACCAAACGTTGGCTCAGTATGCCGTTTTGAAAGCTCAATACGATCGGATCGAGGCCAAGACACACAAGATGCCATGACCGTCCGCAGGATTACTCTCGAGCGGATCATTCTGTTGCCACTAGAATCCTCCTACGCTCACACGTCATAAGCTCACTCCTCGTGCTCGACATGCTATTCCACAATTCTTCGAACGAAACGGCCCTTCACTAATCGGCTTGCCGGCAAACGTATTCAACGCGCCAGAATCCCCGCTCTTTCGATTATTTCCCACGGACTCCCCAACTGCAGCACGAAAGCCTCCGCTCGTTTCGATCCGCACTGCAGCCCACGAAATGTAGCGACGGCATCCTGCAAGCCATAATAGGAATCCGGCGTCTGGCTCGCATGCGCGTAGCACGCAGCCTTCTTCATGTCGGCCACTTCGCTGATATCGACGTAATGCGTGGGGGCGGGAAAAGGATTCGTGTCCTCCCCGTCGGACACCTCGTAGTAGTACAGTGCGAACCGGTGTTTGAGCTGCTTCCACGCCTCGTACGTCAGGTTGGCAATCGCCCGGTGATCAGCGTGATTGTCAACCGGCCAGTGAGTAAACACGGCATCCGGATGTTCTGCTTCGAGAATTGCCTGAAACGCCTGGTAATGAGCGTTGTCGACGATGGCATTCCCGTTGACCTGGTGAGCATAGGATGGACGCGCCTTCAAAATCTCGCACGCCTTTTTCGCCTCGGCAATGCGCGTAGCCGCCGACGTCTGCTGCCACGCCCCATCATTGAGATAAAGCAACACAACGTCATGCCCGCCAGCGGCAAGCCGTGCAATCGTTCCGCCGCACCCATACTCCGGATCGCCCGGATGTCCGCCCGTCACCACAACTTTTTCTTTCTTGCCAACTCGGCCGCCATTAAACGAGCTCTGCCCCGCGACCTTCATGACGGTCGCCCCCACGGCTACGCCTGCAGTCCTAAGCAGCGCTCTCCGATTCATTGTGCATCTCCTGTGCCCGGCAGTGTAACGTGTCCAGCCGGAAAAGGGATTCGAAGGGAGAAGAGATGTCCGAGAAAATGAAAATTTGGTGGAGCTAGTCGGGATCGAACCGACGACCTCATCGTTGCGAATTCTCAAACCCAAGTTGGATGGAGCGAAGGACGACGAGGACAAGTAGCAGAATCAGAAAACCTTAAGGCGGAATATCGGCAAAACGACTTGGCTCTCGTAGTAGGCGTTTGCAGGCACTTGCAGGGGCATGGATGCGAGGGTTATGTCACAAGTCACGTCACAATTTCCCGCGTGGCGAGGCGAGCCTCGTTCCGGCGAAGTCACGATGAATTTTCCGTCCTAGGTTAAGGCTATCGTCATCGGAGTGGCCATTGAACTTGCGCCGGGGTCTTAAGGACGCATTACCGACGAGTAAGATAGCCCTCTTGCTGGATCCTGTCGCCCTGAACATTTAGGATTGTGATATCAAGGCAAGGCTCTCCGCAGGCCTCAGCGTTCGGTCGGGGTGGCTTATCTGCTATACGAGCGCCCCTCTGCGCCAGCGTAGCCGTGGCTTGCCGTGTTACTCCCTTATCGCCCTCAAGACTTTGGGAAAATGAGAGGCCATCTCCGTCGACGACAGCCTTGGCATGTCGGATCGCACCATAGTCGTATTCGAAAATGGTAATTGCCCCATCTTTGTCTATCACGTACTTCACGGTGACGTTCCCCATGTTGTCCGGTGCCATCTCGTATCGAATTCCCGTCCAATTCCCAACAAATTGCGGCGGAACCAAAGACCGTGGAGGTGAAGTCACAACTGGGGGGACGGGCAGGAGAAAAGAGTCTCCTGAGTTACCTAAATTCACTGCGACTCCGAGATCTTTGCCGGGCTCTCTTTGAAACAGATAGTTGTGCAAAACATTGCCCTGCCAGATTTCCTGAATATTCCCGGGCTTTGTACCACCGGTCACCTGCACATCAATTTTTTCTGGATTGTCTTGGCCCTCAGGAGACCATTTAATCTCAATTTCGGCCACGCTAGGAGTCACACTCTTAAGCCAGAGAGTAACGCCAGTATAGGACCTAACTGTCTTGAGGCAGTCGGCGTATCCGGTCTCAGACGTTTGAGAAAAGTATGTCCGAACATATGCACGGGACCGTTCTTCGGTATAGTCAGACTGAACTCGCGTATGTTCTTCTTCAACATCCTTGCGAAAGTCTTCATAATTAGCGTAGCCGCTGATAGGGATTGCCTTGACGATAACGTTGGCCCCGGTCTGAACTCCACGCTTTATATCTTCGAATCGAGATCTATCGATTGTATACAGCCAACTTATTCGAATGGCATCATTAGTCTGCTCTGACTCCACACTCTTTCCCAGATTTTTGTCGCACTCTGCAATTCTCTGTGCGTAAGTGGCATCGATGAAGAGGAATGAAAAAAACAGAACTCCAAACAGCCGCAGATATCGAGAGGACATAGTTTCTTCCTTTCCTTCCTGAATTGAACAACTGCGAACATCTGCATCGGTCTCGCCTGCTCCGAGATGCGTTGAGCGCTCTCAACCGTATGGCGGGGTTGCTGAGTAAGACAGAACAGAACCACCCCCCAACCATTCAGTCTTTTGGGCAATGAATCAAGTGGTTGCCGTTGGGTTTACCAGAGCTTCTCGAAGTGACAGGATCACTGCGATTGCCGCAAGCTACGCCGGATGTCTTGTATTGTCAAGAACAACTTCGTTCGCCGATACGGAAAGGCAAGCGAACGACCAGTTCTCTAAACCCAGGCGAACGTGTCAGGAAAGTGCTTTCGAGGCGAGAGAACGTGAGATTTTGCCGCCAGTTTGGGCTTTCGTCATTGGGGGTGGCCATTGAACTTGGGATGGGACCCTCGCGGACGAAAATTTTAGAAATTTGAACTTGGGTTGCTCGCCTGAGATTGGTCTTACGGACGCGAAGCTGTAAGGGACAAACGTTTGTGGGGGGGGAGGGAGAAGGGAAAGACATGGTCCCGGAGCGCCCCCCCCGTCTATGATCGCGTATGGACAGTCGAAGCAGAACCTGAGGATATGATTGTCGAGGGGCTGGATAACTGGCAACTCGGAAGTGATGCGCCCCGGTGCAGCATTCGCAGGAAGCTCCGTGGGTAAACCCGTGCTCATTGCGACATCTTAAGAACGTTGTTCGCTAGGTGAGTTCGACGGTAGTCTCGTACAATTTCCCTTTACTTCTCGTCCGGTAAAGCTAGGCGGTACAACAGTCTGCATGCCGCCTCATCACTCGTGTTTGGCTCCTGGCGCGGAAATAAGAGGGTAAACCTTGTTGGGCTTGCAGTGATTGCCCAATACTCGGAACTGCAAATCAACGCGAACTCTGGAGCTTTGTGATCCATAAGTGCACGTGCACAATGGGCTTTTGCACTCTCCGAGGGGAATTCTTTGTAAATAAGAAGCTCATTTTTCCAACTGAAGTCGGAGAGGTCTTCCTTCGTCCACACGTCCCTATAGGCGGGATCTGTTTCGAGCTTTCTATTTAGGTCGTTGTAAAAGCGCTCGCATGTGAAAACATCCTCAACAAGTTTGTGTACCGTATACCCGTTGATCAAGCTCTTCGCCAACTCTGATAAGGGTCCGATGTCTTCCGGTTTTGCAAGACCGAAAATGAAATCACCATGATCAGCCGGGAATTCTACAACCCGGGGTGTTGGGAGTATCGGACTTGCTCCTGTTTGAGCAATCTTCTGTTGGACGTATCTCGTCACATCTGCACCCGTAACGTATGGGTCGACGCTGCTCTGTTCCAAGGCGGCGGCTAATAGGCTCGCAAAAAGACCAGTTGCGGGAATGTTCTCATCCGCACTACCAGCCGTAAGGATCACATGATCAGGCGCCAGAGTGCTCTGGCTAAGCACATAACCTAACCTCTTTGGATACAGATTGGTCTCGCCGAGAACTCTCTGATTCATGATCGCACCCGCATCGCAAGCTTCAAGTGCAAAGAAAGTGTGCTTGGCGAATATCTTATTCGACAATGCTGAGATCTCTTCGATCGGCACAGCTAGCCGTAGAAAATCCTTCACCTGCTTTGTAGGATGCGGAGCATCGACCGGCACCAGAAACGTTTTCGACTCGTTCCTAAGATCATTTGGCAATGGCAGAGTGTGTCCGTGGCCATAGAAATAGAAGAATAGGCGTGAATTGTAAGCGCTTCCCACATTCACGTAGAGTTCACTTAGGACAGCGTGTAATTGAGTTCCCGTCAAATCTTTCCACATTAAAACATGGAAGCCTCGCCTTTCTAAGTTGTAAGTTAGCAATTCTGAAATCAGCTTCACTGGACCGGCCACTCTGTCCCATTTCTGGTCATTATAGTTCCCCTCAAAAATTAACACAGCGTTACTTTCTTCGTAGAGTGTGTGTGTAACCCCTTCGGGGTCCTGAATCGTGAACGCGGTCGGGATTGCAGCGGTCTCGTAAGCTGGCCTTACTGTCCAAACCGACGGTTTGTTCGTTTGTGCGAACGACGTTTGAGTGCATACTTGAATGGCGAGAACGAGCAGTAGCAGGTTCCTCGTCAAAGCCGTGCGGTCACGCATATCGAAGGCCCTTTGCAGTGCGTACGGACCTAAGCTTCAAATCTCCACCCATCCCCAATGTTCTCACGTCGATGAGATGGAGTCTTTGGCCGCCCGACCTCAATATCTGATTCCCGCCGAGCACTTCGATGGATTTTGGTTGTGTGTCGCTTAATTTTGAAAAGAAACACACATGACCTAGGCGCGGGTCGGACAGCCTTTGAAATATCGCAATGTCACCCGTCTTGGCGTTGACTGGCAGCTCTTCGCTGCCTCCTCTCTTCCACACTTCTTTGCCCCAGTTAAGATCTGCAAAACTTTGCGAGCTCGCGCTTTTCGTACCCTTAAGGCCTACCCTCTCCACGCACCAATTTACAAACGCTGAACACCACGCTGTGGTGTCACCACTCGGATTGGTGTTTGTCGCGAGGAAAAAGAGGACGATTACCGGATTTGCCAGCGTCGGATGCCTCGGATCAGGCTCTGGCCATGCCTGTTGATATTTTAACGGGACTGAGCCCACGAAATACCTAGCTACACCGAAGGGAGTTCCTTTCGAAGGAGCTGAAGAGAGGACTGCGTGAGCTTCTCTCCAGGAAGGATCATCCGGAGGAGGAACGCGGCCGCCTAGGGTCGCAGGATCTTTATTCTCGATCGCTTCTCTCAACGCGGTTTGCCAGTCGGTCTCGTCCTGGCCGAGTGAAGCTGCGCTGGCCAAAGCCATCGCCGCCATCCCAAACATCGCCTTGCGTCTTGAGATCATACTCGACTTCCTCTATCGCGGTAGTATAACAGGCACAGAGTTTTTCATTTCCTGTGCATCTCGTTATGCATACAACTATGTGAAGTTCTAAGTCCTACGGTGAAATAATCTGGCGCGGTTTGACGACAATTGTCGGGTGCGCAATTCGAAAGTCTAAGAACGCGAGAAACACCGTCAAGCCGCTTACTCTGCGAAGGCTGACAAAGGCCATCCACGGTCTGCAAAACAGTAAAATGAAAAACCAACAATGTGGGACATAGAACGACAACTCGCTTCGAACCTTTTTTTTACGTTGCACAATTCGCAAGTTCCACTCCGCAACATGGGCCCCCTTCGCCCCAGAAACGAGCTGAGTTGTGATGAGTTGACCTGAGGCTGAGGCAGAGATGATGGGATCAGAGTCCCAGTCCAACACGATTTCACAGGGGGGTGTCTCTGGGACCATCTCTTTCCCTTCTCCCCTCAAACGCAAAACGGACGTGGAGGTGCTAGTGAAGTTGTGCCGAGAGAGGAAAATGCTAAACCCAGGCCGCAGCTAATACGATTCCGCAGCAAGAAATCTAAACCCAATTCACGCCAGCAAAGACCCCAATAGGGCAGCGGTCAGATGCTTCTTCGTCGGGCTCGGACCCGCACGATCTTCACTCCTTGATCTCCTTCCAGGTAACCAGACTTTTTTTCAGCGTCATCCAGCCACAACCGACTGGAAGAGCGATCACAGTTACCTCAACCGGCGAGCCTTCCGACTCACAAGACTTCGTTACCTTAAAACGCTGACTATCGGTCACCCCAGGATCGATCGTGTTTTGCCGAAGTGAAGTCGCAGAGCCACACTCGAGCTTGATATATCCGCCCGGCAACTTGTTATTAGCCAGGCTTCGATTGCAACCGTTTGAAAATGCGGTGTCGGGATACTTGTTGTCGGGGTCTATGGCTGTATCGATATCGAGCGCAACGGAAACTTCGAACCTGCTCTTTGGTTCTGCGGGTCTAAGTGTGGTAGGTGTCCATCGGCATTGGTGGTTCCCTTTGTTGTCAAGATCTCTGCACTGATCGTTATCGAGTTGATAGTCGCCAGTTTGAACTGTGTCGCCAACTTTCGTTGGAGTCGGCAATTTCGGCGCCGCTGCGCTGCATCTGTAGTCCGTGGCGTCTGTAGTGACGTTGAAATTGGATGCCAAATCGTAAGCTGCACCCTGATTCCTGGTAAACAGGTAGTTGGTAGGTGAGCCAGCCCCCAATTCTTTGTCGAAACTCTTTGCATATGGCGACAAGTTCTTGGAGTATTCAATTCCGTCACTTGGCACGAAAATCTTACTAGGATGGTCAGTTGTGAGGTACCTAAGTTCTAAAAAGAGTTGAATTTCGTTGGGGTTGTCGGTCTGTTTTGCCCAACAGATTAGGCCCTTTGCTTGCGTGACACATGCTTGCCAAGCAGCAATTATGTTTGGGTTCGCCGTCCGAAACTCATCTGCGAATGTCTTTCGACTCCTAGTTTCCTGTCTCAGATATTCCGCAGCAGCTTTGCTCCACGTTTTGGAATGTGATTCCCCGTAGCTCCCGTCGGCATTTATCGGAATTTTGACTTGTGGAAGTTGGAATCCAACCTTGGCCGCCGCATTGGTTGCCCCAGTTTCCGTCAGGAATTCGCTTGTCGAAAGCCAATGAATCACATCCATAGTGATAGTTTCTGCTGTACTCGATTTGCGTACGTCAAAGATTGAATATTTCGTGATTTCCGAACAATCCTCTGCCCATAGGTTTGGAGGAAATGCACTGATTGCGGTCACCCCTAAAATGAGGAAAAGCATAGGTACAGCAATGCTCTGCCAGTTGCGGTTGAACCGGGAATCAATGTCTGTTCGCCTTCCTTGCAAGGACCCTACTGCCCGTCGCAATACTTCCAAAGTGTTCAGCAAGAACTTGTTAGTTTTATCTGCGAAATCAAGCTTGAGTTGCGGAAAGCCCTGTCGGACTTGGATCGCCTGCTGGGTTGCATCGACCGCATCCTACTCGTCATCCGCAGATTTGTTTCCTCGACTATCAGCCTCTTCTGTTCCGTCCGCTGGGAACAACGGCGGTGGTTCCTGTTCCACGGTGCGCGCCCTCCTAAGGCAGTCCAGGAGATTCTGGACTTCTTCATAGGGGGGTGTTCCGGGTCCAGTCTCGCGTATTAGCTTTAGCCTCTCTGAACACTCCTCTATTTCAAAAAAAGGAGAATGCTTTATGCATTCAGAAGATAGAGGAACTGTGGACAGGTTTGTGCGCGTTCACATCGCAGCAAGAATGTTGGGGTGCTCACCGCGAACCGTTCGCCGCCGGATTGAGCATCGAGAAATCCCCGCAATGCGCCTAGGACGCCGGGCGTGGGTTATTCGCACCTGTGATCTTAAACGGGGATCAGATGATGGCGGAGGTCACTATGCTCGATATTGAGATTGTGGCTGGCCACGGAGTCCGTTGCCTGAGAATTCGGATCGGGCGAACGATCTTTTTGCTGTTAATGACGTTTGCTTCGACCACTCATCTTCATTTCTAATTCAAGTGCGGCTTGTCGAGACTAGATGGGCCGCACCTTATTTGCGATGTGTCAACTCGTTTGCTCGGTTAAGCTAATTCGTCAAGCTGGGTGGACTGTGGTTGAGAGATGCGAAGAGAACTCCATAGTTTCCAGTACTTTCGCCTTTTATTTGCGGCAGCGGAGGTGTAGGCTTGAGTGAATGGAGGGGCAATGACATCTCGAAAGGGAATGTCTGTAACACCTGTGAGAGTTTCGGTCTCGTGCGTTGCGGAACTGATAAAGTCACCGAATCGCTCTGCTGATTCTATTGCCAGGCTTCTGCGTCCGTTCAAGTACAACAAGCGGGGGGAAGGCTTTGCGCGAAGTGGCTACTATCAGATAGCTCTCAAAGCGATTCGCAGCTACCATTCAAACGGAAATGACCCGAAGGTCTTCGATATTGCGATTCTCGAATTGCGAAATAAGGAATCGAAGGCGGAAGAAAGATGGGAGCGAGTGAAATTCGAGAAGAACGTTGATGCGATTGAGGCTTATCGAGCCATTTACGGGAGGCGGCGCTTTCGCGTTTTGACCAATCATCGTCTAGGTTATCCTGTCGGCAAGGTCATCTTTACTGCTCAACCCGACTTATGGGTGTTGGACGAAGAAGAAGGCATACAAGTTCTCCTGAAAATTGGAATTACCAGGCAACAACCTTCCTACGTGGACCTACTACTCACAGTGATTCGGAAGGCCGCCATCGCAAGCGGATATAGAGGAGTCAGGGCACGGAACGTAGTCTATTTGAATGTGACGACGGGGAAAGAGATGATTTGCGAAGGCGGCCTTAAGAGATTCAATCGAACTTTTGAATTCATCGCTCGAACCATCGCGACAGCTTGGAACAGTGTGACGCCGCCAGAGACCAAACAGACCCGAACTAAAGCGCACGCGGCATCAGTATAGCGAGTCAATCCGGTTGAAAGCCGATAAGTGCTAGGGAGGCTCACACTTTAAGGCCATATCGGTAAGCTCATGGCATGGTATCATTTGCGCCATTGTGCCACGCACGATTTCTCTGGCCGCATACGCCGTTAAGATTTGGAACCCCAGCGATGGGGACTACGAATACCTCTCTAATTTTGACGGCGAGGGGTCCGATCTGCTGGATTTCATGCGGGAGGTATTGACAGCAATAAAGACTAAGACGTTAGACGAAGAGGCGATACAACATGCTTTGTCCGTCGCAAAATTAGAAGAAGGCGAACGACGATTGTCTGGAACCA
>Ga0209166_10002472_pt1 | contig 14015 bp, 10 predicted proteins | sample Coa_R1_3_FD_187151 | JGI IMG/M metagenome (GOLD analysis project Ga0209166, IMG submission 187151) | Surface soil microbial communities from Centralia Pennsylvania, which are recovering from an underground coalmine fire - Coalmine... | ecosystem: Environmental > Terrestrial > Soil >... | reverse complement strand
CCGCTCACGGTGCGGTTCGGTTGAGTGAATGGCGTCAACGTCATTACACCGGCCTGATTCGTCGAAGACGGGCACGGGTGTCCCGGGGTGTCCCGTGCCCCTACTTCAGGAGGTCGACTACTTGCCGGTGGCCATGATCGGCAGCCAGATCGGCGGGGGTCTGGCCGTTGTCCGCTTTTGCGTTGGGCTGGGCGCCGTGCTGCAGGAGCAATTCCACCAAGGCGGTGTTGCCGTTGGCGGCGGCATCATGCAGCGGCGCGAAGCCGCGTTCCTGACGGGCGTTAGGGTCGGCTCCGGCGGCCAGCAGCAGCTTGGCGATTTTGAGATCGCTGCGGGCCACAGCGGCGTGCAGCGCAGTGACCTTTTGGGCGTTGCGCGCAGCCAGATGCACATCGGCGCCATGGCGGAGCAGAAATTCAAAGACGGCTTGGTGCCCGAAGAACGCCGCCAAGCCCAGGGGGTAAAATCCATCGGGAGCGAACGCGTTCACCAAAGTCCGATCGGCGTCCGCTAATTTTTGAACGGTCTCAAGATGGCCCAGGGCGCTGGCTTCAAAGATATTTGGCTGGGCACCGTGGCGCAGAAAGACTTCCGCCAATTTCGCCTGGCCATAGTAAGCGGCCAGCAGCAAGACCGAGGAGCCATTGGGAGTGGTGAAGTAGAGGAGTTGCGGCTCGGCGTTCAGCAGCGCTTCTAGCGCGGATTCATCACCGGCGCGAATAGCCTCGACCAGTTTTTTCGTGCTGTCGGCCGTAGTTGCCGCGCCTTCCATAAGGCTCCTCCTACTGGCACCGATGTTTGCAATCTACTCCAAGGACGCTTCGGGCGCAGCAATTTTCCATGCGGGTCGGGACCGCACGGAGATTCGCTGGCTTGCGACGTTCTGCGCCGGACGGCGTTGTTTTTCAAGAGTACCGTTTTGTATTCACCCCTTCGTACTATTGGTACGCGCAGAGCCGGTGCTTACACTGCGCGTGTTCGTTACAGCACCGGCTTTAGCGGTCCAGTCTCGCTCAGCGTCGGCGGACTGCCTGCGGGCGCTGGGTCAACCCAGCGTCTAACTCGACTTCCAGCTCCCGCTCACTGAGCGTGCTCACCTCTTGTTCCCGGCCTCCAGGCAGTCTTCCGCTGACGGTGTCGGCACCACCCGATCGCGTAAACCGGAATCATTGACAATGGCGCGGTGCAACGCATTAAGATAGCTCGCGTGCGGGTGTCCACCTTCCGCACCGTGCTCGCAGCACGAAGAGCAGTGCCGTCCCAGGAGGGCCGCCATGTCACTTTCTCGCAGAAATCTTCTTCGCAGTATCGGCGGCGGTGCGATCTTGGGGGCCGCGGCTCCGGTTCTCCGCGCGTGGTCCGTTTCGCCGGCAACGGAGGAGGCGCTGTGGGGGAACTCCGCACCCGCTCGGCGCGGAGCCGCCGGTTCGGTGGCTGTCGAGCCGATCCTGCTTTACCGCAACGAAAATCCGTATGGCTTATCCGAAAAAGTTTTGACGGTGCTGCGCGAGTCGGCCTCGGCCGGAAACCGCTACCCGCGCGGAGAATACGACGTGCTGCTTGATCAGCTCGCCGCATTGCACAACGTCAAGCGCGAGCAGATCGTACTGGGCTGCGGCTCCGGGGAAATCCTGTGCATGGCCGCGATGGCTTTGCTGAAGCCCGGCAAGAAATTAGTGGAGGCGGCGCCGACCTTCCCCGCGTTGGGCAAGCTGGCGCAATCTACGCACATCGAAGCCGCGGATGTACCGCTCAACAAGCGCTACGAGCACGACCTGGGCGCCATGCTGGATCGCGTGGGCACGAACACCGGACTGGTTTACATCGTCAATCCCAATAATCCCACCGGGACGCTCACGCCGCGCAAGGATCTCGAAGCGTTTATCGCCAAGCTGCCGGCGGAGGTCACGGTGCTGATCGACGAGGCGTACCATCATTTCGTCGCCCCGGGCGCCGATTACGTGTCATTTCTCGACCGGCCCATCGGCGACCCGCGAGTGATCGTGGCACGCACCTTCTCCAAGATTTTCGGTTTGGCAGGCATGCGCATCGGATATGCGGTGGCGACGCCGGACATGATCAAGCGCTTGGCGGTGGGCTTTCCCGGATGGAGCGTCAGCATCATTTCCGCGCGGGCCGCTTCCGCCGCGCTGGAGGATGTCGATTACACGCGCATGGGCATCCAGCGCAACGCCGGCGACCGACAGGAGTTCCTCAAGCAGGCCAACGCCCGCGCGCTGCATCCCATCGATTCGCAGACCAACTTCATCATGATGGATCCACAGCGACCGCCCGACGAAGTTATTGCCTATCTCAAAACGAAAAACATCCTGATCGGCCCCAAATATCCGGTGCTGGACAAATACGTTCGCATCTCGCTGGGCCAGCCCGGGGAAATGAAGATTTTCTGGGAGGCCTGGGACGCCATGCCGGCGCGTCGCGGATAGACGACTGCTAGTTCTGGCAAAGAATCAAACTCGCCCAGTTTCGGGGCTCCGAGGTACCGGCCGATATGGCGAGGTGGATGCCGGAAATCGCTTTCCATTCGGAATTGGTAACTTTGATTCCAAGCAGCAGGAGAGAGCCAAACCATGATCAGGCATTTGACCGTTTTATTGGTGGCGGCTGTCGTTGTGTGCTGGCCGACGTTTGCGCAGGAGCATCCCGTTTCGGAGAAGGCGGGCAAACCCGCGGCGTTGATGAGCGGCCTGGGAGACTGGCACCATGGCGTATCGACGGAAAACTCGCAAGCGCAAGCGTTTTTCGATCAGGGATTGCGGCTAATCTACGCATTCAATCATGAGGAAGCGGGGCGTTCTTTTACGCGCGCAGCGGAGTTGGATCCCAAATTAGCCATGGCCTATTGGGGGATCGCGGAAGCGGTGGGGCCGAATTATAACGATCCGGCCAGCGAAGACCGCTACGTCCAGGCGCACGCGGCCATCGAAAAGGCGGGGACGCTGGGGGCGAGCGCTTCCGCGGGAGAACGGGCCTACATCGCGGCGTTGGCCAAACGCTTTCCCGCCGATCCGAAATCGGACCTGCGCGCCGCGGCGGAAGCCTATCGCGACGCCATGCGCGAATTGGAGAAGACCTATCCCGACGATCTGGACGCTGCGACGTTATTTGCGGAAGCGGGAATGAATTTGCATCCCTGGGGACTGTGGCGGCAGGACGGCACGCCGGAAGAAGGGACGGAAGAAATTGTGGCCACGCTGGAATCGGTAATTCGGAGGGAGCCCAATCATTTGGGCGCGATTCACTACTACATCCATGCAGTCGAGGCCTCCAATTCGCCGGAGCGAGCACTGGCAGCAGCCAATCGGCTGGCGCAGCTTGCGCCGGCAGCCGGGCACATTGTGCACATGCCCGCGCACGTGTATATGCGCACCGGTGATTATGAGGCGGCGGTGCAAACGAACGAGAGAGCGGCGCTGGCGGACCAGGCGTACATCAAGGCCAGCGGAGCGCAAGGGATGTATCCGCTGATGTATTACAGCCACAACTTGCATTTCATCGCCGTCGCCGCGGCCATGAACGGAAATTATCCGGAAGCCAGGCGTGGCGCGCGGATGCTGGCCGCTAATGTCGGACCACATTTGAAGGACATGCCGGACCTGGGCGGATTCATGACCGTACCGCTGGCGGTGGAGGTGCGCTTTCACAAGTGGGAGGAGATTCTGAAAACACCGGCACCGGATGCGGCGATGCCCACCGCATGGGTCTTCTGGCATTTCGCGCGCGGTGTGGCGCTGGCCGGGACCGGAAAAATGGAACAGGCCGAAGCGGAGGACCAGGTGGTGCGGGAAGCGGAAGAGAAGACGCCGCCGGATGCCATCTTTCAAATGCCCGTCAATAACAAGACCAAGGACATCCTGAAGATTGCCGAAAACGTGTTGGGCGCTAAAATTTCGCTGGCCAAAAATGACTTGCAAGCGGCGGCGGACCAACTGCGAGCGGCAGTAGCGATTCAGGACACGCTGAAATACAACGAGCCACAGGACTGGTTCTATCCGGTGCGCGAGTCACTGGGGGCCGTGCTGCTGAAGCTGGGCGACGCTGCGGGAGCGGAACAGGTTTTTCGCGCGGACCTGGAGCGGAATCCGCGCAACCCCCGCTCGCTGTTCGGGCTGGAGCAGGCGCTGAAGGTGCAGGAGAAAAGCTACGACGCGGGGTTCGTGAAGAAGCAGTTCGAGGCTTCGTGGAAGGGCACATCCGTCCCGAAGATCGATGACTTGGTTTAGGCCGACTTAGTTTTTAGGCACGGACGGACGCTACGCGTCTGGGGGGTCGCCAACGCTGAAGTAAGTGCAGTCGGGATGATGGAAGGCCAGCGCGCTTACGCTGGCTTCGGGGTCCATCATCATACCTTCGGTCAATTGCACGCCGATGTCCTCGGGCTTGAGCAGCTTCCACAAGCCGGTTTGATCTTCCAGGTCTGGGCAGGCGGGATAGCCGAAGCTGTAGCGCTTGCCGCGATAACGGGAGGTGAAGCGCTGCGCCATGGTCAGTTCCGGGGGGTCCGGGAAACCCCAGTCTTCGCGTATCCGGCGATGCAGCCATTCCGCGCAGGCTTCCGCGGACTCGATGGCCAAGGCCTGGAGGCCGTGAGATTTGAAGTAGTAGCCTTCATTTTTGGCTTTTTCACTGCGCTCACGAACGCCTTCTCCGGCGGTGACCACGAAAAGAGCGAGATGATCGCGTTGGCCATTTTGCGGCGCAAGGACGTAGTCGGCCAAGCATAGAAAATCCCCGGTGCGTTGGCGCTTGAATTGAAAGGTATGCAGGGGTTCACGCCCGCCAGGGGCGAAGAGGTGCAGCGCATTGCCTTCCGATTCGGCCTCGAAAAATTGCCAGGCCGCGCGCACTTTCATGAATTGGGCAGCCTCGTTTTTCACGTTTTCCATGCTCTCGAAGAGTTCGACGGCCTTGGGATCGCGCTCGGCAAGACGCTTCTCAAAATCGCCGCGAAAGCCCAAGTGCCGCCCGTAGAGCATGAAGGAATTGATGTAGCTCCAGATTTCGCGCAGGTCCGGAACCAGCCGGGTTTTGCGGTCCAGATAATGCAGCGGCGGAATCGGAAGATCGGCGCGCACTTTGGGCGAGCGCGAAGGCAGCGCTTGAAGTTCCGCGACCTTAACGGTGGTGGTCACGCCGGCACCGTTGCCGGCGGAAGTATGCGCGCTCACCACGGTTTCGCGCGTGGCGGGGTCCATGAGTTCATTCATCAAACGCAGGCCGGTCATGGCGTCCTTGGCGTAGCAGACCGCTTTGCCATAACTCGGCGCGATTTTCGTCTGCGTAAATTTGGCGGAAAGCGCCGCTCCACCGACCAGCAAGGGAATCTGAATCCCAGCGTCGCGCAAATCATTGGCGGTGATGACCATCTGCTGGGCGCTTTTCACCAACAAGCCGGAAAGGCCGATGGCATCGGGATGGTGCTGCTGATAGGCCTTGATCAAATCCTCGGGTGGAACCTTGATGCCGAGATTGACGACGTCGTAGCCATTATTCTTCAAGATGATTTCAACCAGGTTTTTACCGATGTCGTGAACGTCGCCCTTGACCGTAGCGAGCACCACGCGCCCGCGTTTGGCGGTATCCGCTTTCTCCATGAACTGTTCCAGATGACTGACCGCGGCCTTCATGGCTTCGGCGGATTGCAGAACCTCGGCCACGATCAGTTCGTTGGCGTTGAACAGGCGGCCGACTTCCGCCATCCCGGCCATCAGCGGGCCATTCACGATATCCAGGGGCGGGACGCCTTCGGCACGCTTGCGATCGAGGTCGGCGACCAGGCCATCGCGGGTGCCTTCGATGATGTAGCTGGCCAGGCGCTGGTCGAGCGGCAGGTCAGCGGCGCGAGCTTTGTCTTTCTTCTTGGCGGTGCGGAAATGCTCGGTAATGGCGGCGATGTGAAATTGATTGACGGCCGCGCGCTGCTCCTTATTTTGTTGGCGCCAGTCGGGGGGCACGTTGCGCAGAAGAGCCGCACGAGGATGTTCACTGGGGATGTCCGCGGGAGGATGGGAGAAGAGCAGGTTCTCGGCGAGGCGGCGCTCATGCTCGGGAATGCTGGCGAAACGCTCGAGTTTTTCGGTGTTGACGATGGCCAGGTCGAGGCCGGCTTTGGTGCAGTAGTATAGAAAAACAGAATTGACCACTTCGCGGGCGCCGGCGGGCAATCCGAAAGAAACGTTGGAGATGCCCAGGATGGTGCGGGTATCGGGAAGAGCGCGCTTGATCAGACGGATCCCTTCCATGGTCTCGACCGCGCCGCCGATGTAGTTTTCATCGCCGGTGGCGCAGGGGAAAACCAGGGGGTCGAAGATGATGTCTTCGGGGGCCAATCCATATTTTTCGGTGAGCAGCAGGTAACTTCGTTGGGCAATGGCCAGCTTGCGCTCGCGAGTGAAGGCCTGGGCCTGGAGTTTATCTTCGTCGATGCACCCGCAGACCACCGCGGCGCCAAAATCGTGGGCGATGGGGACAACCTTCTCAAATTTTTCCTCTCCGTCCTCCAGGTTAATGGAATTGATGATGGCCTTGCCCTGGCAGTAGGTGAGGGCTTGCGCGATGGCAGTGGGATCGGTGGTGTCGATCATCACCGGAGCTTTCACTTTGCGGATCAGCTTTTCGTAAAAGGGGGGAATGTCTTTTTTTTCATCGCGCTCGGTGCTTTGCAGGCAGACGTCCACAATGTGCGCTCCCCCGCGCACCTGCCGCCGGGCGATTTCGCTGGCTTCCTCCCATTTTTCTTCGGCGACCAAATTCTTGAACAGGCGGGAGCCGATCACGTTGGTGCGCTCGCCTACCAGCAGCGGGCAGGTACTGTCTTCCGCTTCGATGGTTTCGATGCCGGAATAGATGGCCCGGTGTTGGTCCGCCGGCCGCACGCGCGGTTTTTTGCCTTCGGCCATTTGCGCGAGTGCGCGAATGTGTTTTTCCGTCGTGCCGCAGCAACCACCTACGAAGTTGAGCCATCCTTGATCGACAAATTTTTCAAGTTGCGCCGCCAGCGAGTCCGGCGTCTCCAGATACTTGCCTTCCTCGTCCGGCAACCCGGCGTTGGGATAGCAGGAGACGAATTCGTGCGTAAGCTGGCTGAGCGTACGGATGTGATCGGTCATGAACTCGGGCCCGGTGGCGCAATTCATCCCGAAAGCCAGCGGCTTGGCGAAGCGAAGGGAAGCCCACATGGCTTCAATGTTCTGGCCGGCTAGCATCGAGCCCATGGCTTCGATGGTCACGGAAACAATGAAAGGTACCGGCGCGCCAATCTCCTTCGAGAGTCCTTGAATGGCCAGCAACGCGGCTTTGATGTTGCGGGTGTCCTGGCAGGTTTCCACCATAAGCAGGTCTACGCCGCCTTCCACCAACCCTTTGGCCTGGAGGTAGTAGGCGTTACGCAGTTCTTCAAAGGTGACTCCGCCGGTCACGGTGATCGCTTTGGTCGTAGGACCCATCGATCCCGCCACGAAGCGGGGTTTGCTCGGCGCGCTGTATTCCTCAGCGGCCTGGCGCGCCAGTTCGGCAGCGCGGCGATTCAAAAAGAGAGCGTGGTCCGCCAAGCCATATTCGGCGAGAACGATGGGAGCGCCGCCAAAGGTATTGGTCTCAATAATATCGGCGCCAGCCTCGAAGTACTTGCGGTGAATCTCCAGCACCACATCGGGCCGCGTGCGCACCAAATTTTCGTTGCAGCCTTCCAGCGCGGGACCGCCGAAGTCCTCGGCGGTGAGGTTTCGCTGCTGCAGCATGGTCCCCATGGCGCCGTCGAGCACCAGGATGCGCTGCGACAATAGGTCACGAAGGGCGCTCTCGGATTCGATTAAATTACGCATGAACGAGGGGCAGCAGCTCCTCAATCGGGGCGGCAGACCCGCTTAACACATTTTACCGGCTTTTCCACAGGGCACGAAGCCGCTTGCATTAAACGGGTGTTTTTGAGGATTGAATGGCGATTTTGGGGGGGGGTTCGCAATGAGGCCTACAGCAAGGCACTGGCTCGGCTGAGCCATAAAGCCTAGCCCATGGCCGGTTTCCGGCGCGCTCCACTTTGGCCATTGACCCGTTTTACCGCGGAGAAAGGCCAGCGGTGCGCGGCCCAAAAGCGGCGTAGACGGCAGTAACAATTCGAGAACATGCGCTTTCGCGGGACTTGCCCGTTGGGACAGTTATCCCCTACGCTGGAAAAACCGTGGCTACGAAACGCTCTACTTCCAAATTGACGGTTTGCATACTTTCACCGCACCCGCTGGTGCTGAGCGAGTTCGAACGCTTACTCGCCAAGTCCCAATTCAAAGTCATCTTGAAGCAGTTGGAGTCCACACTGGCGCCGGATCTGCGAAGCCTGGATCCGCCGAAGGCCAACGTGTACGTGGTCGATGCCCATGCGGCGAGACCGGCGACTGGCGCGCTGCTTACTAACTTGCTGGAACGCTGCCCGGAATCCCGGCTGATGGTGGTGGGCGAGCAGCATAGCGACCAGAACAGTTTCTCGATGCTGCGCCTCGGCGTGAAAGGGTTGCTGACGTACGTCGAGGCACGGGATCAATTGGTCCGCGCGCTGCCGCTGGTGGCGGCCGGCGGATTCTGGGTGCCTCGCTCGGTGCTTTCCGGTTTCGTGGATTCCATTTTGAGCGGCCAAGGGCGTCGCTTAAAGACCGATTCAGTGACCAATCTCAGCCGCCGGGAGCAGGAGGTACTGGACTCCCTGCTGGAGAATCTGTCTAACAAAGAGATTGCCAGCAAGCTCAATATTGCCGAACGCACCGTGAAGTTTCACGTCTCGAACTTATTGAGCAAGTTTGGCGTGCGCCGCCGGGCCGACCTGATTTTGCTGACCTTTCAGCGTCGTATGGCCATGCCCTAGCAAAACGGGTTAAGACTTGCAGAGCTTCGGACCGTCCATTCGTCAGATCGACACTTCTAATTGAGTGCGGGGTTTTAGTCCGAGAACTTGAACCGGATGATGCACCATAACGCTTGCAGGCCGTCTTTCCAGGTGATTTTCTTTCCTTCTTCATATGTACGGCCGGCGTAGGTAATGGGCACCTCGTAAATGCGCCAGCTGTGCTTGGCTACTTTTGCGGTGATTTCCGGTTCGAAGCCGAAGCGGTCCGAGCGAATCTGGATGCCCTGGAGTACTTCCTTCCGAAACACTTTATAGCAGGTCTCCATGTCGGTGAGTTTTAAATTGGTGAAAATGTCGGAGAGCAGCGTCAGGAACTTGTTGGCCACATAGTGCCAGAAATAGTGCACTCGCTGCGGGCCGCCCAGAAAACGCGAGCCGAACACGACGTCGGCGCGGCCGTCCAGAATCGGCTCCAGCAGCTTGGGGTAATCGCGTGGGTCATATTCCAGGTCGGCATCCTGCACCAGTACGATTTCTCCAGTGACTTCCGCGAAGCCACGCCGCAGCGCCGCCCCCTTTCCCTGATTTTGCGGCTGAAAGAAAAAACGGATGTTGGCCAGTTCAATGGGATCGTCGCCATCGTTCGCCGGCGCCGATGTTTCGCCGCGCGCCTGGCGGGCCGCAAGGTTCTCAAGAATCTGGCGGGTGCCATCGGTCGAGCAATCGTCAATGACCACGATCTCCTTGCGCACCGGAGTTTCCATCACGCGGCGCAGGATTTCGTCGATCGTCGCCTTTTCGTTGTACACCGGAATGACTACGGACACCTTGGGGTCACGAAGGCCAGAGGGGTTGCGGCGTGTGGACATGGAGGAACAGGATTGTAGCGGCGGCCCGGCAGTGAGTAAAGGGAGTTGGCAGCGTAGACTGGATGGCGATTCATAGCAGCGGCCCTTAGGTGCTTGCCGCCGTATCATGGGACGGGCAACGGGACGGTTGACGGCTAATCGCCAAGCTGCCCGTAAGGCGTGCTCAACAGCGACGGAAGAAATGACCACATTTTATATCGAGCAGTTTGGATGCCGGGCTACGCAAGCGGATGCGGCGGCGATTGAGTGCCAACTGCGCGAGCAGGGCTTCGCGGCCGCGAGCAACTCGGCTTGCGCGGACGTGGTGATTGTGAATACCTGCACAGTGACTTCGGCAGCCGATGCGCAGGCGCGCGAGGCCATTCGGAAACTTCACGCCAGGAACCCGGTGGCGCGCGTGATCGCCACAGGATGCTACGCGCAGCGAGCCCCGGAAGAGTTGGCCGCGCTGCCCGGCGTCTCCTGGGTGGTGGGAAATTCACACAAGCCAGAGATTCCGGCGCTAGCAAATCTGTTAGCCAGTCAGGCTTCGCGCCGGCCAACAAATGGGTTTCTTCCGGCCGCCTCACTGGGCGAGGAACAGCTTTCGCTGCTGCATGGGCCCGCGAAAATTTTGACCGGAAATATCTTCGAACACAGCACGCTGCTCGCCGCGCCGGTGATTGGTGGGGAGGCTAACCACACCCGGCCAGTGGTGAAGATTCAGGATGGATGCAACAGCCGTTGCGCCTACTGCGTGATTCCCTTTGTACGCGGCAGAAGTCGGAGCTTGCCGCCGGCCCAGGTGCTCGAAGAAATTGCGCGCCTGAGCGCTTCCGGATCTCGCGAAATTGTCTTGAGCGGCATCAATCTTGGCACCTATGGCCGCGATTTGTCCCCGCGCGTGGAACTCCGTGAGCTCCTGCACCGCATCTTGGGCGAAACCGGCGTCGAGCGGTTACGCATCAGCTCCATCGAACCTATGGATGTCACCGAAGATCTCCTTGCGCTCTTTGCAAGCACTGAGCGCATGGCCCAGCATTTTCATATGCCGCTGCAGTCCGGCTGCGACCGGGTGTTGGCCGCCATGCACCGTTGGTATCGCGCCGCGCATTACGCCCGACGAGTCGAGCTGATTCGGGAACGTCTGCCTCACGCAGCGATCGGTGCGGACGTAATCGCCGGATTCCCGGGCGAAACGGACGCCGAGCACGTCGAGACTTTCACTTTCATCGAGGGCCTGCCCTTCAGCTACCTCCACGTCTTCTCGTTTTCGCAGCGCCCTGGCACGCGGGCAGCCCAACTTGCCGACCACCTGCCGGCGCCAGTGGTGAAGAGTCGCGCAGGGGAATTGCGCGCCCTTGGCGAAACGAAAATGAAGGATTTTCGTCGCACGCAGGTTGGGCGCGAATTGCGCGTTCTGACCCTGCGGGATGGGCGCAATTCGTCAGAAGGGACTCCGGCGTTGTCGACCAACTACTTGCAGATTCGGGTGCCTGGAAATTTTGCCCCGAATGAATGGCTGGACGTTCTGATCTCAGAGCGAGAGGATGCGATGATCGGCGAGCCGGTCAACCCGGTTCGTGCGGGCGCTGCATAAAGGGTGGTGATAGGACAACCCCAGTGCAATTCCCCTTAATCCTCAAAAATAACCTGCGCCAGCGCTTGCGCTTCGGTATGCGTAATGCTTAACGAAACGCGTTTCACACCGAGCTGTGCGGCGATTTTTGCCGCCTCTCCCGCCAGTGCGATGGTCGGGCGTCCACTTGGCTCGCGCACCACTTCAAAGTCCACCCAACGCACGCCGCGCCGCCATCCGGTGCCCAGCGCCTTCATGGCCGCTTCTTTGGCCGCGAAGCGTCCGGCGTAGCGCTCGAACTTGTTCTTGAAGCGCTCGCAATAGGCAACTTCGTTGGGCGTGAACACGCGATCCAGAAATCGCTGGCCGCGCCGCTCCATGGCCTCCTCGATGCGCGGAACTTCGGCAATGTCCACACCCAAGCCAATGATCAAGAAATTTCCTCGCACTCCGGCGACCGCACTCTGGCTATCTGTGATTATACTGGCAGACTTATGGCAACCAACAAGGGGTCCCGGGGCAGGCAAAAACGAAAGAAAAGGAGGAGCAAACCAAAGGCGGCAAAGGAGCAATGGAAGCAGCGCGTTCAACGCGGCCTGCGCATTCTCCAGGCTCCGCAGTTGGCCAAGCTGTCCTGGCTGGTGCATGGCTTCAGTACCCGACCGGGCGGCGTAAGCAAGCTGGACGGCAAGCCGGCGTTGAACCTCGGATTCACCGAGTGGGACGCGCGCGACAATGTGAAGGAGAATCGCAAGCGCCTGCAAGCCGCGGTTGGCGCCCAGGATTTCAAGCTGGTTTCCCTGCTGCAATTTCACTCCGACGCGATCGTGCATTTTGATTCCGCACCCACCGAGCCTTCCCGCGCCGATGCTTCGGTAACAAAAGTCGCGGGATTGCTGCTGGCGGTGCAAACCGCGGATTGCGTGCCGATTCTATTGGTCGATCCCAAAAATCGCGCGGTGGCCGCGGTGCACGCCGGATGGCGGGGCACCCTGGCGCGCATCGTGGAGAAAACCATCGGTCGCATGCACATGCAGTTTGGTTCGCAAGCCGCGGACTTGCTGGCCGCCATCGGCCCGGCGATCGGCGGGTGCTGCTACGAAGTGGGCACGGAGGTGGCCGCCGCCTTCAGCGGGCAATTTGCCAACGCCGCTGAATTTTTTGACGAGCTGCGCACCGGCGACGAGCCCAATCCGCTGCAGTGGATGAACATGATGCCGCCCGGACATCAGCCGCCGCCCAAGAAAGTCTTGCTCGATTTGCCCAAGGCCAACCACTTGCAGTTGCAGGCCGCCGGCGTGCCCGACACCAACATTTTTGCCACCGATTGGTGTACCGGGTGCCGCCGGGACCTGCTGTTCAGCTACCGCAAGGAAGGAGCGCAAAGCGGCCGCATGATGGCGGTGATTGGAATCCGCTCAAAAGAAAAACGAGATCGATCTCGGTAGGACGAGTTCGACCATCGCCAAATCAAGGTTGCGGCGCGGCCCCCGCGGCGCTCGCAGGCTCGATATTCAGCAGTGCTAGTTGCCCGCAAGCGGCCATCACATCGCGGCCCCGCGAATAGCGCACGAAACAGGGCACGCCGCGATCCACCAAAATTTTGCGAAATGACTCGATGCTCCCGGCCGACGACTCGCGGTACGGCAACTCGCCCGGATTCCAGGGAATGAGGTTCACCTTGAGCGACTTTATTTTTCCGAGCAGCCGCACCACCCGCCGCGCATCTTCCGCGGAATCGTTCACGCCGCCCAGCATGACGTACTCGAAGGTCAAATGCTCCCAGGGGCGCAGTGGGTAATTGCGGCAAGCCTCCAGCAGCGCGGCCAGCGGATACTTGCGATTGACCGGCATAATCGCGTCGCGCTGCTCATCGTTCGAAGCATTCAGCGAAATGGCCAGCTTGGGCCGGACTTTTTCCTGCCCCAGCCGTTCGATTCCCGGGACGATGCCGCTGGTCGAAAGGGTGACGTGTTTGGGAGTGAGCGCCAGCCCTTCCGGATCGAGAACGATGCGCAGCGCGGCCATCACCGCGTCGAAATTCAGCAGCGGCTCGCCCTGCCCCATCAGCACCAAGTTGGTTTGCGGCGCCATCTGAGGCTTGTGCCGCTCCAGCGGCAGCAGCACCTGCGCCAGGATTTCCGCCGCGGTAAGATTGCGGATCAATCCCAGTTGCGCGGTAAGGCAAAAACGGCAATCCACCGCGCAACCCGCCTGCGTCGAAATGCAAATCGTCTGCCGCCCGCTGCTCGGCATAAAAACGGCCTCAACGGCAGCCGGTCCGGATTTTCGCCGCACGTCCGCCCCGGAATCAGCCAACCCGAATAAATAGCGCACGGAGCCGTCTTGCGAAGCATAGGTTTGCCGAATGGCAGGCAAGGTAATGGTTGCCTCGGCGGCCAGGCGTTCGCGCAGCGCTGCGGGCAAATTACTAATTGCCTGCACCGAGAATTTTCGCTCCGCGTAGAGCGCGTGGTAGAGCTGCCCGCCGCGATAGGCCGGCTGGCCCAGCCCAACGCAAAAGTCGCGCAGCTCATTCTTCGATTTCCCCAACAACTCCATGGCAATCCTCGCCAACCCATTATTCCACGAGCTGTGAACTCGTGGGGCTGGGGCAATATCGCTCACCACTTCCGCGATTACAGTCGTTCCATCGTCAGATGGTCGGGCATGCCCGCGAAATATTTCTGTAGAGCATCCTGGAAGATCTTGTTTTCCGTGGTGGCGTTCG
>Ga0209166_10002471_pt1 | contig 14019 bp, 11 predicted proteins | sample Coa_R1_3_FD_187151 | JGI IMG/M metagenome (GOLD analysis project Ga0209166, IMG submission 187151) | Surface soil microbial communities from Centralia Pennsylvania, which are recovering from an underground coalmine fire - Coalmine... | ecosystem: Environmental > Terrestrial > Soil >... | reverse complement strand
TCGATTTCCCCACGCGCGACGACTTCGCGCGCGAAATTACCCGAAATCACTACGATGTCATCGGCCTTTCCTCAATCATCGTGAACCTCGGCAAGGTGCGCGAAATGTGCCGCATGATTCGCCGGCTCTCGCCCGCCTCAACGATCGTGATCGGCGGGCACATCGCCGCGATTCCGGGAATCGAAGCCATGATCGAAGCCGATCACATTGTGAAGGGTGAAGGCATCGCCTGGATGCGGCGCTATCTCGGCGAAGACGAAGGCACGCCGATCCGGCATCCCGCGATTGTTTCCGGCATGCGTACCCGCATCATGGGCATTCGCTTGCCCGAGCGCAAGGGCGCGACTGCCGCTACGATCATTCCGTCCGTCGGCTGCCCCATGGGCTGCAACTTCTGCACCACCTCGGCTTTCTTCGGCGGCAAAGGGAAGTTTGTCAACTTTTTCGAGACCGGGGACGAACTGTTCGCAGTCATGAGCCAGATGGAAGACGAACTCAAAGTGAATTCTTTTTTCATCATGGACGAAAATTTCCTGCTGCATCGCGAGCGCGCCATGCGCTTGCTCGAACTCATGAAGCAGGGACACAAGAGCTGGACCATGTCGGTCTTCGCCTCGGCCAACGCGATCCGCAAATACACCATGCAGGAACTCGTCGAGCTCGGCGTGTCGTGGCTGTGGATGGGCCTCGAATCTCCGCGCGCCGGATACAGCAAACTGCAGGGCAGCGACACGCGGGATCTCACGCGCGAATTGCGGGAACACGGCATTCGCGTGCAGGGCTCGAGCATCATCGGGCTCGAACACCACACCCCGGACAACATCGTTGCTGAAATCGAACACGCCGTCTCGCACGATACCGACTTCCATCAGTTCATGCTGTACACCCCCGTACCCGGCACTCCGCTCTATCAGCAGATCTCCCAGGAAGGACGCCTGCTGAACAATGTCGATTACGCCGACGTTCACGGCCAGTTCAAATTCAATTTCAAGCACGCGGCCATCTCGCGGGACGACTCCAAGCGTTTCCTCGACTGGGCGTTCTGGCGCGACTTCCAACTCAACGGTCCCAGCCTCTACCGCATCTCGCGTACATTGCTCGCGGGCTGGAAGCGCTACAAAGATTCGCCCGACCCGCGGGTTCGCGAACGCTTCGCGCGCGAGATGCACCGCCTCAGCGGGATCTATGGTTCCGCGCTATGGGCGATGGAACGTCAATTCCGGAAGGTGGATCTTAGAGTCAGCAACCAGATTCGTGAGCTGCGGCAGGAATTTAAGCAAGAGTCTGGATGGCTATCGCGCTGGCTGCCGTCAGTACTGGGCCCGATTCTTTTGTGGACCACGCGGCGCGAAGAGAAACGGCTGGCCCGCGGCAAGACCTACGAGCCTCCCACAATTCTCGAACGCACTAACTGGGTAGAGGCCTAGCGTTTCCTCAGCTCGTTGTGGTTTCTGCTTCGAAAACCTTGCACTCCCCGAGCAAAGACCGCCCCCTTGCCTCGCCCTCGCCCTAGCATGAATCCGGCCAATCCTTTCATTTGCCTTCCGTTACTTGCCGGTTCCAGAAAAGGCGGAGAAGATGCAACGAGCTGCCATCGAAACAACTTGGGGTGAAGTTACCTGCAGATGACCTAAGTAATTCTCAACTCAACCAGGATGGCGCAACTCAAAACTCGTCTTAGGGTTCAAACAAAAACATGACGCGACGAATATCACTATTGGCAATGGCCGTGGTCACTGCTCTGCTTAGCGCAGCAGCAGCGCAGTCTGGGGCGAAGCCTGCGCTTCAGGACGAGCGGGGCATCACCTCCTATGTTGAGTTTGGAGGCACCTCCGACTCCGCCGGCCAGGCATATGAACTGAACTCAAGCGTTGGCTACGATTTCACTCAACACTTCGGAGTTGCCATAGGTGCACCGATTTATTTTGTGCGGCCGTCTTCAACCACGGGTGGAACGTCGGTGAATGGATTCGGCGACCCTTACCTTGCCTTGCATCTCAAATATCCCCGGCCTGCGCTGAATTTCAGCTCGGCCCTGACCGGCGCGGCTCCGTTGGGAGACAGTAAGAAGGGGCTTAGCACAGGTCGCGCCACATTTGACTGGACCAATCACTTTGATCACGCGTTTTCCAGTCTGACGCCATTTGCCGAGTTAGGAATCGCCAACACGATTGCCGATAGCCGGCTCTTCATCCGGCCCTACACGACCTTGGGTTTCAACACCCATTTCAAGACAGGTGTCAGTTACGATCTGTGGAAGTTTTTCAGCGTGGGTGCCTCGGGTTACGACATCCTGCCCAGCGGCCAGCAAACCGTGTTCAGCCGAGTCACCTTCGGACAGGGGAATACGGGCAGCGTGAACCATGGCCGCGTTTTTCAGAACAACCAGCAAACCACTGGCTCCGCGAGCATCGCTCACGATGATGGCTTCTCCACCTGGATCGACGCCAACCCTGGCCGCAGCCTTGACCTGGAACTGGGCTTCACCCGCAGCCTGGTCTACGACTTGAATTCGGTTGCATTCAATATCGGAGTCAACTTAGGACAGTTGTACCGCAGAGGTCAGAAGTAAAAGTTGCTGCATACTCGGAGGAAAAACCACATGAAGAAACATTGTGTTTCCGCACTCGCGTTTGCCGTCGTCCTGTACTGCGCGCCGGCATTCGCGCAACACGGTCACGGAGTGGGCGGCGGCAGCAGCATGGGCATGGGAGCAAGCCATGCCAGTTCAAACGCAAGTAACGCCAGCGCGACCGGAAGCAGCGCGGCTGCCGCCCATGGCCAGACCATGGACCAGCTGTTGACCCGGAATACGAAGTTATCGGGCACGATTGCGAAGTTGACCGGGGAAACAGCCCAGCAGGCATGCTCGAATTTCAAGAATCTCGGCCAGTGTGTCGCCGCGGCTCACGTCAGCAAGAATTTGGGCATCAGCTTCGACTGCCTCAAGAGCAACATGACGGGAACGGCAGCTGCCACGGGATCCAATTGCTCGGCTGGAACCGCCGCGGCGGGAACCAGCACCAAGACCATGAGTCTGGGGAAATCCATCCAAACCCTGAGCCCAACGGCCAACAGCAAGGCCGAAGCCAAGAAGGCGCAACAGCAGGCCAACCAGGACTTGCAGGATTCGACCAACAATTCCTGATCGGATCAGAAGCCAAGACCAAAGGTCCCGCAACCATGCGGGACCTTTTTTGTTTCTCTTTTGTGGCGCTTCGAGTAACAGGCTCAATCATCCCGTGCGGCGCGCCGAGAGCAGATCCAGAATTTCCCGCAGGCCCCGGCGGATGTGCTGTATCTCCGGTGCCGAGTGCGATGGGAACGGAATGGCAGGCTGGGTTTTGTCTGACTTGATCTCCGCGCGCAACTGCTGGCGTGCGCCCGAGATGGTGAATCCCTGCTCGTAGAGCAATTGCTTGATGCGCAGCACGCTTTCCACGTCGCGCTTGCGATACATCCGCTGCCCGGTGCTGCTTTTGACCGGCTTCAGCTGGGGAAATTCCGACTCCCAGAAGCGCAACACATACGCCGGCAAGTGGCACAGCGTGGCTACTTCCCCAATGCGGAAGTAGAGCTTGTCGGGGATGACAATCTCATCCGACTTGTGCTTCACCGCGCTTTTCTTTCTCGGAGCCATGCAATGTTCAGCGCAAAAGCCTTGCTGCTTGCCTATTGTGACACAGGTTTGGCGGCGGATTGCACAATTTCATGCCGGAAGTTCATGGGCAGGTTAGCTGCGCCGAACCGTAGGTTTTGAGTCGCGGACCAGAGTCCGGCATAGGAGACATGGCTATCTCGCGTGCCCGCACACTCACACAGAAAAGCCTCTTAAGAGGTGCTTCTCTTAAGAGGCCAGTGAAAACCCTTGGGATTTGCGAGTATCGTCTCGCCGACGGTTAGTGTTTCTTCTTTTTTGCCTTCTTCTTCGTTGCCATGAAGGTGCCTCCGTGAACGATTTTCCCTTGCAAGGGGTGACGACCTTGGGCCCTTAGCTTGAAAGACCAGTCCCACTTATAGTAGGAGAAGGTCCTATGCTCCAAGATATTGCGGCACGATAAACAAAGTGTCAACAGAATTCTGCGAGGGAATGCTGATTTCTTACAGCGTCGGTAGACGCTGGTCGTTGCTCTTCAGCCAAAAACCCGCCCCCACGATGCTCCTCACGACTAACGACCGGTAGTACACTCGCCCTGATGCGCCGCGATCCCATCGAACTGGAAATTTTCAAGAATCTTTATCACTCGATCGCCGAGGAGATGGGCGCCGCCCTGCGCCGCACTGCATTTTCTCCAAACATCAAAGAGCGCCGCGATTACTCATGCGCCGTCTTCGACGGTGCGGGCCAGGTCATCGCCATGGGCGACCATATGCCGGTTCACCTGGGCTCAATGCCGATGTCGGTGCGTGCGGCTATTGACGCGGGCCCAATGCAGCCCGGTGATGTAGTCATGCTGAATGACCCTTTTCGCGGCGGCACACATCTGCCCGATATCACTCTGGTCGCGCCGGTGTACGTGAACGCGCGCACGCCGCGGCGTCACAGGAAACCCGATTTCTACGTGGCCTCTCGCGCCCACCATGCCGATGTCGGGGGCGCTTATCCCGGCTCGATGGGACTCTGCCGCGAAATTTACCAGGAAGGAGTGCGCATTCCTCCCGTGAAGCTGGTGCGCGCAGGAGTGCCGGATCGCGACGTGCTCGCCATGCTCCTGAACAATGTGCGCACGCCCGAGGAGCGCGAAGGCGACTTGGGCGCACAGATCGCTGCCTGCCACACTGGAGCTGACCGTCTGCGTGAGATTTGCACGCGCTACGGCTTGAAGCGGGCCAGGCGCGCGGTTGCGGAACTGCTCGATTATTCCGAAGCATTGATGCGGGCTTTTTTGCTACAGGTGCCGCCCGGAGATTATCGAGCGGAAGATTTTCTCGATAACGATGGGATCAGCGAGCGCCCGGTAAAGATCGCCGTTAATGTCAGGGTTCATTCCCGCGGACGTCACCTAGTCAGTGTCGACTTCACGGGAAGCGATCTGCAGGTGGAGGGAAGCGTGAATGCCGTCGCGGCCATTACTTACTCGGCGTGTTTCTATGTCTTCCGCTGCCTGCTCGCCGAAGACGTTCCCGCTGCCGCCGGGCTGATGCGGCCCATCGAGATCATTGCGCCTGAGGGCACCATTGTGAATGCGCGGCCTCCCGCTGCGGTTGCGGGCGGTAATGTCGAGACCTCGCAACGTATTGTGGACGTGCTGCTGCAGGCGCTCGCTCAGGCAATCCCCGATCGCATTCCAGCGGCGGCCTCGGGCACCATGAACAATCTGACCATCGGCGGCGTGGATCCGCGCACCGGAAGCCCATTCACCTATTACGAAACCATTTCGGGCGGCATGGGTGCGCGTCCGGGCAAGCCTGGCGTCTCCGGCGTGCACACCCACATGACCAATTCGCTGAATACTCCTGCCGAAGCGCTGGAGTATGCGTATCCGTTGCGCGTGCGCTCGTACTCGTTGCGGCCCGAAAGTGGTGGCCAGGGAAGGTACCGTGGCGGAGATGGAATCGTGCGCGAGATCGAAGTGCTCACCGACTGCGACGTGACTCTGCTCGCCGACCGCCGCTCGCGTGGTCCATGGGGACTCTCAGGAGGCGGGGAAGGCGCCCCTGGCAGTGCATCCATCCTGCGCCGCGACGGCTCGACCGAACCGATGCCCGGAAAATTCAGCACGCGCCTCCGAAAGGGAGAGCGAATCACCATCAACACTCCCGGGGGCGGGGGCTGGGGAACGTAGCGCCGGTGTCCCGTCGGCTGTCGCGGGGCCGTCCCGGTCCCGCGGAGTCTCCTTAAGAGATTGAAGTCATAAAATGGTTCGACGGCATCTCTAACAAAAGGCGCATTTGAAATGAATGAGGCAGCCACCCATTATCTGGAAGAAGCCCGTCGCCAGCTGCGCGGCCACAAGCGCATGGGCGAAGGCGCGATGGCCCAGCTCCGCGACGAAGACTTCTTCGTCACGCTCGATCCCGAAGCAAACTCGGTCGCGATCCTGGTCAAGCACCTGGCGGGCAATATGCGCTCGCGCTTCACCGACTTTCTTACCAGCGATGGCGAAAAGCCCGACCGCTTCCGCGACCAGGAATTTGAGCTGACCTCCGCGACCACACGTGCCGAAGTCATGAAGTGGTGGGAAAACGGCTGGACGTGCGTCTTTGCCGCCATCGATCCTCTGCAACCGGAAGATGTCATGCGCACGGTCACCATCCGCGGAGAGCCGCACACCGTGCTGCAAGCCGTCAACCGCCAGATCGCCCACTACGCGCAGCACATCGGGCAGATCGTGTTTCTCGCCAAGCATCTCCGCTCCAGCGAATGGAAAACGCTGAGCATCCCCCGCGGCAAGTCGGAGGAGTTCAAGCAGCACCAGGCCATGTCCGGGAAGTTTGAACGGGGCGTGCCGAAAGAAAAGTGAGCATCAGCGACTCTATGGCCGCAGCATTGGGTGCAGGCGCACGGAGATAACCTCGCCAGCGGTGCTAGAATCATACGTTTTGGGTTTCGGTCCGTTTTTCGCATCCAATTCTTTAGGTGGCAATCATGGCTGGAACAATGCTGGCGGTGGTCAAGCCGGAGGCCGCTCCGGGCGCAGACGTTCGCGAAGTAAAGATCCCCGCCTTCGGACGCACTGACGTCCTGGTCAAGGTCAAGGTCGCGTCCATCTGCGGCACCGACCTGCACATTTACAACTGGGACCGCTGGGCACAGAACCGCATCCATCCGCCGCTGATTCCCGGACACGAGTTTTGCGGCGAGGTAGCGGCCTTTGGCGACGAAGTCACCAGCGTCAAGGAAGGCGATTTCGTTTCCGCCGAGATGCACGTAGCTTGCGGCAAGTGCCTGCAGTGCCGCACCGGCGAAGCCCACATCTGCCAGAACGTGAAAATTATCGGCGTCGATGCCAACGGTGCATTCGCCGAATACGTCGTCATCCCCGAGTCGAATATCTGGAAGCTCGATCCCGCTATCCCGCTGGAGTACGCGTCCATCCTCGACCCGTTGGGTAACGCCGTCCATACCGTGCTGGCCGGAGAGATCGCGGCCAAGACCGTGGCTATTACCGGCTGCGGTCCCATCGGACTTTTTTCCATCGCGGTAGCTAAGGCCGTAGGAGCAACCTCGGTTTTCGCCATCGAAGTCAACGAGCACCGCGCCCGCGTCGCCCGCGAGATGCAAGCCGACTACGTGCTCAACCCTTCAAAAGAAGATGTGGATGCGATCGTCATGGAAAAGACCGGAGGCCTCGGCGTCGACGTCGTGCTCGAGATGGCCGGCCACCCCGACTCGATTCGCACCGCCTTCGACATCGTGCGCCGCGGCGGCAGAATCTCGCTGCTCGGCCTGACCTCGAAGCCTATCTCGCTGAACTTTTCCGAAGACATTATTTTCAAAGGCATCACCATTCAAGGCATCAATGGCCGCCGCATGTATCAGACGTGGTATCAGATGACCGCGTTGCTCAAGGCCGGCAAGCTCAACCTGCACCCGGTGATCACGGACCGCATTTCGATGAAAGATTTTGGCAAGGCGATGGAACGCCTGAAGACCGGAGAGGCCAGCAAGATTCTGGTATATCCCAATGGCGTGCGATAAATGAGTCTCGACGGCTATGTCCGCTGCACCTGTATTCGCGAAGGCAACGTGAAAAAAGCGCATCCGTTTCCCGCCCGCCTCACCTGGGACGAATCCAATGCCCCTTCGCTCAGCGGCGATCCCAGCGAAGAAGAATGGGAGGCGCACGATCAATGGGTGCAGAACTCGTGCGAACACGAGGGATTCCTTGTCTCAGAGTTCCTCGGCAACATCACCCGAATTCAAAATGTGCGCGAATTCCTTCGCGGCCTGCAGGGCAATCCCGGCCCCAAGTTTCCCGTCCTGCTGAAGAAAGTCGTCTACGATGGCACGCACACCGGCGACTGGGTCCCCATCAAACAGTCCGCGGCGCTGTTGAAAGAAGTCAATCTCGTACTCGGCTCCAGCGACATTCTTACCCAAGGAGAGAAAGAGTTTTTCGAAAGCATGAAGCGCCTGTGCGAAGCCAGTATCGCGACCGGCAATCCGATCATGTTTTGAGGGAACTTCTTTGCCGCCGATGCACGCGGATCAACGCCGATTTTTGATGCTCACCGGAGTGAGGCGGCGGAACAAGGCTCGATTCCAGGTCAAGATTACCGCCCAAGATTAGACTGATATAAAGAAATCCGCGTTGATCCGTGTGATCCGTGGCAGAGAAGTTTTAGAGGCCCCCATGACCACCGCAACCCGCACCAACCCGCTTTCCTACCTCACCGACCAGCTCAGCGAACTCAAGGCCAAGGGCACGCACTTCAAGCTGCGCGTGCTCGAAGACGAGCAGGCGCCCGTCTGCACCTTCGACGGCAAGAAGGTCATCAACCTGGCCTCGAACAATTACCTGGGCCTGACGACGCATCCCAAGCTGCGTGAAGCAGCGCTCGAGGCCACGCGCAAGTATGGGGTGGGGTCTGGCGCCGTGCGCACCATCGCCGGAACCATGAAGATTCACATGGAGCTGGAAGAAAAGATCGCCCGCTTCAAAAATGTCGAAGCCTGCGTCGTCTTCCAGTCCGGCTTTGCTGCCAATGCCGGCACCGTTTCGGCCGTCCTCGGTAAAGACGACTTCATCATCTCCGACGCGCTCAATCACGCCTCGATCATCGACGGCGCCCGCCTTTCGAAAGCAAAGATCCTGGTTTTCCGCCACAAGGATATCGCGCACGCCGAAGAGCAGTTAGCCAGCGTCAAAAACGAGCCCGGCAAAAAGCTGCTGATCACCGACGGCGTTTTCTCCATGGACGGCGACATTGGCCCGCTGCCCGCGCTCTGCGATCTGGCCGAGAAATATGGCGCCATCATGATGGTCGACGACGCGCACGCGTCCGGTGTGCTCGGCCGCAACGGCCGCGGCACCATCGATCATTTCGGCATGCACGGGCGCGTGGACATCCAGGTCGGCACGCTATCGAAAGCCATTGGCGCGCTCGGCGGATATGTCTGCGGCACCCGCGACCTGATCGACTTCCTCTATCATCGCGCTCGCCCCTTCCTCTTTTCGACTTCGCACCCTCCCTCCGTAGCGGCAACTTGCATTGCCGCTTTCGACGTTCTAGAAAATGAGCCCGAGCGCATGGAACGGCTCTGGGAGAACACGCGCTTCTGGAAAAAAGAACTTGGGGCCCTGGGGTTCGACATCGGCGGCAAGGCCACTCCGGCCAGCGAGACTCCGATCACCCCGATCATCATCGGCGACGGCAAGCTGACCATGGACTTCTCTCGCGAGCTTTTCAAAGAAGGCGTGCTTGGCACCGGCATTGCCTTCCCGACTGTGCCGGAAGGCAAGGCCCGCATCCGCACCATCATGACCGCCACGCACACGAAAGAAGAATTGGAGCAGGCTCTGGATGTGTTGAGGAGGGTCGGTAAGAGAATGGGGATTCTGGGCAATTGACGGCCGGAGCGGGCTATTCCGGCACCGCCTCAATCGCCGTGATGGTTGCGTAGCCCGACACCGGGACGAATTCCAGCAGCAGCTTGCCTTGCGCATTCGGCTCCAGGCCTTTGATCCGCCGCACCAGTGGACGATTCTCGCCGACCTCATCCAGAATGTTCAGCTTCGACAACACTGTCTTGCCATTGCAGAACACATTGAACACGCGCTGCTCCGTTGTCGCGTTACGGGCAGCGTTCCCGTGGTCGATGAAATGCAGCGTGACCGTGTATTTACCCGGCGCAACCGGAATCGCGTACGAAAAGTGTCCCCAACGTTCTGACTCGTAAAATTCCGGATCATCCGTCCCCTGCGCCGGTTCCTGGCTGCTGCTCACCTGCCCGCCCTTAAAATACGCGTCCGGACTCCACCACCGGCTGTCGTTGGAGTAATAGGGTACATCCCGTGCGACGATGCGCACCGGACGTAGTTGCCCGCGAATTCCAGGGAGAATCTCGATCGCCGACAGCATTGCACTGCCGCTCTTCCCTGGCGAGAATCTGAGATGCAGCTGTCCATCGCTCGCCGGTGAAATGTCGGAGAATGCTTTCACCTCGGCCGTGCGCTCGCCTCCAGCGTCGGCCAGCACGTCGAAGTCATGCAGCAGGGGCTGGCCGTTCGCCAACACGGACATCGTGCGGCTGCCCTCGCCCCCGCCCGCCGCGCTCTCCGGCCCGTAAAAGTTCTCCGCAAAATGCAGCCGGAGCTCATACGTCCCCGGCTTCAGAGGAATGTTGTAGGCAAAATCTCCCTGCCGGCTGCTGCGGTAAATGATGGGGTCCTGCGTCCGCCAGATGTGCTGCACCGAACTCTGCACCGCATTGCCGCCATCGAAATAGGCGTCGGCGTCCCAGACCTTGCCCGCGTGGTCAATATACTTTCTGCTGGCGCCGGCAAGAATGTGGACTTCATCTCCCACAGGAAGCCCGACGCTAGGCTCAGCGGGTTGTTGAGCCACGGAAGAAACGTTCACCTGCGGCTTGGGCCTGGGACGCGCGAGAAACAAAGCAAGCACTAGCGCCGCCACCGCGATCACCACTCCACCCAGTACCCAAAACCCGCGATACCAGGCGCTTGGAGCCTGCACTTCTGGCATTGCCTGCGCCGGCGCGGTCCCCAGATCCGGAGCGGTCACGTGCTGAAATGAAGGCACATACTGTCCCACCGGAATCGTGAGACGAATCGCATGTGCCGCTCCTTCCGCCGCGTAATACTCGCTCAGCCGCTTCCGCAAACGGTTGGCTTGCACGCGCACGATCGAATCGGTGTCCTGATCGAAGGCATCGCTGCGATCAAACACATCGAGCGCCACCGAATATTCCTTGATTTGGTCGGTTTGTCCCGCGAAGGTCCTCTCGCAGAGATAAGAAAGCAGATGACTGAGCGTCGGGGACCGAACAAAAACAGGGGAGTGCAAGACGGCCTGCAATTCAGCCCGTTCCGCTTCCCAAGTACGCGGTTCTGCCGTGGTCGAAGGCACCTGGGACCTCCATCTCTTACACTGCTGCGCCTTCTACTTCTTTATACGCTGGCTGAGAACATTCCGTTCGTGCAACCGGTTACGTAACCCCTGTAACCCTTCAATAGACTCTTGCAACGTTGAAATTCTACTCACCTCTCGTTCCCCCCGAAATGATTGCAATCACCAAAGATATGTCCGAACTCACCGCTAACTGACGCAACGTAACCCCCACGTAGCTGCTATAGCGTTGTGGCCAGGATGAATCGGCGCGATAACTGGGGCAGTCGCGGAGAGCAAATCGCCGGACACGGGCAAAGCCCCGGCCGGAGTGAGGCGCTCCGGAAAAGGAGGCTGTTTATGCGAAACATCACTCTCAGAATCGCGCTGCTGGCGATGCTGGTGACGCTGTCAAGCTACGGCAGCGCCACGCCTGCTCCGCAGCAGGGCACCGCCAACATGGACTCCATGACCGTATCCGAATTGGAGAAGGCTGGAGACTTGGCACGCGCGCAGAAGGATTACGATCTGGCAATCCAGTATTTCCAGACTGCACTGAAGAAAGACCGCAAGAATGCCGTGCTCTATAACAAACTCGGCCTCGCCGAGTTGAAGGGCAATGATCTGCGCTCGGCGCGCGCGCACTTCGAAAAAGCTTCCAAGCTGAATTCGAAGTACGTCGAACCGGTCAACAACATCGGCGCTGTCGAGTACATGAAGAAGAATTATGGCGGGGCGGCAAAGTACTTCAAGAAGGCTGTCGCCCTCGAAGAATCCCGCGCCACTTACCACGTGAACCTCGGCGCGGCATGGTTCAGCCAGAAGAAGATGGATCGCGCCATCGCCGAGTACACACGCGCAATGGAGCTTGACCCGGACGCCTTCCGCACGGATACGCGAACCGGCATTGCCGCTCAGATCGCCAGTCCTGAGGAACGCGCCCAGTATTCCTACCTGCTGGCCAAAGCCTACGCCAAGCGCGGAGACGTGGAAGGATGCCTGCAATGCCTGCGCAAAGCGAAAGAAGACGGATACCGCAACCTGGCGAATGTCTACAAAGACGAAGAGTTCAGCCGGATGCGTGACAATCCCAGGCTGCAAGAAGTGGTACCTCCGCCGGTCGCGAAGTAGACCATACTTCGCGGGCTTCTCCTCTGCACCGGGCGGAGGAGAGGCCCGGCGGTCGTAATCGTTTCGCCGTCATCCGGCCGTGATGCGGCGAAAGAAACCCGTAGACCCAAACGCCCGGCGGAAATTCGGCGCAGAGTTCAATCCCCTCGGTAAACGATCTTTCCCCCCGCAATCGTCGCGACAACCTTCCCCGTAAACTGCCATCCATCAAACGGCGTATTGCGCGACATGGATCGGGACGTACCCGCATCGAACGTCCACCGTTTCTTCGGATCAAAAATCGTCACATCCGCGTGGCTGCCCTTCGCCAGCGACCCGCGCCCGGGCAGATCGAACACCCGCGTCGGGCCCGAGGTGAAGAGCTCCACAATCCGCGTCAATGCAATCTTGTGCTGACGATGCAGCTGCGTGATGGCCAGCGCCAGCGCGGTCTCCAGCCCAGTAATCCCGAAAGCAGCCCGTTCGAATTCCACTTGCTTCTCATGCGGGGCATGGGGCGCGTGGTCCGTGGCAATGGCATCCACCGTGCCATCAGCCAGAGCAACCAGAATCGCTTCCCGGTCACTCGCCGAGCGCAGCGGCGGGTTCATTTTGAAGTTGGTATCGTACTCGCCGACATTCTCATCGATCAGCGTGAAGTGATGCGGCGTAACCTCGCAAGTCACACGCGCTTTGGCGCGCTTGCCGCGGCGCACCGCCTTGAGCGCGTCGGAAGTGGAAAGATGCGCCACGTGCAGGCGCGATTCGCGAATCTGCTGCGCCAGCGTCACATCGCGGTCGACGATGGCCGCTTCCGCCGCAGCCGGCATCGCGCGCAGCCCCAGCCGGAAGCTCGTGGCGCCCGCATGCATCGAGCAGTTCTCGGTCATGCGCGTATCTTCCGCGTGTTGCACGACCGGAAAATTCAGCTCCGCGCCCAGCCGCAGCGCCATGCGCATCACGTCATCGTCGAGGATGGGCTTGCCGTCGTCGGTGACGGCCACGGCGCCCGCTCGCTGCAGAGCGTTGAAGTCAGTGAGGGTGGCCCCCTTGCTGCCCCGCGTCGCGGCCGCGATGGGAAATACATGCACCACGGCGCCGCGCTCCGGATTGCGCAGCCATGTCACCCACTCAGCCGTATCGACCACGGGAGCGGTATTGGGCATGGTGCATACGGAAGTGAATCCCCCAGCCGCGGCAGCCGCAGTGCCGCTGGCGATCGTTTCCTTATAGCCCTGCCCCGGTTCGCGCAGGTGAACGTGCAAATCGATGAACCCCGGGCTAACGATCAGCCCGCGCGCATCAAACTTTTCGTCGGCGCTACCCCGAATCTTGTTGGGCAGAGCAACCTCCGCCACGCGCCCCTCGCGCAGCAAAATATCCCTCGGCGAATCGACCTTCGCCGCCGGGTCGATGAGATGCCCGCCCTTGATCAGCAAGCTCTTCGTTTCTCTGCCGGTCATGGGCAGCTCCCCGCCAACTTCTTTTCCGCGGATTCACGCGGATTTCGCGGATTTTTCCTGGCATTCTCAAACGCGTAACGTTTGAATTGAGCATTCGGTCCGAAGTTGAACAGCAGTCCAACCTCGATGTCAGTCGCACGAAGGTAGTTGAGGAGTTGCTTTTCCCACGCCAGATCGATGTCGCGCCCAGTTTTGAGTTCGATCAAGACTTTACTGTCAATTAGTAAATCGGCGCGAAATTCGCCAATCTTCTGACCGTGAAACCAGACCGGAATCGCGATTTGCCTTTGGAAAAGGATGTTGTTTTCTGCGAGCACTACCGAGAAGGCCTGTTCATATACAGATTCCAGAAAGCCATGCCCGATTTCATTGTAGAGGTTAAAAAAAATGCCGATCAGTCGTTCGGTCAGCTCTGCATATTTTAATCCGCGTT
>Ga0209166_10002468_pt1 | contig 14025 bp, 15 predicted proteins | sample Coa_R1_3_FD_187151 | JGI IMG/M metagenome (GOLD analysis project Ga0209166, IMG submission 187151) | Surface soil microbial communities from Centralia Pennsylvania, which are recovering from an underground coalmine fire - Coalmine... | ecosystem: Environmental > Terrestrial > Soil >... | reverse complement strand
ATGGATAACAATCGTAAATGCTAACAGTCGTATTTTCACTTAAGACGAGTTCTACCCATTGCTGATTCAAAAGGCTGAGGCGTTCTCTCGTCTGTAAGGCTCCCTGCCAGACACGTGGGGGGAAGACCCCTTCGCTCACAGAAAGAGCGGAGATTTTCCTGGCCGTCTTGCCCATCGTTCTCCATCCTTCAGAAATATCTATTGAACATTTCGTTGATAATATATGCAAACTGGATTATTGCAATCCAGTTTGCACAGCGGTGAAGAGCTACCTATCTCACCTTCTCAGGATGTGGTTAGCAACAATGGCTGGCACACCCATCGGAAAAACAATTGGAAGCACAATTCCCATTACAATTGGTGTCACAATTTGCGCCATTGACATAACAAGCGACGTGCAGCGTCGTGGCCAATTCAAGGCGCTGTTCCAACTCTTCGATATCCAGATCGAAGCTCGCCAGCATCTGTATCTCGTGAATGCCAGGTTCCATAAGAGCCTCTCCTCACCTTCTCAGGATGCGATTAGCAACAATGGCTGGCACACCCATCGGAAAAACAATTGGAAGCACAATTCCCATTACAATTGGTGCCGCAATTTGCGCCACAATTGTTCGAGTAGCAAGCGGCGTGTAGCGTCGTGGCCAGCTCCAGGCGCTGCTCCAGTTCTTCGACGTCCAGATCGAAGCTCGCCAGCATCTGCATTTCGTGAACGCCAGGTTTTATTGAATGTTTCTGATCAGAGAACATTGTTTACCTCCTTTGATAATGAACAATGAATGAGATAGCATTGAGCAAGCTGCGATAGCAGCCAACCCTCCGATTTTTGCGTTTACCGCATTTAATTTGTGTGTAGTGTGAAATCACCTCTTTCTTTTTTATTGGCCTCTACTATCAGAGATCACAGACGCTTTCGACAAGCTTTGCTGGTTGTGTGCCAGCAATATGATCAAGATAGGCCTCGGCAACACTGGCGCGAAAACGGGCAGCATAGCCATCACAGTGATTGGTGAAGATCGTGCCCTCATCCCCCCTTCCTTCAGCAAGCACAGCGCAGCCACCTCCACAATTGAGGGCATAGCGGCATTGTCGGCAAATCTTGTTAGTAGTGACATTGCGGCTGCGCCACATCTGGCTCAACTGGGAAGCGACCTCATATTTCCCCTCACGGGTAATCTGGCCGATACGAATGTTTTCATCGCCGGTCCGTTCCCAGCATGCATACACGTTGGCAAAAGGATCAATCACGTACATGCTGGAGTGGGCTCCACAAAACTGGGAATGTAAAGAAGGAGAGCCCTGGTTGTCGATGAGACGGCGAGCAATATCCTTCAAGGGATCATCAGGACGACGTATGACACGCATAACCGGGTTCTGGAGATACATTTCGTTCAAGGCTTTGTCAAGCGTCCATGAGTTGAAGGTCGTTCTGACATCGACATTTTCATTAGCCGCATGGATGGGGGCTGTATAGGCCGAAAAGTGAGGATATCTGTCCCAGCCTCTGGCGATGATCTCTTCGGCAAACTGGGGCAGGAACTGAATATTGGTACGGTCAATATTCATGCGTGTGTGGATTTCCACTCCCTGCTCAAGCGCCATACTGACATTACGAGCGATGCGCTCGAATGAAGCGCTCCCATCAGCGTAGATACGGCGTTTGTCGTGTTCGGCGGCGGGTCCATCTATGGTCACCTGGACCATGCGAATATACTCCGGGTTGAGCAGATCCTGGTATGCGTCAAGTTCAGTCGCATTGGAAACTGCCCAGAAGCTGGCTTTTCCGATACGGTGAGCCTTCTCAATAATGTAATCAATGACGTGACGATTGCGTGCCAGAAGAGGCTCACCCCCGAAAAATCCAATGCCCCGTACATATTGGTCCGGCGGTGGAACATCATGATTCGCCTCGATGTCGAGCATACCTTTGAAGATGCGATCAATGATCGGTTTCGACATGGCATGAAGGAGATGGCTATACTTTGGATTGGTCCGCATATGATCCTGGAAACAGTACGCACAACGGAGATTGCAATCATAGGTTGGCATGAAAACATAGCCTGGGAGGGCGCGTAACGATCTGGCATGGAGCGAGTTCGCAATCTTGATAAAGAGGGCTTCCTCTTCCTCAAGCGTTTTTTCAGTGAGATAGCCTCGGCGTTTGAGTAAGGCAATGGTTTGCTCTGAGGGACGCTCAACTTCTCCCTGAAGAGGAAGCGCAGGTGTCCAGGCACCATATAATGGCCGTGGTGTCTTGCCAACTTCGAGCGAACGGATAAATGTCGCCACCTTCTGTGAAACGAGGTCATAGGCTCCGCTATATCCATGCACGAGCAACATTTCTTCGCCATTCTCAGGAAGATCCACAAAAATAGTGTAACTGCTGGCTCGCAGTTTGCGCATCTCTGGACTACCCGCCTTCGGAGCTTTCACTACCTCTTGCAAAGTGATCATAGGGCCTTGCATTGTTACTCCTTTTGATGTCAAGTAAAAACGAGATTGAGAGCGTGTCCGATCTCATTTGGGATTTTGATTGAGCCACTTCCCAAAGTATAGAGTGAAATCCCGATCAGAACATACGTCTATAGGGGCTAGTTGAGGGGGCTAACGGGGCTAGTTGAGGGGGCTAGCAGGAGTCCTCAATAGGGAATAAAGTATATCCTTTTTGCTACGATATTGACTTCCAAGCCTGTATACATATATAAACAAAGATAACTCCGTTTGATCGCCCTTAACAACAAAAATTTTGGAGGATGCTGGACCATGGAAAAAGCAGGGAAGGGAGTTCCAAATCAGCGGTTACGAGACGAACGTAAGTGACGAGGTTGGCCACGTTCGTTTCTGGCAGAGAAAATACGTCTTGCTGAGGAATCACGCCCGACCAAGGGGGCCAGGAGAGCTTGCTACGCTTTCACCTTTTAATCAGTTCAGGCTTCCCAGCCAGCCGGATAGGGTTGCCCGCCCCAGATGGGGTACGGATCTAATGACAATGGCAGTTACGGCTGGGTTCATATCTTACAGGCGGATCTCAATAGCAAGGAAGGTGCCGGCCTCTCTGTCGATGGCATCTATGGAGCTCATACCAAACAGGCTGTTTACGATTGGCAGCGCTATCATGCCTTCCCAAGCATGCCCAGCGAGTGGGATGGGATTACCGGCCCGCATACCTGGCGTTCTCTTGGAGAATGTACCAGAAAGTATGGTCTGTAATTCTCCTCTCCTTGCCTGGAGAAGCTCGTAGGAGGATCAGATGCAGACACACCTGATCCTCCTCATTCCTTCCTTATCGCCTACGCTCATCACGTAATCCACTCTGCCTGCTCCTGATACAGTGCCTCCAGCCCCTTGAGCGTCTCTGCGACATCTGGATGACTCGTCCCTAACCGCCGTGTCTGGATCGACAGTGCCCGCTGATAGAGTATCTTTGCCTGTTCGTATTTCTCTTGTTTTTGATACACCTGTGCTAGACCAGAGAGCGTCGTGGCTATTGTAGGATGCTCCGCGTCTAAGGTCTGCATCCGTATCTGGAGCGCTTTCTGGTACAGCACTTCCGCCTGCTCATATTTGCCTTGCTCTCGATACAAGCCAGCCAGATCGTTGAGCAGGCGCGTCGTGTGTGGATGGTCTGCTCCCAACAGCTTTTCCCGTATCTGCAACACTCGCTGGTAGAACTGTTCGGCTTGTTCGTATCGCTTCATAACTCGATAGACTGCGGCCAGATTCCGAAGGGAAATCGCTACCTGGGGATGTTCTGGTCCTAACTGCTGCTCTCGAAGAGCCAATGCTCGCTGATGAAGCGCTTCTGCCTGTTCATATTTCTTCTGCTTGAAATACAACAATCCAAAATTATTGAGCGTGATTGCCATCTCCACCAGATCTGGTTCTTGCTGCTTCTCTTGAATATGCAACGCATATTGATATAATGGTTCCGCTTGCTCATATTTCCCTTGATGCCAGTACATCAGTGCCAGGCTAGACAACGTCTCGGCTCTCTGCGGATGCTCAGGTTCTAGCCATTGGTCCTGGATCTTGAGAACCCTCATCAGCAGCGTTTCGACCTGCTCATACCACCCCTGCTGCCAGAAGAGTTCTCCCAGTTTTGTCAACCGCGGGACCAATTCCAGGTGTGTCGGGCCGTACTGCCGTTCCGCCATCTGCACTGCTTGTTCCAATAAAGGTTCCGCTTCTCGATAGCGTCCCCGCTCCAACAAATACCCCCCTACCTTGTGCAGGAGCATACCAGCTTCGTCCCTGGCAATATTCTCCTCCTGGACCAGCACCACTGCGGCCCGTGCCTGCACGACAGAGCGCTCGTAGATGCCCCAATTTTCAAACTTCCCATCGGGCAGAACCGCGTTGAGCACACAGATCACGTGTTCCTTCCACAGCCTTGCCTCGCTCTGCTCCATTTGGTCTTGCAGCATGGCCTGCACGAGCCGGTGCAGCGAGAGCGTGTGTGTTTTGGCATCTCGCCTGATCAGTGAGGCGCTGCGCACCGCTGCCAGCAACAGATCAAACTGATAGGGATCGCTGCCCAGCTCTTCCCAGGCCTGACCCAGAGCCGCAGCCCCGGTCGTGAAGATCTCTTCTGGGATGTTCTCTGGATACAGAAAGGCACACACCTGCAAGAAGTCGGTGGCCAGAGGATGCATTTGCTCCACGCGTTTGATGGCCAACGCCAGAGTGGTGACCACTGAGGCTGGATGGATCCCGGCATGGCTCCCTCGTCGCTGGAGCACTCGCTTTCGCTGCTGGCGAAAGTGGAGCAGGTAATCGGTGATGCTACATCCCGTCTCCTCCAGGTATGCCCCAGCTTGATCCAGAGCCAGGGGCAGCCCGTCGAGCAGCTCGCTCAATTCAGTGGCACTGCGGTGTTCATCAGGATGACTCGCCTTCAGTTGCTCTCCCTCTTCCTGGGTAGCGTTTATGTTGAGCAGGTGGGCTCGCTTCATAAGCAACTGCACTGCTTGCTCCAGTGGCAGCGTGGGGATCTCAACACTCAAAGCCATGGCGCCTGGCATCTGCAAGCGGGTGGTAAAGAGCATCTTCCCCTCTTGGCTGGAGGGCAGAAACGGGGTCAGCCGTTCGCTCTCTTCAACATTGTCCCAAATTAGCAGCCAGTTGGGATGCAGACTCAGCCAGCGCTGCACCGCCACCACGATCTGCTCCTGCTTTTCTTGAGAACACTCTGGCAGCTCTAATGTATTCGCCAACCGCAGAAAACTGACATGCAGACTCTCAATCGTTTCCGCCTCGATCCAAAAGACAGCCTGGTAGCGCTGCCCATACTGATAGGCATACTCCAGCGCCACCTGCGTCTTGCCAATCCCTCCCAGCCCATGCAGCGTCACCGCCTGCGCGAGCACCACCGCTTGCTCGGCATGCAAGTGCTGATCCAGAGCTTCCAGGAGCGCCTCACGTCCGGTAAAAAAGGGATTATGCCGGTAGGGGACTGACCAGTAGGTTTGCGTCCCTGCCGCCGTACTATCCCCTTCCCTGGCAGAATCTTCTTGCGCTGAGCGCTCTTCTTCCTCGGTTCCCACCGAGCCTCTCCCTTGATAGCTCTGGGCCAATCCCAACTGCTGGGGGTCGAGCTGAAAGATGGCGCATAGTTTGCGTCGAAAATAGGCATTGGGTGAGGCCACGCCTCGTTCCCAGCGCCCTACTGTCTTGGGATCCGCCAGATTCAATTGCTCCGCCATATATGCCCGCGTCCATCCTCGCTTCTCACGCTCATCGCGTAATCGCTTATTGGGAACGACTTGTTTCTTTTCTTTCTCCATCGTCTCGCATCCTCCTGATGCTTCTGATATCAAGGATCAAAGAGTTCTCCATTCCTGTATTTTTATCTCACATGATTCTCAAAGTGCAAGAGAATAGCAAAAACGGTGGAGAGCGTGATTCAGGATTTAGAGAGGTTATCAGAACACATGGAATCAGAAGTGAGCATTCGAGGCTGATCGGCGTTTAGTGGCCTCAAGAACAGAGGTGTTGCCGCGAGTATACACCGTCGTTAATAAACGCCTACGTCTTCGCGAGTCAGCGGGCAGCCTGGTTACGCCAGCAGGGGCGGCCAGATCATCTCTCCGAGCGAGGCATTGAACATCTCTGGATGCAGGTGAAACAAAAGGAAAACCATGAAGAATGAGGGCGTATCGCGCAAATAGCGTTTCATGATCTTCGTCACGACTTCGCTCATCTGGCTCGCCAGGCCGCTTGGTAACTGGAAGAAATCGCCATGTATCTGGGCCATCAGACCAAAGATGGCGCACCTGCCATTGCAACCACCGTGCGTTATCAAGGAGTCACGGTATTTTGTTTATCCTCTGCACAGCAAGAGTGCAACACGAGGAACGCGTGGTGAAGGAGAGCCGACGCCTGAAAGGCGAGACGAGGTGATGCCTGAGTCTGGTGGGCATTTTGAACCTAGTGGGTGTCTCACCTCATTTGTTGACGATCATGACAAATCCTGGCAGGAAGGATGTCCGAGAGCTTCAAATAAGCTCTACATTTTTATCTCTTTCACCCATTTCACAGGAAGGATTTGGTATGAACTTTGAGATAGCTCAGCCGCGCTTATCGCACTTGCTCTTCTGATACGCTCCGGTTTGAGAGAACCGGAGCCGTTTTATGTACAGGCTGGGAAACGAGCCGAGAGCCACTATGTCTTTACCAGCCAACGTGCCAAGAGAACCCTGCCCGAAGGCGATCTGGATGGGTGGCGGTTCACCGAGGATGGCATTCATCAATGGTTTCAGATGTGCGGTCGCAAGCCTCGGTAGAGGAATCTGAGTTGATCGATGACATCACTTTCCATGATCCGCGCCATGACTTTGGGCATCGCCCTCGTGAGCAGGGATGGAATCTGGAGGAGATCGCTTACTACCTGGGCCATATCACCGCAGCTGGGACTCCAGCTATCCAGACGACGGTGCGCTATACTCAGGTCGGGCGCGACCAGGTGCGGGAGAAACTGCGCCAGATCAGGAGCATCTAGTGACACTCAGCTTCGGATAAATCCGAGCGGCTTCTGCCATCCCTACGTAAGCGGTTGTCGGAGACATGGGGCGTAACCCCTACTCCAGTGGCAACCGTAGTTGGTGAGGGGTAGCGGAGAAAGGAGATCCCATCCGATGCCTTTTCCCTTGAGCGGTGCCATGCTCGTTACCGTCTCCTTGCCTTGCATGAGAGATAGATGGTCCCTTTTTGCGTTTGGCATCCTGGGAGCGGGTAACACCTGTCTCTTTCGAGGCTCTGCCTCCACGTCGGACAGCAGTATGAGGCTTTTCTTTGGATGGTTCTTGATACCGGGCAATCAAGCGTTGCCCGATGACGAGACTGGCATTGCGATCGGAGTGTCCTCGCATCTGGCACTGTTGACAGAGTACCAGAGTGCCACCAGGGGTATAGCCTTCGACGGGTTCTCCAGTGTTATACCGAATGATCTGGGCATGGCAGCGATGACATTCTCTGCTCGTGTTGCGCGGGTTCACGCGGCTGGTCAAGATCTTCTGATTCCACGCCTTATACCTGGCATATTTGAAGATTCTTCCCTTCATCCAGTAGGCTCGTTTGCTATTCCCCCGGTGGCTATACTTTCCCTTTTCAGGCTTGAGGTTGCCCAGGTGCTCGAAGACCAGGATCGAGGCTTGATGTGCTGCTGCAAACTGGACAATGCGAGCGCTCACCAGATGGGCGATGTGTTCATCAACCTTTCGGATTTTGCGCCAGAGGTCGGCATTGTCCTGTTCATTTTCAGCAATGATGCCAGTCTGAGATCGGTGGCGTGCGATCCGTCCAAGCAGTTTCTTCCTAAAGCCCGATATCGCTCTGCCACCGCCGATAAAGCGGGTAGCGAGGATGGTGCCTTCAACCGTTTGGACGCTGCACACAGCAATATGTTCGCCCAGATTGAGATCAACGGCGCAGATCTTTGTCTGGGGGTTGGTGACTTGCTCGGCTATTTTGGGTGGCGCGGTGAAGGTCTTCTCGATAGAGGTATGTAGCCACCACTGGTTGCCATGCAGGATCAGTTGGGGGCTTCCCAACACGTAACCGGCAGGGACGAGGCGCCCAAGCGTGCGAACTTTGACCCAGCTCCAGCACGAGCCTGTCCAGACTTTGAGCAGGATGCTATGATCTTGTCTCTCTTTCCAGAGGCCAGCATAGAAAGGAACCAACTTCTTCCAGGACCGAGGCGGGACAGGTGGGCGCTCTGGGAACGGCTTCTTCTTTGTACCTGTTCGGGCAGGCCTGGCTTCGTGCTGCTCTTTGCGGGTCCGCCATTTTTTGAGAGAGGAGGAGAAGGAGTGAGCCGAGCCAAGCGCCGCATTGATGGCGGCGCGGCGAAACAGGGCCGGGATATCTGGCGCGATCTCGTACACTGGCATGATGGGCACAGGGTTCTCAACCGTTGCATGGGTGAGCTTCTCCAGGGCCGTGAGGGCCTCTTTATTGGGGAGATCCAGGATCCCTTCATGCGCTTGGATACAATCGAAGTAGAAGGCCACGACACGATTGAAGAGGGCCTGATTGGCCGCAAAATACTGAGCATACTGCGGCTGATAGTTCAAGGTCTCTTTAATCGTGCTGATTGCCTTGGCCATGTCTGCTTCCTCCTGCCCCATGGATTGCTTCTGTTGCTTAGTATAGCAGAGATGGAACAGGCTTTCAACAAGCAAGGGCTAAAGCCAGAACATGCCTGACCATGGGTTCAAACCGAGTGGCTTCCGGCGGGCTAAAGTTATCTAAAGGTGATAGGAGCAGTGTCGTCAAAGGTCTCTCTCAGGTTGTTCTGCCAAAACTTTTTACTAGGGGAAATCTAGCGTTGCTAGCGTTGCAGGGTCACTTAGTTGGCTTGGAGAGTGCATACAGCCTACAACGCTAGGTGGAATTTCTAGCGTTGCAGCAGCGTTGTCAGCGGTGCACTCTTGCGGATCTAGCGTTGCAGTATCAATTGCCTCTCTTTCTGATCTCGGCGGAGAGGTTCATGGTAAATGAGGCGAAGGGCTGGCAGCCCTTCAGTTGATTTACCAGTATGCCAACCAGGTGGGTGCTGATGGCTGGATGCTCCTCGATGCGCTCCAGGCTCCTTGCACTCCTGACTGGATGAAAACGCTCCCTGCCGTGACCACCCTGCGCACCATGTGGGAGCAGCAATTTGAAGCACGGGAGCAAGGAGGGCAATGGAGGAAGGAGCCAGTTTTGCCAGCAGCTTAGCTTCTTACTTCTCCCTATGACTTGGATGTAAATCCAAACATTATCAGGCTCTTCCTCACTTCCCGTGCTCAGCAATTCGACGAGGAGTTTCTCCAGTACGGATAGGAAGAGCCTCTTAAGCGGCGAGACACTACAGCATCGTTCAAAAGGATTGAGCCTCAGAGAGACCGATTTATCACGCTCTCCTTCGATTTATCGCCTGTTGAAGGAGATCACCCCTTGATAAATCGAAGGAGAGCGTGATAAATCGGTCTCTCTAGCAGATCAAACTTTCTGCACACCGCTCTAGTAGAATTTCCAATGGGCAGATGATGTGTAAGAACCTGAAAAGTTAGGTGTGTCCGATGAAGGTGTCTCCTACCCTTTTCACATACTCTTTTATAGCTGACGCGCTTCTGGAAGGTACTGGCATCCTGTGCAATGGCATCAAAATAAGTCGATGAACCCCCAGATCGGTATACTGCTTCACCACTTCCAGGGTCAGCGGTTCTCGTGGGGTAACGCTGATCTCCAGATCGCCAAGTTCCTGTGGACGGGTTGTATGCTGAGAAGCCTTGCGAATCTCAGCCAGAGCATGCGCTGTCCAGTTGATGTCCAGATTAAAACCATACCACCCGGAAGCACTCTCGACAGCGCGGCGATAGGCAGGAGGCGATCCTCCTCCCACGACCACCGGGATATTCCTTTGTGGATGCGGATGGGCCTGCACCTTAGTAAACGAGACAAAGCGACCATGATACTCTGGTTTTGGTTGTGTCCAGATTGTTTGCATAACCGCCAGATACTCATCAGTGCGCATGCCACGATCAGCGAAAGGGATACCCAGAGCGCCGAACTCAGGCTCCAGATATCCTGCCCCGATGCCAAAAATCAAGCGCCCTCCTGAAAGTTCATCCAGACTGGCAAGTTCCTTCGCCAGGACCAGTGGATTGCGTTGTGGAAGAATAATGATGCCTGTTCCCAAACGCACCTGCTTGGTATGAGCCGCCAGGAACGTTAAGGCAATGACTGGATCGAGAATGCGATCTTGGGGAGCCATCGACGCAGGCGGTACTTGTGGATCGGGAAGGACCACATGTTCTCCAGCCCACAACGATTCAAAACCGGCTTCTTCTGCTAACTGAGCAACCTGTAGAGCGGTTTCTGGGTAACTACAAGCATACATATTTATCGCAAAAAGACCAAATTTCAAATCCTTCTCTCTTTCTTTTCACCAAGATCGAGGTCAGCCAGATCCAAATAATCTGCATAGCTACCTTGCTTGTGGATGTTTCAACTCAGAAGGGCTGAAGTGAACCTCGCAATGATGGCCAGATTTGCTTGACTTGAGGATGCCATTTGCAAGGTCATGACTGATTTTGAGACGATTTTGTCGTTAATTAAGCTCTTTGATTGGACTTTACCATGGACCCTCTTCATTTGCAATGGTCTGTGAAGCGTAATTTTATCGAGCACCGAAAGTGATACTGCTGGCGAACCCTCATGAGAGGCTTGCCCAAGGAGGACACAGAGAACCAACCGAAATTGACGCAAGAGAAACCATGCCGCGCTTTGCTTTGTCTTCGCGATTGACGCTCAGAGGTGAGCAACAGCCCCGCTTGTTCAAGCTGGAGAAGTGGCCCTCTGCTCGATCACATCGGAAAGGTCTTCTCTGCTCCTCGGTGTTTCCCCGCTTTCCAGGGTTCGCCAGCAGTATCAAAAGTGCGGAAGAGCCACGGAATCAAACTATTTCCAGATAAAGCTCCATACGTATCAAATAATGCTCTTTTTAACCGTTTCCCCTCTGTCTTATTTTTACATGTATCTCGGCCCCGGGTCTACACGGGTGTATTCCAGGGATGGCCGTCTGGACTGCTTGTCGCAAGCGTCACATATTCGATCTGTGCCAGAATGGCTCTGGCTCTCTCGCGCGTTTTCGTTCATCGGATCATTGCTCCTCGCATTTAGGGTGAGGTATCGGTGGAGTTGAGACTGATCGCGCCAGGAGCTATCGATTAAGCCTGGTCACAGTCGCGTCATAGCCGCCACCGTCAGAGTAGTGCCAGGCGCCGCTGTACTCGGAGCCATCATCGTTAAAGGTCCCCTCGAAATACATGTCAGAATCTTTGTCACCAAAGGAAATCCGCAACGTCTCTCCATCGAGCTGCCAGGTATAGGTAAAATTACTCCCGTCCGTGGCCAGAAAGTGGGAACGCAAGGTATCGGTATCCTGGTCATAGCCGATGTACTCGATCCCCTTCATCTTTTCGCCTTGTACAAAATCAATATGCTGGATCAAGAAGAACCCGCCTTCCATCAGCTCATAGGAGATGGTGCCATCGATCTCCGGTCCTTTCACTTGCCACTTCCCGATCAGGCGCTCAGCTAACTTTTTGAGCTGACCATTCGGTTCTTTTGGTAAATTCATGACATACGCATTATTGTTATCTGCCATGATGACCTCCCTTCGTCATCGTCTATTTCTATTGCATCAAGCGGAACTGGTTTTGACTGCTCAGTCGGGAACGACCTATCCTTAAACACCCTGGCACTCTGCGGTGAGAGCTTGAGCACCAGCCTCCCATTTTGCGTAGCAATCTCGGTATTGCTACTCTGGCCTCATGTAAAGAGACGCTCAATATCATTCCTGTGATTCCGCAATAAAACCATCAAGCACCATTGAGATTTTGAGAATACCTTGTGCAAAAGTATAACAGGGATGACTTGTAAAAATTCAATCAATTGGCAGGGGGCCAACACTCAGGGGATGATTCGGGTGTTCGATCTGGAAGCGACGACGTAGCCGCAGATAGTCGGTTGGGTTGTGGCCGGTAAATTCAATAAAGCTCTTATGAAGATGAGATAGATCATAGAAACGGTATGTATGGACGATCCGTCCCCAATCCACGGGCTTTGTGGGATCAAGCGAGCAAATGATGTCCGCAAATCGTGAGATCCGCGCTACCTCTTTTGGCGAGACGCCGACCATGCGTTTGAACTGCGTGAGCAAGTGATTCTGGCTGATACTGATCTGGTCCGAGAGCGCCTGAATGGACAGCGCTCCGTGCTGCCGTACAATCTGGGCAAGAGCGTGCTGCACGACATCTAGTCCGTAGGGGGCTTGGGCGAGGCGAGTCAGCAGCAACTGTTCCAGCAAGGCTAACCCCGCCTGCACCGTCGGCGCAGCATACAACTGTTCGCGGAGTTCGGCAGCCACATGTCCCCAGATCGCATCCATCGGCACCACCTGATTGTGCAGTTCGGATAAGGGCAGCCGCAGGAATGGATACATGCCAGCCGGTTTGAAGTGGACGCCGTAAAACTGAACGGGACGTGGCCAATCCACGATCCAACACTGGCTCCACATCCCAATCCACCAGCTCTGGGTGCAGGTAGCAAAGGGAGTGGTTTGATCGGGCGTAGAGATCTGGAAAGCGGGGCCGAAGTTGACCATCAAGTGTAATGATGGCAGGGGAGGGACCAAGAAGCGCGGATAGGGCGGATGGCCTTCCAGATAATAAAGATCGTCTATATAGGCGTTGAGCGGGAACGCTGGGCTATGAGAGATGTAATCCATACGAGGAGACCCCTTTCCTGTCCTTCTCGATCCAATTGAAGCTGAGTATAGTCTAGACATTATGGATCAAACTGCCCATTTGTTCACCACCACCCCACCTGGCGCAAAAATGGGAACGTCATGCTGCCCACTTCTGCCTGGGTAAAAACCAGCCTGCGCTAGCTCACGGACATGCCGCGACTGATGAGTTGTAATGAGCATCCTGGGCAGGATCGCGATGAGCATGTTTCAGGCGGTAAGGGGAGGGTTGCTCATAGTGTCAACAGAGGAGAGCACAGCGGAAAGGAACCTCACCCTCTTTGGCTAATTGTGCCAGATGATGCATACTCATCTTTTTTGCCGCTGGGTAACTTCTTGCTCCATCAGTTTCATCCACTCAAGAAACGACCGTTTCATGAGGTATATTGAAGAGTAGCAAAAAGGTTGGTTTCCTGGGACACGAGCGCCCAAGTAACCAACGAGAGGTAAGCAGAAACAGATCGCCCACTCCCCATCCGTCAACTCTCCTCGACCAACCATGCTGCCCTGTGGCCGCCCCTCTCCCGGCGCTAGCGCCGGACGCGATAGCGGATGTGGGTGGCCTCCGGGGAGTCGATCACCCGCACGATCTCCAAAGAGACGCGCGACGGCAACACATCGAACAGTCGTCGACCAGCGCCAAAGAGCACCGGGATCTGGTGGATCTGCAGCTCGTCGAGCACCCCAGCTTCGAGCGCTCGTTGCGCCGTATACGCGCCATGCACCAGCACGTTGCGGTCCCCGGCAGCGGCCTTCGCCTGCGCCATCGCGCTTTCGATCCCATCGGTCACGTAGGTCACCAACGGATAGTTCGCGACGGATGGGCCAGGTGGCCGGTGACTGGGTACGAAGATGGGGGCACCGTGATGATCACCTTTCCAGTGATCGACCTGCTCCACGGTCCGCCGACCTGCCAGCACCGCACCAGTCGCGTTTATTTCGTCTATCAATTGTCCGGCTGGCCCGGACGGCCGGACGATCTCCCCGCCCGGAGTGGCGAACCACTCGTGCAGCCGCATGAAGCCGTCACCGCCGGGGTTGCCCGGCTCGTCGTTGGGACCCGCGATGTACCCGTCGAGGGACATCGACATGTAAAGCACTGATGTAGACATTTGACCTCCTTTGGTCTCGATCCAAACTGGTTTCAACTTAGAGTAGACCCGGCATGGCGGCATTTCTTAGGCGTCCTGCCACGCCAGGCAATTTCAAGGCCCTGGCAAGGGCCAGGGACGGAC
>Ga0209166_10002467_pt1 | contig 14028 bp, 10 predicted proteins | sample Coa_R1_3_FD_187151 | JGI IMG/M metagenome (GOLD analysis project Ga0209166, IMG submission 187151) | Surface soil microbial communities from Centralia Pennsylvania, which are recovering from an underground coalmine fire - Coalmine... | ecosystem: Environmental > Terrestrial > Soil >... | reverse complement strand
TGATGCCGAACTCGGCGCAGTTTTTGCGCAGCGCCTCGACCTGCACCTGGGACACCGGGTCGGTCACCGGGCTGCCCGGGCCGCGCAACGGCAGGCCGGGGCCGGTCACCCCGGTGGTGGGGACGTTATGGTCCTCCGTCGCGACCGTGAGATCCGGCCTGCGGACCGCCCGGCCGGCCAGGCGCAGCCCGTCGAACGCCTGCGGGCTGGTCACCTCGTGCACCAGGTGCAGGTCGATGAAGAGCAGGTCGGGCTCGCCGACCGCACTCCTGACCACGTGGGAATCCCAGATCTTCTGGGCGAGCGTGCGCCCCATCAGCGTTCCTCCCTCTATCCGGACGGCGGTGCATCCGGGCGGCGGCGCACCTGCGGGGCCGGTGCCTGGCGACGGGCCGTGCCTGGCCCGCGCCCCGGCCGGCCTGCGAAGCAGCTGCGGCCCGCCGATTTGCGTCTCGCAATTCGAGACGGCAGTATCGGAGCATGGACAACTCTAGCGGAGTCGGCGTCCTGGACAAGACGGTAGCCGTCCTCAACGCCCTCGAAGCCGGCCCCGCCTCTCTTGCCCAGCTCGTCGCCGCCACCGGCCTGGCACGGCCGACGGCACACCGGATCGCGGTCGCCCTGGAGCGGCATCGCGTGCTGACCCGGGACGGCCGTGGCCGGTTCGTCCTCGGGCCGAGGATCTCCGAACTGGCCGCCGCGGCCGGCGAGGACCGCCTGCTCGCGGTGGCCCAGCCGATCCTGGCCCAGTTGCGCGACATGACCGGGGAGAGCGCGCAACTTTACCGGCGACAGGGCGACGCGCGGATCTGCGTGGCCGCGGCGGAACGGGCCAGCGGGCTGCGGGACACGGTCCCGGTCGGGGCGGTGCTGCCGATGACCGCGGGCTCCGCCGCGCAGATCCTGCTGGCCTGGGAGGAGCCGGAACGGCTGCATCGTGGGCTGCGCGGCGCCAGGTTCTCGGCCACCGCGCTGGCCCAGGTCCGGCGCCGGGGCTGGGCCGCCAGCGTGGCCGAGCGCGAGCCCGGGGTGGCGTCGGTGTCCGCCCCGGTGCGCGGCCAGGGCGGGAAGGTGATTGCCGCGGCGTCGGTGTCCGGCCCGATCGAGCGGCTGACCCGCTCGCCGGGCAGGCTGCACGCCGCCGCCGTGGTCGCGGCCGGAGACAAGATCAGCGCCTCGCTGCGCCGCGGCGGCTGACCCCGGCCGTCCGCGCGTCCGCGGTCCACGCGGCGGCCAACAGACGTGGGGGCGGCCGCGGGCATGGCCGGTCAGGGCGGACGGAACTCACATCCACGGTCCCCCGCCGGGGGGATGGCGGCCCGGCGCGGGGCTGATCGGCTGGGTGGATGCCGGACGCGAGGGCCATTCGGGACGAAGGTCCCGCCCGACCGCGAGAGCATGGCGGCCATACTGGTGCTGTGCCATCATGTCCGGACGCCACCGCATGAGGGGGACGGCGCATGCTGCCGGTCCCGCCGCCTGCCGGGCCGCTGGCCCGTCCGCCATCCCTGAAACCATGAGGTCACGCGCATGAAGGTAGGGGTACTCAAAGAGACCACGCCCGGCGAGCGCCGGGTGGCACTCGTCCCCGAGATGGTCGCGCGGCTACGTGGGGCCGGGCTCGACGTCTTGATCCAGTCCGGCGCGGGGGACGGCGCCTGGTTCGCCGACAGTGCCTACGCCGAGGCCGGCGCCGCGATCGTGTCCCGCGACGAACTGCTGGCCGAGGCCGACATCGTGCTGGGCATCAGCAGGCCGGACGAGCCGGTCACAGGTGCGCTGCGGGCCGGCCAGGCGCTGGTCGGCCTGCTGAACCCGCTGGTCGACCCGGCCTTCGCCGCCGCGCTGGCGGCCCGGGGCGTGACCGCGATCAGCCTGGACGGGCTGCCGCGCACGCTGCCCAGGGCGCAGGGGATGGACGCGCTGACCTCCCAGGCGAACGTGGCGGGCTACAAGGCGGCACTGACCGGGGCGACCGCGTTCGGAAGGTTCTTCCCGCTGCTCATCACCGCGGCCGGCACCGCACGGCCGGCCAAGGTGCTGGTGCTGGGCACCGGGGTGGCGGGCCTGCAGGCGATCGGCACGGCCAAGCGGCTCGGCGCGGTGGTGTCCGCCTATGACGTGCGGCCGCAGACCAAGACCGAGGTCGAGTCCCTCGGCGCCACGTTCATCGAGCTGACCTCGGTCGGGCCCGCGGCCGGCGAGGGCGGGTACGCACGGGCGCTGACGGAGGACGAACGGCAGGCGCAACAGGCCGAGCTGGCCGGCCACATCGCCCGGCACGACGTTGTCATCACCACGGCCCAGGTGCCCGGCCGCCGGCCACCGCTGCTGGTCACCGAGGACGCGATCAAGGAGATGGCGGCCGGCTCGGTAATCGTGGACATGGGCGCGGGCCCGCTCGGCGGCAACGTCGTGGGATCGGTCCCGGACACCGAGGTCGTGACCGAGAACGGCGTGACGGTGATCGGCGCGGGCGCCCTGGCCACCACGGTGCCGACGGCGGCGTCGGCCGCGTTCGCGCGGAACGTGAGCTCGCTGCTGCTGCACATGGTCACCGACGGCCAGCTGGCCATCGACCTGTCCGACGAGATCCAGGCCGGAGTCGTCATCACGCACGACGGGGCGGTGGTGCAGCCGGCCACCGCGGCCCTGCTCGCCGACAATCCCACCGGAGGTACCGCGCAGTGAGTACGCAGCTGCTCACCGACATCACCATCTTCGTGCTCGCGCTGCTGGTCGGGTTCGAGGTCATCAGCAAGGTGCCCGCCACCCTGCACACCCCGCTGATGTCGGCGGCGAACTCGATCCACGGCATCGTCCTGGCGGGCGCCATACTCATCGCGGTGACCGCGAACAACGCGCTCGGCTACATCCTCGCGTTCATCGCCGCCGCGTTCGCCGCCATGAACGTCGTCGGCGGCTATGTCGTCACCGGGCGGATGCTCAAGATGTTCCGGCGCAGCCGCACCCCGGTGGCCACCGCCGAAGCGCCCGCCGCGGTCAACGGCCAGAGCCAGGACGGCCGGGCATGAGCAGCTTCGACTGGATCACCCAGCTGCTGTACGTCGCCGCGGCGGTCTGCTTCGTGCTCGGCCTGCACCTGATGAACTCCCCAGCCACGGCGCGCCGCGGCAACCAGGTGTCCACGGCCGGCATGGCGCTCGCGATCGCCACCACCTTCGCACTGGTCGTGCGCGCAGGCACAGTCAGCGCCACCGGCTGGATCGTGATGATCGCCGGCGCCCTGGCCGGTGCCGGGGCCGGGCTGTACTCGGCGCGCGCCGTGCAGATGACCGCCATGCCCCAGCTGGTCAGCCTGTTCAACGCGGTGGGCGGCGGCGCGGCGGCGCTGGTCGCGATCAACGACTACGTCAGGCTGGCCGGCGCGACCACGGGCGTGCCGGAGGCGACCACGATTACGACGGTCCTGGACGTGCTCATCGGCGCGGTCACCTTCTCCGGGTCGATCATCGCGGCCGGCAAGCTGCAGGGCGTGATCAACGGGGCCCCGGTGACGTTCCCCGGCTCCCGGATCGCCAACATCACCGCGGCCGTGGCCGGGATCGGCGGCGGCATCTACATGATCGCCACGCCGAGCGTGCCGTGCCTGATCATCATCATCCTGGCGGCGCTGGCATTCGGGGTCACCATGGTGATGCCGATCGGCGGGGCCGACATGCCAGTGGTGATCTCGCTGCTCAACGCGTTCACCGGCACCGCGGTCGCGATGGCCGGGTTCGTCATCGGGAACTGGGCGCTGATCATCGCCGGCGCCCTGGTCGGCGCGTCCGGCAGCATCCTGACCAAGCTCATGGCCGACGCGATGAACCGCTCGCTGCGCAACATCATGATCGGCGGCTTCGGCACCGGGGACAGCGTCGCGGCGGTGGCCGGGCCCGGCGGGGATGTCCGGTCGGTGGCCGTCGATGACGCGGCCATCCAGCTCGCCTACGCGCAGAAGATCATCATCGTGCCGGGATACGGCCTGGCCGCCGCCCAGGCGCAGCACCAGGTCGCCGAGCTGGCCGCGCTGCTGGAGGAACGTGGCGCCGAGGTCAGCTACGCCATCCATCCGGTCGCGGGCCGGATGCCGGGGCACATGAACGTGCTGCTGGCCGAGGCCAACGTGCCGTACCCGCAGCTGAAGGAGATGGAGGAGATCAACCCCGAATTCCCCCGGGCCGATGTGGCCCTGGTCATCGGGGCCAACGACGTCACCAACCCGGCTGCCCGCCGCCCGGGGACCGCCATCTCGGGCATGCCGATCCTCGACGTGGACCAGGCCAAGAGCATCATCGTGATTAAGCGGTCGATGGGCCACGGGTACGCCGGCATCGACAACGAGCTGTACGTGAACCCGAAGACGAGCATGCTGTTCGCCGACGCCAAGTCGGCCCTGACCGACCTGATCGCCGCGGTCAAGACCCTGGTGGGCTGACGCTCCCCGGCACGGCGCTCCCCGGCACGGCGCTCCCCGGCACGGCGCTCCCCGGCACGGCGTCTCCGTACGCAGCGTCTCCGGACGCGGCGAACTCCTCGAACGCGGCATAGGCCCGCGGGCCCCAGACCGTGCCCGGCCCGCCGTTCATCAGGATCGCCACGCCCATCGCCTCGGCCACCTCCGCGGCGGTGACGCCTTTGCGCGCCGCCGCCTGGGCATGCGCGGCCACGCAGCCGTCGCATTCCCTGGTGACCGCGATGGCCAGCGCGATCAGCTCCTTCACCCCGGCGGGCAGCGCACCGTCGCCCATGGCCGCCCCGTGCAGCGCGGCATACCCCGCGTACACCTCCGGAATGGCGGCACGCAGCCGCCGTCCCGACGCCTTCAGCTCGTACTGGATCTCGCGGGCTGTGGTCACCCCGGCCTCCTCGCACACAGTGGGGAACCTTCGCTGAGCTATGGTCGGTCCCGGGGATCATTGAACGCCAGCACCCGCGCCAACGGCTAACGAAAGCAGCAACTGTGAGCACCGTCGAGACAGACCTGGAGGTTCCGGGCAACGCCCGGCCGGCGAGCACGGCCGGGGAGGCGGGCACACCGGGCACCGAGGTCACCGCCGCACGCCTGGCCCGGGTCGGCGACCTGGACGTGCGCCGCCTGCTGCCGCTGCGGCAGCGGCGCAGCGTGGGCGCGTGGTGCTTCGTGGACCACTACGGCCCGGCGTCGGTCGACGGGGTGGCCGGCATGCAGGTCCCGCCGCACCCGCACATCGGGCTGCAGACGGTCACCTGGCTCATCCAGGGCACCGTGCTGCACCGGGACAGCCTGGGCAGCGAGCAGCTCATCCGGCCCGGCCAGCTCAACCTGATGACCGCGGGACGGGGCATCGCCCACTCCGAGGAATCTCCGGTGGACCACGACCCGTGGCTGCACGGCGTGCAGCTCTGGCTGGCCCTGCCCGATGCGCACCGGCACACGGCACCCGGCTTTGAACACCACGCGGAACTGCCGGTGACGCGGCTCGGCGGGCTGGACGCCACGGTGTTCGCCGGCTCGCTGGCCGGCCTGACCAGCCCGGCCCGGGTGTTCTCCGGCGTGGTGGGCGCGGAACTGTCCGCCCCGGTGGACGCCCGCGGCGCCGTGCCGCTGCGGGCGGGGCACGAGCACGTCCTGTTCGCGGCCTTCGGCGCGGCCGCCGCAGACGGCACCGAACTGCGGCCCGGCAGCCTGCTGTACCTGCCGCCCGGCCGGGACTTTGTCGCGGTCACCGCGCCGGCGGGCACCCGGCTTTTCCTGCTCGGCGGCGAGCCACTGGCGGAGACCTTGCTGATGTGGTGGAACTTCGTGGGACGGACCCCGGACGACATCGCCGCGGCGGCGCGTGACTGGGCCGGCGGGGAGCGGTTCGGCACGGTGACCGGGTACCGCGGCGCGCCGCTGGCCGCCCCGCCGCTGGACCCGGTCCGGCTGGCCAGGAAGGCCAGGTAGGGCATGGACGCGGCGGCACTCGACGCGTGGCGGGACCGGCCGGCGGCGCAGCAGCCGGACTGGCCCGACCCGGCGGCCGTCGCGGCCATCACCCGGGAGATCGCCCGTATCCCGCCACTGGTGTTCGCCGGCGAGTGCGACAACCTGACACAGCGGCTGGCCGCCGTGGCCCGGGGCGAGGCATTCGTGCTCCAGGGCGGCGACTGCGCGGAGACCTTCGACGGCTCCACGGCCGACGCGATCCGGGGCAAGCTGCGCACCCTGCTGCAGATGGCGGTCGTCCTCACCTACGCCGCCAGCGTGCCCGTGGTCAAGATCGGGCGGCTGGCGGGGCAGTTCGCCAAGCCGCGGTCGTCATCCACGGAAACCCGGGACGGGATCGAACTGCCCGCCTACCGCGGCGACGCCATCAACGGGCTGGAGTTCACCGCCGAGGCCAGGACACCGGACCCGTGGCGGATGCTGCGCGCCTGCCACTACTCGGCGGCCACCCTCAACCTGTGCCGGGCGTTCACCCAAGGCGGCTACGCGGACCTGCGTCAGGTGCACACCTGGAACACCGACTTCGTGGCGGCCAGCCCCGCGGGGCGCCGGTATGAGGCCCTGGCCGGGGAGATCGACCGCGCGCTGACGTTCATGCACGCGAGCGGCACTGACCCGGCGGAGTTCCGCACGGTGGAGTTCTACTCCAGCCACGAGGCCCTGCTGCTGGACTACGAGCGGGCCATGACCAGGATCGACTCGCGTACCGGGCTCCCCTACGACACCTCGGCCCACTTCCCGTGGATCGGCGAGCGGACCAGGGCGCTGGACGGGGCGCACGTCGAGTTCTTCCGCCACGTGCGCAACCCGGTCGGCGTCAAGCTGGGGCCGTCCACCACGCCGCAGGACGCGCTGGCCCTGGTAGAAGCGCTCAACCCGGACAACGAGCCCGGGCGCCTGGTGTTCATCACCCGGATGGGCGCGGCCCGCATCCGGTCCGCCCTGCCGTCGGTGGTGGAGAAGGTCACGGCAAGCGGCGCGCAGGTGGCCTGGGTCTGCGATCCGATGCACGGGAACACGATCGAGGCACCGGGCGGCCGCAAGACCCGGCACGTGGAGGACGTCCTCGCGGAGGTCACCGGGTTCTTCGAGGTGCACCGGGCGCTGGGCACCCACCCCGGGGGCATCCACATCGAGTTCACCGGCGACGACGTGACCGAGTGCGTCGGCGGGAGCCACGGCCTCACCGAGGACGACCTCACCGGCCGGTACGAGACCGCATGCGACCCCCGGCTGAACCGCAGTCAGTCCCTCGACCTGGCCTTCCGGGTCGCCGAACTCTATAGGGGCTGATTCAGCCGCTAGCGCCTTCTGCCGCTCTTCGCGTGCGCCTTGGGGCGGTAGGGGCCGGGTGCCTTGCGGCTGAACCCGGCCGGGGGCGGCATGGTGCATCCCCAGCAGGCGGGCTTGCCGATGAAGTAGAGCGGGATCGACGGTGAGTCCGTCGGTGGGTTGGTAGGCAGCAGCAGCGGCGGCCGCGGCGCCTGGCCGAAGTTGAAGTCCTGCACCAGGTTGCCGAGGATCGGCAGGGTTTCGCGGACGTCGGGGCGCGGGTCCGGCCGCTTGTCGGTCCTGGGGTTGAGCCGGGCGCCGCCGAGGAAGTCGTCCTCGATGAATTTCAGGTACGCGTCGCTGCTGAGCGTCTGGTGGTCGATGTAGCCCTTCTTGGCGTAGGGGGAGATCACCATGCTCGGGACGCGCAGCCCGTAGCCGTTCTCGTCCACCGCCGGCGGGATCACGTGGTCGTAGAAGCCGCCCCAGTCGTCCCAGCTCAGGAAGATCGCGGTGGACTTCCAGTCGGGGCTCTTCATGACGGCGTTGATCAGCGCGGTGACGTAGGCCTGGCCGCGGTGGACGCTGGCCGGCGGGTGGTCGCTGTCCGGGCCGGACGGGACGACCCAGCTCACCTTCGGCAGAGTGCCCGTGCTGGCCGCGTGGAGGAAGTTGCCGAGCGGCTGGACGTTCTGCAGCTGGTGGTCGCGCTGCACGTCGCCGAACAGCGGCAGCGGGTTCCAGATCCCCGGGGTAGCGGCGCTCTGCCGGACCGTGGCGCACGTCTCGGCCTCGTCGTTGGGACAGTCCGGCTGGGACCCGGACTGCACATAGTAGGCCCAGCTCACGTGCCTGGCGTAGAGCAGCCAGGTGATGTCGGTCCAGGCCAGGTCGATGGACGTCTCGCCGGTGGTGATCTCCTTGTGCACCGCCGCGCCGAACGTGTTCACCCCGTACGGGCCGACGATGTCGCTGGCACAGCTCATCGGCGAGCGGTTCCTGCACCGCGCCGACCAGCCGGAAACCATGTACAGGTGCTCGGGCAGCGACCACGACTTCACCGGCTCGAACATGTGGTCCTGCAGCACGAAGTTCTTCGCGTAGGCCCAGTAGTTCGGTATCTCCGCCGCGGTGTGGTAGCCCATCACGTCGGGCAAGCCGCCGGCCCCGCTGCACGCCGGGTCATCGGGGATGCGGCAGGCCGCCTTCGCCGCGTCCCGCTGCCGGATGAAGCCGTCCATCTTGCCGTGGTCGATGTCACCGACCGCGTTGGCCACGCCGTGCGGGCCGCCGCCGTTGACGTCGGCGGTGTCGTGATAGGGACGGTCGCAGCCGCCGGCCGGGTTCGGCACGCAGACCGTTGGCACCCCGTTGCGCATCGGGATGCCGTCCGCCCCGGGGTAGGTGCCGAAGAAGCTGTCGAACGACCGGTTCTCCTGCATGATGACGATCACGTGCCTGATCTTGTGGATGCCCGACGGCACCACGTAGCTGCCCAGCGCGCCGCCGGTCACGGTCTCCGGCCGCACCGGGGCGCTGCATGCGGCCAGGAGCGCCGTCCCTAGCGCTGCAGCCAATACGATGCGATACGCCAGGAGGCGGCCGCGCCTGGCGCCGCTCACTCGCTGGTCCCCCGATCCCAAAAGCCACGCGCCCGGCGCCGAGCACCCCTCGTGGCACGCAAACTGACCTCCGGATGGAAGCTACGCCGAACCGGTGACTTGCCCGACTGAGCCCGCAACGGTGGCGGCCGCCGGAGCGGCTCCCGGCCGCTCCCGTGTTCCTAAACGAACAAGCCGCCCCAATTGCGCCAACGGCAAGCCACCTACAGTACGGCAGCCGCGGAGGTGGCCGGCACACAAGGGGTACCAGGCCAGATAACGCGCGACGCCGGCCGCCGTGGGTCCATCGCCAGGCGGATCGATGAAGCAAGCCGTCCCGCCCCCCAGCACGATGGGCCCCGGCAGCCGGAGTCGCATCGACAGCCCCACCCGGGCTGCCGGGCTTCCTGCCGCTCTCCCCTGACGGCAGGCCGCCCTGATGTCAGGAGATTAAGGTCTGGGGCGGCGCGGCGGCATCGGCAGAACTATGTACCTGGATGTGTATTTGCGCAGCACAAGATGCCCGGGCGAGAGCGCCGAGTCCGCCCCGCATGTACAAGGCCCCGGTTATTCTGGTCTCACCCGGCTACATGAGTACATATCCCCGCGGGGCCGAAGCGCCTGGCTGCCTCGCAGGGTTGGCAGGCGCACGGTAGCGAGGTAACCGAGATCCGGACCCAGATGCCCCAGGAACCGAACAGCTTCGTGGGCCGCGAGCGCGAGGTCACGGAGTTGCGCGAACTGCTGGGCGTGACCCGGGCGCTCACGCTCTGCGGCCCGGGCGGCATCGGGAAGACCCGGCTGGCCCAGCGGGTCGCGCAGACCGTGGCGGCGGCGTTCCCCGACGGCCGGTGTTTCGTCGACCTGGGTGACCTGTGGCAGCCCGAGCTGGTGATCTCCCGGGTGGCGTCGGCGCTGGGCGTGGCCGAGGAGCCCGGCCGCCCGCTGCTGGACACGCTCGCCGACGCGGTGGCCCCGCGACGCCTGCTCCTGGTCCTGGACAACTGCGAGCACCTGATCGACACGTGCGCCGCGCTGTGCCACCGGCTGCTGGACGCCTCGCCGGGGCTGAGCCTGGTCGCCACGAGCCGGGAGCCGCTGCGGGTGGCCGCGGAAACGGTGTGGCAGGTGCCGCCGCTGTCGGTCGCGCCGCCCGGCCCGCTGGAGTCCGCCGAGGACGCCAACCGCTACGAGGCGATCCGGCTGTTCGCCGACCGGGCCGCCGCGTCGCTGCCCGGTTTCACCATCGGCCCGGCCAACGCCGGCCCGGTCGCCGCGCTGTGCCGGGCGCTGGATGGCATGCCGCTGGCGATCGAACTGGCGGCCGCGCGGGTGCGCGCGCTGTCGGTGGAGCAGATCGCCGAGCGGCTGGCGGACCGGTTCGGGCTGCTCACCACCGGCCACCGCACCGCACCGCCGCGGCACCGCACCCTGCGCGCCACCATCGACTGGAGCCACGACCTGCTCACCCGGGAGGAGCAGGTGCTGCTGCGGCGGCTCTCGGTGTTCGCCGGCTGGTCGCTGGAGATGGCCGAACAGGTCTGCGCTGACCAGGACATCCCGGCGGCCGCCGTGCTCGACCTGATCGCCGCCCTGGTGGACAAGTCGCTGGTGGTGGTGGACTCCGAGGTGCTCGGCCAGGCCCGCTACCGGCTGCTGGACACCATCAGGGAGTACGCCGCGGCACGCCTGGACGAGGCGGGCGAGACCAAGGCCTTCCAGCTCCGGCTGCGCGACTACACGCTCCGCGTGGCCGAACGCAACCTGGCCATCGGGCTGGCGCGGGTCGCCGCCCCCTGGTCCGCGCGGGTGGATGTGTTCCGCCGGTACGACGCGGAGATCGGCAACATATGGCTGGTGCTGAGCGGCTGCCTGGCCGACGGTGACGCCGAAACCGGGCTGCGGATCTGCACCGCCGTCCGGCCGTGCTGGATCGTCCGCGGCACCTTCGCCGAGGGCGGCGAATGGCTCGCCTCGTTCCTCGCCCTCGGCGCGGCGGACGTGCCCCCCCAGATCCGGGGCGCCGGGCTGATCGGGCGGGGGCAGCTCACCCTGTCCACCGACCCCGCGCTGGCGAGGTCCCTGGCCGAGGATGGGCTGGCGCTGTGCCGCGCGGCCGGGGACGATTTCTGGACCGCGTCCGGGCTCAACCTGCTGGCCGAGGCCGCCCTGCACACCGGCCAGACCGAGTCGGCGGCGGCACGGGCCGACGAGGCGCTGTCGCTCGCGCAGGCGTCCGGCGATGGCTGGAACGAGGGGTACGCGCTGGGCATCCGGGCGGCGATCGCCGGGGTGAAGGGCAAACTGCGCGAGGCACAGCAGCTGGCCGGGGCCTCGATCGCGGTGATGCGCCGGATCGACCAGGAATGGGGCACCGCGCGGGCGCTGCTGGGCCTGGGTGACCTGGCCCGGGTGCGCAAGGACCCCGGCGACGCCCGCCGCCACTACCTGGAGGCACTGGGCATCTTGCGGGAGATCGACGCCCGCCCGGAGATCGCCCGCTGCCTGGCCGGCCTCGGGCGGGTGGCGATGGACCTGGGCGCGCTGGCGCTGGCCCGGCAGCACCTGGCCGAGAGCCTGCGGCTGAGCCAGTCCACCGGCGCGCGCATCGGCGTGGCCCGGGGGCTGGCGGCCTTCGCCGCCCTGGCCACCCGCGAGGACCGGCCGGAGCTGGCCGTGCAGCTGACGGCCGCGGCCGCCGCGCTGCGCGACGTGGCCGGGCTGCCCGCGCTGTCGGGTGCCCGCACGGAGCGGTACCTGGCGTCCGCGCGGCACCTCGGCGAGAACACCGTCGCCCGGCTCTGGGCCCAGGGGCTCGCCCTGAGCAGCGACGAGGCGGTGGCGCTGGCGCTGGATGCCGGCCCGGGACCGGGCGGCACGGGCACGGGGGACACCGTGGCGCTGACCGCGCTGGGCTCCGACCAGGCAGTCACGGCACCGCCCGGCGCGCTGACCCCCAGGGAACGCCAGGTGGTCGCGCTGATCGCGGACGGCCGTAGCAACAAGGCCATCGCCGAGGAACTGTTCATCAGCCCCGCGACCGCCGCCCGGCATGTCGCCAACATCCTGGCCAAGCTCGGGTTCCGGTCCCGTGCCCAGATCGCCGCGTGGGCGGCGGACAAGGGCGACCCGGGTGACAGCCCGCCGGCGGCCCGCCAGGCCTAGGCGCCGGGCCGGCCGCCGCCGAGAAACCGGTTCAGCTCGGCCACCAGGAGTTCCGGCGCGGCATCGACGGCGTCGTGCCCCTGGCCGGGGAGCGTGACCAGGTCCGCGCCGGGAAGCGCCGCGGCGAGGGCGGCGGTGTTGGCTTGGGCCCACGCCGGGCTCTGGGTGCCGAGCAGCAGCAGCACCGGGCAGGCGACGGTGCGGGCGAGGCGGGGCAGGTCCACGCCGGCCAGCGCCCGGGCTTCCCGCGGCAGGGTCGCGGCCACGACCGCCAGCACGTCATAGGAGCGCGGCACGTTCCTCAGCTCGCCCACCCGCGCCGGGGTCATCCCGATGATCTCGGTGAGGAAGCTGAACATCGCCCGGCCCGCCTGGCCCCGGGAGACCATGCCGGTCATCCGCCCGGCCCACTCGGCAGGCGCGGCCGCCGGGCCCGGCGGCTCGTAGAGCACCAGCCGGCGCACCGGAGCCGCGGCGGCCACGGCACCGAGGGCGCACACCGCGCCGTAGCTGTGGCCGAACACATCGACCGGGCCGCCCGCCCGTCCGGCGAGATAACCGGCCACGGCGGCGACGTCGGCGTACTCGCCGCCGATCGCGTACGGCTCCGCGTCGCTGCTGGTGCCCCTCCCCCGGCGGTCCATCGCCGTCACCCGCCAGCGCCGGGTCAGCGCGTCCCAGACCGGTGCCCAGGCCTCGATCTGGCCCGCGCCGCCGTGGACGAGCAGCAGGTCGGCCCCGGTTCCGGCGGTCAGCAGGCCGATGCTGACACCGTCGGCGCTGGTGACCGAATGCCGGGTTCCACGCATCTGAACCTCCCCGCGCTGGCGTTCCCAACCGCCGAGTCTGGCACGGCACGCCTCATCGCCGGCACCCTGGCCAGCCATGGGCCGGGCCGGCCTCACCGACCGGGCAGGCCACCGGCGCGCCCGGCACCGGGGCCTGCCTGCGATACTCGGCACGACGTTCCCGCGCACGGCCGCTGCGCGCAGCACGGCCATGGGGGTGAGCATGTCTGACTACTTCGATCTCGGCGGCTACACGCGGCCGGTGACGACCGGCTCAGCTCAGGCGCAGACCTGGTTCGCCCGCGGGCTGGTGTGGGCGTACGGGTTCAACCACGAGGAGGCGGCGGCCTGCTTCGAGCGGGCCGCCGAGGCCGACCCCGGCTGCGTCATGGCGCACTGGGGGCTGGCCTACGCGCTGGGACCGAACTACAACAAGCCGTGGGAGGCGTTCGGGCCGGGCGAGGCGCCGTCAGCGATCTCCCGGGCGCGCGCCGCCCTGGCCGCGGCCGGGGACACCGGCCGGCCGGCGTCCCCGGTGGAACGCGCCCTGGTGCATGCCCTGGCCGCGCGCTACCCGGCCACCGGGCGGGCGGGCGACGGCCCCTGGGATCCCGCGGACGGCGCGGCGTGGAACGCCGGGTACGCCGCCGCGATGCGCGAGGTGTACCGGTCGCACCCCGATGACCTGGATGTGGTGGCGCTGTTCGCGGACGCGCTGCTGAACCTCACCCCGTGGGCGCTGTGGGACACCGCCACCGGGGAGCCCGCCGAGGGCGCGGCCACGATGGAGGCCAAGGCCGTGCTGGACCGGGCCCTGGCCACCCCCGCCGGGCAGGCGCACCCCGGCGTCCTGCACATGTACATACACCTGATGGAGATGTCCGCCCGGCCCGAGGAGGCGCTGCCCGCGGCCGACCTGCTCCGCGACCTGGTGCCGGACGCAGGCCACCTGCGGCACATGCCCAGCCATATCGACGTGCTGTGTGGCGACTACCGGAGCGCCGCCGCCGCCAACTCCGCCGCGATCGAGGCCGACGAGCGGTTCCGCGCCCGCCACGGCGCGATGAACTTCTACACGCTGTACCGCGCGCACAACTACCACTTCAAGATCTACGGCGCGATGTTCCTCGGCCAGCAGCGGACCGCCCTGGAGGCGGCGGACCGGCTTGCCGCGGCCATCCCGGAGGACCTGCTGCGGGTGGAGAACCCGCCGATGGCGGACTGGCTT
>Ga0209166_10002466_pt1 | contig 14032 bp, 9 predicted proteins | sample Coa_R1_3_FD_187151 | JGI IMG/M metagenome (GOLD analysis project Ga0209166, IMG submission 187151) | Surface soil microbial communities from Centralia Pennsylvania, which are recovering from an underground coalmine fire - Coalmine... | ecosystem: Environmental > Terrestrial > Soil > Unclassified... | reverse complement strand
GCTGCCCTTCAGGCCGGAGATGCCGAGCCGCTGCCCGCCGACGGCCAGGTCGCGGCTGGTCACGGCGAAGTCCTCGCCCTCGGTGAGCACCGGGACCGCCACCTCGGCGGCCCGCCGCGCCAGCGCCGCGGCCGCCGGCTCGCTCTGCCGGGCCAGCACGGCCACCGCGCCCGGCTTGATGATGCCCGCCTTCTCGGTGGCGATCGCCTCGACCGTGTCGCCGAGGTAGGCGGTGTGGTCCAGGGCCACCGGGGTGACCACCGCGACCGCCCCGTCGGCGATGTTGGTGGCGTCCCAGGTGCCGCCCAGGCCCACCTCGATCACCGCGACGTCGACCGGCGCGTCCGCGAACGCGGCGAACGCCATCGCGGTGAGCATCTCGAAGAACGACAGCCGCAGCGCCTGCTGGCCGTCGACCATCGCCGCGTACGGCGCGACGTCTTCGTAGGCGCCGGCGAAGTCGTCCTCGGACAGCGGCTCTCCGTCGATGCAGATCCGTTCCCGCATCGAGGACAGGTGCGGGCTGGTGTAGAGGCCGGTGCGCAGGCCGCGGGCGCGCAGCAGGGTTTCGGTCATCCGCGCGGTGGAGGTCTTGCCGTTGGTGCCGGTGACGTGGATCAGCGGGCAGGCCCGCTGCGGGTCGCCGAGCAGCGAGGCCAGCGCGGCGATCCGGTCCAGCGTCGGCACGATCGCGTGCTCGGGCCGGCGGGAATACAGCTCCCGCTCAATCCGCCGCAGCTCCGAGTTCAAGCTTGTTCCCCCGGAAGTGCCGCCAGGCGGCCGGTGAGGCGGGCGATGTCGGCCCGGGCGGCCTCCAGCCGGTCCCGGGTCTTCGCCACCACTTCGGCGGGGGCCCGGGCCAGGAACGAGTCGTTGGCCAGCTTGCGTTCCGCCTGCCCGGCCTCGGCACGGGCAGCGGCGAGGTCCTTCTCCATCCGGCGGCGCTCGGCGGCCACGTCGATCACGCCCGCGGTGTCCAGTTCCACCGTCACGCCCTCGGCCACGACGGAGGCCGTGGGGCGGAACCCGGCGCCGGGGGCGCTGAGCCGCAGCAGGGCGCGGATGCTGCCCTCATGGGCCGCCAGGGCGGTCGCGCCCAGGCCGGTGAGCATGGCGGGCACCTGCTGCCCGGGGCGCAGCCCCTGGTCCGAGCGGAACCGGCGGACCTCGGTCACCAGCCGCATCACCGAGGCGATCTCGCGCTCCGCCGCGAGGTCCCGGTGGCTCTCCGCGGCTGCCGCGCCGGGCCGCTGGCCCGGCCATGGCGCGGTCATGACCGTATCGCCGCCGGTCAGCGCCGTCCACAGCTCCTCGGTGACGAACGGGATGACCGGGTGGAGCAGCCGGAGCAGCGCCTCCAGCACGTACCCGAGCACCTCGCGGGTGGTCTGCCCGGCCGGGCCGGGCAGCGCCGCCTTGGCCAGCTCCAGGTACCAGTCGCACACCTCGTCCCAGGCGAAGTGGTACAGCGTCTCGCAGAGCTTGCCGAACTCGTAGTCCTCGAAGTACGCGTCCACCTCGGCGGTCACCACTGCGAGCCGGGACAGGATCCACCGGTCGGCGGCCGTCAGGCGATCGCCGGATGGCAGGGAAGGGGGAACGGGGGGGACCGTGGCCCCGTTGAGCAGCGCGAACCGGGTGGCGTTCCAGAGCTTGTTGCAGAAGTTCCGGGCACCGGTGACCCATTCCTCGCTCACCGCCACGTCGCCGCCGGGGCTGGCGCCCCGGGCGAGGGTGAACCTGGTCGCGTCGGCGCCGAACCTGTCGATCCAGTCCAGCGGGTCCACGGTGTTCCCGCGCGACTTCGACATCTTCCGGCCGTAGGCGTCGCGGACCAGGCCGTGCAGCGCCACCACGCGGAATGGCACGGCCCGCGCCGGGTCGGCGTCCTTCATCGCGTACAGGCCGAACATCATCATCCGCGCGACCCAGAAGAACAGGATGTCGTAGCCGGTGACCAGCACGCTGGTCGGGTAGAAGCGGCGCAGGTCGTCGGTGTCGTCCGGCCAGCCAAGCGTGGAGAACGGCCACAGCGCCGAGGAGAACCAGGTGTCGAGCACGTCGGGGTCCTGCCGCCAGCCCTCGCCCGGCAGCTCCTCGCCCGGCCCCACGCAGCGGACCTCGCCGTCGGCGGAGTACCAGACCGGGATCCGGTGCCCCCACCAGAGCTGGCGGCTGATGCACCAGTCGTGCATGTCGTCGACCCAGTCGAAGTAACGGCCGGCCATCTCCCCCGGGTGAATCCGCACCCGGCCGTCCCGGACCGCGTCCCCGGCCGCCTTGGCGAGCGGCTCGACCTTCACGAACCACTGCAGCGAGAGCCGCGGCTCCACGATCGTGCCGCACCGGCTGCAGTGCCCGACCGCGTGCACGTACGGGCGGATCTCCGCGACGACCCTGCCGTCCTCGCGCAGCGCGGCCAGCACCGCGGGCCGGGCCTCGAACCGGTCCAGGCCCTGGAACGGCCCCGGCGCGGTGATGACCCCCCGCTCGTCCATGATGGTGAGGCCGGGCAGGCTGTGGCGGCGGCCGATCTCGAAGTCGTCCGGGTCGTGCGCCGGGGTGACCTTGACCGCGCCGGTGCCGAACTCCGGGTCCACGTGCGGGTCGGCGACCACCGGGATGCGCCGGCCCGACAGCGGCAGCACGACGTCCCGCCCGACCAGGTGCGCGTACCGCTGGTCGTCCGGGTGTACCGCCACGGCGGTGTCGCCGAGCATGGTCTCCGCCCGGGTGGTCGCGACCACGACCGACTCCGCGCCGTCGCCGTAGCGGAGCGAGACCAGCTCGCCCTCGGTGTCGCTGTGGTCCACCTCGATGTCCGACAGCGCGGTCAGGCAGCGCGGGCACCAGTTGATGATCCGCTCGGCGCGGTAGATGAGGCCATCGTCGTAGAGCCGCTTGAAGATCGTCTGCACCGCGCGGGACAGGCCCTCGTCCATGGTGAAGCGCTCACGGGACCAGTCCACGCTGTCGCCGAGCCGGCGCATCTGGCCGAGGATCTTCCCGCCGGAGGAGGCCTTCCACTGCCACACCCGCCGCACGAACGCCTCACGCCCCAGATCGTGCCGGGACAGGCCGTCCTTGGCCAGTTCCCGCTCGACCACGTTCTGGGTGGCGATGCCCGCGTGGTCCATGCCAGGCAGCCACAGCGTGGTGTAGCCCTGCATCCGCCGCCGCCTGATCAGCGCGTCCATGAACGTGTGATCCAGGGCGTGGCCCATGTGCAGGGATCCGGTCACGTTCGGCGGCGGGATCACGATGGAGTACGCCGGCCCGGGCGCGCCCGCGTCCGCGGCGAACAGGCCCTTGGCCATCCACTCGTCGTAGCGCCGCGCTTCCACCTCGCCCGGCGCGTATTGCGGCGGAAGCTGGGTTCGCTGGTCTTCGGTCACGTCAGGTGAGTCTAGGGCGTGCGCTCGCCATCACGGGCCGGCAACCGGGCAGCCTAGGCGTCATCTCGCGCGGAGCGCGTCATGCGCTCTTTTCGCGGGGGGTGCGGCGGTTGGTGACGCCGCGCGGGACCAGGGTGGGGTTCACGTGCTCGAGGACCACCGGCCCGGTGATCACCACCCGCTCCACGTCCTTGCGGCTGGGCACCTCGTACATGACCGACAGGAGCACTTCCTCCAGGATCGCCCGCAATCCCCGGGCGCCGGTCCCGCGCAGGATCGCCTGGTCGGCGACCGCCTCCAGCGCGTCCGGGGTGAACTCCAGGTCCACGCCGTCCAGTTCGAACAGCCGCCGGTACTGCTTGACCAGCGCGTTCCTCGGCTCGGTGAGGATCCGGATGAGCGCTTCGCGGTCGAGGTTGTGCACGCTGGTGATGACCGGCAGGCGGCCGACGAACTCGGGGATCATGCCGAACTTCAGCAGGTCCTCCGGCATCACTTCGGCGAACGCGTCCGCCGTGGCGTGGTCGTTCTTGACCCGCAGCACTGCACCGAAGCCCATGCCGCTCTTGCCGACCCGCTGCTCGATGATCCGCTCCAGGCCAGAGAACGACCCGCCGCAGATGAACAGCACGTTGGTGGTGTCGATCTGGATGAACTCCTGGTGCGGATGCTTGCGGCCACCCTGCGGCGGCACCGACGCCGTGGTGCCTTCCAGGATCTTCAGCAGGGCCTGCTGCACCCCTTCGCCTGAGACGTCCCGGGTGATCGACGGGTTCTCGCTCTTGCGGGCGATCTTGTCGATCTCGTCGATGTAAATGATGCCCGTCTCGGCCTTCTTGACGTCGTACTCGGCCGCCTGGATGAGCTTGAGCAGGATGTTCTCGACATCCTCGCCGACGTAACCCGCTTCGGTGAGGGCGGTCGCGTCGGCGATGGCGAACGGCACGTTGAGCAGCCGGGCCAGGGTCTGGGCGAGCAGCGTCTTACCGGAGCCGGTCGGGCCGAGCAGCAGGATGTTCGACTTGGCCAGCTCCACACCCTCGTCGCCGGACCTGGTGTCGCCGCCGGACTGGATTCGCTTGTAATGGTTGTAGACCGCAACCGACAGCGCCTTCTTGGCCTTCTCCTGGCCGATCACGTAGGCGTCGAGGAACTCGTAGATCTCCCGCGGCTTGGGCAGGCTGTCCCATTGGAGTTCGGTCGGCTCGGCGAGCTCTTCCTCGATGATCTCGTTGCAGAGGTCGATGCACTCATCGCAGATGTACACGCCGGGACCGGCAATGAGCTTCTTGACCTGCTTCTGGCTCTTCCCGCAGAACGAGCATTTGAGCAAGTCACCGCCGTCGCCGATGCGTGCCACCCAGTAACTCCTTCATGCGAGGACCGCCGAAACGGCCCAGCCACCACCAGGGATTCCCGCCGCCGCCGGCTGGCCGTCTGACCACCCCGGTTGATCGGGTCCGTAGTGGAACGGTACCTGCCGAAGGGCCCTCATGCGAAGCCACCAACCATCGGCGCGGCGGCCACAAAAGGGATTCAGCCGGGCATACTCCGGTACTGCCTATGACGACCCTACCTCGGCACGGCGCTTCAGGTTCGTGAGAACGTCGTCCACGAGGCCATACTCCTTAGCCTCTTCGGCCGAGAAGAACTTGTCCCGCTCGACGTCGCGGCGGACCTGCTCCTCGCTCCGGCCACTGTGCCGGGCGATGATGCGCTCCATAGAACTGCGCATCCGCAGGATCTCCCTGGCCTGGATCTCCAGGTCGCTGGACTGCCCGTAGCCGCCTTCGGTGGCCGGCTGGTGCAGCAGGATGCGCGCGTTGGGCAGGGCCATCCGCTTGTCCTTGGAGCCCGCGGCGAGCAGCACCGCGGCCGCGGAGGCGGCCTGGCCGATGCAGACCGTGGCGATCTCCGGCTGGACGAACTGCATGGTGTCGTAGATCGCCATCATCGAGGTCACCGACCCGCCGGGCGAGTTGATGTACATCGTGATGTCGCGGTCGGGGTCCATCGACTCCAGCGCGATGAGCTGGGCGATCACGTCGTTCGCCGAGGCGTCGTCGATCTGCACGCCGAGGAAGATGATCCGCTCCTCGAACAGCTTGTTGTACGGGTTCATCTCCTTTATCCCGTACGACGTGCGCTCGATGAACGAGGGCAGCACGTAACGTGCCTCCGCCAGGCGCGTCCCGGCGCGGCGGGCCTCGGCGGGGCCGGGGTGCCGGGCCTCGGCGGATCCGGTCAGGCGGGCCTGGGCCAGCGGCCGGTGGGATGTGCTCACGGTAGTTTCCTCCGCTCCGGTCCGGTGTTCAGGAGACTGGCCCGGCCGACGGGACCTCGACCGCGTTGCGGACCACCTGATCCACGAATCCGTAGTCCCTGGCCTCGTCGGCGGTGAACCAGCGGTCCCGGTCGGAGTCTGTCTCGATCTGCTCGACGGTCTGGCCGGTGTGGAAGGCGATGCGCTCGGCCAGCGTGCGCTTCACGTAGATCATCTGCTCCGCCTGGATGCGGATGTCCGAGGCGGTGCCGCCGATCCCCCCGGAGGGCTGGTGCATCAGGATCTGCGCGTGCGGCAGGGCGTAGCGCTTGCCATGGGTGCCCGCACAGAGCAGGAACTGGCCCATGGACGCGGCCATGCCCATCGCGTATGTGGCGACGTCGTTGGGCACGTACTGCATCACGTCATAGATGGCCAGTCCGGCGCTGACCGAACCACCCGGTGAGTTGATGTACAGGCTGATGTCGGCGTGCGCGTCCTCGGCAGCGAGCAGCACCAGTTCGGCGCAGATCCGGTTGGCGATGTCATCGTCCACCTGCTGGCCGAGGAACACGATCCGGTGCCGCAGCAGCCGCTGGAACAGCTGGTCGCCCAGCGGCAGCAGCGGGGCTTCCGCGGTGCGCGCCAGGATCTCTGCGACCTGGCTACCGCTGGCCGTCACGCCCGCGATGCCATCCCTGACCGCTTCCGCGCGCCGCGCCGCGTCGCTCACGGTGCCCCTCCTCGTTGTTCCTGCGCTGTGCGCTGTGCCCACAGTCCTCTCCCGACCATTCGTCTGCCGGGGTGCCCGTTTTACCCGGATACCGTCCCGGCTGCCGTCCTGGTTTGAACCCGGCCGCTGACAGTGACCCTAACGCCGGTACGGAGGTCAAACGTCCCCGGTAGCGGCCTGTTCGCTGTCGGCGCACGACGGCAGCCGCCGCGGCCCGGGACGGCAGCCCCGCGGGCCCGGCGGGCCATGGCGTTGCGGTCCGGGCCGGTTCCGGCGGTCCAGCGCTAGGCCCCGGTGTCCTCGTCCGCGCCGGCGGCGTCCCCGGCACCGTCCTCGCCCTCGTCGCCGTCCTCGCCCTCGTCGCCGTCCTCGCCGGTGGCCATCGCCGCCTTGACGTCCACCGGGCGGCCTGCCTCGTCGGTGACCGGCACCTGCTCGGTGAGCAGGCGCAGCGCCTTGCCGCGCAGCACCTCGGCCATGGCCATGCCGAGCTGGCCGCGGTCTACGATCTCCTTGGCCAGCCGGTCCGGCTGCACCCCGAGGCGGTAGGCCTGCTCCACGATGTAGCCGTTCAGCTCCTCCTGCTCCACCCGCAGGTCGCCGGTGCTGGCCAGCTCGTCCAGCACGAAGCTGGCCTTGACCGACCGGCGCGCGTCGGCGTTGATCTCGGCCTGCAGGTCCGGCTCGCTGATGCCGCGGGCCTCCAGGTAGGCCTCCCTGGTGGTGCCGGACCGCTCCAGCTGCTCATCCAGGGACCGCTGCCGCCCCTCCACCTCCGACTCCACCAGCCGGTCGGGCAGCGGGATGTCCAGCCGTGAGAGCACGGCGTCCAGCGCCCGGTCCCTGGCCTGGCCGACCTGGGCGAGCCGCTTGACCCCCTCCAACCGCCCGCGGGTACCGGCGCGGAACTCGCCGAGCGTGTCGTACTCGCTGGCCGACTGGGCGAACTCGTCGTCGAGTTCTGGGAGCTCCTTGACCTTGACGCTGTGCACCGTCACCGAGACGTCGGCCTGCTCACCGGCGTGGTCGCCGCCGGCCAGCTCGGCGGTGAACGTGGTCGAGTCGCCCGCGGACATGCCGATCAGGGTCTCGTCCAGGCCGTCCAGCAGGGTGCCGCTGCCGACCTGGTAGGAGATGCCGCTGGCCTGCGCGTCGTCGACCAGCTTCCCGCCGACCGACGCGGACAGGTCGATCGACACGAAGTCATCCTCGGCTGCGGGCCGGTCCACGCCCTTGAGCGAGGCGAACCGCTCCCGCAGGTCGCTGAGGTACTCCTCGACCTCGTCCGGGCCGACCTCGGCGTTCTCCACGGTGACCGGGAGCGTGGACAGGTCCGGCAGGTCGAACTTGGGCCGGACGTCCACCTCGGCGGTGAATGCGAGCTGCTGCCCGTCGTCGAGCTTGGTGATCTCCAGGTCCGGCTGGCCCAGGGCGCGGATCTCGCTGTCCTCCAGCGCCTTGCCGTACAGCTGGGGCACCGCGTCGTTGATCGCCTGTTCGAGCACCGCGCCGCGGCCCAGCCGCTGGTCGATGATCCGCGGCGGGACGTGGCCGGGGCGGAACCCGGGGATGCGGACCTGCTTGCTCACCTCGCGGTAAGCCTTGTCGAGGCTCGGCTTCAGCTCCTCGAAGGGAACCTCGATGGTGAGCTTGACCCGGGTCGGGCTGAGCTCCTCGACATCGGTCTTCACGGCGGCGTCACTCCCTGGTCGCCCCGCGCGCTGAGCGCCCGCGCGGCACGTTGGCTGTGGTCGGCTGCGAGGCGCCCGGGCGGCCGGTGGCGGCCGCGCGACTAGCAGCTACGGCGGCCAAGTCTAGGGCAGCCGGGGCAGCCACCGGGTTGGTCAGGAGCCGGAACCCGGGGACCACGCCGGGGCGGACAGGTCCGCCCCGGCAAGGGCGGTGGTCTTGCCACCGCGGGTTCACCCACTCCGGATGATGCATATCGGCCTCTGAGCAGGAAAGGTGTCATCACGGCGTCTGGGAGGGAGGCGGCGATGACTTCGTCCGGCGCCCGCGCGCATGCCAGTCCACTGGCGAGCCTGCTGGCCGCGCGGGTCGCAGCGCTGTTCCCCCTGGCCGCTGCGGCCGCCATGCTGACGCTCGGCATCCTGCTCATTTTTGGGCCGAACGATTCGCTCGGGGCCAGCGCCGTCCTGATCGGCATCGCCCTCGTGGTGACCGGCGTGCTGCGGCTGGTGCGGAGCGCAGCGCCTGGCGGCGACGCCGGCACGCACCGCGGCACGCACGTGCTGATCGGGCTCCTGGGCGTGCTGGCCGGCATCTTCTGTGTGGGCCGGATGGAGCTGACCGCGATCCTGTTGTCCCTCGTGGTCGGGCTGTTCTGGGTGATGCATGGGCTGGTGGATCTGGTGGCGTCCGGCACCCGGGGGCCGGGCCGGGTACTGGCCGGGATCACCGGCGGGCTCAGCCTGCTGGCCGGCGGGACCGTGATCTTCTGGCCGGCGATCACCGTGCCGGTGCTGGCCGCGGTCATGGCGATCTGGTTCGGCTGCGACGGGGCCCTGATCGCGGTCACCGCCGTGTACCTGCGGCACGTCACGGCGGGCCGGATCACAGCAGGCCGAGCCGGCGTCCCCGGGCGACCGCGTCCCGGCGGGACCGGACGCCCAGCTTCCGGTAGGCCGAGCGCAGGTGGGTCTTGACGGTGTTGACCGACAGGAACAGCGCCGCGGAGATCTCCTCGTTGGTCATGTGCGAGGGCAGGAACCGCAGCACCGCCCGCTCGCTGTCGGTCAGCCGCACGCCGGACCGGTCGGCGGCACCGGCCAGCCGGGGACCAGAACTGTCGAACCGTTCCAGGATCCGGCCGAGGAACCCGGCGTACCGGCTGGTCGGCGGCACGAGCACGGTGACCGCTGCGCGGACGGCCGGGCCGCCGTCCAAAAAGACCCGGTAGGCGGCCTCCGGCTCGGCCAGCCCGAGCGCCTCCCCGGCCCGGGCTGCTGCCTGGGCCACCTCGCCGAGGCGGCGGTGCGCGACCATCGCGGCCAGCAGCGCGCAGGTGCGCTCGTGCACGGTCAGGGTCCCGCCGAGGCAGGCGGCCGCCGCGTCCCGGGCGGCGCGGAACTCGCCGTCGGCCAGCAGCAGGCCGACCCGGGCCAGGGCCAGGTCGGCCCCGGCCCGGCCGCCATACCACGGTGCGCCGTCGCCTCGTGCGCCGTCGCACCGTGCAGCGTCGCACCGTGCACCGTCGCCCCATGCACCGTGCCCCGATGTGCCGTGGGCGGCGGCGCGCAGCAGCGCCGAGGCCTGGCCAGGGTCGCCGGCCCGCAGGGCGATCTCCGCCTCCACGCCGGCCGCCGCGCGGGACAGCCCCGCGCAGGCGGGCTGCGGGCCCTCCCGTAGCTGGGCCAGCACCGCCCGCGCCGCGGCCGGGTCGCCGTCGGCGAGCAGCACCCGCGCCTGGATCAGTGCCCTGATGACCGGCACGGGCGGCTCGCCGGGCAGGTGGCCGGCCCGGTCGCCGTCCGCCTCATCCAGCAGCCGCTGCGCCGCGAGGAGGTCGTCCCTGGCCAGGCTGACCTGGGCACCGCCGAGCGCGGCCAGGCAGGCGGCACCCGGGGTGACCGGGATGGCCCGGGTGCGCACGTCGTCGGCGGCGTGCTGGGCCGCGGTGAGCTCCCCGGCGCAGGCCAGTGTGAGCGCCCGCCAGGCGCGCGCCCGGGCCCGCAGCGGATACAGCCCGCCGGTGCCCAGTTTCCGGTCGGCGTGCCGCAGCGCGTGGGCCGCCGCCGCGATGTCCCAGCAGCGCAGGCTGGCGCAGCCCAGCGCGAACCAGAGCAGGCCGGCCGCGCGGTGCTCGTCCCGGGTGGCCGCCGATTCCTGGGCCGGGCCGGCCAGCGCCCAGCCGCACCGGGTGAGCGACGGGTCCCCGCGCCGGCGTTCGGCCGCGCCCAGGATGCGCAGCGCGGCCAGGACCGGCTCGACCACCCGGCGGGTGGCGGCAGCGGTGTGTTCCAGCGCCCGGCCGGCGCTGTCCAGATATGCCGCCGCGCCGTCGGCGTCCTGGCTCCACAGCCGCGCACTGGCCCAGGCGGCGGCGACGGCCGCCGCTTCGGCCGGGCCGGCCGGGAACAGCCCAAGCACCGCTTCCAGCGGCCGCGGGCCGTCCGACATCACAATGCCGACCGCGGACCCGGCCAGCACCGCGGTGGCCTGGTCCCAGTCCCGCGCGGCGACCGCCGCGCGCACGGCGTCCAGCGGCCGGTCCTGCCCGGCGTACCAGCGCGCTGCCCGGCCGAGCAGCACCGGCACCTCGTGCGGGGACTCCCTGCGCAGCCCGGCGTTGAGCACCTCGCGCAGCAGCGGGTGATACCGGTACCCTCCCGCCCCGTCCAGGGCCTCGACCAGGCAGTTCTCCCGGCTCAGCCGGGCCAGCGCAGCTTCGCTGCCGGTGTGCCCGCAGATCGCGTCGGCGAGGTCGCCGGACACCTCAGGGACTACCGAGGTTCGCGCCAGGAAGGCCCGGGTACCCGGCTCCAGGCGGCCGAGCACCTCGTCCCACAGGTACTCGGTGACCAGCGGGCCTGGGCCGGCCGCGGCGCCGTTGCCCTTCCCCGCCGGGACCGTGCCGTGCCCCGCCGGGACCAGGCGCTCCTCCGCCTGCATCGCCTGCATCGCGGCCAGCCGGATCCCAGCCATCCAGCCCTCGGTGCGCCGGAGTATCTCGTCGCGCTCGGCCGGGCTCACCGTCATGCCCAGCAGGGCGAAGTAGGCGTCGGCCTCCTCGGCCGTGCAGCACAGTTCGGCGGTACCGATGTCGGCGAGTTCCCCGGACACCCGCAGCCGGGCCAGTTGCAGGGCGGGCGGGCGCCGTGCGGACAGCACCAGCCGCAACGTCGGCGGCGCGTGCCGGATGAGCACGTCGAGCCCGTTGAGAACGCCCGGATCGGTGGCCTCGTGAATGTCGTCGAGCACCAGGACCACGGGCTCGGTGAAGACATGCGCGGCCTCCACCAGCCGCAGCGGGAAGCCGTCCGGCCCGGTGTCCGCCAGTGCGTGCAGGATGTCCCGCGGTGCGGGCCGGATCCGGCTGAGCCCGGCGCAGACGTAGGCCCAGAACCACTCCCGCCGGTCCGCGGGATCCACGGTGAGCCAGACCACCCGGCCGGCGGGCCGAAGCGCGGCCCAGGCGGCGCACGCGACGGTCTTCCCGGCGCCGGGCGCCCCGGACACCAGCGTGACCCGGTGCCGGGTGGCCCGGTCGAGCAGCGCGTTCACCCGCCGGCGCGGCAGCACCGGGAAATTGGGCCGGGGAATCCGGAACTTGTCATCGAGGAACGGCGCATCGAGCCACTCGGTGTCGTCAGCCCGGTCAGGCACCATCGTGCTACTGAACGTGTCGGTCATCGATGTCCCCCCGCGACCGCCAGGCCGCCCGGATGTTCCCGGGATGCCCCGGGATGCCAGGCACGGGGGAAGACGGGCCCCAGCGGCCGGAAAGACGCTCCCCCGTCCCATCGGATGCGAATGCGCTGGCCATAGGCCTTTTCTGGCTAGTACCCCCACTGAGTTGGATCAACACACCGTCATACATTGATCACAGAGCGTTGGTAAAAGAGGGCTTCATCCCGCCGAGCGGAACGCCGGGTCCATGTTCACCACGCGGCGGAGCCGCCGGCCGGCGGAGCCCCACCGGCCGGCGGCCGCGGCGATGAGTGCGACACCCCGCCGGGGCCGCCGTGCCAGGATCGGGGAGTGGACATCGAGGGCAGGAGGAGAAACCATGCCGGCTGACGGCGTCGACGCGCTGGTGATCTTCGGCGCGACTGGTGACCTGGCGAAACTGGAGACCTTTCCGGCCCTGGTCGGGTTGGTCCAGCGCGGCGTGCTCGACGTGCCGGTGGTCGGCGTGGCCAAGAGCGGCTGGGGCCTTGACCAGTTCCGCGACTACGCGACCGCCTCGCTGAAGCTCAACAACATGGATCCGGGCAGCCCGGCGGCGGTCAAGATGCTCGGCCTGCTCCGCTACGTCGACGGCGACCTCGGTGACGAGGCCACCTACCAGGCGATGTCCAGCCAGATCGGCGACGGCAAGCGGGTGCTGTACTACCTGGAGGTGCCGCCGCCGCTGTTCGGCCGGATCGCGGAGGGCATCGCCAAGGCCGACCGGGCCGAGGGGGCCCGGGTCATGGTGGAGAAGCCGTTCGGCGCTGACCTGGCCAGCGCCCAGAAGCTGAACGAGCAGATGCACCGGTACTTCCCCGAGGAGAACATCTACCGGGTGGATCACTGGCTGGGCCTGGACCCGGTGGCGAACGTGCTGTTCGCCCGGTTCACCAACTCGGTGATCGAGCCACTGCTCAACCGGGACCACGTGGACAGCATCCAGATCACCATGGCCGAGGCGTTCGACGTGTCCGACCGCGGCCGGTTCTACGACGGCACCGGCGCGATCCGGGACGTGCTGCAGAACCACATGCTCCAGGTGCTCGCCACGGTGATGGCCGACCCGCCGGGCGGCCAGGGACTGACCCAGTGGCGCGATTCCAAGGCCCGGCTGGTCGCCTCGCTCACCCCGCTGACCAAGGAGAACACCGTTCGCGGCCAGTACGAGGGCTACCTGGACGTCACGGGCGTGGCGCCGCGTTCCACGATGGAGACGTTCGTCGCGGTCCGGCTCAGCGCCGACACCTGGCGGTGGGCGGACGTGCCGATCCTGATCCGCGCGGGCAAGTGCCTGCCGGTCACCGCCACCGAGGTGACCGTGCGGTTCCGCCGGCCGCCGCGAGACATCTTCGGCCTGGCGCCGCTGCCGCCGTCCAACGAACTGCGGTTCCGGGTGTGGCCGGAGACCCAGCTCAGCCTCAGCCTGGCGGGCAAGAAGCCAGGAGCCGGCTGGGAGCCGCAGATGGAGGAACTCGCGTTCGCCCAGCAGCCCGGCGAGGACATGCGCCCCTACGACCGGCTCATCGGCGCGGCCCTGGACGGGAACCGGTGGCTGTTCGCCGAGCAGGACACCGTGGAGGCCGCCTGGCGGGTGGTGGACCCGGTGCTCGGCAACGCGACGCCGGCGCACCCCTATCCGAAGGGCAGTTGGGGCCCCAAGGAAGCCGATCGGCTGCTGCCACACCGCGACACCTGGCACGACCCGGCCTGAGCACCGCCACCGCACGTTCCGGCACGGTCAGGGGGGCGGCCAGGCAGTCCCGGTGATGTGCTCGTACGCCTCGATGTAGCGCCGCCGGGTGGCCTCGACGATGTCCGGCGGGATGTCCGGGCCGGGGGCGGTCCGGTCCCAGTCGAGGGTCCGGGACCAGTCCCGGACGATCTGCTTGTCGAACGCGTGCTGGGGGCGCCCAGGCTGCCAGGAGGCGGCCGGCCAGAACCGTGATGAGTCGGAGGTGAGCACCTCGTCGGCGAGCACCAGCGTCCCGTCCGGCGCGCGGCCGAACTCGAGCTTGGTGTCGGCGATGAGGATGCCCCGCGACAGCGCGATGTCATGGCCCCGCCGGTACACCTCGATCGTGATCCGGCGCAGGTCTGCCGCCGTGTCCGCGCCGACGACGGCGGTGACCTCGGCGAAGGTGATGGGCTCGTCGTGCTGCCCGGCCGGGGCCTTGGTGGTGGGCGTGAATACCGGCTCCGGCAGGCGCGATCCCTCGGCCAGGCCCGGCG
>Ga0209166_10002464_pt1 | contig 14035 bp, 14 predicted proteins | sample Coa_R1_3_FD_187151 | JGI IMG/M metagenome (GOLD analysis project Ga0209166, IMG submission 187151) | Surface soil microbial communities from Centralia Pennsylvania, which are recovering from an underground coalmine fire - Coalmine... | ecosystem: Environmental > Terrestrial > Soil >... | reverse complement strand
GGCAGATCGAGGGAATGTGGATAAGATCGCCGCCGGTGGTCGCCGCTGTTAACGCTGCATGAGCCGCCGACGACAGCCGAGAATCCTTCGACAGATACCAGACGATTGTGTGGGTATCGGCAACGAAAGCATTCGACGTGACGCTCATAAACTCCAACTCTCCAGGGCCGGAATGACGGCACCCGTTCTTCCCGTTCGTCGGTATCTTCTCCCGTTCGCGGCACGCGATTACCTAGGCCGCCAATTGTTTCTTACAGAATGTTAAGGATGTACCTCCCAGAAGGCATACCCACATCTTTTTGCCTCACTCGGGTTCGCTCCCTCTTCTTGTAAGGCCCCGGAATTCCTCGAATAACGTGCCTCGCGATGTCTCCACCCGGCCTCGTACGTCGACGGGCCCTTGCCTCTGCAATGGAAAGTCTAACCCCTAGAAGAGCGGCCAGTTTCAATGCCTCTGTCCCGCATTGGCATCGCGAACAAGATATCTTTGGAGCAACTCCGATTCCAATTCCTATGTGCGCGTGCCAGTCCCCTTATTTCCTGCCCAGATCTCATCAGTGGCGTGGGTCGATCTACTGTCTCGACCGTAGGTGCACTTTAAAGAAGTCCCAAGTCGCAATATTTGCCGACGGTCTGCCGAATGGAGTGTGCTAATACTTCATGGGAAGGATTCGACGTGGGTAGAAATTACCGGCCGGAAATAGTGTGAATAATCATATCTGATTCGCTCATGGGCTCTTTCCGCCGTGGCATCAATGTTGCTCTTGATTGATGCGGAAAGCATTCCTCCGCCGCTATTTGGTTCTCAAAGTAAGCTACTTAGCGGTGGAAAGAAGCTGTGAGGCGATCATGCTGCCACGAGGACCGGTCATTCTTTGCATTGATGATTACGAAAGCAGCCTGCTTGGACGGAAGATGCTGTTGGAATCGGCAGGCTACCAAGTTTTGACTGCCTCGGGCCCCCGACAAGGACTGCAACTGTTCACATCGCGGACGGTCGACGAAGTGGTCCTTGACTATGAAATGCCAGGAATGACAGGGGATGTCTTGGCGGCTCGCCTGAAGGAATCTCGCCCCACCGTACCGATTCTGCTCCTCTCCGGGGACTCCTCTATACCAGAGGATAAGCTCGGGTAGGTAGATGCATTTCTGTCGAAGATGGAGCCGATTACTGTTTTTCTGGAGTCGGTGAGGTCTCTGTTGGATACGCCCGTGGCGTCACTGGCTGCATCGGACCCAGACATGGTCTCACGGAATTTTTCTGACTCACACTCTTCGAAAGCCGCTTGAAAATCGATCTGGTTAATCCCTGTCGGATCAGGTTGATCAAATGGGTTTCTGCGCGTCCTTTGTTTCTTCTGTTTCTTCGGCCCCGTCGTGCTTGGAGGTTGTAACCTTTCGATCGGCTTCAAGAGTGACTTCTACCTCGGCACCCTCCTTGAGACGAACGGGATTTCCGTCCTCGTCTTTAAGAGCGTTCTCGATCCGGATTTCCCGATATAGGTCATCTGCTCCTTGAATCGCTACCTGCGCTTTTTCCGTTCGCTCGGATGTACGGGCCTGATAATTTTTTCGACAACGCCGGGCAGAGTCACACTTGGTCTTTCTTCCATAGGAAATTTCCTTCTGACACTCGATTGGTGGGGCTGGGGCAGATCCATTTTACCAGCGGAGTCACCTCCCGCGTACAGCAAAGTCCGTAGCGCCTTCGGTTGTGGCAGGGACTTTCGACTTTACGAGGAGGCTGGCAGGTTTTGGTCAACCACGCACGCCGAGGCTTAGGGCCCGTGAAAACGGTGACCGAGAAAGGCCTTGCTGCCATGCCAAACGTGGCTCGGTAGCGCGTGTGAAGCGAACCTGGCATAAACGGTCAGGAGACAATTGTAAGGAACGAATGAATACTCGCCCTTAGGCGCGCGAACTCGCCTTCTTTGTGGGCGCCCGCGCCCCTGCGGACTATCGAACAAGCTATAATTCAACTCACACTTTTTATGGAGCCAGCACCCCGACACCAGTGCCTTATTTATGAAGGCTCACCATCGCGCAATTTGCCCGCGCTAGCCGCGCTGGCGCGACAGAAGCTGCAAGAGAACTATCGCTGTCTTTATCTAAACAGCCCGCCGATGGTGGCTGGCATGAAGTCTTATCTCGCGGCGGCAGGAGTTGATGTCGCACGCGAGATTGCCAAAGCTAGTTTGGCATTGTCGTCGGATCGGGGGCACCTGGTGGAAGGGCGCTTTGACGTCGACCGGATGATGCATACGCTTGAAGATGCCCTACTGCAAGCACTGAATCAAGGCTGCACTGGTCTTTGGGCCACCGGCGACATGACCTGGGAGTTAGGCCCCCAAGAAGATTTTGAAAGGCTTCTTGAGTATGAATGGCGGCTTGAAGAATTTTTTCGCAAGCACCCAGAGCTCTGTGGCATCTGCCAATACCATAGGGACACGTTGCCTCGCGAGATCCTGCGGCAGGGCCTGCTCACGCATCCATTGCTCTTCGTCAATGAAACGCTTTCGCGCGTAAATCCGCACTACGTCGCGGCTGAATCGTTTACCGATGAGGCGACAACGAATCCGGAATTGGACGCCATGATTCAGCGCCTCTGCCAGACACGTTGATCTGGACGACGACCATCGTAAGTCTTGCGCTTAAAAACAGGGACTTCTGTGTGGACTGCACTTTCGCTGTCTCTGCCACGGTAAGTTTGTCCTTCGGTCCATACGCAACTTATTGATGCAGAGTGATGACCTCGATGCGCGCGCCTGGATTCGCATTTTGCAGGCGCAGTTCGTAACCACGGCTTTCGGCCCGCTGTCTCATTCCGCCAAGATCTATTCCTCTGGGAACTCATCGCTGGACAGCAATGCTTCCTCGACAGCGCCTGGCGCGATGTCGCGAACGACCAGGATGCCATGCCTTCGACAGACGTGAGCACAACGTAGATTTGGCTCGCCCCTGAGCAACCGAACACGTTGCTCAAAGCCTTCTGCCTGGTGGCGGAGTTGCGTGCATGCATTCCGACAAATGTGAAAAATCTTGGTGTGGTTCGAAGGCCAATAATAGCGCGTCGGGAAGGGGGGTCGCGAATCCGTTGAAAAGACTGGCGCGTCGTTACTCTTGTTAGGAATGTTCACTTTTGCACAGACCGAGTTGTCCTCGAACGCGACAATTACTATTTTGGCTGTGTGTGCTGGAAAGTCACGGCCAAGATTGCAGGTTGGATTCGAGAACCGGCCAACGTGACCAATGCAGTTCTCCGCGGACATACTGCCTCGACCATCCCTGCACAAACGTCCTCAGGAGGCCAAAACAGCGTGCGCGTTCACCTCATCAACCCAAGCGAAGTTTCTTTTGGTACCGCAGTGATTACTCCGCGCTGGCTATATGTTCTTGCGGCGGCCACGCCGAAGAGCTTTGGCGATCCGCGATTGGTCGATGAGACCCTGGCAGCCCTCGATCCCGCCGACATTCAACCAGGCGATATTGTTGGTATCGGCATCCATACCGCGAATGCTCTCCGCGGTTACAAACTAGGAAAGTTGGCACGCGAACGGGGCGCGTATGTGGTGTTCGGAGGAATCCACGCAACCCTCTACCCTAACGAAGCCCATGAGCTCGGGAGCGCCCACGTGGTGGTAAAGGGGGATGGTGACGTGATTTGGTCAAGGGTGTTGTCGGATTGCTCTCAGGGAACTCCTATGCCGATCTATGAGGGAGGCCGGATTGAAGCTTCCGAGTTCTTCCCCGCCCGCTGGGATCTGGTACAGCGAAAAAGATATATGTGGGCCTCAGTCCAGACCGTCCGCGGTTGTCCTAAGCATTGCTCGTTCTGCTCCGTTTGGCGAACCGATGGTCAGCGTCCACGGCAACGTTCTTCGGACGCCGTTATCGAGGAAATCGTGCAACTAAGGAGACTTGGGTTTCGCTTCATCGCGCTCGCGGACGACAACTTTTATCCCGTAACGCTTACGGATTTGCAGCTGGCAGAGGCGCAACACAACTCGGCCAGGCTGAATGAACTGAAGACCATCCGTGCTGAGCGGTTTGCCCTGATGAAACGGCTGGCGCAGCTTCCGCCAGACACGATTTTCTTCACTCAGATCACCATGGAAGCGGCGGAAGACAACGACTTCTTGGAAGCGATGCAGACGGCGCACATTAAAGGTGCGCTGGTGGGGGTGGAGTCCGTAACCCCGGAGGGTTTGAGGGATGTTTACAAAGAATTCAATTCGGCGGGTAAAGACCTGATCGAACGGCTCAGGACATTTCGTCGCCATGGCATTTACGTGCTCGGATCTTTTATCTTTGGTTTGCCCAGCGACCGGCCCGAAACATTCAATGCCACTGCCCAGGCTGCCGACCAGGCAGAAGTCGCGTTTGCGCAATTTGTCACTCTGACTCCCTACCCAGGCACAGTGGATTTTGTGCGATGGGAAAAGATGATGGAGGCCTCCCCTATTCAGATTGCCGGTATTCCGATAACCCGACGTTGGCTCATTCCCCAGGAGCTCCGGCCTAAACTCTATTGGCCTCACCCGACGATGTCAGCCGAAGAGATTCGCAGTCACACTCAAACCGTGTGGGATACCTTTTACAGTCTGAAGTCCGTATGGTTGCGGTCCCGCTTTATAAAATCGCTGCGCGCCCGAATCGCGTTTGTCTTGATCTCAAAGATCTACCGCCAGATGTATGCCGATACCGGAATTGCGACCGATAGCGCCCGCGTATCCCGATCTTCGCGTTGGGCTCGCTGGCTCGCCAAGCCATGTCAGCGGCTGTTTGCAGCTCATCCCATGCCACACCTCAAGCTGCCGTAGGACAAGCTTTTTTGTTTGGCCAGTCAGAGGGGTGTAGCACAAGAGGAACAAGCTGACCTCACGATTCTGTTTTTCGACGAATGTTTAGCTCAGGCCAATGCCTTAGGTTGCGCTGTGAGGCGCCGTATTCTTTCGTATCTCTTGATTTGGGGACCAACGCCAGAGTGTGCCCGGGCACCTAATCAACGGGCCTTATGCTGGTGCGAATCTTGATAGCGGACGATAGTCAGGCCGTGAGACACAGTCTTCACGGACTACTCGAACAGAACCCAAATTGGAAAGTTTGCGTCGAGGCGGTGGACGCGCCCGACGCAATCATCAAAGCGCAACAATTCAAGCCGGATATCATTATTTTGGATTTCATCATACCTGGCATGACGGGGGTGGAAGCCGCGCGCGTACTCGGCAGGGTTCTTCCTTCGACCCCAATCCTTCTTTTGCCATTGGAAATCACCACTCAACTCCTTGAGCAGGCGAGGAATGTTGGAATCAAGGGAGTCGTGCAAAAAACGGATATCCGCGGGATGGTTAGCGGCGTCGGGGCTCTCCTTCGCCAGAAAACATTCTGTAACTGAGGAAAGGCAAAACCAACCCTTTGAGCGGAAGAGTGATCACTATCACGCCGCGGGGCCGCCCTTCCCCCACTGTTTGATTGAGCGCGCTGCTTGAGCCTGATCGAGCCCCATCGGTATAGTGACTCTTACGGAGGTACCTGGATTCTCGCAGAGAAGGTGAATGTTCCCACCCACCTCCTGTACCCTCTCGCGCATTCCAGTGAGCCCGACCCCCAAGCCGATACCCGCGGTTTGGAAATGCTCCAACCTTTCCGGAGCGATTCCTTGACCATAGTCTCTTACAACTAAGTCAACATGCCCATCCTCAAGCTCGATACGAACATCTACTTTGGGACTTCCAGAATGACGATGCACGTTCGTTAGGCTCTCCTGTAGAGCCCGAAACAGCGCCATCTCCACCGCTTGTGGCGCAGCCGTTTCAAGCCGCGGTGATATATCCAAATTGGTCTGAATGTTGCTTCGCTTCCCAAAGCCTTCCACATACCAACTCGCGGCGGACGCCAGCCCACTCTCATCCAGCAGAGGCGGATGCAACAAGTGGGAAATAGTACGTATCTCCGCGACGCATCTGTCTAATAGCTCTTCCGACTCGGACAGCGCCGCCTTTGCCTTCGTCTGAAGGTCGGGCTGATTCACTTGCGCGAGGTTCATCTTCACGCTTGCCAGATATTGGCCCACACTATCGTGCAATTCTCGAGCGATCTTGCGGCGCTCGTCGTCCTGAACATGATGTAGATGACTGGAAAGCTGCCGCAACGATGCCGTACGTTGGTGTACGAGGGATTCCAACTGCAAATGTCTTTGTTGGCGCAGCTCTTCCAGTTGCTTGCGCTCCGTGATGTCGTCAATGGCGAGCAGGATGAGCGGTTTGCCGCCGTGGGCGTCTTCAATCGTCCGAGCATTGAGAATCATCGTTCTGGCGCCCAGGACAGGAAAGTCATGCGCAACCTCAAAGTCCTTCACCGGCGTGTCGTCTGCAGCAACCTCCTCGAGCAGTGCCCGAAGCTTAGGGATATTCCACTGTTCATTTCCCAGCCGATGAAGGAACTTTCTCTCAGTTTCCTCGCGCGAGACCCGAAAGTGCGCACAGAAGGCTGGGTTAGCATAAATCACTCTCAGATCGAAACCGAGGACGAGAAGAGGCACTGGGACGGCATCAATAATCGCCTCAGAAAATTCCTTGGCTCTCTTGAAACGCTCACTCTCAGTCTTCATCAGGCTGATGTCAGTCAACACCAGCACAGCGCCATCAATTTTGTCGTCTACGGTCCGGTATGGACGAATTTGCAGGGAATACCAACACTTCTTCTTGTCTTGCACTTCCAGTTCTTTCGTAGCCAGCGTCTCGATGACCTCCGATATCAGATTCTCTAAATGCTGCACCGTGAGATCGGATCTGATATCGGTGATTGACCTGCAAATGTCGGAGGGAAGAATCTTGAGCACGTTGGCGGATGCGGCAGTTGCTCGTCGGATACGCAGACCCCGGTCAACCATCACCACGGGCAAAGTAGTACTGCTGAGCAGATTGCTAAGGTCGTTGTTCAATTGACCGAGCTCAAGATTTCGATTGCGCAACTCGTCGTTTACCGTGGTCAGCTCTTCATTCGTGGACTGAAGCTCCTCTTTGGACGTTTCCAGTACTTCGTTAGAGCTTTGCAATTCCTCATTTGCGGATAGAATTTCTTCGTTTGCCGATTGAAACTCCTCTTCAAGCGCCTCTTTCGATTCGACAACCGACCTCAAGTGCTCCTCGGCGCTTGTCGCCCTGCGCTGCAATTCAAGGAACTTGCAATCCTTTCCCGCGGAGCGAACTGCAGCCTTGGAAGTCCGCCCCGTCTTCCCAGCCACTGGGTGAAGCGGGACCTCCTCAAAAAGAACGACGTAGTGGACATCTTCGGGCACCGAGCCCACGTTCAGCTGCTCTACGGAGATGTTCACGGACCTACCGCGTCCGTTGTGCTGGAATCGCACATCCTTGCGCTGCGCAGACCCTTTCTTCTCTGCCTGATTGATGGCCTTGCGGATTTCTTCCGCTAATCCCCTTCGCGCCATTTTCAGAAGGTTCAGGCTCGCTCTTCCCGGAGCCGGTTCGAGGTGCAGCGAATCAACGCCTCTCCGAAAATCGCGCCACATCGTCCGTGATTACCTAGTCAATCAAGGATCAACCACATCGATCACCTCAAGACGGCTGGGCAACTCGAACGCGGCAGCTACAAACGATAATGCTGCCGAACGCCAGATGAAGCGAAGAGTTGAGCTTGTCGTGTCGGCGAGGCGATTGGCAGCCAGCTGAACGCTACGACCGTAACCTTGCAGTAGAGGAACGAAACTGGACTCACGATCTCCGATTGGGACAGGGTACATGTACGCGGGCGCGACGTTTGTTGTAAGGTGCGGCGTCCATCGAACACGGTATCTTGGTAATCGTGCGAAAGAACCGCTTCGGCTCGAACGGTATTCATGCCGCATCCAAAACTGCAACCACGGTCGACCCTGCGACCTGAGTTGGTTTGTATGCCCGCCAGGTACGCCAAATGATCTTGAGGGTGGCCATAACTGGAATGGAGACAAATACTCCAATCACGCCACCCAGTTCACCGCCGGCGAGCACTCCGAACAAGACAGCTAACGGGTGCAATTCGAGTTTGTCGCCCAAAATTCTTGGGTAGCAAACATAGTCTTGAACAGCACGCCACAAAATTAGAAACAGCAGTACGATGACGAGGTGGTTGTAATTGGCGGCAAAGCCGACGGCAAGGATTGTAGCTCCGCCGATCAGCGGCCCGACGATGGGAATGAATTCGAGCGCCCCCGCGACAGGGCCGAGAGCGTAGGCGTACGGCACACGCATCATCACAAGAAAGAGCGTAATCACTCCTGCCGACAACGCGGACAGTGTTACCTGTGCTCGAACGAAGTGACCCAGCATCTGACTAAGTTCGGCCAGCACGACGGTGATGATTCCACGTTGTCCGTGTTTGAAGAGAAGTACCGCGTCTTCAGCAAGCTTGCGGCCGTCTTTCAGAAAGAAGATGGCAAGAATTGGGACAATGAGTAGCCACCACATTTCTTTTACAACAACAGCCGCCCGATTCAGGGCGTTTTCCAGGAACGTGACAACCTGCACGCGATGGCCCAAGAAGAGACTTTGAATGCGTTGTTGAGTTTCGAGACTCCATCCCCGCCGGGTTCCCACCTGGGACACCAGTTGTCCACTGCTAAGCCTTTCGGACAGCTCGGGAAGGTGTTGCGACAGGTGTTGCGCCTCGACGACGATGCGCGGGCCGATCGCAGCTAGCAGGATAGTGATCGAACCGAAGACGATGACGTACGCGGTAATGATTGCCTTGATTCTTCCATGCGATCCCTTGTACCGGCGTTGAAGATATGCGACGGGCGCAGCGAGCAGATAGGCAAAGAAGATCGCGAATAGGAAAACGATCAGCGTCTGCCGAGCAAGGTAAATGAATGCCAGGCAGAGAACGAAGCAAAGGATGGTAACCAACACGCGAACTGAACGAATGTCAAGAATACTCATCGTCCTTGCGCAAATTGCAACCGGCATCGACTGTCTGCCGACGCCGAGAAATACGTGTGAAGTCGGCGGTGTCGTTCTCCATGGCCGTCCACGGCATGATTGAAAACCGAGGCGGGCGTCTTCCCCCGGTTGGATGGCGCCTCGGGCATGGCCTCCTTGGCGCGCCCGTCGTCCTCTTCATGATACTGCGCTACACCGACTACCTTCTCACGGTCTTCGCGGTCGCGCCAGAGTTGGAGGGCATCACTCACGCATGCGATCGACCGGCCCCTCCTCTTACGGCGTGATACAGAACCAGGACAACAACGGCGCCAACACTGCCACAAACAGGCTATAGAGATTTACACCTGTCACACCATGTGCTCCGAACACGCTGAAAAGATAACCTCCGACTACGGCACCGACGATTCCCAGTACGATGTCCAGAAATACGCCTTCGCCAGTCTTGTTGACCAGTTTGCTGCCTATAAATCCGGCAATCAAACCCAACACAATCCATGCCAAAATTGACATAATCTATTCTCCTTCGTTTTTGCCCGTGCGAAGCGTCATCTCAAATCAGGGATTCCGAAGGCCTCCACCGTTCGCAGGACGAGCGACTTTGGTCTCATTGATTTGCAAAACAGCCTTCCTGAGCGCCTCTGAAGCCGTGCCGCCGGAGCATCTCGTTGCAAACACCCATCAGGAGGAAAAGCGTTCGGGCGAGACTCGATTGCTCCGCTGAAGCAATGCTCCGTGCCTCCACTTCGAATCTTTCTCCGCATTGCGTATGCCTTTCGACTACTTTTCTTGAAAACTGTTCGTTCCTTGGCTTCAACTTCGACTCTACCCTTTGAAAATCAAGTCGACTGCTCAAATTTGCTCACTTCGAACAAGCAGCGCGTACCAGTAGCCAGTGATAGGCAACTCCCTGAATTTAACGGCTCCGAACCCGCAGGACTGCCGGGGCGTCACACGGTGAGCCAAATTGCACTTCCGCCGAGTCTCACAAGCGGTAAGATCGTGAAGAGCAGTACGGCATTGAACGCTCCGAGGTGATTCGGTGCTTGCGTTTGGTATGGGGTCAGCTTGGTCCACGTTTAAACGGTCGCTGATAACCATCTACAACGATGTTTACGACGAACATCTCTTCGTTTTTGCCGCTGGCCTGTCCTACTATTTCGTGCTCTCATTGTTTCCGCTGCTGATTTCGTTGGCGTCGCTGCTCGGGTACGTACCCATCCCTCACCTGTTTGAAGGCCTTCTAAGCTTAATGGCCAGGCTTGTCCCGGGAGATGGAATGAGCCTGGTGCGCAACATCGTTTCCGATGTCGTTAGTCACAAACATGCGCACTTTCTTACGCTCGGGTTGTTCTTCACGATTTGGACGGTTTCCAGCGGATTTGCTGCCATGATCGACGGCCTGGACGTCGTATATCGAGTCCGCGAAACGCGCCCAGTCTGGAAGACTCGACCGATTGCTCTAGGACTCACGTTGCTTGCGGGCTCTCTGTTACTGGTGGCCGTAGGGTTGATGGTCGAGGGGACATACTTTGGCGTGTGGTTTACAAGCAGATTTGCTCTCAACCCCTCTATCCTTGGTGCCTGGCATTACCTCCGGTGGGGCATAGCCGTAGTCTTTGCCGTGCTGGCAGTACAACTGCTCTACCATTTCGGTCCGGATCTTAAGCACAGCTTCCGCCACAGCCTAACCGGGGCAGTCGTTGCGGTACTCGCCTGGATCGGTTTGTCGTTCCTGCTGGGGAGTTACTTCCGACACTTCGAATCTCTTGATAAAACGTATGGACCCTTGGGCGCCGCGATCGGTTTGTACGTGTGGTTTTATCTTTCGGGTTTTGCCATCCTGTTTGGTGGAGAAATTAACTTCCTGCTCAGCGAATTGCGGAAGCACAGGAATCCGCAACCGTCCAGCCACACCCATACTCACATCGACGATCTGAATGCCGCGGCTTGACTTGGTTTGCAACGAATGACTTGCAGGAACTGCTGGTTGAACAAATGAGCGCCAACGGCCCCAGCCGTTGGCACATTTAGGAAGGGCGGAAAGTACGCAGAAAAGTTGTGGGATTGCACGAGGCTGCAGCCTCACGGTTTCGGGTTTCGCCAGCCTCCCACATCTGCAGCTAGTCCCTCGGCTTCCGAGGGTCCCCAAGTTCCGGAGTCGTAGTTATGCAGAGGCACAGCGTCGTTAAGAATCGGATCGACAATCGACCATGCAGCTTCTACCACGTCCTCGCGAACGAAGAGTAATTTGTCCCCATGCATGGCATCCGTGAGAAGACGTTCATAGGGGCTCTCTTGCTGGCCTTTATCTTTCTCGACCGCGGAGAGCTCCACTGGCATGGGCAGCATCTGTGCTCCGGGACGCTTCACTTGCGCTCCCAAGCTCAAGGAAAAATCAGGGCCTAACCGAAACCGCAGATAGTTGTTGTCAGAGATCTCTGCTCGCATGGGAGACGCCTTCAGCCCTACAAACACCTCGGTCGCATCCACTGGCATGCATTTCCCCGCTCTGATCAAGAAAGGCACGCCTGTCCAGCGCCAGTTCCTAATCTGCAGTCGAACTGCTGCGTAGGTCTCGACCTGAGAATCAGGCGCCACACCTTTTTCGTTGCGGTATCCGGCGAACTGAGCCCGAACCGCGTCGTCGGGCGCAATGGGAGCGATGGCACGGAATACCTTGAATTGCTCGTCGTGCAGAGCTCGGGGTGTCAACTCCGTGGGAGGCTCCATCGCAAGGAGGGCCACGACTTGGAGGAGGTGATTTTGTACGACGTCGCGGATGGCGCCACTCTCGTCATACACCCTGCCGCGTCCGGCAACGCCGAATGACTCAGCCATGGTGATCTGCACATGATCGACGTAGTGGCGATTCCAGATGGGTTCGAGGAACGCATTGGCAAACCGAAAGAAATACAGGTCCTCCACCGCCTCTTTCCCGAGGAAATGATCGATTCGGTATATCGCGGATTCAGGAAACACTGTGTGCAGGGTCGCATTCAGCTTTCGCGCCGACGCCAGGCTCCGCCCAAACGGCTTTTCCACAATGATCCGTGCATTCCCTGCGCGCTTGGATTTACCTAATGCCTGAACAACCGCTCCAAAGAGGTCCGGGCGAATCGCCAGATAACTCAGCGGGCGGCGCGCCTCACCCAGAGCCTTACCTAACTTTTCAAAGGTCTTGGGATCCTGGTAGTCGCCGTCAATGTATTGCAGCAATTGAACGAGCTTGGCGTAGGCTTTTTCATTGATCTCACCATGCTTTGTCAAACTCTCGCGCACTCGTGCCCTCAACTGGTCAATCGTCCAGCCGGATTTGGCCACGCTAATGATCGGCACATTGAAATTGTCGCGGAGGATCATCGCTGCAGAGCTGGAAAAATCTGCTTGTACGCTAAGTCTCCCGTCGCGCCAAAAAACACAAAAGAGTCAGAAACTTCAGGCTCCTTCGGCTGGGTGTCGGGCGCAAGTTTTGCGTCTGTTTGCATTATTGAGCTCCAAAGTCACCGTTTCTTATTCGTCGGCGTCATCTTCTATCACTTTTCAGCAAGGGCGCTCTTCCTCGAATTTTTCTGCATTCTCCGTTTGTCTCAATGAAAGACCTTTACGCCTGCACGAGAGACCTTCTTCAGCAATCCGTTGCTAACGTTCAATTTTGACCAGTTTTCATTGCTCCAAGGTTCGATACTAACGTTTGGCACGCAATCCTGCTTCACTGTTTGCTAGCAGTTGTGATGCAAGAGAGGTCTCGATCGAGCCAAATCTGATTGACCTCAAGCTTATCGTGCTCGCTTGTTTACATGGGCAAACGACACGACCGACTGCTGAGAGAGCAGGGAAAAGTGCGGTTGCGACGTACAACCCGGATGAAGAATTGAATGTGAGATAGCGTGGAGCGCACGAGCACGTTGTTTCTGGTAGGGCCCTCCCTCTGGAGCGGCACCGAACAGCCAAATCCTCGGCAGGAGGGGTCGGCGTTTATGCCAAACCAGAATTCGACTAGACAATTGGCCACCCAGTAACGACATCACTCAGACTTTGTAAATATCCTAAATAAGGAACACTCCGATGAATAGCACTACACTTTCGACGATGGACAAGACCCGACCAACGGAACCACTATTGGAACACGAGATTCGCCTTCGGGCGTACGATCTTTACGAACAACGCGGACGGATGGACGGCCACGCGCTGGAGGATTGGCTCAACGCAGAAGCCCAGATACTTCGACAGACTTTCTCCCACGGCGCTTGAAGTGCCGCGATCTTTTGGCCAGCCAGTTGCCCACGCGTTGAGGTAACTGGGGCAGAGTTGTTAGGCCACAAGTTTTGGCGACCTTGCTGTGAGCGAAACTCGCACTTTCTGTTGTGAAGGTGAGATATTCGCCGGGGTGAAAAATTAAATCGTGCCTTTCAATCCGAGCAACCCGCAGCACCAAAGCATCACCGGGCACACGAGGGAGCGTCAGGCAAACAGAACCTCTGAATCCGGAAGAGAAAAGCGTCCCGGGCGAACAGCCAAAGCGGGACTAGCTGCCACCGCAGTTTCAGGACGGGATTAGAAAGGACAAGCTATGAATGAGAAACCGAATGCCACTCTGTCTGGCACTGTCGAAATGATCATAAAATCCTTCGTTCCCAGGAAACCTGAAAAAGCACAGATCGCCGTCGAAGGAGCGGATCATCAGTACAACAAGATGCGTATCGAGAACACGCTGACCGACAAAAACGGAGAAGAGGTACGACTAAAGCCGGGTGCCAAAGTGAAGGTCACGGTTCGGAGCACAGCCGCGGCGCAACCACCGCCCGGAGAGATGAAAGAAGGTTGAGATCTTTCGCACGGTCCATAGTTAACTAGTCGTTCCGAGTTCTGCACACCAGCCCTGCGCTGTACACACGCAGCAGTTGAACCCACACTAGTGCAGGCCTCGCATTGAGACGTTTCGCATCTAGTCGTGCAGGACGACACTGACCAGGGAGCTATGGACTTGCAGCCCGCCGTTGTAGTCAATGAAGCCCAATTTCCTGAACCGGTTCACGAAGAAACGCGAGCGCGTAGTGCCGATCATCTCCGCCAGCGTCTCCTGACTGATCTTGGGG
>Ga0209166_10002462_pt1 | contig 14046 bp, 12 predicted proteins | sample Coa_R1_3_FD_187151 | JGI IMG/M metagenome (GOLD analysis project Ga0209166, IMG submission 187151) | Surface soil microbial communities from Centralia Pennsylvania, which are recovering from an underground coalmine fire - Coalmine... | ecosystem: Environmental > Terrestrial > Soil >... | reverse complement strand
GAAAAGACGGCCAAAGCTCCGCCCACCCTCGCCGTAAAGTTTCGCTTTAACGCCTGGGCGAAGTACTCCAATTGGCGTTTCGACGAAAAAATCGGGAGCTTGATGGCCAAGACGGCTCGCGCGGAAGAAATCCACCCGCTCTCGCTTGGCAAACGCGTCGTGCTGGAAGGTGGATCGATCGACGTGAACGGCGCGGGCACGGTCCTCACGACCGAAGAATGTCTTCTGAGCAAGGACCAACAGCGCAATCCGCACATGGCCCGGGTGCACTATGAAAAAGCATTTGCGGATTATCTTGGTGCATCACACACCATTTGGCTTGGCCGCGGCATCGTTGGCGACGACACTCACGGCCATGTCGACGACCTTGCGCGCTTTGTCTGGAAAAGTACCGTGGTGACAATGGTCGAGCCCAACACAAAAGATGCGAACCACGCCCCACTCCGTGCCAATCTACGGAGATTACAAGCGGCACGTGACCAGGATGGCAAGCAGTTCACGGTTGTGGAAATTCCAATGCCACAGCCTGTAGTGTTCGAAGGCCGCCGCCTACCGGCGAGCTACGCGAACTTTTACATTGCGAACGCAGTCGTTTTGGCCCCGGTGTTCAACCGACCCAACGATCGCATCGCTCTGAACATTTTGGCCGAGCTCTTCCCTACCCGCGAAATCGTCCCCATTTACTCTGGAGATTTCATTTGGGGCCTGGGAGCGATGCACTGCATGACACAGCAGCAACCCGCGTGAAGTCAGTAGTCAGTACTCGGTAGTCGGTGAAAACCCGGCTACTGAGTGCTTTCGTGGTAGATTCACGCCTATGCCTCACCGCGAGATGACAACCGGCCGTCTGGAAGCCTTCAGCGATGGGGTCATCGCCATCATCGTGACGATCATGGTGCTGGAACTGCGCGCGCCGGCGCAGCCTACGCGGCCCGCGCTGCTCAAGGTTGCTCCGGTGTTCATCAGCTACGGACTTAGTTTCTTAATTGTCGCCATCATGTGGATGAATCACCATCACATGATCCACGCGGTGCGGCAAGTTACAGCACGGCTCTTGTGGGCAAACCTTAATCTTCTGTTTTGGATGTCGCTCGTCCCGTTTGTGACTGATTTTCTCGGCAAGTACTATCGTGAGCCGATGGCAGTGGCCCTGTATGGGCTGGACTTGACCTTGTGTTCCAGCGCCTTCTACCTGCTGCGGATGGAGATCGTACGGCAGGAATCGCACGACTTGGAGATGCGAGATTATCACCTGTCCATTCAGAGGAAGAATGGTCTTTCATTCGTGCTGTACTTAAGTTCGGTGCCCCTGGCTTACGTTTCGGTGTATGGGTCGTACTTCATTTTTGTTTTGATTCCCGCCCTGTATTTTCTTCCCGAGAAGAAATTGGCAGCCCTTCCGCAGAAATAGGGAGTCGTAAACTCCCAGGTCTCGCAAAATCCGCGAGACCTGGGGCACCCACTCTCTTCGTCAATCTACATGGGTGGCTGCGGGGCGGTTGGACTTGGAACCATTCCCGGGGGGCACGCTGCTACAGGAGCAGTCGGCGTCGGCGCCGGAGTGGTTGAAGGCGGATTCCCTGTGCGCGGCGGATTGCTGGGCGTTGGAGTCGCGCTTGAACTCGAGCTTTGGCTGCTCGAATTCGTAGAAGTCGGCGCAGTACCCGCGGTCCCATTGTTCGCCTGGGCATTTGCGGTCTCACCAGTTGCGGCACTTCCGTTCGATGGGACGCAAGTCACGGCATTCGGATTGTTCGGCTGAGCTGTGGGCGCAGAAGCAGGTGCTGCCTGGTTTTGAGGCATGGCACCAGGCGTAGGTGGTGGCGTGGTGGTTTGGCTATCTCCCGCTGCTTTAGTCGTAATCGGAGTCGGCGGGCCGATGGTCGTCGGTGGCGGGGTTGGGGTGGCGGGAGTAGCTGCGGCCGGCGGCGGCGGCACAGGCGTCGGTGTTGCGGTCTGCGGTGCTGCCGTAGTCGCTGGAGCTGAAGTAGGCGGCGGAGCCGCAGGACGAGCCTGCGCGAATCCCGACGTCGCGCACGCCAATAACGCTAACAAAGTAGTAATCCGGATTGTCATGGAGAAATCCTCCTTCGGAAACATCACTGCAATCGTCCGCGTGAAGGTTCTCGATTGCCTTTATTCAGTCTCAGGATTAACGATGAGGGTGGCTATCCGGCGAATGCCGTAGGCACGCCTTTGGTGGTGTGGTTGCGGGTAATAAACGCTTGGCTTTTCTCTGCGTTCTCTGCGGCCGTTCTCCGCGAACTCGGCGGTTAAAGGCTCTTACCGCAAAGAAATCGACCTGAGACATCGCCCAACTACTTCCGGTACTGAGTAGGTTCCGGCCCTTTTTCCAGCGTCTCGCGGTCCCAAATCCAGCCTTGGCGCGTGTAGCTGGCGAGTTCGAAATCCTGCGTAAGTTCGAGAGCGTCCGTGGGACACGCATCCTCGCACAGACCGCAGAACATGCAGCGGCTCAAGTCATAGGTGAAGTTAGTGAGTTCCTTGCGGCGGGTCTTTTCGTTGCGTTCGCTGGAGACCACGATCAGGTTTTCCGGGCATGCCAGGGCGCACAAGTCGCAGGCGATGCACATGGTTTCGTCGGTATCGGGGTTGACATTGAGCCGCGGCGCCCCACGGTAGCGCTCGGCAACCTGCGGCCGCTCCAGTGGATACTGTTCGGTATAGATCTCTTTGGGATCCTGGTAGCGAAAGGTCACCTTCAAGCCTTGAAGAAGGTCCACCAGGAAGACTTTTCGGAGCAGGCTCGGCATCCCCATATCGCGCTTAGGATACCATGCGAAAACACTTTCGCCCAAAGTGTCAGAGGCTCCCGCGAATCCTCAAACAGCCTGTTGACAATCTGACTTTGACCATTCTTTTTCTCAAACGTCTAAGCGTCAGAACTGGTCTTTACAGGTAAGAAGCGAGCGGCCTGCAAAGGGAACTTTTTCGGGCCCGCTTACGTAGTAAATATAAATCGAAGAGGAAGGTATGAAGGCCTATTTCACAAACCTGCCGACGAAGACTTGGGTACTCATCGTCGTGCCCGCGATTGTGCTGGCCTATCCGATCGCCAAGATCGTAGTGCCGGCAGTCATCCACGCTGTAGTGCCGGAAGTCGTTCGCAACGTTCTAAGCGTGATCTAACGCTGCGCGCCGCGGATTGCCCAGCCCACCTCGACTCTGCCGATCTCGGTACAATCCTGTAGTGCGCCATGAAGCCAACTCCGCTTGAAAAGTCCTCGAAGACTATAGCTACGAATGCCTCGGACGAGCTGTGGATGGAAGAGGCCTTGCGTTGTGCGCAGCGCGCTCTCGAACTGGGAGAAGTTCCCGTGGGAGCGGCGGTTGTCTACGCAGGACGAATCGTTGGCCAGGGATGGAACCGAAACATCATCGATAAGGACCCGACTGCCCATGCCGAGATCGCGGCACTGCGTGCAGCCGGTGCAAACATCGGTAACCATCGACTGAGTGAATGTGAGCTGTTTGTTACAATTGAACCGTGCGCGATGTGTGCCGGAGCGATGGTGCATTCGCGCATCAAACGTCTGGTGTATGGTTCGGACGATCCGAAAGCGGGTGCCGTACATTCCGTTTTGCAGGTTGTGAACCATCCGCGGTTGAACCACAAGATGGAGGTTCGAAGCGGAGTACTCGCAGGCCGCAGCGCAGAAATACTGCAATCGTTCTTTAGAAATCGCCGGTAGCCGAGGGAAATGGCTTCTTGTCATTCCGAGTGCAGCGAGGAATCTGCTGCCCGGCAACTACGCAGCCGCGACCGGCAACTGATTTGTCCAGCGCGGAGAGGTGCGTGAGTGGTTGAAACGATCCGCCTCGAAAGCGGACATACCTTAACGGGTATCGGGGGTTCGAATCCCTCCCTCTCCGCCAGTCCTCATTGCTAATCTCTCTTGGTGGGATCAACCGCAGCCTTTTTACGGCGGAAACTCTGCCCCAGTAAAGCCGCAGCCAAGGAAAGCAAAATCAACCGGACGTATATTCAGGGGCGACGTTCGGGGTAATTGATTGACGCTTCACACACCGTTGCATCGCTGTTTTCTTTAGCAATGGTTCAGATTTTCGGTTTTCCGAACACCAGATCGTCTGCCGACGTAACTAGTTGACTCCTGCGTTAGAATTGCTGCCACAAACTTCAACGAGTACCGGTTACGGTGCCGGTGACACTGATGTTCTCGGACTTGGGGCGCCTGAACGATCGGGTAGTCCGGAGGAGTCCGGCGGAATGTCGAACGAAAACGCTTGACCGCATTCATTCGGGAAGTTCGTCTGCGGCGGCTGCGACCCTGCAGCTATTTGTGACTGCGACGAACGTAGATTCAGGACTGCATAGATGGTTGGCAAATCACTCCGCTCGTATCGAATCGAGTCCAAGCTCGGAGCCGGAGGCATGGGTGTGGTCTACAAGGCCGTGGATACACGCCTGGGACGAACCGCCGCCATCAAGATTTTGTCCACGGGGGCGCTCAATCCGGAACGCGAACGGCGCTTCGCCCAGGAGGCGAAAGCGGCTTCTTCGCTGAATCATCCCAACATCGTCACGATCTACGACATCGACACCCAGGAGATCGACAGCAAGCCCGTGCAATACATCGCAATGGAATTCGTGGCCGGCGACACCTTGGATCATCTGATCGGCAGCAAGGGGCTGAGGATTCGCGAGGTGTTGAAATATGCTGTCCAGATTGCGGATGCTCTGGCGGCAGCCCATGCCGCCGGAATCGTGCATCGCGATCTGAAACCTTCCAACGTGATTGTCACCCAGCAGGGCGTGGTGAAAATTCTCGATTTCGGTCTGGCCAAGCTGAGCGAATCGGAGCAAGCCGACGCTTATGCCGAGACCATGCACGGCCAGGGGTCTCCTCTCACCGAGGAAGGTACGATCCTTGGCACGGTCGCGTACATGTCCCCGGAGCAGGCGGACGGAAAAATCGTGGACAGCCGATCGGATGTTTTCTCCTTCGGCTCGGTGCTCTATGAAATGGCAACGGGGCGGCGCGCTTTCCAGGGCGGGTCGAAGTTGTCATCGCTCTCGGCAGTGCTCTACAAAGACCCTCAACCGGCCTCGCAGGCAAGCACAGAAACTCCTCCGGAGCTGGACCGCATTATCAGCCGGTGCCTGAAGAAAGATCCTGACCGGCGTTGGCAGACAATGGCGGACGTGAAGGTGGCTCTGGAAGAGCTGCGCGACGAGATGGACTCCAGCCACTTCGCGGTGGCGGCGCCCTTGGTTACGGCTCCGCCGCGCAGCGCGACACACCCCAGGCTCTGGGCTGGGGCAGGAATCCTGGCTGGCGTTCTGCTCGGGCTGGCGTTGGGGGCGACGTATGCACAAAAATTCATTGGACATCCAGAGCCGCCTTCATTTCAGCGGCTGACCTTTCGACGTGGCGACGTTACCTCGGCAAAGTTCGCTCCGGGCAACAACGTGGTTTACAGCGCCGAGTGGGATGGAGCCCCATCGACTTTGTTTTCGGCGCAGCCGGGCAATCGCGAAGCGCGGCCACTGGCGCTGCCGAGCGCGCGTGTGCTCGCAATCTCACAGCAGGGAGAGATGGCAATCCTTCTCGGCGAGGACGATGTCGGAACTCTGGCTCGAGTGTCTTTTGCCGGAGGCGCCCCGCGACAGGTACTCGAGGGCGTCAGCGGCGCGGATTGGGGACCAGACGGGGAATCGCTCGCTGTCGTACGCACCGTCGGGGGGAAGTTCCGGCTGGAGTATCCGGTGGGAACGGTGCTTTACGAAACCGACCGGCGGCCGCAGCAGATGCCGCGGGTTTCGGCCGATGGCACGCTGGTCGCTTTTTTCGATTACGATGCGGAGGTCGGCGACTACAGCCTATGCATTGTTGGCCCATCCCGTCCCCGGCAGGTTCTCTCACGGGGATGGCGTCAGATTGGGGCGCTGAATTGGTCTCCTGACAATCATGAAATATGGTTTTCCGGCGGCCAGCCTGGGAATGATCCCGCGCTGTACGCCGTGACCCTCTCAGGCGCGCAGCGGCTGGTTTCGCAGACCGGCGGAATGATTGTCATGCAGGATGTAGCCCGTGACGGTCGCGTTCTGCTGAGCACGGTCAACTCCCGCCTAGGTATCCTGTACACACCGCAGAACGGTGCAGGGCAACGCGACTTGGCATGGCTGGACGCCTCCCTGATGTATGACCTTTCAAATGATGGGAAGGCAATCGTGTTCGCCGAGCTCTCCAGTGGACAAGGCCGCAACTCTGCCCTTTATCTACGGAACACCGACGGCTCGTCTGCAATTCGCCTCGGCGACGGCCATCGGCCGGCGCTTTCTCCCGACGGCAAGTGGGTCGTCTGTATTCATCATGAAGGTGAACGGTCGTCGCTGATGTTACTGCCTACCGGTCCGGGAGAATCACAGTTCCCCAAGATTGAAGGAATCCACTTCGATGGCGTGGAATGGTTTCCTGACAACAAGCGGATTTTGTTCACCGGAAACGAAGTCGGCCGTCCGACACGCACCTGGATGTACGACCTGGAAGGAAAAAGAGCGACTCCACTTACGCCGGAAGGAACGAGAGGAACGCGGGTTTCGCCGGATGGGAATTGGTTCGTGACCGTGGATCCGCACAAGCTGCTGCTCTCCCCAGTCGCCGGCGGCGATTCAAAACCCGCCATCGATCTGCAGCCCGGGGAGAGCGTCGTACGCTGGAGCGGAGACGGGCGTTATCTGTTCCTGCAACAACGCGAGCCCACCAGCATAAAAATCACTCGGCTTGAGATTGCTTCGCGTCACAAAGAGCCATGGCTCGTGGTAAAAGTTCCCGAGCCCGGCGCGAACTTCTTCGGTCCGCTGGCGTTGTCTGCGGATGGAAAAGCCTGCGCTGTTACCTTCCAGAGAGATTTGGCGAATCTATTTCTGGTGAGGGGACTGAAATAACCCGGGACGCCGTCTGACAACCTGCGTCGCCAGAGACCACGTTACCTACAGGTAGCCACAAATCCTTGGGTGTAACCGAGCTGATCGACGTAAAAATTTCCTGCAAAATGACCCGAGTCGTTCACAGAGACGAAGTTTGTCTGGATCGCCCGCATTTTGTTCCCATAATCGTAAGGCAGGTCCTCAAATCCTGCCGCATCCCATTTAAACGGGGCAAAAAGAGACTCCGCGGATGTTTCATACGAACCCGTGACGACGTCTTCGTCATTGATGGCCCAAAGTATGGTTTCATACGCGCCGGGGTAATCGAGCGTAGTGAAGGCACCATCTCGGAGCATGAAGCCATGGTACACGGCATCACCGATTCCGTAATTTCCCACCATATCTCCGTGCTCGTTTCTACCAATCAGAAATGACCATGCGGAGCCAGGGAAGGTAATTATGTGAAGGCGCTGGCTTTCAAGCAGGAATCCTACTTCGGCATTGGTTTCGCTGGAGGTCATGCTGCCCACGATGACGCCCTGATTGTCGATTCCTAACGCAAAAATGTCGTAGTAGCCGGGGAAATTGAGTTCGTGATAGCCGGCATCATCAAGCAGAAAAGCCTTCGGAGGGCCTGAGCATCTTGGCGGCCAGGAATCGCCAACAATTTGCCCTCGATCATTGAGGGCAAGTGGTTGCGTCGCTCTGCCCGGAACGTCAATCGGGTAATACTTGCCATTGCTCCGCATGAAACCGTGGGAGATCGGTACCCAATAGCCGCCCCTGCATTTTTTCGGTACCGTGTACGAACCCACGATTGTTTGGCTGCCGTTGATGCCGTTCACACTGGTGTCGTAAACCTTAGGGATTGGTACTCTGAAATTTTCGAAGTCGCATTTCGAGGTGTTTTCTTGAGCCGCAGTAGAGATTACTGCCGCGAAAAAGACCAGGGCCGCCACCAATGAAGGGCGCATGACTATTCTCCTATGTGGAACCTTGGGGCCGTGGGCTTAGAGGTATTCGTCAGTGGTAGGGTTGCTTGATGCAAGCCGCGATAGTTGGCGCAATCGCGAACTACGCTTGTCTCTGTCTTTTCGGCTTCAGATTGAGGGTCCGAATCAAGCGGAATAAGTGATTCGGGTGGACTCCCAGGATGGCGGCGGCTTCAGTGTAATTCCCCTCAGCCTTCTCAATCGCGCGCTCGATCAGATCTTTCTTGGCTTCGCGAACGCCTTCAGCGAGCGCGTTCACAGGCTCTCCTGCCGCGGCGGATTCTTCCAGGATCGAGTCCGGCAAATCTTCCGCCAGGATCAACTCCGTCGACCCCAGAACCACGGCGCGCTCGATCGCATTTTCCAGTTCGCGAACATTGCCCGGCCAGTCGTAGCTGACCAGGCAGGCACGCGCCTCCAGAGAAATTCCGGCCACGCGCCGTTTCACTTTTTCGCCATGCTGTGCGGCAAAGAAGGCGGCGAGCAAGGGGATATCTTCGCGGCGTTCGCGCAGTGCGGGCATGTGCAGAGACACGACATTAAGCCTGTAGTAGAGGTCGGAGCGAAAAGCCCCGGTCCGCGCCCCCTCTTTCAGATCGCGATTGGTTGCCGCGATCAGACGGACATCGAGTTTGATCGGGCGGGTACCGCCGACGCGTTCAAATTCCCGCTCCTGTAGAACCCGCAAGAGCTTGGCTTGCATCGGCAGGGCAAGCTCTCCGATTTCGTCGAGGAATACGGTGCCACCTTCGGCGGTCTCGAGCTTCCCTTTCTTCTGGGAAACGGCTCCGGTGAAGGCTCCCCGCTCGTGTCCGAAAAGCTCGCTTTCCAACAAAGTTTCGGTAATGGCGGCGCAGTTGATCGCGACGAACGGCTTGTCGGCGCGTGGGCTGTTCACGTGGACAGCTCGCGCGACTAATTCTTTTCCGGTACCGCTCTCGCCGGTGATCAGGACCGTTGAATCGCGTCCCGCAACCCTTGATACGAATCCGTAAACCTCGTGCATGGCTTTGCTTTCGCCCACCATGCTGTGATGAATACTGAGTTCTTCATTGAGACGCCGGTTCTCTCCGCCCAACCGCTCCAGGTACCGCGCATTATCAATCGCCATCGCGGTGAAGTTCCCCAGCGTCGTGACCAACTGCAGCAGGTCAGAGTCGAAGCGTACCCCCGGAGAACTAGCGTCGAGATACATCGCTCCGAGCATTCTTCCTTGCACCTCGAGCGGGACGGCTAGCACGGAGTGCACCCGCCGTTCGAGCAGGCTCTCGACCTCGCGATAGTTGTCGTCGCTTTGCACATCATTCGAGAGTACCGCGACATTTTCCTGCAGCACGCGATTGAGAATCGTCTGGCTGGCGTGGATTGACGGGTTGGATCCCAGACGGTCTCGGCCTGCGATCGAAGAAAATTCTGTGCTGCCATCGTCCGTCAACAGGATGGCGCCTTGATCGGCAGGTACGATCTGGAGAACGGCCTCCAGCACCTTCTCTTGCAAAGAAGCCAAGCCGAGGACGGAATTCACCGTGCGGCTGAAATCGAGCAAAACCTTCAGATCACGAACCGTCTTTGCATTGGCGGGTAAATTGTCGGGGCGCGGGGGCTGCAGATAGAGTGCATCTTCTTTGCGCAAAATGACCGTGGCCGCGCCAGGCGCGGGACTCGCGTCCAGTTCCAAGGCAACGTTGCCGGCGGTGGACTCAGTGCTGGGCTCCTGAAAAACGAGGATAGAGTTTCCCACCCGAAGCTGATCGCCGGCAGCGAGCACTCGTTCTTTTACGGGCATGTTCCCGACAAAGGTGTTGTTGCGGCTGTCGAGATCCAGTAGCCGGAATGAGTTCCCATCCTTGCGCACGATGCAGTGGCGCCTGGACACAAGAGAATCCAGCAGCGAAATCTCGTTTGATGGATCCCGTCCGATGGATATTTCTTGATTGGTGAGCGAAAAGACTTTTCCTTTGAGGGGACCGCTGACAATTTCCAGTCGTGCACCGCTAGCCGGAGCAACTCCAAGTTCGCCCGAATGGCCCATGACGGAAAGAGTATACGCGTGAGTCGGCGTGCTCGATGGCCGCACCTAACATAAATGTTAGCCGCGAACAATTTTGTTAGAAAAATCTGGCGGGTGCCACGATTCGATCCCCGCCGCCCGGCGCAAAGGATGGGCTTACTCCTTTGTTTCCAACAAGAAGCGGTATTTGGGCACGCGGGAGGCCAATGTATCGATTTTGGCACGCGCGTTGCATTACCAAAGTCACTTGCGAGGGGGTTCCTAGCAAGCCAAATCCCAGGTCCCAAAGGAGCAACACCATGAACGTGAAGATGAATGCAAAGCTGGCCATCAGGATCGCGATTCTAGCCCTTGGAATGGTAGTGACCTTCGTGGCGGCGAGCGTTCAGCCGGTATCCGCCAGCGACGGCGGACCGCTTATCCTCTGCCCACCCAAAACCGCGAATTGCTCGACCACCCTGCCGCCCGCTAACTAGTCGAGCCGACCCTGAGTCGTCATTGGCAAACGCTTCATAATTTCAGTAGGGCACTGGATTTTAGATTCCGGCCGGCGGAGCAAATGCATCCCGCCGGCCATAATTTTTATATGACGCCTCGAGATTGGCAGGTTGGTGCAAGCTCAGGGCGTGATCTTGAATACGACACCATTCCCGGTTGCGCCTCCAGCCGGGGCTGCGCCGTAGAGATTACCCGCAGCATCCATGGTGAGGCCCCCGTAAGGATTGCCTCCGTCCCATCCGCCAGTGAAGCTGTACAGCACAACTAGTTGGTTTGAAGTGGTGAGCTCAAAGACGGTACCCCATCCGCTGGTGCCGCCGATAAGCGTGGTTCCATAAAGATTTCCGGCGGCATCGCGAATCAGTGCGCCATAGGGCGTGCCGCCGTCGCTGCCATTCTGAAAAGTGTAAAGAATCGATTCGTGTCCGGTTGGGCTTACCTTGAAAATGCTGCCCACCCCGTAAGCGCCGCCGTAGGCGCTTGCGCCGTAAAGGTTCCCCGCTGCGTCACGGACCAGACCGCCAAAGGGAGACTCGCCCATCGCAGCCTGCAGAGACCAGGGGGCGAATTGCCCCAAAGTGTTTCTTCGGAAAACGGTTCCTGCTCCGGATGTCCCGAATTGGGATGTTGTTCCGTAGAGCGTTCCGTTATTGTCTATGAGCAAGGTGCCGAATGGGAAAGCTCCATCCGCTTTGCCTTTGAATCGATAAAGCACTCTCTCTTGGCCCGATGGCGAGACTTCAAAGATGGCTCCGTAATTGGAAGAACCCCCACCTTCCTCCGCAGTCCCGTAGAGATTTCCGGCGCGATCACGCACCAAACCGCCGTATGGCGACTCCCCGTCTCCTCCGGTCGCGAAACTGTGGAGCACTGTTTGGTTTCCGTATCGATCGATCTTGAAGACGACTCCACAGCCAAGCGGTGCAGAGCACGTACTATCACCTCCACGTACCGTTGTACCGTACAGATTTCCCTCGCCGTCCACGATCACCCCGGCATAAGGCAAAGCTCCATCGGCACCACCAGTGAAGCTGTAGACGACGCTCTCATTGCCACGGGGATCGATGCGGAACACCGAGCCGTTGAAGTACGCCCCAGAAAAGAATGTCGTTCCATATAAATTGCCGAATTTGTCGAAGACGGGGGTGGAAGTCGAGAACCCGCCATCCGGCGGATTATTAAACGTGTATAGAACTGTGAACGTCTGGGCTTGCAACGATGCCGAAACCTGAAGCGACAGCAACATCGCGATAAATATTCCAAAACGAACTCTCGAGGGGCGGACTCTTGCAAGTCTTCCAATGAATGGCAATCGCTTCGCCATGCGGTATCTCCTTGCTCGGTACAAATCTCCCTGGAATCCGGACCGGCCGTTAATGTTTACTTCAGCCCGAAGATTTGAAGTTGCATGTTGCTGGCGACGAAGACCTGCCCATTCGCAACGATCGGAACGATATTGGCGGTGCCCCAAATATTCGGCCAATAGCCCGCGTTGCCCTGGAAGAGCGTAGTCATCGTATTTCCGCCTGATTCAGGATCAAAAGCCCACAGCTTGATGGGATAGAGCGGACCCGCATTGGGCGGATGCGATACCGCCCAAATGATCGGATTGGATGAGCCATTAGAAGAGATGACAGTGAAGAATCCCCCGGTCTGGCCGCCGCCTACGGTATTCGAGTTGCTCACTTTGACGAGCATGGGGTGCGCGGAGGACTGCAACTGCCAGACCATTACGCTCTTACCCCCGCTGGAGACGACGCGTGCCAGGCCGTCGTTCGGATCCACAAAGTACGATTCTCCGCACCAACAAGCCCCGATCGGATAGTTCCCCAGAACGTGGTTCTTGAGATTCGAGAATCCGCCAAGGTGATCCGCATTCATCAAGAACATCCCACCTACTTTGCCGGCGGCGACCGCCAGATGCGGGATAGCGCCAGGTTGGTCGGGCAGGATCATGACCCCTCCGGAACCGAAGTCCGCGTCGGCCTGATCGAGGGCCGACACGTTTTTCGGAGTGAACAGATCCACTACCCCCGTCAGATCGGATGAGACTTTCACCACGCTCTCCTGAATGTTGGTCAGGCCATCGTACGTGCTGCCGAAGTAGGACGAATTCCCGGTCACAAAGTAAATGTTGCCTGCATCGTCGGCGGATGGAGCGTAACCGGACATCCAGATTGAGGAGAGAAAGAAGTTCAAGAACGAGGTCGATTGTGTATCCAGCAGTTCGTTGTTTGGTAGCGCGTCCAGCGTTCCCGTCGACCAGCCCAGCAGCCAACCGCGCGAGACATTGGCCGCGAAATCGCAGAAACTACCAAACGCGGCGTACACCGTGCCATTGAGCAGCAACAAGCCAGGGCGCTGCCTTTGGTATGCACCGTTGAAGTCAAAAGTGCTCCCGTCGATGAGGATGTGAGACGCTCCTACCACTTGGGGCGATACTTTGTCCGTCAGGCTGCCGAGATCAAGCGCGTGAATCCGATAGGTTGGTCCTGCCAGGTCGTTTGTGTAAATCACTACATACATCGTGCTGCTCGACAAATCGATGACCGGGGTCCCGTTAATCCCGACGTTCGGCCCGTTATTGCCGCATCCTAGTGGATAAGGTACCGGCGGCCCGAAATTGGGCTGGAGTAGCACCGTCCCCGTGTGCACATCGATTGCGTAGATGCTATTGCCCTCCGTGGCCACGTAGACCACATCGTGAATCCCCCGGTGGCTGCCGGTGGTGATTTTCACACCGGACACGACGAGCGGCTGAGCGTCGACCTGGTCGTTAAGCGTAACTGTTCTCAGCAACCCGAAGCTCGAACTGCCTACATTTGCAGGCGTCAGCTTCGATTCGACTGAGTTCCATCCCGTCCGATTGTTGTCGTAGTGATATGTCCACACTGCTGTCTGGCCGATCGCAGGAAGTCCCCTGACTGCGATCATGGCAAACGCGGATAATGCGACGACCCGGAACACGACCGTTGATGGGAAAAAGCGTGTGCCCTTCCGGCACACACTGCTCTGCGAACTCTTCATTGTCGCCACCCCACCTAGCGCTCTGGCGAGCGCTCGCCAAATCAAACAGGCCCCGAGCAGCAAAAAGACGGCAAGAGTGTACACCCGCTTCTCCCATAGGCATAGGGCTTTTTAGAGGCGAGCCGGAAGATTCCAAGAACTCTCGTAGCCGCACTGGTGCCGTCCTGAAGTTCTCGCGTTGACCCTTGCATCTGCTCGGGTTAAGATTCGAAGCCGTGGAGCCGGGGGCACCTATTATTGGTCAGGTTCTTGGGCACTATCGTGTGCTCGAGCAGATCGGAGCGGGCGGGATGGGCATGGTCTTCCGCGCCTCCGATGAGCAGCTCGAACGCGATGTCGCCATCAAAGTTCTCCCCCCCGGCATGTTTGCGGATGAAGCCGCCCGGAAGCGCTTCCGCCGCGAAGCGCTGGTTCTCGCCAGGCTGAATCACCCCAACATCGGCACCGTCTACGAGTTTGGAAGCCAGGACGGACTCGACTTTCTCGTGATGGAATACGTCGGCGGCGTTGCTGTTGACGCCAAACTCGCCGCCGGTCCCCTTCCACAAAAAGACTTGCTGCGGCTGGGATTCCAACTGGCGGATGGTCTGGCGAGCGCCCACGAC